>Ga0180437_10000866_pt1 | contig 54018 bp, 43 predicted proteins | sample SS_ome_4_FD_132410 | JGI IMG/M metagenome (GOLD analysis project Ga0180437, IMG submission 132410) | Hypersaline lake sediment archaeal communities from the Salton Sea, California, USA - SS_3_D_1 metaG | ecosystem: Environmental > Aquatic > Non-marine Saline and Alkaline > Hypersaline >...
TGGTCAGGCACCTTTACTTCGTGTAAGTTTTCAAGCGCATGATCGACGGCTTCATAGTTGCGCTGTACAACTGTTTCACCGCGCTTGCCGTAAGTCTTTTGGATGGCTTTTTTGATCTCTTCGATCGCTTGTTCACGCGGCAGCACACCGCTGATAGCGAAGAAACAAGTCTGCATAATAGTATTGATGCGGCTTCCCATACCGGTTTTTTCAGCCACCTCATATGCATCGATAACGTAGAAGCGTAATTCTTTTTCGATAATCGCGTCTTGGGTTTCACGCGGTAAATTATCCCAGACATCTGCAGGACTATAAATACTATTAAGCAGGAAAACTGCTCCTGGCACGGCGAACTTGAGTACATCAAAGCGCTCTAAAAAGGAGAATTGGTGACAGGCTACGAAATTGGCTTTACTGACCAAGTAGGGTGCATTAATTGGTTCAGGTCCGAAACGCAAGTGGGATACCGTCACAGCGCCTGATTTTCTAGAATCATATACAAAGAAACCCTGCGCATAATTTTCGGTCTCCTCACCTATGATCTTGATCGAATTTTTATTTGCCCCAACAGTGCCATCGGCGCCCAAGCCCCAAAAAACGCAGCGAACAGTCTCAGGAGACTCGATGTGAAAATCTGCCTCATAGTCCAGGCTGGTGTGGGTAACATCGTCGTTGATGCCGATGGTGAAGTGGTTTTTCGGTTTTGATTTAGTTAATTCTTCAAAAATGCCTTTTACCATGGCGGGGGTAAATTCCTTAGAAGAAAGACCATAACGACCACCGATCACATCTGGTTTATCTCCTTGGAATTCGGATTCGGCAAGTGTATTGATTACGTCCAGGTAGAGAGGTTCTCCGGAAGCCCCTGGTTCTTTAGTGCGGTCCAATACAGCGATTGATTTAACCGATTTTGGAAGTGCGCCCATGAAATGTTTCATTGAGAACGGGCGGTAAAGGTGTACTTTTATCACACCTACTTTTTCCCCTTGACCGGACAGGAATTGAGCGGTTTCGCCGGCTGTGGTTGATCCTGAGCCCATTATCACTATGACACGTTCTGCATTTGGATCACCGACATACTCGAAAAGGCGGTATCTCCTCCCGACGATCTCAGCGAATTTTTCCATCGTTTTTGCAACGATGTCTGGACAAACCTGGTAATAGGGATTAACAGATTCACGCGCCTGGAAGAAAACGTCCGGGTTCTGGGCGGTACCTCGGATCACTGGGTGATCAGGTGATAGTGCCCGCGCGCGGTGCGCATGAACCCAACTGTCATCGATTAAGCCACGGATTTGATCATCGCTCAACTGTTCGATTTTACTGACTTCATGCGATGTTCGGAACCCATCAAAGAAATGTATGAATGGAACGCGGGATTGCAATGTAGCAGCATGAGCGATCATCGCCATGTCTTGCGCTTCCTGGACTGATCCGGAAGCTAAAAGAGCGAAGCCGGTTGCTCTCGTTGCCATCACGTCTGAATGGTCGCCGAAAATTGAGAGCGCCTGGGCTGCAACGGATCGAGCTGATACGTGAAATACTGTCGAAGTTAATTCACCCGCAATTTTGTACATGTTCGGGATCATGAGCAGCAAACCCTGGGAGGCTGTAAATGTGGTGGTCAATGACCCTGTTTGCAATGCGCCGTGAACTGCGCCAGCTGCGCCTCCCTCTGATTGCATTTCAACAACAAGCGGAACAGTCCCCCAGATATTTGTCTTTCCTAACGCAGACCACTCATCTGCGAATTCACCCATAGAAGATGAGGGTGTGATAGGGTAAATCGCGACTACTTCACTCAATTTATGGGCGACATATGCTGTGGCTTCATTTCCATCAATTGTAATTATCGAATCGTTCATATTTAAAACTCCAATTCCTTTTTTTCTCGCTGAAAAGCGTTATTTATACCTAAAAGATTCACAAATATGAATCCAATTGCCAATTGATAAGTTTAGTCCTCATTATTTGCGGTTGAAAGTTATATAAGGCATAAAAAAGTCCTGTGACATGTCATATTCCGGTAAATATTACCGTTGAAAGCATGACTTTATGTCGAAGGTGGCTTTGATCGCACACCGAGTTTTTTCATGGGCATATAACTTGCATGCCCTCAAATCATTCATCTGGAAACAGGTTCGTTGTAGATGTTTGGCCTGGATATTACCAGATGCATTCATGCTTAATCTAATAAAGGCAATCGTATTACTCATACAATGACAGGTGTAAATAATTGTGGAATGAAATACCAAAATGACCTGAACATTAGCTTTCAGCCTGGATGAGCCCAGTGGAGGAACTTTTGAGAGAGAAAGAGATATATAGAAGTGATGCTTCCAGCCAGTCGATAATGTCAGGGAGAAAATTTCCCGTATCGATTGAAAGCATCGCTAACGTCCTGCCAAAAGCTAGCATATTCTCATATCCGGCAGTGACGGGTATTCGTACATCCCCTCTCAAAGTTAGCGAGGTGCAACTCAATCAGGCAAGGATTCTTGAGAATATAACAGGTAGGGAGGGGTCCAGCAGGATTAAGATAATGAAACATTTGTCCGCTAAACTTGTTTTGGAGGTTGGGGAAGAATCCACCAGGGCTTTCCTGTTTGATATTGTGGAAGGTTCATATCGTTTGGTCGCAGTGGGAGAATCACATACGCTTTTTGAATCGCCAAATGGGGATACAAGAATTGGAATCCGTCAGGCATGTGATCAATTATCGCAAATCACCGGGTTAAATATTTTTCAATCAGACAACAATGACCATTTCAGGGTACATTCGAATGGAAAAAAATCCCATGCACCAGCAATTGTTCTGCCATGTAACCATCCATTGACTGTTGTGATCATTAATGTTAGCACCAAAAATTCTATAACTGACTTCCGAAAATTTTTTAGAGGATATCCCGCACAGATTATTGGTGAGGTTTCAATCGATACTGATGGGCCGATCTTTCCTGCACTCGATATAGTTGTCCGACTCAAGCCCGATTTTGTTTACATTGCAGGACTTAAGGATAAAAATGATAATCATCTGCTTAAGAAAATAGAAAGAATTACTCGTCTCACCAGGATATCCATTCCAGCGGATCAACAGCCAGTTTTTATCAATGGGGCATTGAATTCCGTTCTAATGAGTAATCAGCGTTCACCTTATAGTGAGGTGTCGAATATCATGGTGCAAACTTTAATGGATTCTTCGGTTCTCGGTCGAATAGATTCGCTAAAGGTAAATTTTGCGGATAATGTGTTAAGTGGTCAAAAAAAGAAAATTCCGGAATTTCCCCAGGTAATTCACCGTTTGAGGAAGGATGTTATTTCTGGTTGTGAAGCGTTTGGAAGGATAATAAATTACCTGGATTTATCCACCGGAATGAATAACGGCGTGTTAGGAATCAATATAGAACCATCGAAGACTTCAATTGCTGTAGCTCAATCGGGGGAACTCAGGTTGGAAGTATTCCCTCAGTTCGGATCATTTACTAGCATTTCGAATATCCTTGAGAATTATTCTTTAAGAGAGATCTCAGAGTGGCTGCCGCAAGAGGTTAGTGAGCAATACGTAGAAGAATATCTGTTAAATAAATCCTTATACCCATCCGCCATTCCTGTTTCGGAAGAGGATTTAGATATTGAGTTCGCTATTGCACAACACATTCTCAAGCTCACAATATCAGAATCAAATAAGGAATTTCAAAATAAATCCAAAATTAAACCCACTGAAATTCGACCGGCATTTGATCGAATAATTGCAGCAGGAGGCATTTTATCTCAAGGTCAAGATTTGATGAAGACTACGCTTGTTCTTCTGAATGGTATTCAACTGACAGGAGCGGCAACATTTTTCTTGGACACAAATCAGATTGTTTGCGCATTAGGGGCAGCTGCTGTTGATCGTCCCTTATTGGCGGTTCAAGTACTGGATTCGGGGATAATAACGCATCTGTGCACGCTGATAGCTGTCGAAAGTGAGGCAGAAGATGGAGCACCTATACTCAGGATGCGAATGGTATGTCAGACTGGGGATGAAGAAAATTTTGAGATAAAAAAAGGGGATTTTTTTAGACTTCCACTATCCAATGGTGAAATTGCGAATTTGTTCTTGCAGCCTTTCCATGGTTGTGATGTCGGGATGGGTGCACCTGGAAGAGGGGGCGTTATTCGAGTTACTGGTGGACATATAGGAGTGATTATCGATGCGCGGGGAAGACCATTGGCGCTTCAGCGTGAAAAACATCATCGTATTGCTCAAATCAAGGGCTGGTACCGGGCTTTGAACGGGGACATTAAATGATCAAATCAAAGATACAGATTTGTTGTGGTGTTGATATTTTCCGCTCGCGAACCACTCCCTCACCGGCGAATGTGCTGGTACGTAAAGGAGAACATATTACTTCCAAGGACATAATTGCAATATCATACTCCCAACCAAAGCATTTTTCATTGGATTTTGCGCGCGGGTTGGGTGTGTCAAAAAAAGAAGCGCGCCAATATTTACAGTTTAAAGAAAATGAAACCGTGAGCAAAGGCCATATTGTTGCAGGACCGGTTGGTTTCACCAAACGCGTTGTAAGAGCGCCTATCGGCGGACGGATCATTGATATTGGAGATGGTACAGTGATCATCAGGAATGAGGGTAAACCAGGTCAACTTAAAGCTGGATTATCTGGCGAAGTAGACCAACTCATTCCTGGATGCGGGGCAGTTATCAAATCATTTGGTTGTGTAATTCAAGGGATTTGGGGTAATGGTTTGCTCGGAGCGGGGGAAATGGTCATGCTGCTTCATCATTCAAACGAGGAATTCGTCATTGATGATCTGGGATCGGATTTGAGAAATAAAGTCATTGTAGGTGGATATTGCAAGAGTACTGCTGCAATAATGAAAGCCGCTGAATTGCCGTTGAATGGTTTGATTCTTCCATCAATCTCTCCCGAATTGATACCTTTTGTAAATGATTTGCCATTTGCAGTTATCCTTCTAGAGGGATTTGGAAAACGACCTATCAATTCTAAGGCTTATGATCTATTAAAAAGGAACACTGGGCGATTTGTGGAGGTCATTGGGGAGCCTCTGGATAGGATGAGAGGAGTACGTCCAGAGGTGATTATTCCGAAGGTTTCTGGTGAAGCAAATGAGTTGCCAGGACCTGTGGATGAATTTTTTAAGGGACAAAAGGTCAAGGTTATTTCACCGCCTTATTATGGAAAAATTGGACGATTAAGTAAATTGAGAGGTGTTACAAGGCTGCCGAATGGATTATTTGCGGCATCAGCTGAAGTCCTTCTTGAAGATCATTCACTTGCCATTATTCCGCTCGCGAATATGGAAGTCCTGGTGTAAATGCAAGGTGTCCATTTGAGTTTTGGTTAAGGTCAACTAATGAATAAAGAACATACTGAAATAGTGGATATTCTGAAGGATCAATTCCTTTTTTCTAAACTTGATGAAAGCGCTATATCCAGAGTGGCTTTGGATTTTGAAAACATTTCACTGGCGTCAGGCAGTTGTCTGTACACCGAAGATCAACCTGCGGAATATTTTTATATTGTGAAAGACGGAAGGTTGTCTCTGAGTGTAACGAAAAGGAAGCGCAGACAAAAATATTCTACTTTGGAGATTGGCGATTATTTTGGAGAGGAATGTTTGGATGATGGTATGCATAAAGACAAAGCGGTTGCCCTTAGTGATGTGGAAATTCTGAGATTACCAAAAATCCGCCTATCATCGCTTATAAAAGATTATCCGCATATAAATTGCTCTTTAAGGATTACCGCAAAAAGCAGGAAATTGGCGAGAAAGAAATTGTTTAGATGGCTTGATGAAGATGAAGCCATTTATATGATAACTCGCAAACACGAGTTCTTTTTGTACATAAGAATGCTAATACCTACGGTACTTTTTGTTGGATTAATACTTTTTATCGTTTGGGCTGCTGCGAAATCAAATCATACATATGAAATAGTTGGTATTGCAAGCTTGCTGGTTTCATCAGGATTGTCAATATGGATGTGGCGTGATTGGGGAAACGATTATTATGTAGTAACAAGTAAACGGGTTCTATGGATTGAAAAAGTCATCCTGTTGTATGACAGTCGTCTAGAGGCACCATTATCTACAATCCTTTCATCCAACGTGCAATCATTTTTTTGTCTTCGGCTGCTTATCGATTACGGTACAGTAAATATAAAAACTTATACGGGAGAAATTCCGATGAAAAGAATCCGGGCACCGGAACAGATGGTTGATTTTATCCATGGACAACAGAAAAAGATCAGGGACCTTTCGAAATTAGTTGACAATGATGTTATGGAAATTGTTATCGGCCAGCGTTTGGGGATAATTGACGAACCTGTTACCCAGCCAAAAAGTGCGCCTCAACTAGTATCCATTGGTGCGAATAAAAGCATAAAAACCGGCAATGTGTTTATGGATTTTTTTAAGATGCGTTCTGTTAAAGGAGATAAAATTACTTACCGGAAGCACTGGTTTGTGCTGTTAAAAAAGATCTGGCTGCAATTATTGATTTTGGTAGGGTTGGTTATACTGTTATATTTTCTATATCAATCTGCGCATATAAACCAGATTACTGCTGGTATATGGCTTTTTCTGTCCCTGTTTGTTACCGGGATATCGGTGTACCAATACCTGGATTGGCGAAACGATATATATGTTGTCACATCTGAACATATTTACGATATTGAAAGAAAGCCTTTGGGTCGTGAGGATAAAAAATCTGCATCACTGGAAAACATTCTGAGTTTGGAACACAGCCGTGTGGGGATATTGGGGCTGATGTTGAATTTCGGGACAGTTTCGATAAATGTGGGAACTGAAAAGTTCCAATTTAATGGTGTATTCAATCCAGCACAAGTGCAGTCCGAGATTTTCGCCCGTATGTCAGCTCACCAACGGCGGACAGAAGAGTTAGAGGCAGTTAAAGATCGTAATCGAGTGGCAGATTGGATCGCCATTTACCATAAACAGACCGAAAAATTGAATATCTCCCCGAGTCACCCTGAGAATTGATTAAAATCAGAGTAAAATTATCGCGCTAATAAAATGTCATAAAAAGAGGTTGATGTGTCGGTTCGAGAAATCATTACTCTCCCAGAACCAGTACTGCGGAAAAAAGCGCGTAAAATCTCTCAATATAATAATGAGTTGCAAGCTCTGATAGATGATATGGTGGAGACCATGCGCGCTGCTCCTGGAGTGGGGTTGGCGGGGCCGCAGATAAATGTGCCCCTGAGAGTCATTGTTGTGGAGTTTGGGGATGAGGAGGATGAAGATATTCCGCCAAAATTGCATATCGTCGTAAATCCTGAGCTCTCAAAGTTTTCCCAGGAAATGGTGTCTGGAACAGAGGGCTGCTTATCTATCCCAGGTTTTTTAGGAGAAGTGGAGCGATCTAAGACCATTACTGTCAAAGGATACAATCGACATGGACAGCCTTTGAAAATTAAAGCAAAAGGATGGCTGGCGCGTATTTTCCAGCACGAAGTCGATCATCTTGATGGAATACTTTATATTGATCGGACTGACAAAATTGTGGAAATTCAGGAGGAACCAGATCAGGTAACTCCTGCAGATTGATATAGGATTAATTAGCCCCATATATTAATAGGAAATCTTATTGCAGATATCTAACAACTGAATGCGTCTTATCCACCTTTCACTAACAAATTTTCGAAACTTCGCCCGCCTGGATATTGATGTTCCTGGCGGGTTAGTGCTGCTGGTGGGCAGTAATGCCCAGGGTAAGACCAGTTTATTAGAATCTGTGAACTACCTGGCGACATTTGTGTCATTTCAAACTACAAATGAGCGCCAGTTGATTAATTTTATTTCGAGTCAAGACCAGATTGCGGTTGCTAGAATAAAGGCTGAATTTGAGGATCCATCAATAAATTCGTTGAAAGAGTTGAACACCAGCGGAAAACACCAAATTGAGGTTCGCATAATCCAAGAAAAACGTAATTCAGATAATTCTGCCAGGTTGCGGAAAGAAATCCTCGTCGACGGTGTAAAACGAAAAGCCAGTGAAGTGATTGGAAGTTTTAATGTAGTCTTGTTTACACCACAAATGCTTCGTATCATTGAGGGATCTCCTGAAGATCGCCGGCGTTATCTTAATATTGCCCTCAGTCAGGTCGTTCCTGCTTATGCAGGATTATTGACCAATTATAGAAAAATTCTTACTCAACGAAATGCCTTGTTGAAACAACTTGGTGAGCGCGGGGGAGATGAAGAGCAGTTATCGTTTTGGGATGAACGCCTGGCATCATACGGTTCAAAAATAATTCATGCACGCATTCAAGCCGTACAGGAATTGGAGAAAATTGCATCGATTAACCACGCAAATTTGACCAGAAATAAAGAAATACTGCGTTTAACCTACGATCCCGCCTTTGATCCTCTCCCTAAAAATCACGACCAAATCTCATTTCCATTTGATACCCCATTAGATCGAACAACGCTATCCCTGGAAAAGATTCAAGAAAATTTCTTGATGGTATTGGCCGAATTGCACCGGGAAGAAATCCAACGTGGGGTCACGACAATCGGGCCGCACAGGGATGATCTGCGATTATTAAGTAATGGTATTGATTTAGGGCATTTTGGTTCACGGGGTCAAAACAGGACTGCGATCTTGGCCTTGAAACTTGCTGAAGTGGATTGGATCCTGGATAAAACCGGCGCATGGCCTGTCTTGCTATTAGATGAAGTCTTGGCTGAACTTGATCCTGTTCGGCGGGCGGATTTATTGTCGAGGGTTGAACAAAGCGAACAGGCTTTACTGACGACAACGGATTTGGATCTTTTTGATAAGGGGTTTATTAATAAATCTCAGGTGTGGCAAATTGATGAGGGTCGATTGGAAAAATGAACCAATTAACGAATAACAAAGAAATATCCTCTGGACGTTTGTTCCAAATTAACATCTCAGGTGGTGGGGTGCCTAAAAAATCGGTTGATGTCTGTGTCGTTACCAATCTCGGGATTGTTGGAGATCGTCAAAATAATAAAAAAGTCCACGGCGGTCCGCAACGAGCGCTGTGTCTTTATTCGTTGGAATTACTCCTTAAATTGGAAAGTGAAGGGCATCCTGTTTTTCCGGGTGCATTGGGTGAAAATCTGACGGTTACCGGAATAGATTGGGATTTGGCGGTTCCTGGATCCAGGATCAGAATTGGCGATAATGTTCTCATTCAAGTCACATCGTATACTTCACCTTGCAAGGCGGTTAGGAAGTACTTTAAGGATGAAGAAAATGACCGCATTTCTGACAAGGCGCACAAAGGATGGTCGCGTGTTTATGCGAAAGTCTTACAGGCTGGGGATACCAAGATTGGGGACGTCGTTTTGATCGATTAATCGGGAAAAACAGGCGAAGGATTCAACTGGGCTTTAATGGTCTTTTTCTTGGGATTCCAATCCTACGTGGATAAACATCTGGGGTGGTGGCGATTTTGTCTATCAACACAAGGTAACGTTCTTCAGCGACACCGGGCAACGTTATGTTATGTAGTTTGCGAAAGTGTCCGCCCATAATACTTGTGGCATATTCCGCATCGTGCGCTTCAGCTGGGGCATCCTCGCCTTTCATGGCAATCATCGTTCCATTAATGCGTAATAACGGCAGCAAGTATTCTACGAGCGTGGACAGGACCGCAACTGCACGGGCGACAGCCCATTGATATCTCTGGCGGTATTCGGATTTACGCCCAATCGCTTCCACCCGGTCGTGAATTATTTCAACTTCTTCAAGGCATAAGGAACGAACGACATGTTCGCAAAATCTAGCTTTTTTTCCTACGGATTCAATTAATGTGAGGCGGGTTTCTGGTTTGATAATTTTTATAGGTATCCCGGGAAAGCCCGCGCCTGTTCCTACATCAACGATATCCTGGACTGGAATATCATCCATTACGAGCAAGCACGTCAATGAATCCAGAAAATGTTTAACTCGAATTTGTTCCGGAGCAATAATAGTGGTCAGGTTATGCCGGGAATTCCAATCAATAAGCTCATTTTCATACCATTGAAGAGCATCTATCTGAGTGGGGGATAGCTGAATTCCTAATATCGACCGGGCATAATGCTCTAATTCATCCATAAAACTGATTATACCTGCTGTCGAGATCCTTTTATTGTTTTGTGAGATTATTTTATGGAAATACTTTTTAATTGCTGGTTGGAAAATTCAAATGTATGCAAAGCAGCACCTCAAAGTACATATTAAAACAATACCCGGCGCTTCAGTTTCACCTCATCTATGAGTGATGCTGTCAAGCGCCGGATGATTTTCAGCTATTGTTGATCATTTCAAAATGCTATTGTTTTATGGGATCAATATACCCTATTTGGTTTCTGATTTTTCGGTCTCCTTTGAGTTTTCCTTTTTCTTAGAATTCTTTCCTTTGCGCCGAACTACCCTTATGATCAGGTAAAAGGGAATTACAAAAACAACAAATAGAACCAGCAGTATGGGTAAGACGAATATGATTATCCAAATGGCAGCATCAACAATGAAAGTTAGAGCATTGATCAAAGATTGGACAGCGCTTTTCGCCACTCCTACCGGCTGCCAGCCGCCAATCGTCAAAGGTTGGACCGCTTCGTTGGGCAGAATTTCAATATTGATGATGGACATCGCTGCGGATTGTTCGTAATACTGGATCTGTCCCTTGGTGACTTCAATCTGTTCCTGTACCCGAGCCAGTTCACTGTAAACAGCCAGAACATCTTCAGTCTCATCAGCTTCTTCCATGATCTTTGACAATTGGGCTTCGGTCTTTTCCAGGTTTCGTAATCGAGACTTCTGATCTACGTAATCTCTGGTTACATCCTGGCTCTCTATAGATTCGTTCAGTGGGTCTTGTTCGCTACTGCCTCTGATCAGGCCAAGAGCTTGGTTGAGTTTTTTCGCAGGCACACGAATGGTGATGGATGCTTGAGTGACTGTCAGGTCGTTATCCAATTCTCTCTGATATAGATTGGCAGAAACCACAAAACCTCCCATATCTTCCGCCATTTTGCTGACAGTATCCAGAGTGGTTGTGGGATCATCGACGACAATGCTTATACTGGCGTTCTTAATGACAATCCTCTGAACTTCATCCGGTGCGGAATCGGAAAAAGACCTACCTTCTTCGCTATATTCCATATCATCCGGCATGGCTTGCGGCGCGGTTGCAACTTCCACGGCGGCTTCCTCATAAACAGGTTCACCGTAGGATTTGGGAGCTGATGCACAGGATCCCAAAACAAGTCCTGAGAACATCAAGATCATAAATAATTGACTGATATGTTTTTTGCGATTCTTTTTCATTTTAGCATTCCTCCTACCTTTATGTATTCATCTTTCTTGGAGACGCTTGAATCTCAGAGTTTGTTCCCCCAAAATTAAAAAATCAGAATTTATTACCACCCCGATTCGAGCCGTAGAATATGCCGTGCTGGCAGGTTTTCCTTCGCCATGCGAGCTTGTACAGATGGAATGTCGTATTCAATGCGTCGATAATCCCATATCCCCTGGGCAGGATAATAAATAGCATAAGCTGCGCGCGGATCGTTGTCGCGAGGCTGCCCAACCGATCCGGGGTTAATGATCATTCTAGGTGTCAGGTCGATCCTCGTATTTGGTACTGGGACTTTCAGGCGAGAAGATGAATTTCCTGATTTGAGCGTGAATGTAACTGGCAAATGGGTGTGACCGACAAAACAAAATGGCGTAGAAAAATGGGCAAAATTTACCGTCGCTGTTTGGACATCCATCAGGTATTCCCAGACCGGTTTTCTTGGACTTCCGTGCGTGATAAGCACACTATTATTTTCGATAGTTTCCGGCAGTTTCTTTAAAAAGGAAATGCTTTCTTCGACTAAGGTATTTTGTGTCCATTCCAGGGCAGTGCGCGCCTCCGGGTTGAAAGTCATCGTGTCAATTTGTCCTATCGCGGCAGCATCATGATTGCCCATTACACAAAGTAGGCCTGGTAATTCCTGTACTTTTTGTATACATTCATTTGGGTCAGGGCCATAACCTACCAGATCACCCAAACACCAAACAGCGTCAAACTCAACTGCATGATCAAGCACAGTTTCAAGGGCTGTGAGGTTTGCGTGAATGTCAGAGATTACCAGGATGCGCATTAATTATTTTGGGCGGTTTGTTAATCTAATTGAATAATCTCAGAATATTGATAACATAAAATCTGCGTGGAGAATTAGACAAAAATATTATACTATCGTGTTATATTGTTGGATATATCATACTCTACGCCAGGCCTGGTATAAACCCAGATTTCTTCCCTTTCCGTCCGACAAGAAAGTTTCTTCTATTATATAGTTACTAGCGCTTGCAAGGCTTTCTAATTCTGCAAGAGAAAAGTGGTGCAGGTACCTTAAACCATAACCTTCATGTCTCCAATCGAGCAGATAATCATCCACATCAACCATTTCTTGATTCAGTCCTACAGTTTCCCAGGATTTGATCCTGGAACGGAGGCGAGCACTTTTTAAGAACTGCCATTCAGAATGGTACAAATTGTCACCTGGATAAAGTACCTGATAAATATCTTTTAATACTTTAAGACGTAATTGTGTGCTTGGGATATGGTGCAGGACGGCGAATGAGAAAACTGTATTGAATTTCTGAATCGGTAAATCTAAAAACCAACCTTCGCGGGTTATATCCCTTTCCAGGAATTCGGGAATTTGATTTTGGGTATCAGAAATTCCATTCTCTTGTCTGTTCTGTAAATATTCTTTCCATCTATTACTGGCAATACTTACCAGTTGTGGACTAAAATCAATCCCCACGTAACTGCCACGGAATCCCATTTTTACAAGCTGGATATACAACTCTCCATTTCCACATCCAAGGTCCAGGATACTGGTATTTAGCGGCAATTGTGCTATGATTCGCTTGACACCTGGCTGCAAACGCTGGCGAGTAGAAGAGAAGGGTTCTGCAAAATCCCCATAAAACTGCTTGTTTAGGTTTATCAAGCGTTCTGTAGTATCCTGTTCCATGAAATAATTATAGCGTGTTGAAAAGGATTTATGAACGATAGAAAATTATTATTATTGATCGGATTTAGATAAGTGAACGTACAGAACTGGGAAAAGAAACGCCAATATTCGCCTGAACAAATTATTCTGGCACGGCATGTGCTGGCAGAAATTAAAAAGGGTATGGGCGTGAAAGAAGCCGTTCGCAAGAATCCGCTGCCCAAAGGTGGTTATATTAGTAAACACCTGCTGGTTTCAGTATATCGGGATCTGGTGAAAAAGGGTGAACAGCCTGTCGATGGTGAACTCTTAGCCCGCATCCGATTGAAACCGGTTCGGACGCTGTCAGGTGTAACGACAGTCACTGTATTGACAAAACCCTATCCCTGCCCGGGGGAATGTATTTTTTGCCCGACTGACGTACGGATGCCAAAGAGTTATCTCCCCGATGAACCAGGCGCAATGCGCGCGTTGCAGCATAATTTTGAACCGTATAGTCAGGTTTCTGCTCGCATTGCCGCGCTGGAAGCTGTAGGGCACCCGACAGATAAAATTGAATTATTGATCTTGGGTGGTACGTGGAGCGCTTACCGCCGTGATTACCAGGAGTGGTTTGTGAAACGCTGCCTGGATGCGCTTAATCAATGTGATTCGCCCGATCTTGAAGGTGCGCAGAGCCATAACGAAACGGCAAAACACCGAAATGTGGGGCTGGTTATCGAAACCCGCCCGGATCAAGTAGATAAACGTGAATTGGTATGGATGCGCAAATTGGGCGTAACGAAAGTGCAAATGGGAGTACAAAGTCTGGATGACAGGATTCTTGATATCAACCATCGCGGCCATACAGGCAATCAAACCCAGGGAACGGTTAACTTATTACGAGCGGCAGGATTTAAAATCGTCTTACACTGGATGCCCAACCTGTTAGGGGCTTCTCTAGAGTCAGATAGGGAGGATTTTACACGCCTTTGGCAGGGGGTCTGTCCGGATGAGATAAAAATCTATCCCACACAACTTTTAAAAAATGCTGACTTATATACGTATTGGGAGAGAGGAGAATTTACTCCTTATTCCACCCAAGAGCTTATTGAGTTGATTGCCGATATAAAAGCAACCATCCCTCGCTACTGCCGCGTGAACAGGATTGTGCGTGATATCCCTTCAACCAATGTTGTAGAGGGGAATAAACGTACCAGTCTGCGACAGGATATTAAATTAGAGATGGAAAAACGAGGCACTAGCTGTAATTGTGTTCGCTGCAGAGAAGTGCGGGGAGTGAATGTTGATTTTTCAGATCTAAAATTGGACGACTTGACATATTTATCCAATATTTCAGAAGAACATTTTTTGTCTTACAAAACCGTCAACGATAAACTGGCAGGATTTTTACGTTTGACGCTTCCTGGAAAGGATGCCCCCAACACAGGGATGGTTGATCTTGAAAATGCAGCCATTATCAGAGAAGTGCATGTCTATGGGCAGTCACTACCCGTGGGCGTTGAAGCAAATGGCGCTGCTCAGCATATTGGAATGGGGACTGAATTATTAAAGATAGCTGAACGAATCGCAAGAGAAAATGATTTTAAACAATTAGCGGTGATTTCAGCTATAGGTACAAGAAGATATTATGAAAAGCGGGGATTTACACGCGGTGAATTGTATTTATGGAAGACCCTAAATTAGATTTGCATCTGCCAGATATCCATCAAGACATCAACGAATGCCCATAACAATGCCCGCTTTGCACAGGAGAAATATTTCTATAATTGCAGGCAGAAACGAAACTTGTCAAAGAAAAATTTTCAACAGCCTGAAAGTATATTGCCATCGATGTTGCAGTTGTAAAACCACCATTAGGTATTATCCAACTGGGATTGATCGGGCTGGCTAAATTGAGCAAATACTCAAAATTTTGCACCCGTATGTTTTTGGGGATTTGATCTTTTAGGAAGTAACCCGATTGAATGCAGATTTTGGGGAGGATATTTGACGAAATAGTTTACGGCGTGATACTCAAGAGAAGCGAAAAACCTGAGTAAGTCTAAAACCTGGAAACCTGTGCGAACAATGGGAATATCCAACCTGTCCTGTTAGCTGTAAAAATGGACAATGGAAAATCAGATGTAGTTGGACAAGTTTATTACATTGATTTTTCAAAATATGAAAACTGCCCGGGATACCGCTACTTCGAGATAGAATGCTTGACATGCGTTTTAAGTATCTATATAATTGACTTACTTTATTGCATCAATAAAGTAAATAACACGACAAGCAAACCGAGGAGAAGGAGCCCGCCACGAAAAAGGATAGCACTGCCGACCAGATGTGGGTTCGCAAGATGAACCGTTCGCTCATCTTGGAAAAGCTCAGAACAGGTTCCACATATTCTCGATCCGGACTTGCTGTCGAAACTGGATTGAACGCAAGTACTGTCTCAAATATCATTAATGATCTACTGACTGAGAACCTGGTCATTGAGACTGAACTGCAGCAGCCAGAGGTTGGGCGACCAGGACGGTTACTGGAACTTAATCCAAGGGGCGGTTGTGCAATCGGGGTGGAAATAAATGTGGATTACTTACTGGCAATAGCAACCGATTTCACCGCTAATATTCTGTGGAGAAAGCGGGTCCCGATTAGTCCGGGTGAAGGTCAGGAAAAAATCCTAACAGAATTGGAATCAATCATAATCCAGGGATTAAATGTAGCTGAAGTCGCTGTATTAAACCCATTGGGACTAGGCATCGGTGTTCCAGGTTTGGTTGACTACCGCGATGGCCGTTTGAGGGTTGCTCCTAATCTGGAATGGATTGATGTCCCTATCCTGGATATATTTAGAAAGCGCTTTGATATGCCAGTATTTGTTGAAAATGAGGCTAACGCAGCCGCATTAGGAGAATATTATTTTGGTGCAGCCCGTGGAGTGGATAATTTTATCTTCTTGAGCGCCGGATACGGGCTTGGCGGTGGAATCCTGCTCGATGGGAAACTCTTTCGCGGCAGCTATGGTTACGCTAATGAAGTTGGGCATGTTACATTCGATGCTGGTGGTGAGATATGCGGCTGTGGAAAGCGCGGTTGCTGGGAAACCTTTGTAGGTCCACGGGTGGTAGAGCGACGGGTGCGCCGGATTCTTCGAGCCGGTGCCGATTCAGTTATCCGCACAATGGCGGGAGGTGAGCTCGAACAAATTACATTCGAGATTGTTCTGAAAGCCGCCAGCGTGGGAGATGAAGTGGCATTATCAGCACTACATGAGATAGGCCGCTACCTAGGTATTGGTACTGCAAATCTGATCAATATTTTCAACCCCGAGATGATAGTGCTGGGAGGCGCATTGAATCTTGCTAGCCCATTCATCCTGTCGGTGGTTGAAGAAACTGTCAAAGCGCATTGCCTGGCGCCAAATCTCGAGAATGTATCTATTGTGCCATCAGCGCACCGTACAGATGCATCTGTGATGGGAGCAGTAGCTCTGGTTCTGGATGAGATCCTGCTTGAGCCTATTTTTTCCTTATAACTATATAAATTTACGCTGATGAAATCTGGAGGAATTATGAATGATGTAACCAAAGAAGCAGCACCGACTGAAAAAACGAAAAATGGTGATGTATCGTGGAGAGTGATACTCGGCCGTATCTTTGCCAATCGTGAATCAGGCGTGTTTTTTGCATTGATCGTCCTGTGCATCATCATGTCCTTCGCTAGCCCGTACTTCTTAAAACCGCAGAACCTCTTCAATGTAGCGCGCGGGATGAGTACGATCGCTATTATGGCTATCGGTATGACAATGGTTATTGTCAGCGGAGGTATCGACCTATCTGTGGGATCGCTTGCGGCTGTGTCTGCCATGTCAACCGCTCGCCTGATGACTTACGGCAATTTGAATCCCTGGTTGGCGTTAGCCGCGGGAATCGGGGTTGGCACTTTCTTGGGTGCAACCAACGGTTACATCATCACTCGCATTAAGGTGAACCCGTTTATAACCACTTTGGGTATGCTAAGCATCGGTCGTGGGTTAACTTACCTCATTGCAACCGGACTGCAGGGTTCTGTGGCTAGCAATATCCCGATGCGGCACGAGGGTGTGAATTTTTTGGGTGCTGGCCATATAGGACAAGTACCTTTCCCTGTAATCGAGATGATTGTTTTGGTGATTATATTCAGTTATTTCCTGGGAAATGTTGTTTTAGGTAGGCAGATTTATGCGGTGGGCAGTAACGAGCAGGCAGCCCGGTTATCGGGTGTAAATGTTGGAAATGTGCGCTTGTTTGTTTATACGCTCACCGGCGCCCTGTCAGGGCTGGCAGGGGTGATGGGCGCTGGTTTGCTGTCCACTGCTCCGACCAACCTTGGTTTAGGTGTAGAGTTGGATGTTATCGCGGCGGTTGTTATCGGTGGGGCTAGCTTGATGGGAGGTGAGGGGACGATCCTGGGAGCTGTGATTGGTGCAGCGATAATGGCTGTTATCCGCAACGCCTTTGTTTTATTAAAACTGCCGATCTATATGCAGACAGTCACTATTGGCGTTGTTATTATCATTGCGGTGGCTCTGGATCAATTGAGAAAGAGAAGAACCTAATACACATGAACAAAGACAATAATCTCATCTTAGAAGTATTTAATGTGTCAAAGCGTTTTGGAGGTGTTCAGGCGCTCCAAGATGTAAATTTTGACGTTTGTTACGGCGAAGTGCATGCACTGGTGGGTGAGAATGGAGCCGGTAAGACGACATTAATCAATGTGCTGGCGGGGATTGTGCCACGCGACAGCGGTGTAGTTGTATTTCAAGGAAAAGAAGTGGCGTTTGAAAGTCCACGTCAAGCAATCGAAGCTGGCATCTCGGTAATCCATCAGGAACTGGCTATGATGCCCCAGCTGAATGTGATCGAGAATGTATATATGGGACGGATGCAATCAGGAAATGGACGGATTCAGTGGAAAATTGCGGAACAAGACACGCGCCGGATGTTGGATGAAGTAGGTCTAGATATCAACCCCAAAACCCAGGTAAGCGATCTGACCATATCACAGCGACAGATGGTTGAGATTGCAAAGGCGCTTTCGCTCGATTCAAGTTTGTTAATTATGGATGAACCTAACTCGTCACTCTCCGATACGGAAACGGAGCGATTATTTAAGGTGATAGGCGAGTTGAAAGAGCGAAATGTTGCCATTGTTTATGTTTCTCATAAAATCGAAGAAGTGTTACATATAGCTGATCGTATCAGCGTACTGCGCGATGGGAAATACCGCGGGACTTTGCTAAAACAAGATGCAAATGTTGATAAGATCATCCATATGATGGTTGGTCGCGTTCTAACACGGGTAGCTGAAAAGGATGGGCACGAGATTGGCAAAAAACGATTGGAAGTCCGCAGACTTACCTCCGAAAAATTTAAGGATATCAGCTTTGATATAAGCGAGGGGGAGATCCTGGGGTTTGCTGGCTTGGTTGGAGCGGGACGTTCAGATGTTGCACTGGCGTTATTTGGCGCAAACTCATATGAATCCGGCGAGGTTATGCTGGACGATGAAAGTGTAAAATTTACACACCCATCCCAAGCGATTAAAAAAGGCATGGCGATGATTCAGGAGGACCGCAAAGACCTGTCATTGTTTATGGGTTTAAGTATCCGCTTCAATATGATGGCGGCAAAACTGAGGGACCTAAGCCGTAGAATGATCATTAATCGAAAGATGGTTAACCAAATCTCGAATCAATATATTGATCAATTAAGCATCAAACTCGATTCGCTGGATAAACCAGTCAGCAGTCTCAGCGGTGGAAACCAGCAAAAAACAACCCTGGCCCGCTGGTTGGCTACCAATCCAAAGCTTTTAATCATGGACGAACCAACCCATGGTGTGGATGTGGGTGCTAAGGCAGATATTTATAATCTGATGCGCGATCTTGCAAGACAAGGCATCAGCATTATGCTAATTTCTTCAGAATTGCCGGAGATATTGGCAATGTCTGACCGCGTGGTTGTGATGTATGAAGGCGAAGTTACTGCCATTCTTGAAAAAGAGGATTGCAACGAGGAAACGATTATCACGTACGCCACAGGTATGGCTCAGAAAAATATAAATGGAAATAAAAACAGAACAGAGATCGAGTGGTTAGACGATCTGCGCGGCGGTTGAGATAATGGGCAGCGTAACGTACAAACGTGCAGACTTCCGCGGTTGGAACGCGGTTTATTTATCAAATGAATTGGTTTCTCTCGTTGCAGTACCGGATATTGGTGGGCGGATTATGGAATACAACCTGGGTGAGTACGAGTACTTATTCGTCGATCCGGATTTGGCTGGAAAATTATTTACACCCGAAGAGAATTACGGAAGTGGACGCCTTGTTGATTGGAAAAATTACGGTGGAGAGAAAACCTGGCCTGCTCCACAGGGTTGGGAAAGCGAATCTGAGTGGCACGGACCCCCGGACCCTGTATTGGATACTGGTATTTACACAATTGAAGATTTGGGCGGGGACGATACTTTTGTGGGATTGAAGATGGTCAGTCCTTCCGATCCCAGAACTGGTATTCAGATCTCCCGTAAAGTCAAGCTAAAGCCGGGCAGCAGCCGTGTGTATCTAGATCTGGCTTTCACGAATGTTTCGCAGCATCCAATCCGATGGAGCATATGGGATGTTGTCCAGTTAAACGCAAGTCGAAAGGATTTGCATGGGGCTTTTAATTTCGATCCCGGTTGTTTTATTACCACCCCGCTGAATCCCGCAAGCTGTTTTCCAAAAGGTTATAATGTCATGTTTGGAGAAGAGGATAATCCCCAGTGGCAAACGGATACAGCGAGTATGCTTTTTAAGGCGGCATATAAATGGGAAATCGGAAAAGTTGGGATAGACTCGCCTGGCGGATGGATTGCTTTCAGCAACACGAGTAAGGGGTATGGTTTCGTCGAAATGTTTGAATATGAAGCGGGTGGAGAATACCCTGACAGCGGTGCATCGGTGGAATGTTGGACGGTTGGAGCGGGAGTGGTGGATACTCTCAACTACGAAGATACTCAGATCTACCTGATGGAGACAGAAGTTCTCAGTACAATACGTGCCATTGATCCTGGTGAGAGTTCTCTTTTTAAGCTTGAATGGGGTGCATGCTGCTGTCCAGAACTAATCGTGGAAGTATCCGAGGCAGGCTGCTTCTCAACACCCTTGAACACTTCCAGGGAGGCTGGAGGAGTCAGATTGCAGGCTGATTTTGGGGTTTTTGATGTAGGTATGCTGCAGTTATCGTGGGTTGATGAGTGTGGTGAGATTATAATGAGGCAGGAATTAGGCAGAGTCAGCCCATTGGAAGCAGTCCAATTTGATAAATTATTCAAGCGACCCCCTGGTTCTGTAGAAATCGTATTAGGCATTATTCCTGACATTAGTAAGAAATTTCAGCTATTATCCAGAAAACACTTAGATTAATGATGCATACCCGACACATCCAGTACTTGAGACCTAGCCAGATATTGGCTGAGATAGAAAAATCACCGGTTGCGTACTTACCATTAGGGCTGCTTGAATGGCACGGTCCGCATCTGCCTTTAGGCGTGGATTCTTTAAACGCGGAACATGTCGCCGAGTTGGCGGCAGAGACATGCGGTGGTCTGGTCATGCCTGTGCTGTACTTTGGCACCGAAAGGGAACGGCCGCATGAGATGCTGGAATGGCTGGGTTTTGAAACAGACCAGTGGATTGTTGGCATGGATTTTCCCGCTAACAGTCTGCCCAGCATGTACGCTTCGGAGGAGATGTTCGCGTTGGTCGTACGCGAAAACCTTCGCCTTATGCAAAGTTGGAATTTTAAGATCATTGTCGTGGTAAGCGGGCATGCCGCCAGCAATCAGCTTGAAACGCTTGAGCGATTGGCGGCAGAATTTAACGCGAGAGGTGAGGCACGGGTTCTGGTCACTCTTCCATTTGTGCAGAATGAAGAAAGAATATTTGAAGTTGGGCACGCATCCAAAATCGAAACTTCGGTAATGCTGGCGCTGGAGCCGGGAACGGTTAATCTGGGAGCGTTACCAGCTAAAAATGAAGCGCTGAAAAACAGCGAGTTCGCAATTGTAGATTACCTGACGTTTTTAGGTCAACCCACTACTTGCCGGACTGTCCGGGAGGAGGATGATCCCCGCAATGCGACTGTTGAAGATGGTGAAAAGAGCATGCAACGTGCCAGCCAGCAGATTTGCGAGCGAGTCAGAATTGAACTCGATCGATTATACAAGGGTGATTAAACAGTCATCAAATCCTGATGTGAGGTATATATCATGAACTCAAGGGAACGCGGAAATCTAATCTTGGAACATAAAGAAGCTGACCGGATCCCATTCGATCTGGGAGGTACCGTCCTGACCAGCATTCACGTCAATGCCTACCAAAAGCTGCGACAGAAGCTTGAGCTGCCAGAAGTAGATGTCAATGTAATGGATATCTTCCAGCAGATCGCTACAGTGGATGATGATATGCGCGCTAGACTGGGATCGGATGTGCGCAATGTGGCGCCGCGCTCTTCGGCGACATACAAGATCGAAATAAATACCACGGATATGCCTGGATATGATTTTTTCCACGACGAGTGGGGAATTGGCTGGCGTAAACCAAAGGATGGTGGCTTCTTTTACGATATGTTCGACCATCCGCTCTTTGATGCTACCAGTATTGATGATATCAAAAATTTCCCATGGCCGGATCCAAGCGACCCAAATCGATTTACAGGATTGCAGGAGCGCGCCCGTTCAGTTGCCGAAGATTTGGGAGAACTAGTAATCCTCGGCGGATTGAGTGCAGGTGTTGTCGAGGTGACGGCATGGATGCGCGGATTCGCTAAGTTTTATCCTGATTTTGTCCTGAATCGTAAATGGCTCGGATACCTGATGGACAAAATTGTTGAATTGAAGATGGCGTATTGGGATATCGCGCTGCCGATGGTTGGCGAATATGCGGATGTAGTCCAGGAAGCGGATGATGTAGCCGGTCAATTTGATCTGTTAATGTCCCCTGAGGACTACCGTACTCTCATCAAACCGCGTCATAAGAAACTGTTCGATTTTATTAAAACTCGCTCGAATGCAAAAATATTTTTCCACTCATGCGGTGCGATCCGGGAGATCATCCCTGATCTGATTGAGATTGGCGTTGATATCATTAACCCGGTCCAGGTAAACGCAGCCGGAATGGAATCAAAAGGTTTAAAGCGCGATTTTGGAGATGCACTCACCTTTTGGGGCGGTCTAGTGGATACGCAGGGAGTATTTCTTTCCGGTACACCGCAGCAGGTCCGGGATGAAGCCAGGAGGCGAATTGATGATTTTGGGCCCAATGGTGGATTTGTGGCTGCCACAGTGCACAATATACAGGCGAATGTACCGCCCGAGAACATAATAGCGATGTGGGAAGCACTGCGCGAATTTGGAGTATATGCTCATGATAATGCACCTGGACGCCGTCCTGAAACTTATTGGGAGGGTTATCCGCAAGTCATTAACATACCCTCCGTCACCAGTCAGAGCCCCGATATTATGCCGGCGCGCGCATTAACAAAAGAGGAAGTGGAAGCTATTCTTGCTAAAGAAGCGGCGAGACCGCAGGTACTGACCGATCTCAGTGAAGCGGTGATCAGTGGCAATAGAACCACCGCGAGGGAAGCACTGGAAAAAACCCTTGAGGAAAATATTGAACCGCAAATCATTATCGACGACATCATCATTCCCGCCATGAGTGAAGTGGGAAATCGCTTTGAAAATGGCGAATATTTCCTACCCGAGATGATGGCATCTGCTTTAGCGACCCAGGCTTGTATGAATGTTCTCCGCCCGCTGTTAGCTGAAACCGGGGCAGAGCCTGTCGCCAAGGTAGCAATCGGTACGGTCAAGGGTGACCTACACGATATTGGTAAAAACCTGGTTGCGATGATGTGGGAGGGCGGCGGGTTCGATGTAGTTGATCTGGGACCTGATGTACCGGCTGAAAGATTTATCGCAGAAATCAAAAAGGGAGAGGTTGAGTTGGTGGGGATGTCAGCTTTGCTTACCACCACCATGCCCATGATGCGCACCATTATCGATGAGTTGGAAACAGCTGGTGTGCGTGATATGGTAAAAGTTATGGTTGGCGGAGCGGGAGTGACCCAGGAATTTGCGGATGACATCGGAGCTGATGGGTTTGCGCAGAATGCAAGCGCGGCTGTTCGGGAAGCAAAGAACTTACTGGGAATTTCCTAAAATCTATCTGAGTGGAATCGAATTCAAAGCTCTTGAAGACCAGGATAAATCGTGCGGAATATATAAAGCGAATGTGCATAATTGCTAAAATGGATGGATGTTGGGAATTGAACTTTCGAGAACAGTCCGATAATAATTGCTGCTATGGAGTGATTGTAAACCGAAGGCATTTATGGCTTGATGCCTGGAGAGAAGTGCAAAGTCTGGGATAGGATAATATTAGATAAACTGGACAAATAATAGGAATATACAGTTCATATTTGTGTGGTTGGGGGATTACTCAACCCGTATTGCTAGTTGTGGATGTGGACAATGGAAAACCAACTGTGGTTGAATAATTGTATCAGATTGATTTTTCGAAATAAACCAACCGCTTATGCGACAATTATTTATAAACCAAATTATTGACTAACATTAAAAAATCTGCTATCATAACTAACGCGCGTTACTAAAGCGTGTTAGTTGCGTGGTCGGAGATTTCGGGGAAGGACTTGAGTACAAAACGTATTACCAGCCAGGATGTCGCTGACTTAGCCGGTGTTTCACGAACAACGGTTTCTCTTGTTTTAAACGATGTCCAGACGGTAAATATTAGTCCGCCTACGCGACAAAAAGTTGTGGATGCCGCTGATTCTTTAGGTTATGTTCCCGATGCGGCTGCGCAGGCATTGGCCAGTCGAAGAGCACAGATCATCGGTTTGATACTGACACGCAGACCTCACTACATCGCATCTGATGCTTTTATCCCGCAAATCCTGGATGGTTTGTTTGATGTAATCCATCAGAAGGGTATGCGTTTATTGATGGATATTGTCGAACCTGAACATCAGGCGGAAGCATATCTTGAATTTGTGCGCGCTAAACGCATTGACGGGATTTTGTTGTCTGGACCGAGATTCGACGACGATGCCCTGCAGTTGCTTTGGAATGAAGGTTTTCCGACCGTTTTAATTGGGCAGCTTCCAGGATCGATGTTTTTCTCAGTCGATATCGATAATTACGCCGCAGCAAAAGAAGCTGTGGCGTATTTGGTTAAAAAGGGACATACCAGAATTGCCTGCATTACGAATGCACCTATCACATACACAGCCTCCGCAGATAGATTGGCAGGTTACCAAACGGCATTGGAAGAATTTGGCATTCCTTATGATGAAGGTTTGATCCGGTTTGGAGATTTCACTGTCAAAAGCGGGTTTAAACAAATGCGGAGCTTGATTGATGCAGGTATTGGATTTACGGCCGCATTTGTTGCCAGTGACACTGTCGCGTTGGGCGCTAAGGCGGCTTTAAATGAAAATGGTTTGAAAATCCCAGAGGATATTGCTCTGGTGGGATTCGATGACCTGCCTATCGCTCAGTATATTGATCCACCTCTAACGACTATTCATGTTCCTGCACCTGAGTTGGCACGTAAAGCGAGTGAAGTATTGATTAGACTTTTGGGGGGAAATGAACCTGAACAAAAACAATTCATACTGGATACCCATATGGTGATTCGTGATTCCTGTGGATCCAAAGGGACCGGGTTTTAGTAAACACCTATTAATATCACTGAGACCCGGTGCATTAGATAACGGAAAGGAGGTTAAGGAAAAAGAAATAAGTCGAATATGGTAATCTCAAAAATCTTTTTGAATAAACTATACGATAAGGAGAAGATCAAATGACTAAATATAAAGCCCTATGGTCAGTGCTGGCGATATTTGTGATTTTTGCATTTGTCATCAGTGCTTGCGGACCTGCTGCAACAGAGGCTCCTGTAGAACCGGAAGAACCGGTTGTAGAAGAACCAGCAGCAGAAGAACCCGTCGCTGAAGAACCGGCTGAAGAAGAAGAGATGGAGGAGATGCCGGCTGTCGAATTCGATACGATACCTGGCGGATTCCTGGAAAAAGCGCTGGCCGGTGAATACGCTGGTACAACCGTGACCGTGGACGGACCTTTCACCGATCCTGATGACCAGAGATTCTATGAGTCGATGGCCCCCTTTGAAGAGGCTACCGGAATTAAAGTCAACTACATAGGTGACAAGGAATTCGAAGCTCGCATTTCGATCGCGGTCGATGCCGGTGATCCGCCCGATATTGCTGACTTCCCGCAGCCCGGCAAAGCTGCCAGCTTTGCCCGCCAGGGACATCTGGTTGATTTAAGCGAGTTTATCCCTGAGGATTGGTTGAAGGAGCAGTACAACCAGAGCTGGTTGGATATGGCCACATTGACCGGTCCAGACGGCGAACCAATGACAGCAGGGGTATGGCACCGCTTCAATGGCAAGAGCCTGGTCTGGTATCCTAAGGTTGCTTGGGATGCAGCTGGTTATGAGATACCCGAGACCTGGGACGAATTGCTGGCATTGACCCAGTTAATTGCCGATGACGGCGATACAGCCTGGTGCATCGGTATTGAATCGGAAGCAGCGACTGGCTGGGCGGCGACTGACTGGACTGAAGAAACCATGCTGCGCACCACTTCCCTGGAAAACTACGATAAATGGGTTTTGGGTGAGCTGCCGTTCTCATCCCCCGAAGTCAAGAAGGCTATCGAGACCTGGAGTGAGATTTGGTTTAATGATGACTATGTGTTCGGAGGTACGGACAGCATAGCGACCACCTTCTTTGGTGATGCGCCAGGTCCGATGTTTGAAGACCCGCCCAAGTGCTGGATGCATAAACAAGGCAACTTCATCACCGGATTCTTTCCCGAAGGCTCGGTCGCAGGTGAGGATTACGATTTCTTCTACTTCCCACCAGTGGATGAAGCATACGGCAAACCCTTTCTGGTGGCTGGTGACATGATGTCCATGTTCAATGACCGGCCTGAAGTACGGGCATTGATGGAATATTTCACCACCCCGGCTTCGGCTAGCGGCTGGTTGCAGAACGGCGGCGCGTTGGCGGCACACCAAACAGCCACACCTGATTTATACGGGGTTGATTTGGAAGCGGGCATTGCTGAGCTGGTTGGCGAAGCGACCAGTTTCCGCTTTGATGGCTCAGACCTGATGCCCGGTGAAGTAGGCGCAGGTTCATTCTGGACAGGTATGACCGACTATGTAAGTGGGCTTTCTGATCTGGATACTGCCTTAGCTGAAATTGATGCCTCCTGGCCAGCTGGTGTTGAGGGTGAAGCGCAAGCGCCCGCTGAAGAAGAAGCGGTAGCAGGAGAAATTCCGGCATTCGACAGCGCATGCACACCTGAAGATGAAGGCATTGTCCAGCCGGTCGATCAGGAACCTCCTGGCGAAATGAAGATTGCTGTTCTGGGTCTTGAGAACAACCCGTTCTGGATTCCAGTAAAAGAGGGGACCCAGAAAGCGGCTGAGGAATTAGCACCCCTTGGTGTGACAGTGGATTGGATTATCCCTGGCGATCAACACACGGCTGATGTTTTTGGTCAAGCTATCGAAGCTGCGGTCGCCCAGGAATATGATGCTATAGCTACCATCGCAGGTGATGCTGGTGTTGCACCGTTTATGGACGCAGCGTCCGAACAAGGAATACCAGTTGCGACATTCAACTCTGAAACTGAAGTTGAAAACCAGCGCCTGTTCTTTGTCGGAGCTGACCTTTACCTGCAAGGCGAAACAGCTTGTGAGGCGATGGCAGAAGCGATCGGTGGCGAAGGCAAAGTCGCCATCATCACTGGCTTCTTTGCGGTGGAAGCCCATGAGCTGCGCCGTACTGGCTTTGTTGACAAATGTGCAGCAGAATACCCGGGAATCGAGATTGTGGGAGAGGTTGAGAATCTGGATAAAGGCGACACAGCCTATACCCAGGCGCAAGACTTCATGTCAGCAAATCCTGACCTGGCAGGCATCTACGTAACAGCTGGAGGCCCCTTCGGCGCCGCTGCAGCCGTTGAGGATGCTGGAAAAGCTGGTGAGGTTTGGGTTGTATCCTTTGACTTCGTGGATGAGACCATGGAATTTGTGCAAAAGGGTGTCGTCTATGCCACAATCGGTCAGGATCCATTCGCTCAAGGTCATGATCCTGCCATCCGACTGTATAACTGGATGGTTGGCGGTGTTGCACCTGAATGCGGTCGTCTGGTGACTCGTGCTGATATTGTCACTAAAGAGAATATCGACCAGTTCTGGCCGTAATCTTTAGAAAAATGTTAGGGGTGATCTGATCTTGGATCACCCCTCATTTTTAAACTTTGGCAACAATATGAAGATAAATTGAATAAATAATTTATGTCTTCAATAAGTGTTTGCCATGCAAACCAAAGTGCAATAAGGCTGCCAGTTCTTACCAATCTGGTAGCCTTATAAATAAGGAGTTGATTCATGGCACAGCTTGAAATGGTTGAAGAAAAAGATATTAGTATAGGCGCCAAGATTCTAGCCTGGTTAGGCCGAATTTTCTTGGCTGTTATTATCCCTATGATCGCCTTTTTAGCGATCTATGCCGGTTTTATATATTTACGAGATACGGATGCTCCCAGATGGATAGTAACCATCGTGGCTATTATCTGGGGCGTTGGCGGAATAGCAGTACTCTATTGGGTGTTCAACGGTATTGTTGAAAGACTGCCTGATGAGTGGACATACCGTTTGCAGCCCTTTGTATTCGTGGGTCCAGCGTTAGCTATCCTTTTGTGGTACCTGACCCTGCCGGTTTACCGTACTTTCTGGCTTAGCCTGTTTCATAGGGATGGATTTCCGGAGGGTTTTTCTGTTTTCTTGCCCTGGACCTGGCCGGCGGCTATTCAGAGTCCTGCATTTGTTGGTTTCGGAAATTACATCGCTATGTTTTCTCAGCGATTACTTCAAGAATCGATTCGCAATAACTTGATGTGGATTATCTTTGGAAGTACAACTTCAGTCGCTATGGGATTGCTGGTTGCCTGGCTTGCCGATCGCAGTAAGTTTGACCGAGTGGCGAAATCATTAATTTTCCTACCCATGGCGATTTCGTTTGTTGGCGCAAGCGTGATATGGAATTTTATTTATGAGGTCCGTCCGGAAGGTGCAACACAAATCGGATTATTGAACGCCATTATAGTTGCGATGGGAGGCACTCCCCATGCCTGGGATAAATGGGTGGCTATTGCACCGTGGAACAATCTCTTCCTGATCATCATTGTGGTCTGGCTGCAGACCGGTTTTTCAATGGTCTTGTTTTCGGCTGCGTTAAAGGGGATACCCGAAGAGATAATCGAAGCCGCGCGGGTAGACGGAGCATCGGAAATGCAGGTCTTTTTCCGTATCATGATTCCATACATTATGGGCACTATTATCACGGTTTGGACAACAATTGTTATTTTCACCTTGAAGATATTCGATGTGGTTTGGGTGATGACAGGCGGGCAGTTTGGTACACATGTGATTGCAACCCAGTTTTACCGACAATCATTTACTGCAAGAAATTCCGGATTTGGTTCTGCAATTGCCGTAATTCTTCTCATCACGGTCATCCCGGTGATGATCTACAATCTGCGGCAGTTCAGGGAAACGGAGGCATTTTAAGATGGGTGGACAAACACGAACTGCAATTGTGGTAATCAATATCGCGTTAATTGTGCTGGTGATAATCTGGAGCATCCCAACCATTGGCTTATTTATTTCCTCTTTTCGCACCCGTTATGACATACAAACCTCCGGTTGGTGGGATATTTTTCCACACCGGGCTTGGGAAACGGTGGCAGTTGTTGATCCTAAAGAATTAGGCCTTGACCCTAATAGTGTGATGGAAGTAGAAGGTGTAACTGCAACCTTCGAAGAGCTACGTGAAGGAGTAGCATCACCTGATGGCGATACGCAAGTAACCTGGGTAGGCAACAAACGGCTTGGGCGAATTGAAGTGCAAAAACAGGTATGGACGGTTACCTGGGATTTCACCCTGGATAATTACAAACAAGTGTTATTTGGGGCTTCATTTGAGGTAACGAGACCGGATGGGACAGTAGAAACTGTTCCAGGCCAGGACATGTCGCAGGCATTTCTGAACAGCCTTGCGGTTACGATTCCTTCTACAGTTATTCCGATATTAATCGCAGCCTTCGCGGCTTACGCTTTTGCCTGGATGAATTTTCCTGCGCGGCGGGTGTCTTTTATTATGGTGGTAGGGCTGCTGGTTGTACCGCTTCAAATCGCGCTGGTTCCAATTTTGAGTGACTACAACAAAATTGGATTGAACGGGACATTTTTGGCAGTTTGGCTTGCCCATACAGGTTTCGGTTTGGCTCTGGCCACTTATCTGCTGTTTAATTACATCAGTACACTACCCCGTGAGACAATGGAGTCAGCGTTTATTGACGGTGCTTCACACTTTACCGTGTTCACCAGATTGGTGCTCCCATTATCTGTGCCTGCACTAGCATCTTTCGCAATTTTCCAGTTCCTGTGGGTCTGGAATGATTACCTGGTCGCGCTGGTCTTTCTCGGTGTTGATCCAGACTTCAAGGTCGTGACGCAGAGGTTAGCGGATTTAACAGGAACCTTCGGAAACGATTGGCATTTGTTGACTGCAGGGGCGTTTGTCACGATGATCTTGCCTATGATCATCTTCTTCGCCCTCCAGCGTTTCTTCGTGCGCGGGCTGCTGGCTGGTTCAGTCAAGGGATAAAAAACCAGTTAGCAAAAGTATTGTTAAAACTAATCTGGTGATTCCTTAACAATCACCGTTTATCCGAGTTTTGTATGAATTTTTAAAACCTGGTATATATTGTTACCTTAAATTTTAATTTTATATTTTCAACTTTTCTACTTATTATTTTAGTTTCGATAAATATTAAGAAAATTTTTATGAGGGCCGCGTGAAATTCAAACCAATTGGCAGAAGTGGAGTGTTGGTATCCGAGCTGTGCCTTGGCACGATGCTGTTTGGAGAGGATAGCGAACGCAGCACAGATGAAACCGATGCTTTGAAGATAATTGACCTTTTTCTAGATGTTGGCGGTAATTTTATTGACACCGCTGATGTATATGCGGATGGGCGGTCGGAGGAAATCGTTGGAAAGGCGGTTAAAAACCGCCGCTATGATGTTGTTCTGGCAACGAAAGTACGATTTCAAATGGGAAAAGGCGTGAACGATGAGGGGCTATCGCGGCATCATATCATCCGGGGTGTCGAAGAGAGTTTGAAACGATTGCAGACAGAACATATCGATTTGTTATATATGCACTGCTGGGACCCGGTCACACCTCTGGAGGAATCGTTGCGCGCCTGCGATGATTTGGTGCAGGCTGGGAAAGTAAATTATATTGGCGTCTCAAATTTTAAAGCATGGCAGCTTATGAAAGCTCTCGGCATTAGTGATTCAAACGGCTGGAGCCGCTTCATTGCCGCACAATACCAATACAGCCTGGTAGTTCGGGATATCGAAAGAGAATTCATCGATATGTGTATCTCCGAGGGCGTCGGTCTTGTACCGTGGGGTGCTTTAGGTGGAGGTTTTCTCAGCGGGAAGTACAAGCGGGAGGAGCCGCCTGAAAGCGCCCGAGAGGGACGTCTGGGGATGATGAGTGACGAGACGGAAGAAGCCTGGCACCGCCGCAATGTGGATAAGAATTGGGAGATTTTGGGAGTGATGGAAGATATTGCTCGATCTCACACCGGCGCGACGATCTCCCAAATTGCGCTTGCCTGGCTGCTCGCTCAACCGGTAGTGGATTCGGTTTTACTGGGCGCCAGGACAATAGATCAATTGCAAGACAACCTGGGGGCAGAAGACCTATCTCTCTCGCTTGGGGAGATCGAGAGGTTGAATAACGTCAGCGCGCTTGAAATGGGCTACCCATATCGATTTTTGAGTGTTTATGGAACTCGATCGTTGATTGATTGAAAAAATTTCATAAGAAGGAAAGTATATGAGCAGTTTGAGTTTCCCTGAGGGGTTTATTTGGGGCGCAGCGGCATCTTCTTACCAGATTGAAGGCGCCTGGGATGAAGATGGTAAAAGGGAGAGCATTTGGGATCGATTTGTACACCAGCCATATCATGTTGTAGGTGGAGATACCGGGGATGTCGCTTGCGACCATTACCACCGCATGCCTCTAGATGTCGCATTGATGAAATCAATTGGTTTGAATTCGTACAGCTTGACGCTGTCCTGGTCCCGAATTTTGCCGGATGGAACCGGTACGATCAATTCGAAGGGATTGGATTTTTACCAGCGTTTGGTTGATAGGCTGCTTGAGGCGGAGATAACCCCAAAAGTAATCCTCAACCACTGGGATTTCCCGCAATCGCTTCAGGATCGAGGCGGATGGCCTAACCGGGAAATGGTGGACTGGTTTGTGGATTACGCGCAGGTTGTATTTGAAAGCCTCTCTGACCGGGTTAATTTCTGGTCGACTCATTGTGAACCCTGGGTGATTGCGTTTCTGGGGTACGGGACAGGGGAGCACGCACCGGGCATATGCGATTTTACGCAGGCATACCAGGCGGTCCACCATCTATTACTTTCGCACGCCAAAACAGTCCAACTTTTTAAAGCTTCTGGTTATTCGGGGAAAATCGGGATCATACTGAATATCGATGCGTATAGACCTGCCAGTGAGCGCGATGAAGATATTGCGGCCACAAAACGAGTATACCAGGAGAGCGCTGATTTATTTTTAGACCCAATTTTCAAAGGAACGTATCCACAGGAATTATTTAACTGGATTGGTTCCCAGGCGCCGCAAACCCTTGATGGTGATCTTGAAATCATCAAAGGATCAGCCGACTTCATTGGAATTAATTATTACAAATCCTTTAAGGTGTCCCACAATGTTGGTAGTTACATCTTAAAAGCGGAATTAATCCCAAATCCTGAACCTGGGTGGAGTGTTACGGAAATGGGCTGGGGTATTGGTCCATCAGGATTAACTGACTTATTGCTTGATATAACAAATCGCTATGGGAACCCGCTTCTATATGTTACAGAGAATGGTTGTGCGCTTATTGACACTCCTGATGAAGATGGTTTTGTCGTTGATTACGGGCGCATCAATTTTATGCGTGCCCATATTCAAGCTGTACATCAGGCGATTAAAGCTGGGGCTGATGTGCGCGGCTATTATGTCTGGAGTCTTTTGGATAATTTTGAATGGGCTTACGGTTACAGCAAACGGTTTGGTATTGTGCGCGTAAATTTTGATACATTGGAGAGGATTCCAAAACAAAGCGCAAGCTGGTACAGCCTGGTGATCAAGGAAAATGCTGTCAGCGTCTAGTACAAAGATACTTAGATCTGTTTGTATGAATAAATGCTGATACTCAAATGCCCAGTAATCCTTATAGGAACGAAGCAAAGAGTCTCGATGCTTTGCTTCGCATCAAAATAGATTCCATATTAATCTATGTGATTGACTACCGGGTGTTAAAATCAATCGTCTAAATGGATAATACTTATGTCTGAAAAGTCGCTCTGGTATAAAAATGCAGTTTTCTACGAGGTTTATGTACGCGCCTTCCAGGACAGCAACCAGGATGGCCATGGAGATATTCCTGGGTTGATCAGCCGTTTGGACTACCTGATGGGATTTGGTGTAGATTGTATCTGGCTGCTGCCCGTATACCCATCTCCGCTTAAAGATGATGGGTATGATATTGCAGATTATTACGGAATTATTCAAGAATACGGCACAATTGAAGAGTTTAAGAAACTTGTTGAAGAAACGCATAAACGCGGCATGAGAATCATTATTGATTTAGTGTTAAACCACACATCCGACCAGCATTTCTGGTTCCAAACAGCCAGGCAGGACCCTGGTTCGCCGTACCGCGATTATTATGTTTGGAGCGATACAGACCAGAGGTATAAAGATGCCCGTATTATTTTCCTGGATTCAGAGGTATCGAACTGGACCTGGGACGATGAAGCCGGACAATTCTTCTGGCACAGGTTTTATTCCTCACAGCCGGATTTAAATTACGATAGCAAGGCTGTCCAGGAGGAGATGCTGAATGTCATAAAATTTTGGTTGGACCTGGGTGTGGATGGATTTCGGGTTGACGCGGTGCCTTACCTATTTGAAAGGGAAGGGACTAACTGCGAGAATCTGCCTGAAACGCACGCATATTTAAAGCGGATTCGAAAATTTGTGGAAAATAAGTACCCGGACCGCATCTTGTTGTGTGAGGCAAACCAGTGGCCGGAAGATGTGCGTGCATATTTTGGTGATGGGGATGAATTCCATATGGGTTTTCAATTTCCAGTGATGCCGCGAATTTTTATGGCATTAAAGAAAAACGATCGAACTCCAATTCTTGAAATCCTGGAAAGGACACCGGAGATTCCTGAAACATCCCAGTGGTGTACCTTCCTGCGTAATCATGATGAGCTTACGTTGGAAATGGTGACCATGGCTGAGCGCCAATGGATGTGGAGTGAGTACGCCCCTGATGAACGTATGCGTTTGAATCTCGGAATTCGCCGCAGGCTTGCGCCGTTATTAGATGGAGACCAGCGTAAGATCCTGCTGGCATATTCCTTGCTTTTCAGCTTACCTGGTTCCCCTGTGATTTATTATGGTGATGAAATTGGGATGGGGGATAATATATGGCTGCCAGACCGGAACGGTGTGCGCACACCGATGCAGTGGGATAATACTCATAATGCAGGTTTTTCGACTGCAGAACCAGAAAGATTATATTCCCCGGTCATCTTTCAGGCTGGTTATAATGCGGAATCTGTGAATGTGACGGATCAAAGAGGAAATCCTGGTTCTCTATGGAACCAGATCCGAAAGATGATTCGTATTCGCAAAGTATATGATAGTTTAGGCTGGGGAGATTTATCCTGGCTTGATGTCAAGACGAACAAAGTGGCTGTGTATAGGAGGTGGTATGGTAATCAAAACCTCATCTTCCTGAATAATTTGTCCGGAGAAGATCAAGAGATCAAAGTCCCCTATGAACAAGCAAACGATTGTAATTGGAAGGATTTGCTGTCCGGGGAAATTATCACATCCGATAATTCCGAAGGATTTTCCATTTTCCTGAATCCTTATGCATACAGGTGGTTTAGTATCTAATATCCGTTTCCACCGATTGCATGTTGATCATCAAATTTTGAATTCCAAGGCTGGATTATCACAGAACCCTCCAACAAATAAGAAGTGAAATGAAAACATCTAACCAAATAGCGCGCTACACAATTAAAACCCTAAATAGATTACTGCCTGAGTTAGAAACCCGTTATCATGCAAAAATATCAAGTGATCCAGTGTCATGGGAGACATTTCGGATCAGACTTGAATCGAATTTTTCGAGACTTTTCAAGATTTATTTCCACCTGTACTCTGGTCAATATGATTTCTTCTATCATCTGGCTGACCTGCTGGATACGCTGGCAAGGATGTGGTTCAGCAGGCCGGATGATCTTAAAGAATTGGATTTCAAACGAGAGGGTGAACCACTCTGGTTCCAGTCTCAGGGCATGGTTGGAGGAGTATGTTATGTTGATTTGTTCGCTGGGGATCTCCCGGGAATAAAAGAAAAAATTCCATATTTCAAAGAACTGGGTTTGACTTATTTGCATCTTATGCCGTTGTATAAGGTGCCGCCAGGTGAGAATGACGGTGGTTATGCCGTCAGCAGCTACCGGGAATTGAATCCAGTAATTGGTTGCATGGAACAATTGGTTGATTTGGCGAGTGAACTTCGCGACAATGGGATTAGCCTGGTACTTGATTTTATTTTCAACCACACTTCTGATGATCACGAATGGGCTAATAAAGCCTTGAAGGGCGAGCTTGATTTTCAAGATTATTACTGGTTTTTCCCAGACCGAAAACTTCCCGATGCTTATGAGTCTTATTTACGGGAGATATTTCCGGATGAAAAGAAGAGCGGAGTCCGGTCAAGTTCATATACTTACAAACCTGAAATAGATTGTTGGGTTTGGACGACATTTCATTCTTACCAATGGGATTTAAACTACAGCAACCCGGAAGTTTTTAACCGAATGGTTGAGGAGATGTTATCCCTGGCGAATGTTGGCGTAGAAGTTTTACGACTGGATGCTGTCGCTTTTATCTGGAAACAACTGGGGACGGATTGTGAGAATCTTCCAGAAGCGCACATGCTGATACAAGCATTTAATGCAGCTGCACGGATCAGTGCTCCGGCGCTCCTTTTCAAATCTGAGGCTATTGTCCACCCAAATGAAGTTGTCAAGTATATTTCGGAGGAAGAATGCCAGTTGTCCTACAATCCGCTTGTGATGGCCCTTCTCTGGAACTCACTTGCTACTCGAAAGGTGAGGTTGCTAAGACAGGCGCTGTTGGAAAGATTTGAGATTGGTCCTGACTGTGCCTGGGTAAATTATGTCCGTTCACATGATGATATTGGATGGACTTTCTCAGATGATGATGCAACCAGATTAGGTATAAATGCCCGCGATCACCGAGTTTTCCTGAATCATTTTTTCTCTGGGCAATTCGAAGGCAGCTATGCGAGCGGTTTACTTTTCCAGGAGAATCCAATTACGGGAGATGCACGCATTTCGGGAACGTGTGCCTCACTGGCTGGATTAGAAAAAGCAATCATTGAGAAATCTGAAGCGGATATAGATTTAGCAGTGAAGCGAATCCTATTGATCCACGGTATTATTTTTACGATAGGGGGTATACCACTCATTTACCTCGGAGATGAAATTGGTACTTTAAATAACTACAGTTTTATGGAACAAAAATCCAAATCTGGGGACAATCGTTGGGTACACCGGGCGGCTGCCGATTGGCCCTCTCTTGAACAGCGAAATAATCCAAATTCCATCGAGTGGCGAATATTCCAGGGTTTAAAAAATTTGTTGAACATGCGAACTCATAACGAGATATTTTCTGGAAATACGCTGGAAGTATTGAACACAGCTAATGATCATATTTTGGGATATGTTCGAACACGAGAAAATCGGAGAGTGATCGTGCTGTCTAATTTCAGCGAAGCTGAACAGATGATCCCTGCTAATTTTCTTCGTATGCATGGCATGAGTTATGAATTCACAAACCTTCTTACCGGGGAAGACCTTTCATTTGGCGATTTTACTTTAAATCCGTATGATTTTTTATGTTTAATCCCCCGATGAGGGTTATTCAACCCCTTTCCCTGAAAAAATCTATAAGAATTTTGCTTCCCAGCATGGAAATTATGACACATTACGTAATACAGACAGGATATGCGTCCATTGTCGTAAGCAGTGAAATCTGTCACAATATGACTGTTTCAACCCATATTGATCATAAATAAAAGGAGAGGGCTTTAACCATGAATGAATCCAAAGAATTCCCCGGACTGCGCAAGTTTACGCCAACACCTCTTAAAGTACGTTTTCCAGTGCCTTCGGATATTGACATCGCTCAAGAAGCAAAGCTTAAACCAGTAAAAATGATAGCTGATGAGCTGGGTCTGCTTGATGAAGAATTGGAATTGTACGGCAATTACAAGGCGAAAGTAAAGCTAGAAGTATTAGACCGCCTGAAGGATGTGCCAGATGGAAAATATATCGATGTAACCGCCATCACACCAACACCACTGGGTGAAGGTAAGAGTACGACAATGGTTGGATTGAGCCAGGCATTAGGCGCTCACCTGGGAAAGCGTGTGTTCACATGTATCCGCCAGCCCAGCCAGGGTCCAACATTCGGTATCAAGGGCGGCGCTGCTGGCGGTGGATACAGCCAGGTGATACCGATGGAAGACTTCAACCTGCACCTGACAGGTGATCTGCACGCCATAACCGCCGCAAATAACCTTTTGGCAGCTGCTATCGATACCCGTATGTTCCACGAATCCCGCCAGAAGGATGAAGCGCTATTCAGACGACTTTGCCCACCTGATAAACAGGGCAACAGGGAATTTGCGGTTTCGATGCTGAAAAGGCTTGAAAAACTCGGTATAGATAAAAAGGATCCTAATGAATTAACTCCTGAGGAGATCAGCCGATTTGTCCGACTGGATCTCGATCCAGATACGATCACGTGGCGGCGGGTTGTTGATACTAACGACCGCATGCTGCGCGAGATCACAATTGGTGAAGGACCAAAAGAAAAAGGTTTCACCCGAAAAACCGGATTTGACATCACTGTTGCAAGTGAAATCATGGCAATTCTGGCTTTGACAACCGACCTGGCAGATATGCGAGAGCGTTTTAGCCGCATCGTGGTAGGAACGAACTCAAAGGGAGAGGCTGTAACAGCCGAGGACATTGGAACCGCTGGCGCGATGACAGTCCTCATGAAGGATGCCATTAAGCCGACATTAATGCAAACGCTGGAAGGCACTCCAGCCTTTGTACATGCAGGACCATTTGCTAACATCGCGCATGGGAACAGTTCCATAATCGCGGATAAGATCGCGCTTAAACTGGCGGATTACGTGGTTACAGAATCCGGTTTTGGTGCAGATATCGGCATGGAAAAATTCTTTAACATCAAATGCCGCTACTCAGGACTGATTCCAGATTGTGTAGTTCTTGTCGCAACTGTGAGAGCGCTCAAGATGCACGGCGGTGGACCGACTGTCAGAGCGGGTCAGCCGTTAGATCCAGCTTACACAGAGGAGAACCTGGAATTGTTAGAAGCGGGTTTGGGGAATATGGAAGTCCATATCAAGAACGCGCTGCGGTTTGGGATTCCGGTTGTAGTTGCAGTGAACTCATTTGCAGATGACACAGAAGCCGAGGTAGAACTGGTACGTCAGGCTGCCCTTAAGGCTGGCGCAGAAAATGCAGTTATCTCCCGCCACTGGATGGAGGGCGGCGCAGGTGCAAAAGCCCTTGGTGAAGCAGTTGTAGATGCATGTGAAAAACCAAGCAACTTCGAATTTCTCTACCCGCTGAAAGGCACTTCAATCAAAGAGAAAATTGAGATCATCTGCAAAGAGATCTACGGCGCAGATGGGGTTGAATATACTCCTGAAGCTGACAAGAAGGTCGAGCTTTATACAAATCTCGGATTCGATGGACTGCCAATGTGCATGGCGAAGACTCACCTCAGTTTGAGCCATGATCCACTTCTTAAAGGCGTTCCGACTGGATTTACCGTTCCCATAGCTGATATTCGTGCATCCGTTGGTGCAGGCTTCCTTTATCCCCTATTGGGAGAAATGAGTACGATGCCCGGATTACCAACCCGGCCTGTTTACTACGATGTCGATCTTGATCTTGAAACTGGTAGGGTGCTTGGGTTGTTCTGACCGTGAGATATTTCCCTGAGATCTGATTCAGGCAAAAAAACTCCCATTGAAAAAATTCAATGGGAGTTATTTTCTTCTATTGAGAATTATATGTATAACGGATTGAGTACTAGACCCGACGTGAAAATTATGTGCGATCTGGGTACCTGGAACCCAGATGATATCCTCTCCAGAGACCAGTAACGGCCAATGATCCCTTGCCCTGCGAGGTAGTTTATGATTAATCATCAGATCAGAGATTTTAACTGACTGACCATGCATGCCATACGGTTGGATTCGGTCACCAGGACAGCGTGAACGGAACTTAAGCGAAGATTTCACCCTGTCTCCATCCAACCAAACCTGGAATCGGTCCTTATTGCTTTGCGCTTGTTTAATGCAATGTGCGGGGTCAGAGGATATTTGGACCTCTACGCGCCAACTATTTGACAAGTTAAGATATCCAGGAATTTGGAGTTCACTCTCTGCATCATCCCGAAGTTGTGGCCACATTACCAGCGGCAACTCCGCTGACCATTTTGATATCCATAATCGGTCTCCTTCAACAAGGAGAAATAAATTTGAGATCAAGTCAGCCTGCCCACTTTTGGAAGGTGTTCGGATGAAATCAGTGGCTATTTTGACAGCCTCGAAATCAACATCGCGCAGTCCTGGACGTAGATGTTCTACAGCACGCCGGATAAGTCTGCGCATCATACCAAGAGACTGTATACGGAGATAGGGATAGTCTAGAGCGATGTAATCGGTATCAATTTCAAGAACTGATCTGTCCCATTTGCTGCAAACAGCATCCTCAATTATCCAGTAATCCTCCTGGATGGTATTTGCCATACGCAGGATCGATCTTTTTATCTGGGGGTTATAGCTTGCCAAATTGGGAATGAGCTCGTGCCGCAGACGATTTCGAAAAATTGTCGTATCTAAATTACTGTGGTCGAAAATTGGTGTTAGATTATGACTTTCGTTATAAGCAATAATCTGCTTTCTTGACAGCTCAAGAATTGGTCTGACAATTGGAATATGTTTGCTCCATGCATTCGGTAAAGATCGATACGGCATACCTCTCAGACCATCCAAGCCCGATCCACGCAGGAAATGCATGAGTATCGTTTCCACCTGATCGTCAGAGGAATGCCCGACTGCAACCGCCTGGGCGCCAAGTGATTTGGATTGCTGGATTAAGAATGTGTAGCGAGTGTATCTTGCTGCTTCTTCGATTGAAAGTTTATTCTGATCCGCGAATCTACTAACATCCTGCTTGCCGTGAACAAATTGCAGATCCATTTGTCCAGCAATCCAGCTTACAAATTCAGCTTCGGATCCGGAATCCGGTCGTAAAGAGTGGTCAAAATGGGCGACAATCAAACGATACTCCAAGCGATAGAGAATATCTAGCATACACAAGCTGTCTGGTCCTCCAGAGACTGCCACCATCAATGGGATTTCAGGTTGGATATTACACTTTGCGGAAAGAATACGCTGGATGTTTTCGATCATTATCTTTGATATTATAATTTCAATAATGTGAAATAGCGAAGTTAGAACTCCAATAAAAAAATGGACCAAAATGCTGCGCATCTCAAAGAAGATATTCGTAAAGCCGCTGAAATTATCCAAACCAGCAATAAAACGGTGTTCTTAACGGGCGCAGGCGTATCGACCCCATCAGGAATACCTGATTTTCGATCTGTCGATGGGGGCCTTTGGACAAAATACGATCCATTTGAAGTCGCTTCATTATCTGCGTTCAGGAATAATCCCGCAAATTTTTATGGTTGGATAAGACCACTTGCGTCCAAAATTATGGATGCCGAACCGAATAGTGCGCACATAGGGTTAGCCCGGATGGAAAATGCCGGATTCATACGTATGATCGTAACCCAGAATATCGATGGATTACACCAGCGAGCTGGCGCGCGGAAAGTGCTAGAGGTTCACGGCTCATGGGATCATTTAAGCTGTACGGCGTGTTTCCAGCAGTTTGAATCTGAAAACTTTATGAAACCTTTTCTTATGAATGGGGAAGTTCCTTATTGTCCACAGTGTGGAAGTGTGCTTAAACCTGATTTGATCTTAATGGGAGAACAATTGCCAGCACGCGTGTGGTTGGAGGCCAATCAAGCCAGCAAATCATGTGATCTGATGATTGTGGCAGGTTCTTCGTTGGAAGTGCTGCCAGTTGCAGGATTGCCGACAAGAGCCTTGGATAACGGCGCAAGGTTGATCATTATTAACCAATCGGATACCTATATCGATGTGCGGGCGGACCTGGTAATTCAAGATGAATTATCGTTTGTAATTTCGAAAATTGCTGAAAAAGTGTTGGGGAATTAATTTCATACAATTATCTATTCAGCAGGATCTAATAATACTTTGAAGACCCCAGGTTGAGCAGCGAGCTCAAAGGCTTCTATTGCCCTGGAAAGAGGATATCGATTGGAAATTAATGGGGTTGGATCTACCTGTTTACTCTGGAGCAGGTGTAATGCCGGAGAAAATGGACCGCAGCGAGATCCCACAAGGGTAATTTCGTCAACCACGAGTGACGAAATATTCAATTCCAAATTTCCTTTATAGGTGCTTTTCAATATAATGATGCCTTTAGCGCGTACCGCTTCCCTGGCAATTTTGAAGCCATCAGGCGATCCAGTCGCTTCGATAACAACATCCCATGTCCCTGGCGATATATCTTTTTCTTTAATAGAAGGGACTCCTGCTTTTGCAAGCAAGTCGATTTGTGCATCCCAGCGGGTGACAACCGCCAGCTCACATCCAGCCAGGGCAATTGCGCGTGCAATCAATTGACCGAGGCGGCCTGCACCAATAACTAATACGCTGTGGCTGGGAAGTATATGGACTTGTTCAAGGATTTCCAAAGCAGCAGCCAGCGGTTCACAAAATACCGCCCATTCGTCCGGGATCGATTCTGGAACGGTATGTAAGTTTTTTACTGGTAGTGTTAAAAACTCGGCGAAAGCGCCGTCTTTTCCGACAATACCCAGCACAGTTCTGTTTTGGCAGTGGTGGCTGCGCCCTGAGGAGCATGCGGGACAATTGCCGCATACCAGATTAATCTCCCCAACCACTCTCCTGCCTTCCAATTGATTATTTCCAGGAGCGGCGATGATTTCGCCTACGAATTCGTGTCCTAAAATTCCTACAAATGGATAATATCCACGTACCAACTCCAGGTCTGTGGCGCAAATACCAGCGAGAAGTACTTTTATTAACGCTTCACCTGCCCCTGGTTCAGGCGGTGAGAGATTAACTTTAACAGTTAGACGTCTATTTCCTAACCACACGGCAAGCATATTGAATATCTCCTTTACCTGGCGCCTTTTCGACCAAACTGGCGCTCGAGCAGGTTAACGGATAGGTGGATCATCGTAGGCCTGCCATGTGGACATGTGCGCGGGGATTGGCAGGCTTCGAGGTCGGAGATAAGCGCTCGCTGTTCATCCGGGGACAAACTCTGTCCGGCTTTTACTGCTGCTCGTTTACATATTCTGGCGACGATGCGCGCTTCATTTTCAGATTTTAACGGTGTTTCGTCTTCCTCAAAATCTTCAACAATTATCCTAAGCGCTTGTACAGGGTCAAAGTTTTCAAGGATAGAGGGGATTGCCCTGATCAGGAAAGAATCCTTTCCGAATTGTTCAACCTGGAACCCTAATTTCGTGATTAAGTCTAATTGTTCTTCAATTATCTGTGCCTGGTCAGCAGGGAAATCTACTGAAGCAGGCTGCAACAGCAATTGTGAAGGCGCTGATTTTTCAGCCATGTCCATAAACCGTTCAAACAGGATCCTTTCGTGGGCTGCATGCTGGTCTATTAGATACAAACCATCTGGTGCTTCAGCTACCAGATAGGCAGATGCGACCTGTCCAACTGGGCGCAAAAGAGGTATGCGAGGCGTGGATAATTCCTCCTGCCAAGAAATTTGGTTATCACCAGCAGAAATTTCTGATCGATCTCCAGATAATTCACTGGACCAGTGCCACGCCGGATCAATGTGAGAATTAGAAGGTTTCCATATGCTTTGGTCTGTCCAGCGGGGCTGGAGATTCATGCCAGGAACCTGGCTGTAAGCCAGCAGAGCCTTGCGGACTGCATTTTGTACGCTGGTAAAAACCTTGCCTGTATCCCGAAAGCGCACTTCAGCTTTTGTAGGATGTACATTAACATCAACCTGTTCATGAGGAAGATCTAAAAACAACACAGAAATCGGGTAGCGTTTTACCATTAATAATGTGTGGTATGCCTTAAGTAATGCTCCGGCGAGGGCAGTATCTTGAACTGGACGGTTATTTACGTAAAAGTATATATCGCTGCGGTTTGAACGTGTGACTGAAGGTGGACTGGTAAAGCCGTGGATGTGTACTGAATCATAGACCGAGGTAACTTCCAATAAGGTTTTTGCAGTTTCTGTGCCATACAAAGCGGCTAAAACTTCTCGCCGGTCACCATTTCCGCTCGTTTTCAATGCCACCCGATTATCCTGTATGAGGTGGAATCGAACTGAAGGAAAGGCTAAAGCATAGCGCGTTACAAGTCGAGTGATGTAGCGTTTCTCAGTTCTTTCGTGTTTCAGGAATTTCAATCGGGCGGGAACGTTATAAAATAGATCAACAACGCGTACTGAAGTCCCGACCGGCGAACCGGCCGGTTTTACTTTGGGTTCACTCCCGGCGTGCAACTCGATAAGCGCACCAATATTGGATGCTTCTATTCTAGAAGTGATCTTCATTTTGGAGATCGAACCAATTGAGGCAAGCGCTTCTCCACGAAAGCCCAGGGAGGATATTTTGAATAAATCCTGTGGGTTGCGCAGCTTGCTGGTCGCATGTCGCTCTACAGCAAGCTGCAGCTCGTTAGCAGGAATACCACAACCATTATCACTGACTTCGATTAATCTGCTCCCTCCAGCTTCTGTCCGGATTTCGATTGATGCGGCTCCAGCATCAAGGGCGTTTTCGACCAGTTCCTTAATTACAGAAGCGGGTCTTTCGACTACTTCACCAGCTGCGATTTGGGATGCGACTTCAGGGGGAAGAATCCGGATGGGCATAAAATAATTATAAATGAATAAGAAACGATGGGAAAGTAAAAGATTCTATATCTTACACCACCTCTATTCTCTTTTTCCCATCACCTTTATAATTACGGAATGACATATTCCACCATATTCTTTGATTTAGATGGAACGCTTTACGCGAACGACAACGGCTTATGGGACGAAATTGGGGCGCGCATGAACCAATATTTGGAATTACGGATGGGGATGCCTGCAGATCAAGTGTCTGATATACGCAGCAATTATTTTCAAAAATATGGTACTACTTTACGAGGACTGCAAGAACATCACAAGGTTGATGAGGCAGATTACCTGGCATATGTCCATGATGTCCCGCTTCATGATTATTTGCAGCCTTCACCGGAATTGCGCGAAATTCTCTTGAGTCTACCCCAGGAATGCTGGATTTTCACCAACGCGGACAGTGATCATGCTCAAAGGGTGATCACAGTGATGGGTCTGACAGATTGTTTTGAGGGGATAATCGATATACGTTCCACAAATTATGCTTGTAAACCACAGGTGGAATCATTCTGTCAGGCATTATCAATTGCCGGGCAGCCGACAGAAAAGAATTGTGTAATGATTGATGATTCTCTGAGAAACTTAATAACTGCAAGGGAAGTTGGAATGACCACTGTTTTGATCGGTGAAAATAATGAAATCAATTCTGAAATTGATTTTGTTTTTCCGGATTTATTATCCATCCCCGAAATATTCCGAAATTTTTAGTAGAAGTGTGAATTAGGTTCCAAGTTTACTATTTTAAAAAGGAACAACCGCTCCAGCTTAATCATTTGAGACCCTGGAGAAAACAAATGGATTTATCAAAGGCAGCTATCGTAGTAGGGATTGCTTTATTAATCGTCATCCTGTTTAATCTGGCCATTTTTTCAATGTTTGGCCGGAAAAGGGGCAATAAAAATGAAACGATCGATATACTTCAAAGAGCATTTAAAACAGCGCGTGATCCATGGAAGGGTGAGGATAATGACCTGCAGGAATTGGCTGAACGCGTTAAGGGGTTGAAAAAGATCGGGGGAGAAGAAGAAAGCAGATAACAATGGACGTTAAGCAAATCACCTTAGAAGAGGCAGCTGCACTTGTTCCCTCTGGTTGTACTTTTGCTCCAGGGGGGATGACTCTTTACAGAAGACCGATGGCTTTTGTGCAAAAATTACTGGAACGATATTATCAAACCGGTGAACCGCATGACCTTACTTTGCTCTCTTTTGCCGCAGGTATTGAGAGTGACATGCTGGTAGGAGCGGGAATGGTTTCGCAGGTACGATCATGTTATTTTGGGTTGGAAATTTTTGGATTAGCGCCCATGTTCACATATTATGCGAATCGGGGAGAAATCCAGGTCGTCGAAGAAACCGAAGCCAGCCTGGCTTTTGGATTAAGGGCCGAGATTGCTGGAATTGGCTTCATGCCAGGACGCGGATGGATTGGTACGGATTTACCTAAACTTCGCCCGGATGTAAAAACTGTATTCGATCCATACAGTGGTGAAGAACTGATGGCATTTCCTGCGATAAAACCAGATGTGACCGTCATTCATGCTTTACAGACTGATGAGGAAGGCAATGCAATTATTGGTAAGAATAAATGTGTCGATGAGGAACTTGTACTGACAGCTGAAACTGTTTTGATTACATATGAAGAATCTGTGGGTCCGTTGGAAAAGGTTGATATCATCGGCCCATTAGTGGACTATCTTATCGAAGCGCCTCAAGGAGCTGCCCCGACCTCATGTCACCCACTCTACCCCATGGACGGTGAGCGCATGCTGGCGTACACTGAACAGGTTAGCGATCCCGGGTCATTCAAAGCATTTATAACTAGCTGGTTAGATATGTAAGTTTGCTCGTGGTTCTATCGTAATATTTACATTAATCTAATCGTCCTGTAATATACTTGAAATACAATTTTCCTGAATAAAATGAATATTAAATCGAAATACACCTGGTTATCTTGGCTTGATGTATCGGACGTATATTATTTCTTTATAAGTATGCTATCTGGAGTGAATAAATGAAACTCAAGACATTAGTTGTTATTGGTGGAATTCTTGTTGGATTAATCCTGCTCAGCGGAATTTTTTCGGCAGGATTTGTGGCGGGAAGGACAGTTGCTTCGATTGAGGACATCCCGAATATTTTTGCGGAAAATTCTGTAAACATGACTGAAGTGCACCAGGAAATTGTGGACGTTTCGATGGGTGATACACCGCAAGAATTGGAGGAGTTATTTGAGCCTTTCTGGCAAACCTGGAGCTTGGTTGAAGCTGACTTTGTCGACCAGCCGGTTGACCACGAGATTATGATGCGAGGGGCGATAGATGGGATGCTTGACTCGTTGGGCGACCAGCATACCTCTTACCTTGATCCGGATATGTTCGAAAGAGCAAACGCGACTTTGGAAGGTGAGGAGTATGAGGGGATCGGCGCCTGGGTTGACATCACCGGCGATTATCTGACCATCATAAGTCCGATGCCGGATTCTCCCGCCGAGAAAGCGGGTTTGCAGCCGGGCGATAAGGTTTTTGCTGTTGATGGAGACGACATGACCGGAATCGACGGTGAGGTAGTACGACAGCGCGTGATTGGCCCAAAAGATTCCATCGTTAAGCTGACAATAATCCGTGAAGGTGTTGAAGAACCTTTTGATGTCGAAGTCAAACGCTCCAGTATCATGGTCCCCACTATCGATTATGAAATGCGTGAGGATAATATTGCGTACATCAGGTTATTCACATTTGGCGAGAGCACCGGAAAGGATTTAAAAGCTGCATTAAAAGAGCTGTTGAAAGAAAACCCTGAGGGACTGATCCTCGATTTACGTTACAACGGAGGAGGATTTTTAGATACTGCAATCCAGGTAGTCTCGGAATTTATCGGTGATGGGGTAGTGATGTATGAAGAATTTGGAGACGGTAAACGAAAAACATACAACGCCAGGCGAGGCGGTACAGCGACAGAGATCCCACTGGTTGTCCTGATAAATGAGGGCAGCGCCTCCGCCTCGGAAATTGTAGCGGGCGCCATTCAGGATCGGGGACGCGGCAAACTGGTTGGAACTACCTCGTTTGGCAAAGGGTCTGTACAGGTTTACACACCTTTGAGAAATGAACAGGGAGCGGTTCGCATCACAATAGCGCGTTGGTTGACTCCTGATAATCACCAGATTATGGGGATTGGACTTGAACCCGACTTAGTGGTTGAAATTTCAGAAGAAGATTTTCAGAACGATATAGATCTCCAACTCGATAAAGCTGTAGAGCTTTTAAAAAAATAATCAGAAATTATGGAATATAAGTATGATATTAGAAGAATTGGAATGATACTTAGGCTTAATCTTAAGCGGAGGGAATAATATGTACGGGATGTTTTACAATTCGAGTTATTTATTGTATATGGCACCGGCATTGATATTGATGTTGGTGGTCCAATTATATGTAAAATCTGCTTACAATAAATGGAGCAAAGTACAGCCGCGCAGCCGGTTGACGGGTGCGGATGCCGCACAGCGGTTGATCAGGTCGGCGGGTTTAGATAATGTAGAAATTGCAGGTGTGAAGGGGAAAATGACCGATCATTACGATCCCCGCACAAAGGTGCTAAGGTTGTCGGAGGGTGTTTATAGAAGTTCTTCAGTTGCATCATTGGCGATTGCTGCCCATGAAATTGGCCATGCAATGCAGGATAATGATGGATACTTCCCATTGCGGTTAAGGGGAGCAATTGTGCCGGCAGTGAATATTGGGTCATACCTGGGTTGGATATTAATAATCGTTGGAATGCTGCTGAATATCGCCGGCATCGCCTGGTTAGGTCTGGTGGTGTTTTCTGGTGGAGCGCTTTTCGCCCTGGCAACCTTACCAGTCGAATTGAATGCATCTGCAAGAGCAAAACAATTATTAGTACAGTCCGGTATGATCGTAGGCGAGCAAGAAAGGCGCGGCGTAAATAATGTGCTTAATGCGGCGGCTCTGACTTATGTAGCGGCTTTAGTGACAGCCGTGCTTCAACTTTTATACTGGGTAATGTTGGTCGCAGGGATGGGGGGCAGGCGGCGATAGCCTCTTTTTTTTTGCAAAATTATCAATAATCAAATGATCCTTTGATTTTATGAGCCGGCAGAGTTTTCTCTATTTTCTGGTTGTTATTTTTGTTGCGGTAATTGTGGGTTTAGGTGGGGTTATCGCCGGGAGCCTGGTTGTTTATCGAGCTATTAGCGAGCAGCAAGATAGACTCCAGAGTGCAATACCTGAAATATCGCAATCCCCTGCGGCTGTCCAGGCGCCTGTTTCGACCACTATCACTAATTTTGAAGATGCCGTAACACAAGCGGTTGAAAATGTCGGCCCTGCTGTGGTTACTGTCGTGGGTATTGTTCCTGGCAGGGAGTCTTTCTTCGGTAATGTTCCTGATACGCCTGTTAGCGGTTCAGGAGTTTATATATCCGAAGAAGGGTACATCGTCACGAACAATCATGTTGTTGAGAACACCATTCAAGTTTCGGTAATTCTGGCTGATGGGACTGAGATTCCAGCGGAAATTATCGGCACGGAGAAGTATGCGGATTTAGCCGTATTGAAAGTAGATGGTTCAGTACCGATGAAAGCTGAACTGGGTAATTCTGATGAATTACGACCGGGGGAAACAGTGATCGCTATCGGGTCGCCTTTGGGAGATTTTAAAAATACCGTAACTGTTGGGGTTATCAGCGGGACTGGTCGAATGTTAGACACTGGTCTCGGATATGAAATCGAAAATTTAATTCAGACAGATGCGGCGATCAACAGTGGGAACTCTGGTGGTCCACTTGTAAACCTTGAAGGAGAAATCATTGGAATAAACACCCTTGTAATCAGGGGAACCGATATGGGCAGCGCAATCGCTGAAGGATTGGGATTTGCAATTCCAGCTAATACAGTACGAGTTGTTGTTGAGCAGCTAATACAGAAAGGGTTTTTCTCCAGGCCGTATCTGGGTGTCAATATGCAGCCCATTACGCCGGATATTTCCCGGATGTATGATCTCCCAGTTGAGTGGGGTGTCTATATTACCAGTGTAGAACCAACCAGTCCTGCAGGAATAAGCGGTTTACAGCAGGGAGATATCTTAACCAAGATCGGAGATATTCCTTTGGATGATGAGAATACTTTTATTAACGCGCTATTCGCTCATTCGCCAGGGGAGACTGTACGACTGGATGTGCTCAGGCAGGGAAATGTGATAAACATTGAAGTCACATTTGGAGAGACAATGTCTGGTTGATTAATTTCTCCACAGCAGAAATTAAAAATTTTACCCTTATTAATCCATTATAATCCTGTCCATGCGCAAATTTATATTTGCGGTTGCGATATTAATCGGGATCGTTTTTTTACTATTTAACCGCTCCGAATTGGGATCGATTGTTGATACACTGAAAGAGGGGAATTTACGATTTATTTTTTTGGCGCTGGTTGTAGAAGCAATTTACATGTTAAATGTTGCAGCATCATTTCGTTCAGTCTATAAAGCGTTAGGATTAAAGGAGCGTATTGATCGATTGGTCATGATGGCAGCCTCTGCGAACTTTGTTAATGTAGTAGCGCCAAGCGGAGGTGTGGGAGGCCTGGGAATTTTTATTTCCGAAGCGCGCCGTAATCGGTACTCGTCTGCCCGGGTTACTGTTGCAGGTGCGGTGGTGGTGATGTTTGATTACCTGGGATTTCTCAGTTTGCTCATGTTCGGATTAGTGGTTCTAATCCGACGCAATAATCTAAACTCAACGGAAGTCATCGCTTCCATCATAATGGTAATTTTGGCTATTGTCTGGACATCTTTGCTCTATCTGGGGATGCGATCTGAAAGGAAATTTGGCAGAGCTTTGGGGCGGATAGCCAATTTTGTTAATTTAATAATGCGCCCCTTTATCCATAGGGATTATCTTTCTGTGAAACGGGCATTCACCTTCGCTCATGATGCTTCAGAAGGATTAGCTTTTTTGAGGCAAAAACCTGTAAACTTATTGCTCCCGGCTGTTTTAGGTCTTACCAGTAAAATCCTGCTCATGCTGATATTGATGATTATTTTCTTAGCATTTAACGTACCTTTTTCTTCCGGAACTATTGTTGCTGGGTTTTGCCTCGGGTACCTATTTTGGATTGTTTCACCCACTCCCTCTGGAATCGGGTTTGTAGAAGGCGCGCTCACACTCGGTTTAACCTCCTTGAATGTGTCATTAGGCGCCGCTACAGTGATTGCATTAGCATATCGTGGTGTAACGTTTTGGGTGCCAATGTTGATCGGTATGCTGGCATTTCGCTGGCTAATGAGAGACGAAAAAGTTACCGCTTCAGCATGAAACTTTTGCAACTCGAGGCAAATCCCCCAGCCTTATTCTAATTTAACCTCTTATTTTTTTATTGATACTGGTTCTTTTGGTACCTCGTCTACGATCAATTGAAATACATCCGGACGTGAATAATGTCCTACAACATCAAAATCGAATTTCCCCCGCACAACTTCATCCAGATCGAGCTGTGCATACAGAATACCTTCCTGGTTATAAAGCGGTCCAACGATTATTTCTCCAAATGGTGAGACGATAACGCTGCCGCCAGCACACATTACATCGGGTTGGTTTTCCAGTTCATCGATAATTCCCAAATCTTGTGGATACATCGATTTTTCGATATATTGATTGCAGCTCAACACAAAACAGCGGCCTTCACATGCGATGTGCCGCATTGTAGCTATCCACGAATCGCGCTGGTCTGCAGTAGGGGCGAGGTAAATTTCTACACCTTTAGCGTAGAGCGCCATCCTGGCTAACGGCATATAGTTTTCCCAACATATCAAACCGCCAATTTTCCCGAACTCTGTTTCTAACACAGTTAGTGTGCTGCCGTCACCTTCCCCCCAGACCAATCGTTCCGAACCAGTTGGTTTTAATTTGCGGTGTTTGCCAATTAATAAACCATTCGGATTGAAGTAGAGCGTGGTACAAAATAGTGTCCCTTTATTGTATTTGTCATCACGTTCGATCACTCCAATAGCCAGGTAAACTCCGGCTTCCTTAGCCGAATTTCCCAATAGTTCTGTAAATTGGCTGGGAACTTCAATGCTGTTGTCCCAATATCTTTGCCAGGCGGCTCTCCCTGCTGGACTTCGACTGCCAATATTCGTTCCAAACGAAAGTCCGCGCGGATATGCAGGTATAAACGCTTCGGGGAAGAGGATTAAGTCAACCTCTTGAGCTGCCGCTTCGGAAATCAATGCGCCTGCTTTTTCAATGCAAGCCTGGCGGTCAAAAATGACCGACCCAGCCTGTACTACAGCTACATTTACGTTGGTTTGCGTTTTATCCATTTTGATTATTCTCTCGCAATGTCAACCAGTAATGGTGAGACCTCTTCAGACGAGATATTTCTTTACCTGTAATCTTGGGGAGGCGAGTTAAATCCATATTGTCTTCCAGGTCTGCGATTTTTATTTTTACTGCGACTGGATCTGTGCGTACCCGTTCAATAAACTCGGCGTAAGACTCTAAAGCCTTTCTCGATAAAAGATCTACGAGATGGATAATTCTGTCTGAAAAACCTTCGGCGCGCAATTGATCTAATGTCCATTCGGTATCTTCGACAACATCGTGCAACACTGTAGCGATCATTTGTTCCTCGCTACCCATATTTAACATCATTCGGATTGGATGCAATATGTAAGGAGCGCCGTTTTTATCGAGCTGATCTTGATGAGCTGATGCCGCGATGGCGATTGCCCTGCCTAAATTTGACATTATTCCTTCTCAACTTTGCTTAAAATTTTTTCTGGCAGCCATTAATTCAATTACACTGATTGATATTACAATCAAAGCAATAATCCACAAAATGATATGTCCCCTCAGTGGTATATCCATTGTGCCAAACAGGAGCCAAAATACCAGCGCACCAGCTCCGAAAATGTTTATCAGGATCGCTCCACCAATCCCTAATCCTGCCAGTCCTATTCGATCCTGGAATCGTTCCAGCACTAAAGCCATTCCTATACCCAGTAAAACAGCCCCAAGTATTCGTGCGTAAAAAGTTTCGGATGGGATTGGAGCGCCGAGGAATCGGAGAAGATTCTCAGGAAAAACGAATAATAAAATCCCAAGAGCGAAGTTGATTATTGCATCTGCGACAAGTAAGATTTGTTGTTCCTTTTTGGACATCGAGCAAATCCTTACTCAGAAACCTCCCCGGGTTTCAGAAGGATTTCACGGCTTTCTCTGAAAATCAGGAAAACGGCACCCAGTCCAAGGGTTGTCGCAATGACCCCCACAACCCATCCAAAATACGGAATTGCAGCCAGGAGGACGTAAATCAACAAACCCAATGCAAAAACAAAAGCCTTATGTTTTATAGGGTCTTGTGTAAAACGCTCCATAATCAGTAAGCCTGCCAGATAAGCCACAATTGTCTTGCTGATATAAAAAACAAACAGCGCAAAAACGAAGAAAGCCAGGACAAGGCTCGAAAAACCTATTCCCCAGAAATAGAAGGCTAACTGCCAGAGTGTGATATAGCCTAATCCCAAACCAATGGCTAGAAGAAGTGCGGCGATTACCAAAAATACGATAAAACCATTGAGTGCAATGATTAAACCTAACAATCCATATCCTGAAACCGAAAGCGGTGAAGAGCGAATTTTATTCGCCCAATCGTTGAAATATTTAGGGAATAACCACATGAAGATAAGACCAACAATAAAATAAGTAATATAAGCTTCAATACGGTCAACTACCCATTCAACCAGCTGTTCGTTCTGGATTCTGGAAGTATCAATCTGCGCCATGGATGAGGGAAAATAATTTTTCGAATCCGCATGCGGCGAAAAGGATTCCCATCGATGTTGTGCTGTGTATGAAATGTAAACGGGTTTCGGTTGGATACTCTCAATTCCAGTTCCCTGGTTATTGTTCTCCTCAGTATCTTGTGTAGGGAGGGGGATCTCCTGTGAATCAAGTTCATCTTCAACGCCTTCACGGATAATGTCAATAAATTGCAGTAAACCGATCATCGCTTTAAGATCACGACCGGGTTGGCCAGCAAGCTGGGCGGTAAGGGATGCCACCACCATATCCCGTTCAACTCTGGAACCTTCATCGGTAGCTAACCGGATTCCACCGTAATAAAAACTGCGATCAATTGCGGATGTGGGACCTAAATTTAAATTCACCCCGAGTGAATACACACTCCCAGAGACATTACCATTTATGGTAATGTCTCTTCCAAAAGCTAATAAACTTCCGGTCACGTCCCCATTAATCTCGACTTCACCTCCAAAGGCGATTAAATCCCCGTTTACATCACCGTCGATGGTGACTTTATCGCCAAATGCAATGGCATCATTTTCAATAGTTTGACCAGCAGGCACCTGACCATCCGTGATGATGCTGTTAGCTTTGGCTGTGCCTGGTAAGCCAAAAATAACTACTACTGAAATGAGCAGGGATAATAATATCCAAAGTGGGTTTTTATGAGCGCGATCCATTTAATCCTCCAGAGTATCGGATACTAATAATTCAGAAAGAATATTATTATACCCGCAGGGAGTAAGGATATTATGTGCGAAATAAAGAATCAAAAATATTCTTGAAGGTTAATACAATCGTTGGTATTCAAAGTTCTTTGCAGGCAATCCTTTTAAAAGAAGAATAAATAAAAAATGCGGGTGTCAACCCGCATTTTCGATTTTCAAAACCTATTAACTACAAGTCTGTGAATTTAGTAAGATACAGCTCGCTCCAGTTTTTTGGCTTGCGCCACCCAGTCTGCAACCTGAGATTGTCCCGGCAGCTGGCGGACTAAATTCTTGGATGCATTAACTTCGACCATCTTGTTATAGAGATTCTCTGGATTTCGATTTGAAAGTTCAACCACCGTATCAACACCTGCTTCTTCTAAAAGGTCCGCATATTCTTCAAAGACACCTTTAATGCGGAACAGGTCAACATGGTTCACCCATTCCAGGATTAATTTCTCTGAGATCCCAGATTTTTCTGCAATCTCGGTGCGTCCTTTTCTAGTTCCACCTTGTTTGAGAAGAGCATCCGTTGAAGACACACCGGCTTTCACCAGCTTCTTCGCATACTTTTCGCCAATTCCTTCTACTCTGATAAGACTTGCCATGTTTTCCTCCAGTACTGAGATTGAGTTGGATATTATGAACCAATGTGGAAATACATCTGTGATCTATTTGCCGAGCATTATATTGAGGCATTTTCGAATAAAGAACGTCAATTCCCAAATTGATAATTATTATGTATTTTATCAAAGATTCCTGCCATACTAGTTCCAAATTATAGAAATTCGAAAAATTAGTCTTATTTGGGTCATTGTATCATGATGAGTTTATGAGTTCCTGAAATAATTCCTCTGGAACCTGGACAGCAACAACTTCCCCGCGAGCACAAACTTCTCCTCCAGCGGAAAGTTTAGAAATTACGATAACTTTCCTTCCTTTAATTTCTTTTACCCGTGCGCGAATTTGCAGGGTCATTCCAAGAGGAGTAGGTTTTAAA
>Ga0180437_10000867_pt1 | contig 53992 bp, 37 predicted proteins | sample SS_ome_4_FD_132410 | JGI IMG/M metagenome (GOLD analysis project Ga0180437, IMG submission 132410) | Hypersaline lake sediment archaeal communities from the Salton Sea, California, USA - SS_3_D_1 metaG | ecosystem: Environmental > Aquatic > Non-marine Saline and Alkaline > Hypersaline >...
GCCAGCTTGGCGGCGATCTTGGCGATCGGGAACCCGGTCGCCTTGCTGGCGAGCGCCGAACTGCGCGATACCCTCGGGTTCATCTCGATTACCACCATCCGGCCGGTTTCGGGATGGATCGCGAACTGGATGTTCGACCCGCCTGTGTCGACTCCGATCTCGCGTATAATAGCGATCGCGGCGTCGCGCATCACCTGGTACTCCTTGTCTGTGAGCGTTTGCGCCGGCGCGACCGTGACGCTGTCGCCCGTGTGGACGCCCATCGGGTCGAAGTTCTCGATCGAACAGATGATCACCACGTTGTCACAACAGTCGCGCATCACCTCGAGCTCGAACTCTTTCCACCCGATCACGGACTCCTCGACAAGGACGCGATGGATAGGGCTCGTATCGAGACCCCAACGTATCAGCGCCTCGAACTCTTCACGGTTGTATGCAATGCTACCGCCGGACCCGCCAAGTGTGAACGAGGGACGAATCACCGCCGGGTAACCGGTCTGCTCGGCGATTTCCACGGCCACACTGAGGGAATCTGCGTAACCGCTTAGCGGGACTTCGAGCCCAACCCGTTCCATCGCCGCCTTGAACTCGTCGCGGTCTTCGGCCTTGTTGATAGCCTCGAATTTCGCGCCGATCAGTTCGACGCCGTAACGGTCGAGCGTACCGGAGTTGTGAAGTTCCACAGCCAGGTTGAGACCGGTCTGACCACCCAGGGTAGGCAGCAGCGCGTCCGGCCGCTCGCGTTCGATCACCTTTGCGACCACGTCATGTTTGAGCGGCTCAATGTACGTCCGGTCGGCCATACCGGGATCGGTCATGATGGTTGCCGGGTTGCTGTTGACGAGCACCACACGATAGTTCTCCTCGCGCAGCGCCTTGCACGCCTGCGTGCCGGAATAGTCGAACTCGCACGCCTGACCGATCACAATCGGCCCCGAGCCTATGAGCATCACAGTCTGGATATCCGTACGCTTCGGCATAGATCCTTTCGGTGCTTGATACGGCAGAGTGGCCCCGACATGCTGATCCTTTCGGCGAATTTTATCATACACCCTAAGAAAGAGCAATTAGTCACCACACTTCGCACAGCGGCAGACAGTGCGGCTCAAGCGCGAAATTGCGTGTCCAAGAGGCGCATGCATGGAGATGAGAGACGGGTGCGCAGGGGGGCGTTCCTTTCAGTGAAGCCCTTCTTCCAATTTCTCGTTGACAAGATCGTACTATCGTGTTATAACCTACGGACAACGGGCAATTCCCGATGTCGTCGGGTGGAAAAGGTGGTGGAATGTATTCGAGCCCGCTGAATTATAGCGCGTAAGGGCAACGGTGCGTCGAACGCGGGCGAGCTCCCCTCTGGTGCGTGTTGCGTAGGGTGTACGTTCACGCCTGAACTGTGTTTAACTAGCGGTCTCTGCCCAGCAGCAGGTTGCTCCCGCGCCCGATGACGTTTTGCGCTGAACTGGAGAGGATATCTTCTTATGCCGAGACGTGATGATATAAAAAAGGTGATGATCATTGGCTCCGGTCCAATCGTGATCGGGCAGGCGTGCGAGTTCGACTATTCCGGCACGCAGGCGTGCAAAGCGCTCCGCAAGCTGGGGTACGAAATCGTGCTCGTAAACTCCAATCCCGCCACCATCATGACCGATCCCGGTATGGCGGATATAACCTACATTGAGCCGCTCAACCTTCGGGCAATGAAGGAGATTGTGGAAAAAGAGCGCCCGGACGCACTTCTGCCCAACCTGGGCGGCCAGTCCGGGCTGAACCTGTCGTCAGAGCTGGCACGGTCGGGCGTGCTCGACCAATACGGCGTCCAGGTTATCGGTGTCCAGGTTGACGCTATCAAACGCGGCGAGGACCGGATCGCGTTTAAAGATACTATGAACCGGCTCGGTATCGAGATGCCCAGAAGCCAACCGGCTTTCAGCGTTGAGGAAGCTGAACGGGTCGCCGAAGAGCTGGGTTACCCGCTGGTCATCCGACCGGCGTACACTATGGGAGGAACCGGCGGTGGACTGGTTTACAACGTTGAGGAATTGCGCACGATTGTCAGCCGGGGTCTTGCAGCAAGCCTAGTCGGTCAGGTGCTCGTTGAGGAGTCGGTTCTGGGATGGGAGGAGTTAGAGCTGGAGGTGGTGCGTGACGCTAAGAACCAGATGATTACCGTCTGTTTCATCGAAAACGTGGACGCCATGGGCGTTCATACAGGCGACTCCTATTGCACCGCTCCTATGCTGACTATCGACCCTGAACTGCAGAAGCGCCTTCAGAAACATTCCTACGACATCGTCGAAGCCATTGAGGTGATCGGCGGCACGAACATTCAGTTCGCCCACGATCCCGCCACCGGCCGGGTAGTTGTGATAGAGATCAACCCGCGCACCTCGCGTTCTTCAGCATTAGCCTCCAAGGCGACCGGTTTTCCGATCGCACTGATCTCCTCGATGCTGGCCGGCGGGCTGACGCTTGATGAGATTCCCTATTGGCGAGAGGGCACTTTAGAGAAGTACACACCGTGGGGCGACTACGTGGTGGTCAAATTCGCCCGCTGGGGCTTTGAGAAGTTCAGGGGCGTCGAGGACAGGCTCGGCACCCAGATGCGCGCCGTTGGCGAGGTCATGAGCATCGGGAAGACTTACAAGGAGGCGTTTCAAAAATCGATTCGCTCGCTTGAAAACGGGCGATACGGTCTCGGTTTTGCCAAGGACTTTAATAAGAGATCGCTGGATGAGTTGATGGAGCTTCTGGCCGAGCCGACAAGTGAACGACAGTTCGTCATGTACGAGGCACTGCGAAAGGGTGCCGGCGTGGACGCGCTTCATGAGAAGACTTACATCAAGCACTGGTTCATCGAGCAGATGAAGGAACTCGTGGAGCTGGAGGAGCAGATACTGAAATACAAGGGCAAGAATTTGCCCGACAAGCTGCTGGCTGGAGCCAAGAAAGACGGGTTTTCAGATCGGTACCTCTCCCAGATCTTAGGAGTCTCGGAAAAGGATGTCAGGCAACGACGCAGTTCTTTGGGCGTGGTTGAGGCGTGGGAACCCGTACCGGTGAGCGGGGTCGAGGACGCGGCGTACTACTTTTCCACTTACAATGCGCCGGATAAAGTGGCAACAAGCAAGAGACGCAAGATCATGGTCCTGGGCGGCGGGCCCAATCGTATCGGACAGGGAATCGAGTTCGATTACTGCTGCGTTCATGCGGCGTTCGCTCTGCGCGACGAGGGGTACGAGTCCATCATGGTCAACTGCAACCCGGAGACCGTCTCGACCGACTACGACACCTCCGACAAGCTCTACTTCGAACCGCTCACGGTCGAGGATGTGTTGAGCATCTACGAGAAGGAAAAGCCTGAAGGCGTTATTGTCCAGTTTGGCGGACAGACTCCGCTCAATATCGCCAACGAACTGGCCGATGCCGGTGTTAGGATTATCGGTACGTCCCCGGACACCATAGACCTGGCCGAAGATCGCGACCGGTTCCGCCACATGATGCGAGACCTGGGTATACCCCAACCGGAATCAGGTATGGCAAGCACAATGGAAGAAGCACTTGAGGTGGCTGAAAAGATTGGGTATCCCCTCATGGTAAGGCCGTCCTACGTACTGGGAGGGCGCGCCATGGAGGTCGTCCACGACGAGGAGATGCTCAAACATTACGTGGCAGCGGCCGTTGGCGTGACACCGGAGCGGCCGATACTGATTGACAAGTTCCTGGAAAACGCAATTGAAGCCGAAGCGGACGCTATTGCCGACGGCACGGACGCGTTTGTCCCGGCGGTGATGGAGCATATTGAACTCGCGGGCGTCCACTCCGGCGATTCAGCCTGCGTGATTCCTCCTATCAGCATCGCCCGGAAACATATCGACACCATATACGATTACACAAGAAAAATTGCGATCGAGCTTAACGTCGTCGGCCTGATGAACATCCAGTACGCCATAGCCAATGACGTTGTTTACATACTTGAAGCAAACCCGCGCGCTTCTCGAACCGTTCCTCTCGTCTCGAAGGTATGCAACATCCAGATGGCCCGCCTCGCCACACAGCTTATGCTTGGGAAGAAGCTGTCCGATCTCGACATCAAGCCTAGATCGATCCCTCACTTCGGCGTCAAGGAGGCGGTATTTCCGTTCAACATGTTCCCGGAAGTCGACCCGCTTCTGGGGCCGGAGATGCGATCCACCGGTGAGGTGCTCGGCCTGGCCGATTCGTTCGGTCTCGCCTTCTACAAGGCGCAAGAGGCGGCACAGCAGCAGCTTCCCAGCGAGGGCACCGTCTTGATCACCGTTGCGGACATCGACAAGCCGGCCACACTCGAGGTCGCCCGCCAGTTCAGGGAGCTGGGATTCAAGATTCGAGCTACCGAGGGCACTCAACGATTCCTCGCCGACAAAGGGATCGAGATCGAGCCGATACTGAAGATGCACGAAGGGCGCCCCAACATCGTGGACAGCATTAAGAATCTCGAGATCCATCTCGTGATCAACACGCCCAGCGGCAAGCTGAGCAAACACGACGATTCTTACATCCGCAAAGCGGCGATCAAGTATAAGATACCCTACATCACCACCACGGCTGCCGCCATAGCAGCGGCGAAAGGGATCGCGGCGCGACGCAAAGGAAGCGGTACCGTCAGGTCGCTCCAGAGCTACCATTCGGACATTGATTGAAGGGCGTTGCACCTAGTTGCCGAGACGGAAAAGTACCTCGTCGCCGAAATCTTTCCGGTCCGCAACGTGATCGTCGAGCCACGTGTAGATTATCCTGATGTCTTCCCGCTCTTTTCTATCAGGCAGCCTTTTTGGATCGGGTCTCGGGCAGAGCACGTAACGGAAACTCCCATCCTGCATGGCCTTTTTCACCTTCGCCAACACGTGCTCCGGCGGCGAAGAAAGCGGGTGGCTGAGCCCCTCGTGGAAACGCGAAATGTAGCCGATATCAATCCGTTTGCGGTGTGTTGTCTGTTGGAACATCGCTGCTTGTCTTAAAAAAACTCCCCGTTGCGACGCAACTATGATAGCGTACGAGTCCGGATCTTCTGCCAGGTACCGCGCAGCGGCGCTCGGCGCAATCTCGTACGGCGTGAAGAAATGCGCGCTCTCGAGAGCAAGGGTTGTGGAAATCAGGAGTCCTAGAACGAGCTCGACCCGTTTCCTGTTGCGCGTAAACCTTTCTTGAACACCTACTACCCCGAAGGCCGCTAAAACCGACATGCCAACCAGCGCGCCGGGCATAAGACGGTAAGGGGCTCGTCCCATCCTGGCAAACGGCATCTTGATGAACACATTGTACAGTGACGGGAAGCTCTCGATATGATGTCCGTACACATGAAGCACCGGCCCAATGGAAAGCCACAGGAACACGAGGAATATGCCCAGCCACATCCACTTGTCTCGGTTCCGCTTCCACCACAGCAGCGCCGCAAGCATGAGCAACAGAGGAGTATAACGCAGGAAAACCATACGGCCGCGTTGACCATCAGTTCTAAGAACAACATACCTAACCGGGTATTTGAAGTAGCCGTCGTTGACCGGCTTGAAAAGACGGCCGTAAAGCATATGATTGGATCCCGGTATGACAAGTCCGGCAATATCCGTCGAATTGACGTATGCCGAATCAGGATTAGGCGTTTCCGGCCACAACGACGCGTTCCAGCTCTGTACGGCGAATGGCACAAGACACACGGCGGGTAAGGCGCAGATACCGGCAATGATTCCTGTTCTCTTGATCGAATCCCGCCAGTCGGTCTTCCTGCTCTGCCACAGACGGTACAACACCCATATACCGCACAACAGAAAGATCTGCATCGCGTAAAAGTAGTCGCAGAACAACTGTGCTCCGAACGCGAACCCGGCTAGAACAGCGTGGCGCGGCCTGCCCTCATCGAAGTAGCACACCAGGGCATACATGAACAACGGGAGCCATTCCATGGCCGCGAGATTCAGTGAGACATCGGCGGAAGCGAAGTGATAGACCGAAAAGGAGTATATGACCCCCGCAGTATAGGAGGCAAACTTTGAGGAGGTCAGCCTGTACGCCAGCAGATACATGAACCAGCCCGACAGAACGAACGTGCTCATCGTGGCAAGATTGTAGCTCAACAACGGTCCGCGGTATCCGTCCACCACCAACTGCACCGGGATCGACAACAAACCGTAGAACGGCACCAGAGCGTGGAAAAAAAGCGAGACCTTCTGTGGATAAAATATGTAGTCCGTCAAGAACGGGTTAGCGTGCAAGTCCAGGAGAGAGAATTTTAGCCACCACATGTTCCATACCATCACGCACGCGTCAAACGGCCGGACGGAACATGCGGCGAGGCGCGGTAGGAGTCTGTGGAAAACCACCATCGTGAGCGTCAAGAAGAACGCCGGCGGATAGACATGCGCCCGATGCTCGCCCAGCCTTATCGCGATCTGCTTCATCCTCCTAAGAAAATGGGGACTGACACAACCGAAGCGAGGTACGAGCGCAGACGTGTCTGTACCCTTTTTCTTAGACGAGTAATTCGCCGAGGCAAATGAGAAGCTCGCCAGCAGGCGTCTTGGGCCGACACCGGCCGCAACAGCCCGAGAGTCACCCTTCGGTTCATCCCCGACATCAAACGCGACAGTCGACATTCAGCATTGTTCTCCTTCTGTCCCGCGAGCCTCGGCAGCGACGCTTAGTGTCGTTGTCTCTCGAGCAATCCGGCAAGGATACCGCCTCTGAGCGGTCCTACGCACGTCCGGTCGGCCCCACCGGGAAAGAAGATTTTCAGGGACAGATACCCCGACCGTTCGTCGGCGAATCTTACCACGCGCACCCGCGAAACTTCAACCAACCGCCATCTCCGTAACGTACGCCTTCATCCTCGCCAGGCGCGCTTGACAGGCGTCGTACAGGCCGTCGGACGTTTCCCGCAGTGTTCTCCTGGAATTCGTGTATTGATTGACCGAGGTGGCATAGTCCACCTGCTTAATCACGTCTTCCGGTATCGAATCCGCTCCCGTCAGCGCACCGCTGATACCGGCCGCCACCGCCGCCAGACAATCGGTATCCCGGCCCATGTTGACGCCGGCTTTCATCGCTTCCCACGTATTGCCCTGCGTCATCCGGAACACACAGACCGCCTTGGTGACCACTTCATTGGCGAAGCTGTGGGAGTAGGGGATACCGCTTCCGCTGTATATCGCGTCAAACTTCTCGCGCATCTCTCGGAAATCACTGCAACTTCGCGTGCGTTTCAGCCCTCTTTCCAGCTCTCTGCGAACCCCTGCCGGACGGACAAAGCGGGAGTCTACCTTGTCACAGTTATCCATAATCGCTCCCAGGACACTGTCAACTGTGGCATTGGGCTTGCAGGCGGCCGCGATCGCCACGACCGTAACTTCCGCCCACAAGATCCCCCTGCTGTTGGCCGAATTATACAACTGACCCACGTCCCTGACATCGTGTATAGCCCCTTCGATATCCCCGGCATTGATCAGTCCGATCGGATGGCAGCTGCGCGACATTGAGACCAGACCGGAATAATCGCAGTATCTCCCAATATCCGCTGCGGGAACGTGCGATTTGGCCATCGCAAGCAGCTCTCCCTCAAACGGTTCGGAGACCAGACCGGGTGCATTGGGATTCATATGGTCCACCCAGGCCTTTCGCACGTCCTCGGCCGTGACGCGATCTTGCTTCTCAAGTATGGCCGTTATCATCAGCTTCTGCCGTTCGACCCCGTCCTCTGTCGTGCCGGGCTCCCGCTTCCAATTGTTGGACCCTACATAATGCTGATAGGGCAGCAGTCTATCCAGTGTCCCGTATTTTCTCTCGATACTCTCCCAGCTCCAACCCTCCACCGCGGCCCCCATAGCGGATCCAATGTGACATCCCGCGATACAGCCGAAGAACTTCTCCCTCAAGCTTGGCGAGCCTTGTCCCGTTTTCATAGTTCCAGCCCTCTCTGCCTTGGCAAAAACATTCATCGATGTCACGATTGCCGCCGTCGCCGCTGCAACGCTGCTTTTCACAAAATCACGGCGTCCTATGGAACGCAACACGGCATTCATATTGTATCCTCTCCAGTCTGCTGAGCCGACTCCTCGGAAACCATCATGCCAGCAGCCGCGCGGACATCATATTTCATGTTACCATGCTGTCGCGGGAGCTGGGTCCTAGGCTTGCCCGCTGAAATTCTCCCACTCGATCTTCTTCAGCTTCTTAAGGGCGTAGCCAACTTCGCGAAGATAGTCCCCGTAGCAAACCTGTGCGTGGAACCCTTCCATGTTGGCCAGAAGCTTGCGCCAGTCGCCTTCTATCTCGATATCCATCTGCGACCGACACGCCGGATTCGATGGTGAGTCGATGATCTTCCCCCGGAAACCTTGCCACTTCGTGCAGCGCAGGTTCGGTATGATCACCGTGACGACCTGTCCTTTGGTGTATTGGACCTTGGTGGCCGCGCCGTAGTCCGACTCGAAGTGCGTCATGATTCTGGTCGCCTCGAAGTCCGTGCCGTTCATTTTCCGCGGGGCCGCGCAGTGGGCGACCGTGAAAATGCCGTGGTGCGGGAAATGGGAATTACATACAAAGGCCGGTTTACCAGCGGTCCATCGCAGCAGCACGCCGGGCAACGTGTGCGAAAGATCGGTGTGGCAGTATGCCGTGTGACCCTCGTCGTTGGCCAGCGACAGGACCAGGCAAGGCGGTGTATCAAGCATGCTGATGACCTTGTGACCCATGCAGTGTGCGAAACCGAAGTTTGACGCGCTGGTCTCCTTCATCAGTTCCTTGACCACCCCAAGTGCCAGGAACGAGTTGACGACGAACTTGCGCTCGGTTTCCAGTGTGACTTTTGGCTGCGCGAGGAGTTCCGCCGCCTGGCGCTCCGCCGCTTTCATCGCGCTTCCGTCAGCGCGCGCCAACTGGAGACGCCGGCCGAACTCTTTCTCGGAGACGATCTCGATCTGGTAGTCCCACACACCCTTGGCATGATCGGGTCCGAGCTTCTGGGCCGACTCGCTGTAGGCCGCCAGTCCCCCGATGGCGAGCATCCTGGTGCCCTTAGCGTTCTTCAGCCCATACAGCGCTCGCAACCGCCATAGCACATCGTCGTAATCGTCCACCACGATGTCGTCCACGTCCATTTCCGGCAGCTCGAACGTGTCGCCGTTGTTTCGCAGCAGACGCCAGTGGGCAATCTCGTACCATAGATAGTGTGGGCCGGATTTGTGTCGCAGGAACATCACCTTAGGCGATTTCGACGCGGTCAACGTGAGCATCCCGGCCATGCCGAATCCACCCGCACCGTAAATCAGAATCACGTCGCAATCAGCATCGGCGACCTTCTTGGCTTGCTCGTCGTTGCCGACACACTCAATCGGCAGAAGCTCGACGGGGAATTCCGCCTGCGCGGACAGTTTTCTCAACTCGTCTTCGATACGTCGGACTTCTTCGTCTAGCTCGGCCTGAGTCTGAACCGCGCCGTAGCTGCGCCAACTGGTCTTTTCCCTTCGCTCCCAGAACTGATAAGTGAGCGCTGGTTTGACGCGTAAAGGCACTCCTCGGGGCAAGGCTGTCCCGTCAGCCGGTACTGATGCCGCGGGGCTACCAGCCGCGTTCCTCACAGGACCTGCCAGCGCGGCGCCCACCGCACCGTACCCGACGGTCTGAAAAAATCCCCGCCGCGAAAACGAGAATTGCTTGCTTGCCGCCGAATGAACATTAGTGTGGCGACTGGATTGGCACTCATAGGTGGTTTTCGGTCCGATACGATTGTTGCGTTGGCGCATGGCTCGCGTTCCTTTCCGAATTTGGTTATTCGAGGCTTTCGAAAGCGATCCCCCGGCGGTTACGAGTTGACATGACGGAGTCTGGTGGAACACGTGTCCGCGTTCTGCCGATGTTGCCCGTCGCGCGGACGTGCCTTCCCTTCACGCGTACCCGACCCCTGACATGACAAAAGCCGGATGTCAGCCCCGTTCAGGGAATCTGAAGACACGTTCCCATCCGAGATGCAGGATCTTCTTCTTTCGGTTTGGACTATTCCGATGCAAGTTCCGCGGCAACCTTGTCGAAATATACCACGCATTCGGCGATTTCAGGAACCGAATTCAGCCAGTTGTGCTCGTACTCGATAGAGAACACGGCCTTGATACCTTGGCGCTTGATCTCGTTCAACCAGCCCTTCACATCGCCGGCACCCGTGCCCCAGGGCACGTCGTGACCCTGACGGTCGCTCTTGTTCAACTCCTTGAAATGGAACGTGATAATCCGCCCCTCGAGCATCCTGAGCGCGTCAAGTGGATCGACGCCCGAACGCATCCAATGGCCCGTGTCAGCGCACGCGCCGATACGCTTGCTTCGTCCCTCACATACCTCGAGGACCTTCGCCGGATTCCAATACTTCGAAGGCTTTGGATGATTGTGAATGGCCATGTTAATGTCGTATTCTTCGCAGAGCCTGTCAATAAGGGCAAAGGCTTCCGCCGGCGGTTCGGACACGATTGTCTCAATCCCCATCGCCTTGGCAAAGTCGAATACCACACGGTTCTCCGCTTCGTTATTCGACAACCCCACTACGCCGTAGTTGACCAGTGTCACACCGGCCTCACGCAGTTTCGCCTTGACCTCATCCCGAATTTCCGGCGACATGTTGTGGTCGAACTTCAAATCCGGTTTCTCCTTGCTCAACTGCTGACCCGGATACGCCTCAATGTATTTCAGGCCCAGCGACGCGTTCTTATCGACCGCTTCGTAAAAAGTGAACTTGTTGAATGAATAGGCCTGGCATCCCAGCCGCCACCCGAGCTTCTCAGCGTTCGGCGCGCCTCGCGCCGCCGACTCTTCGGCCGGACACGGACTGGCAAGAACGAAACACAGCACACACACCGCCAGAGCAACAACTCTCACACCGCTTGCACTCATCTCTCTCCCTCTCCTTTCATATTCACACTTGTCCGCGCAAGTGCTTACACCCTGTTCAACCGACGAACCATACCGTGACCGCAACGGCCCGTTGCTCGATATTATAACCGCGCCGGTAAGCGCCGTCAACGCTTGATTTCAAATTCTGGTAGGCCGCCGAGACGCAGACGAATTGGAACTCCAGGTTGGAACCGCCCAATTTGGGTGTTCTCGCTAAATGAAGGGAGGGTAATCCGCAGATCTATGAGCGTGAGGCGAGCTTGTCAAGCTCCTCGTACGCCACCAACTTCTCGAAGTCGAACATCGTTTTCATCGCCCAGTTGGTCGTCCTTATACCGGCCTCCTCGACCGCCGCAAGAGCGTTCAGACCCGGCATAACGATCATACCGGTACGGCCCTGTCCCACCGGCACGTCGAGAACCGGCTGATTCGGCATGCCTATCAGGAGCGCCGCCCCGAGACCGGTCCGCTCCAGTTCGCCGTTAATACGTTCCACCTCATTAATGCTGGCAGTCGGTATCTCGCGAAAACTGGCACCGACGATCCCGTTGCCCGTCGACGCAGCCCGTTCTACTTGCGTCATCTGACCCCTGATGAATATCTCGAGCGGATCGATGGTGGTGCCGTCGTAGTTGATTATCTCCGTGAACCGGTGAGGTTGACCGTTCCTCATTTCCAGCAGGCTCCCAAACTTGGAGTGCGTCACTATACCCGCCTTGAGCAGCACCCCGTTCACGGTTATGCTGCAGATCGTGCCGACGGCAAACTTGCCGGGCGGCACAACGAAGCTCCCGAGTCGCTCGCCAGCACCGGCAAGAGCCACGTACTTGCCCATGCCCAGACCCGCCGAGTAGACCTTCATTATCTCCCCGGCCGCCCTGTTCACTTTCGCAGCATCTATAAGGGAGATATTGAGAATGAGCTTCCCGCGAAGCTGCTCAAGGTCGAAGGTCATCTGGTAGGCCAGCGCGTCAACCGTAGCCACCATGAAACCGATCTTCTCAACCGCCATCGCGTCCTGAAGCTCCATCTCGCCGAGAGGCGTAATAGCTCGACCCCTCTTGCCGAGACTGCGCGTCAGACCTTGCTCGTCCATTATGCCGAGATAATAACGCACCGTCCTGTGACTCAGCTCAATGCCTTGGGCGTGAAGCTCGCGCGCGATACGAGTGCTTCCCAACGGTTTTCCCGCATCCTCAAGGATCCGAAGAATAGCCACAACCTTTCGACGTGCTCGAGTGTCCATACCCTATGCACCCCCTCGTCTGCCGCAACGAGCCTTAAGCTATCACAAAACCACAATTCGTGTCAAAGAAAACCGTCTATGCGGCAATACTGCCGACCGCAAAAACCTTGGTTGCCCCCACCTTTCGCCCGAAAAAGGTAGCTATAATAAGTTGTAAAGCGCCGTTATACAGTATGTTAGCTATACACGACGACCCCCTTGACAAACTCCGGCCAAAATGTTATTATATGGCATAGTATTGCCGATAAACCCGGGGGCGTGAGATTGTAATTGGTTGACTTGAAACCAAAGGGAGGGACTGATGAGCGCGGTTCAATACCCCGCCGTACTGGATGCCGTTGAAGGCTGTCCTGCAGATCTGATCGAGGTTCTCCAGGACATTCAAACTGAGTGCAGTTACTTGCCGGAGGATGCGCTTCGCGCGGTTTCGGAGAAGCTGAGCGTGCCGCTGATCGAGGTGTTTCGGGCGGCCAACTTTTTCAAAGCGTTTACGCTGGTGCCGAGGGGGAGGCATCTCATAACGGTGTGCCAGGGCACTGCCTGCCATGTCCGTGGCGCGTCGAGGCTGCTCGATGCAGTCTCAGGACTGCTGGAAGTCTCTCCGGGCGAGACGACCGGCGACGGTGCGTTCACACTCGAGGCGGTGAACTGTCTCGGCGCATGCGCGCTTGGGCCGGTCCTCGTGATGGACGGCAGGTGCTACGCTCATATGACCCCCGACAAACTGCGCAGGCTGATCGCGCGAACCATCAAACAGGACGAAGAAGGTTCAGCCAATGATTAAGCTATCAACGCCGGAGGAAGTCGCCCAGTGGGCGGAACGGGAAAGGCGTGAACGTTCCAAGTTCGACTTTACGGTGACGATGTGTGCCGGAACCGGCTGCCAAACAGCCGCTTCTCCTGCCGTGATCGAGGCGATGCGCGACGAACTGAACCGGCTGGGACTGCACAACAAGGTCAAGATCAGGACCACAGGGTGCCACGGCTTTTGCGAGCAGGGTCCGTTGATGGTCATTGAGCCGGGAAATATCTTCTACCGAACCGTGAGGCCGGAGGACGTGGCCGAGATCGTCTCGAGCACCCTGAGCAATAACGAAGTCGTCGAGAGACTATGTTACGTTGACCCTGTGTCGGGCGAGCGTATAGCCACCGAATCGGACATCCCGTTTTACAAGGCTCAAGACCGTACCCTCCTTCGCCAGAACCGGCTGGTGGACCCGTGCAGAATCGAAGACTATATAGCGATCGGCGGCTATTCGGCCCTGGTCAAGGTACTCACGTCGATGAAACCTGACGAGGTTATCAGCCAGATTAAGGAGTCGGGTCTGCGCGGCCGCGGCGGAGGCGGATATCCCACCGGCCGCAAATGGGAACAGTGCCGCGCGGCGCCTGCAGATGAGAAGTACGTCATATGCAACGCCGACGAGGGCGATCCCGGCGCGTACATGGACCGAAGTGTGCTCGAGGGTAACCCCCATTCGGTTCTCGAGGGAATGCTGATCGGCGCTTTCGCAATAGGTGCTCGAAAAGGCTACATTTACGTGCGCAAGGAGTACCCGCTCGCTGTCGAACACTCAAAAAAAGCCATAGAGCAAGCAGTCGAAGTCGGTCTTCTTGGCGAGAATGTTCTGGGCAGCGGTCTCTCATTTGAAGTTAAGGTCGCGCGCGGCGCCGGTGCGTTCGTCTGCGGTGAATCGACTGCCTTGATGGCCAGCGTAGAGGGCAAAGTCGGGGAGCCCAGGCCCAAGGATGTTCATACGGTTGAAGAAGGGCTTTACGGCAAACCAACAAACCTCAACAACGTCGAAACATGGGCGAATGTCCCCGGCATAATTAACGAGGGCGCTCAATTGTTTGCAGCTAAAGGCACCGCCAAGAGCAAAGGAACCAAGATATTCGCGCTGACCGGTATGGTCAAGAACACCGGCCTCGTCGAGGTGCCTATGGGAACGCCGCTCAGACATATTATCTTCGACATTGGCGGGGGCGCCGCCAACGGCAACGCCATCAAGGCCGTGCAGACCGGAGGCCCTTCGGGCGGGTGCCTGCCGGTCGACAAGTTCGATCTGCCGGTGGATTTCGAGGCGTTGAGCGAGGCCGGCTCCATGGTCGGTTCGGGCGGCATGGTTGTCATGGACGAGAGCACCTGCATGGTGGATGTCGCGCGCTACTTTCTAGCGTTTCTGCAGGACGAATCCTGCGGCAAGTGTGTGCCGTGCCGCATCGGGCTCGACCGGATGCTCGAGATTGTCACCGACATCACTGAAGGTCGCGGCACCATGAAGCAACTTGATCTGTTAGAAGATGTGGCTGAAACTGTACAAATAGCATCGCTCTGCGCGCTCGGCAAGACAGCGCCGAATCCGGTGCTTTCTACGTTGAAGTATTTCCGTCCCGAGTATGAAGCTCACATAAACGAAAAACGGTGTCCTGCGGGTGTGTGCCGCGCTCTGATTACCTACTCAATCGATCCCGAAAAGTGCACCGGGTGCGGTGCCTGTCTGCGCGCGTGTCCGCACGACGCCATAGACGGAAACAAGAAAGAACTGCACAGCATTGACCAGAATACCTGTCAGAAATGCGGTATATGCCGCGACGAATGCAAGTTTGACGCGGTTCTAGTCGAGTAAGGGCACACGAATGATCAAATACTTATCGCTCACAATTGACGGGGCCACGATCAGCGTGCCCGAAGGAACTACGGTACTCGACGCGGCGCTCGAGTACGGCATTTGTATCCCGCATCTATGCCACATACCAGGGATCGAACCGATAGGCGCATGCCGCGTGTGCTTGGTCGAGGTCTTACGCAACGGGAGCTCGCGGATTACAGCGTCCTGCACGCTTGAGGCGAAAGAGGGCATGGTGGTCCTGGCCCACTCAGAGACAGTGCTCAAAGCAAGGCGCTGCGTGGCGGAGATGCTCGTCGCCGAAGCCCCTAACTCGCGTGCAATACAGGATCTCGCTGTGAAGTGCGGCGTGACGGAGGTGCGGTTCCCTTTCAGAAACAAGGACTGCGTGCTGTGCGGGCGGTGCGTGCGCGTATGCAGCCAAATTTGGCAGGCGCAGGCGCTCGGGTTCGTCGGCCGAGGTAAGGACCGTCACGTAGCTCTTCCGTTCGATACCCGACCGGAGTTCTGCAAAAGATGCTGGTCATGCATCGATATCTGCCCGATGACCATCACTCCCTGTAACGGTCCGATGGTATGCGGCGAAGAGTATCTCTGTGCGCAATGCGCGTCACAGTTGTCAATGTCAAAGGGCACCGAGGATACATGTTCCTGGTGCAGGCTGGGTGAAGGATTTCAGTGTTCAAGACGGAGCCAGTAAACAGGAGGGAAGACGGATATGAATCTCCAGCGACCTAATTCAAACGACGTATCACAGACTGCGAACCGCTCGCGCAATGTGGTTCCCGGTTCGGGGCTATGCACGCGCTGTGTCGACGGGTGCCGAGGCAACTGCGAGGTATTCAAGTCGTCGTTCCGGGGAAGAGAGGTCATTTACCCGGGGCCTTACGGAACGATCACCGCCGGCGGCGACAAGGACTATCCTGTCGATTACTCTCACCTCAACATCCAGGGGTATGCGTTCGGCGCGGCGGGGCTTCCTGCCGGCATTCCCGCCGACCCGGATCACACCGCGTTCCCGGTCGTGAACACCGAGACCGAATTCGGTGCCGAACACAAGATCAAGCTGAAGGTGCCCGTTTTCTCAGGGGCGCTCGGTTCGACGGACGTAGCGCGGCGCAACTGGGAACATTTTGCTATCGGTGCGGCCATATCTGGAATCAGCTTGGTTTGCGGCGAGAACGTGTGTGGTATTGATCCCGAGCTGGAACTCGACAAGAACGGCAAGATCGTTGAATCGCCGGAAATGCGCCGGCGCGTTGAGTTGTACAAGCGGTGGCGGGAGGGCAACTACGGCGACATACACGTTCAAATGAACGTCGAGGACACCCGGTTCGGCGTGGCCGAGTACGTCATCGAGAAGCTCGGTGTCGAGACCATCGAGCTGAAATGGGGACAAGGTGCGAAATGCATCGGCGGCGAGATCAAGGTCGACTCACTCGAACGCGCTCTCGAGCTCCAAAAGCGCGGCTACATCTTAACCCCCGACCCGTCCAGCGAAGCGGTTCAGGCGGGGTACCGTGACGGCGCGATCAAGCAGTTCGAGCGTCATTCCCGGCTCGGATTCGTGGACCAGGAGGAGTTCTTCAAGGAGGTCGAGCGGCTGCGCGGTCTCGGTGCCAGACGCATCACGCTTAAGACCGGCGCTTACCCAATGCGCGAACTCGCAATGGCGCTGAAGTGGTCCTCGGACGCCCGGATCGATCTGCTAACGATAGACGGCGCATCTGGTGGCACCGGCATGAGCCCGTGGCGAATGATGGAAGAATGGGGCGTGCCGACGTTTTACCTGCAGGCGATGGCGTTCCAGCTGTGCGAAAAGCTCGCCGCGAAGGGGACATACGTGCCGGACATCGCGATGGCCGGCGGCTTCTCCGCCGAGGACCACATCTTTAAGGTTCTGGCGATGGGTGCCCCGTATGCGAAAGCGGTGTGCATGGGCCGGGCCATGATGATCCCGGGTATGGTCGGTAAGAACATCGAATACTGGCTGAATAACGGCAACGGTGGTCTGCCGAAAACCGTCTCTCAGTTCGGCAACAAGGTGGAAGAGATATTCGTGACTTACGAGACGCTCAAGGCCAAGTACAACTCGCAAACGAAGGAGATACCGCTCGGAGCAATCGCAATGTACACGTTCGTTGACAAACTCAAGGTGGGTCTCCAGCAGTTGATGGCCGGCACGCGAAACTTCCGAGTGTCGACCATATCGCGCAGGGATCTCATGGCATTGACCGAAGAGGCCGCGCAAGTTTCCGGTATCCCGTACGTCATGGACGCTTACCGCGAGGAGGCGGAAGTCATTATCAACGCCTGAAGTGGGGCAGACACGCCGGCAGCGCGCGACAATTGACGGGTGTCGATTCTCGCGCACTAAGCTTACGGGGGCAAGGCAACGCCGTTGCCCCCGCAGCATTTATAAAACCGCAATGGGGACGGTTTTGCAGGGAAGATGGTCCGTGCTGAACGCCGTGCAAGCGATTAGTCGATTTAGCCCTTTATGTAGCACAACACCCGCTGGTTAAACGTGTCCGCGTACAGTTTAACCTCTACACCACCTCCCAAATCCGAGGCGTCGATAACCCGCACCACTTTTTCGTAGCGCCCAGCGTCAGGCAGAAGTTGCACAAGGCTGTTTCTCGATCCTTCGAAGAAAGGTTGGCTTAAGAGATTGCGCTTCTTGTTTGGGAAGAGTGCCAGATACAGCATATCCGCTTCGATAAGCTCGTTGAAGAAATGCGTGCCTAAAGATACATCCGGCACCAGATCATCGCGCATCGCCACGATCTCGCACAGTATCGATACCGTGCTGATCTCGGCAAACGAAACCGGCACACCCAACAGCGACGTAGTGGAACCCCACCGGCCCGGCCCGACGAGCATCGTCACTTGTGATTTGTCCGTGTTAAGGCGCGTAAGACGACCGATAAGCCGCGCGACGGAGTAACGTTCACTAATCGGAAGGTGCCCGTATACGGATGGAACCACGTAAATGAACCGTCCCACGGTGTCGAACCGGCTCTGGCCGATCACCGGCCCGGAAGTTTCTAGAATCATATCCGCCTTCTTTATCGCTTCAACACCGCCGGGTGGCAAGGTAGCGTCACCAAACCCGCTCTTTACCTGAAGAGGCCTGCACTGGACCAGGTTGACTCTGTATCCTTCTCCATCGAAGAAATTCGCGGTGAACTCGACGTCTACAGGGCACCCGTAAGCTTCTTGAAGAACCCGGAGCATCTCCCGCATGTCTTTCACAAACGGAGTGTCGGTAAGAAGCCCGTCGAACGTGAGCACAAGCGGCGCCGACGAGCGAAGTCCACGTTCCTTGGCAGCACGTTCCATTGCAGCGTCACGTGTCGCAAACATATGCATCGACACATTGTTCCCCTGTGCTATGACTCTTTGGAAATCGACGCAGACCAACTGGTTTCCGTCGAGATCCAATACATCAACCTTTCCCTGGCTATACTGGCGGATGTCGTCGATGCTTGCCTCAGGCCGCCGGTTGGGGTCGTTCAGCGCCACTACGCGCGTGTAGTCATCGTCTCTGCGGTCGACCGCCCTCGTCCCCAGTCCAAACACGACGCGCAACATTCCGGCTTTTGGATCGATCTCTTTGCTCCAAACGTAAGGGTTGAACGAGAAGCCAACACCGGCGATCTCCGGATAGAACAGATTGCCGCGCAGCGACCCCGACACGCGCTGCACCAGCAGCGCCATTTGCTCGTCGCGATCCAGGAGGCCGTGACGCGCCCGGTAGGAAAGCGCCCGCTCACTCAGTGTGCTTGCGTAGACCGTTTTCACCGCCGAAATGAAATCTTCAAGACGCTTCTCGCGAGATCCCTGGTTGGCGCAGAACACGCTCTCGTACTTGCCCGCAAAGGAATTCCCGAAGTTGTCTTCGAGCAGACTGCTGGATCGGACTATGATGGGGGATTGGCCGAAATAGTCCAGCATCTCAGCGAACTGCTGTTCGATGTACTCTGGAAAGACCCCGGTCTGAATACGGTGGCGCGCGGTCTCGACCCCTTCGAGGAAGGAAGATGTATCCTGACGGTTGCGGCATATCCACCAGCACCCGTTGCGCACAAGGAAGGTGTAAAATACGTCAGCAGCTATGTAAAACGAGTCATGTACTTCGAGCACGTCGTTCCAGCGAGGATCTGTGCGTTCAAGTATAGCTCGAGCGAGAAGCATGCCCACCGACTTGCCACCAATAAGCCCTGTCCCGATCGTGCGTTTGCCCACCTCGAGCACGTCGGAAAGTTCGAAGTACCGCTTGGCAATATCGAGGACGCGCTGATCTCTGGAAATGATCATACGCAGGAGTCGATGGAATATCTCTGTCGTTTCCTGGTCCGGCTCGTTTTCATCCGGCTGTTCGTCCAGTATCTTTTCCGCCTCCAGGAACGTGCGGCTCCATACGTCCAGGCGGTTAACGGTCAGCTCCAGCGCGGAACGAGGAGTCGAGGTGAGAACTTCTGAGATAAGGTAGCTGTCGGTTACGGGTTGAAACTCGTCCTTATCCCACGCGTGCAACATGTGCATCGTCGGTGAATACCGACTCTGTGCCTTAATGGGATGCACGTAGATCTTGTCATTGTAATGGTAAACGTCGAGCAGCAGCTGCGTTGTGTCCCTGATAGGTACGGCTGCATAGAATGAATGATAGTTTCTGAGGATGGCGAAATACGCGACCGTCTCCAGATCGTACAGATAGGGACACGTCAGCATGAAGAAGTTGCCTAGCATCTGATCGCTGAACCAATCAACCGCCAGATCGGATAGACAGTCAAATACGTAGAAGGCACCGCGTCCCACCTCGTCAATCGTGGAGTGGATGTCACGAAGGAAAGTCTCGAAGCCGGCCTGCGGGTCGAGCTCATGTACTTCCGCACCCATTTCATCCGAAACAAGCGGTTTGTGCCTGGCAAATCGGAAATAGATCAGTCTTCTGCCGGTCTCGACCGCTTTGCGACAATAAGGCTCGACAAACGCCAGATAGTCCTCAATCCTCTCAACCTGCCAGACCACGTTGTCGCCAACCATCAGCCCGCGAAGCAACCGATCAAGTTCAGGAAGGCCGGTACTCAGTTCTCCGTCCATCTGTGCCATACCGTCTCCCTCATGCACGTGTGCGGCAGTCAGCCGGCAAGCAGCCGTGACAACGGCTAAACCAGACCCTGATCCAGCATAGCGTCGGCCACTTTCACGAATCCGGCGATGTTAGAGCCGACCACGTAGTTACCTGGCTGGCCGTACTCTTCGGCAGTTTCGAAAGCCTGAGCGTGAATGGCTCTAATGATGTTTCGAAGACGTTCGTCCACTTCCTCGCGAGTCCAGGTGACATGCTGGGCGTTCTGCGCCATTTCGAGACCCGACACAGCTACACCACCGGCATTTGCAGCCTTTCCTGGAGCGAAAAGAGTGCCATTCGCGATGAACTGATCCACTGCTTCGGGCGTACTGGGCATATTGGCGCCCTCGCAGACCAGTGCACACCCGTTTTTCACCAGTTCGCCAGCGTCCTCGCCTGAGATTTCATTTTCCGTGGCGCTCGGAAAGGCGCACTCGCATCCGATTCCCCAGGGCCGCGCGCCTTCACGATACTCCACTCCTGGGAACTTCTCGGCGTATTCCTTGATCCGCCCCCGGCGGACATTCTTCAGTTCCATGACGTAGGCAAGTTTCTCTTCATCGATACCCGCAGCATCGTAGACGGTCCCATTCGAGTCAGACAGAGACACACACTTCCCGCCAAGTTGAATGATCCTCTCGACCGTGTACTGCGCTACGTTACCGGAACCGGACACGGTGCAGACCTTTCCCTCGATGCTATCGTTCCGGGTCTCGAGCATGTTCTGCGCGAAGTACACCGCACCATAGCCGGTAGCTTCAGGTCGAATCAAAGACCCGCCCCAGTCAAGCCCCTTGCCCGTTAAGACGCCGGTAAACTCGTTGCGCAGCCGTTTGTACTGGCCGAAAAGATACCCGATCTCACGGCGTCCAACGCCGATATCGCCTGCAGGAACGTCGGTGTCCGGGCCGATATGCCTGCTCAACTCGGTCATGAAGGACTGGCAGAAACGCATGACCTCGGCGTCGGACTTTCCTTTCGGATCGAAATCGGAGCCGCCCTTGCCGCCGCCCAACGGGAGAGTCGTTAAAGCATTCTTAAACACTTGTTCGAAAGCCAGAAACTTCATGATGCTGAGGTTAACGCTGGGGTGAAACCGCAAACCTCCCTTGTAAGGACCAATAGCGCTGTTGAACTCAACGCGAAATCCCCGGTTCACTTGCACGTTCCCCTGGTCGCCCATCCAGGGAACGCGGAATATGACAGCGCGCTCCGGTTCTACAAGCCGTTCGAGAACCCTAGCTTCCACATACTCCGGGTGGCGGGCCAGCACAGGTTTCAGCGTGCTCAGTACCTCCTCAACCGCCTGATGGAATTCCGGTTCGGCCGGGCTTCGCTTTTTAACCGTTTCAAAAACGTCTTCCGCGTACGACATCTCTTACCTCCAAATGGCCACGGTTTGAGCTACGCCAAACAAGATTCTCTCGAAAGAAACGCGTCGTCCCGCCGCCTTACAGATTCACTAACCTCCCTTCGCACAACATATTGGCTTTACCTCGCCAGTTGTGAAGACGACAGTACGATTGGTTCTCCCGACCTCATCTGTCCCCCAGAGTTTCGGGGAAACGCCCCAACAGCGCTTTTCATTATCTCAAACATCGTGCTGCCCGGTCAACCGCGCAGTGAGATGCCACTCGGTCATCCCCAGTTTCCCGGTACGTCGGGATTCTTCGACAATCTGGCCGCGCTGTTGCAGATTCGCCAACAGGCGGTCCTTATTCCCGCCGAAACCGCCATTTGCGCCTTACTCACGTTATCCCCGCGCAGACAGGGATCCATTCTGATCTGCCAGGGCAACGAGGTGCCGGGGCCCCTCGGTTCCCGCCGACGCGGTTGGATTACTGAGCCTGACGCAGGCCATCACGGGCTCTCCCGTCCTTTCGTCTCCATTTCGATGGCTCGTGCCAAGAGAGCCACCCTCCGATCAAAACCCACGGCCATGTCGCACGCCCGTTCGGCGCGGCGAATTGACGCGCTATGTTCGCTGTGATATACTCCGTGCTGTAGAATTCATCCTTACGAGGGCCGGTGAACTTATCGATTCAGCACGGGAGACGGTGAATGAAACTGGAGGAGTTCTGCCACCAGGTCGCGGTGCGGACCATCGAGCTGCTGGAAAAGAAGTACCACTACAAGATCGCCGAGCACACGCGCAAGGAGATCGTCGAGCAGATCATGCGCGAAGTGGACTCCTTTATCGACGGACAATCTTGAGGTTTGCTGGTGGGCGGAAAAAGCGGTTTCGGACGGTAACGTTGCGGGAGGACTCGCGTGCGGCGGAGCGTAGCCCGGGCTGGCCGGCTCACGCGGTTTGATTGACCCGAGGGACGGAGCGGAAGGAATCTCATTGCAGCCTGCCCATATTCTCGTTGCAAGCTACGTTGGAGCCATACTTGTCGGCACAGTGCTGCTTTCGATGCCGATTGCGTGGCACGACGGTGCCGAAGTAAGCCCCGTGGATGCGCTGTTCACCGCGACCTCCGCCGTCTGCGTCACGGGTCTCATAGTCAAGGACACGCCGGTCGACTGGTCCTACTTCGGTCAAGGTGTAATCCTATTGCTTATCCAGATAGGTGGCTTGGGCTTGATGACGTTCTCAACGTTTTTCGTGTACACCATGGGCAGGCGCGTGGCGTTACGCGAACGGGTGCTCGTGCGCGAGACTTTTGGCGATATCCTCGGAGACGACCCGAAAACGATTGTGACCAGCATACTCAAGATGACGATCCTCTTCGAAGCTACGGGCATCGTACTGTTGTTCTTGCGGTTTTCGCGCGACCTAAGCACTGGACGAGCGTTGTTTGTCTCGGTATTTCACTCGATTTCAGCGTTCTGCAACGCCGGATTCTCACTGTTCAGCACGAGTTTTATGAACTATCGCAGCGACCCGTGGCTCAACTTCGTGGTGATGGCGCTGATCGTAATCGGCGGACTGGGTTTCCCGGTGCTGGCGGACATCGCCAGACGTCCGGGACGCAGACGTCACGGCGATATGCGGCCGCTGGCTTTGCACACGAGAATGGTCCTCGTGCTCACCGCCGGGCTGATCGTGACCGGGAGCGTGGCGTGCTACTTTCTCGAGATGAACCATACGTTGTCCGGCTACCCGGCGGGGACCCGAATAATGTCCTCGGTTTTCCTCTCAGTCACGAGCAGAACGGCCGGGTTCAACACGCTGGACACATCCGCGCTGAGCACCGCCACGCTGTTCCTGGTGATGATGTTGATGTTCGTGGGCGCGTCGCCCGGTTCGACCGGCGGCGGGATCAAGACGACGACTTTCGGCATTTTTCTGGCGATGGCCCGCGCCCGGTTGCGCGGACAGGACGAGACCAACGTTTTTCGAAGAACGATTCCGAGGGAGGTCTCCAACAGAAGTCTGGCGGTGTTCGCCGCATCGCTCAGCGTGGTGCTGATGTTCTGCCTGGCGCTGCTTGTCACGGAACGCGGGTCACTCGGCGCCGAGAGGGACATGTTCCGCAACGTCACGTTCGAGACGCTTTCCGCGTTCGGCACGGTAGGCTTGTCCACGGGTGTCACGCCTTCGCTCAGCACCGCCGGCCGGATCCTTGTCAGCGCGCTCATGCTGGTCGGGAGAATCGGGCCCTTGACGATGGTTATGATGGTTGCGGGACGCCAGAAGGTCGTCTCTTTTGAGCACCCGCGTGAGGAGATCATGATAGGATGAGGCGGACGCAGGACGCCAAGAACGCGTGAGGAGCGGACAAATGCGCCAGTTTGCGATAATCGGTTTGAGCGCCTTCGGCGAGCGGGTGGGAAAACGGTTGACCGAACTCGGCTGTCAGGTACTCGTTGTCGACATAGACCGCGACCGCATCCAGGAAGTCAAGAACTGGGCCACGGAGGCGGTGGTCGCCGACGCGATTGACAAGGGTGTGCTCGCGGCTATGGGTCTCAAGGACGTGGACGCGGCCGTGGTGAGCCTCGGGGACAAGATCGACCTGAGCATCCTTGTCACCCTGTTCCTGAAAGAGCTCGGCGTCCGCCAAATCATAGTGAAAGGGCTCACCCCCGATCACGCCAAGGTCCTGAAACTTGTGGGTGCTGACGAGGTGATCTTCCCCGAGGAGGAGATGGCAACGAGAGTCGCGAACAGGCTGAGCGCGCCGACGACCGTGATTGACCAGATCGAGTTGGCCGAAGAGTTCAGCATCGTCGAGATAATAGCACCAAAACCGTGGGTCGGCAAGACGCTCGCCCAACTGCGGGTACGCGAAAAGTACAGCATTGAGATCATCCTCACTAAGAAGCTGGTGCCCGGTGCCGACACGCCCAGAGCGAGCATCCCGGACCCGTCGGAAGAGATACACGAGAATGATCGTCTCCTACTGGTGGGCGAACAATCTGCTATTGCAGCTATAAAGAAGCTGTAGAAAATGTTGTACGGTCTGCGGGCTTCTGCAGTACTTGCCGCCCGCGGAGGACGCTAGGTAGGAAAAGAGGTAGAACGAGATGAAGATAGCGCTCATCGAACCGATGGCACCTGGTTACCACATTTACAGCTACGCCGCGCTGCCGCGACTGGGATTACCCATACTCGGCGCGATACTCAGAAATAGGGGGCACCAGGTACGGGTCTACTGCCAAGACCTACAGCCGATAGATTACAGCATCGTCATGGGTGCCGACCTGGTCGGTATATCGACGACGACGTCCACGGTGCCTGAAGGGTACCGTATCGCTCAGCGTCTTTCCCGAAACGGAATACCGGTGGTGTTCGGCGGTCCGCACGTCACGTTCATGGCGGGGGAAGCATTGCAGCACGGCGATTTCTGTCTCGCGGGCGAAGGGGAGGAGAGTTTTCCGCTACTCGTCGAGAATCTTACCGACGAGGACGCCTGGGCTGACATACCGGGACTGTCATACTGGCGGCGCGGCGAAATGCAACACAACCCGCCGAGCAAGGAGCTCATAGACCTCGACACCATACCGATCCCCGACCTCGACCTGCTCGAAGGCGTCGAACGATTGTCGGTCTCTCCCGTGATGACGTCTCGGGGTTGTCCATACAATTGCAACTTCTGCGCCGTCACGAAGGTGTTTGGCAGACAGTACCGGTTCCGCTCGACGGAAAGCGTTCTTGAGGAGCTATCGAGAGCACCCAAACCGGGGGTCTTTTTCTACGATGACAACTTCACCGCCAAACCGGACAGGACCAAGGAGTTGCTCGAAGAGATGATCCGGAGAGACCTGACGCCGAGGTGGAGCGCGCAGGTCCGCGTTGACGCGGCCAGAGATCGCGAGCTGCTCCAACTGATGAAAAGGTCGAACTGCGCTCGCGTTTTCGTCGGGTTTGAGTCGGTGGTGCCCGAAACCCTTGTCGCGTACCGCAAACAGCAGACCGTCGAGGAGATGGAGGAAAGCATACGTGCGTTCCAGAGCGTTGGGATAAAGGTGCACGGAATGTTCGTGCTCGGGTCCGACGAGGACGACAAGACCGTCGCGCGCAAGACGGCGGAGTTCGCCCGGAAGAAGTGGATCGATACCGTACAGTTGCTCATACTGACCCCGTTGCCCGGCACCGAGACATATCAGAAGCTGGACGAGGAGAATCGAATCTTCACGAAAAGGTGGGAGCTGTATGACGGGATGCACGTTGTCTTCGAGCCGGCGCGAATGTCTCCTTTCGAGTTGCAGAAGGAGATGGTTCGCGGTATGGCGGGGTTCTACTCGCTGAAAGGGTGCATTAGAGATGTGGCACGGTTCAAGTTCTTTAACGCCTTCGTGCGCTATGGCGGCCGGCAGATCGTACGCAGATGGCGCCGCGCAAACAAGAGGATACTGAAGCAGCTCAAATTCTACCGGTTCTGGGAAAACCCGTACCTGTACCTGCGAAAAAAGGGCGCCAGAATATCTTCGTGGCGAAAACAACTGCTGCAAGCTCGCGGTGCTTCGTCGGAGCCGGAAGACCATGCCTGAAGACTCGATAGTCGTCCGGGGCGCACGCCAGCACAACCTGAAAAACATCAACGTTGAAATTCCGCGCAACAAGCTCGTAGTGATAACCGGTTTGAGCGGGTCGGGCAAATCGTCGCTCGCATTTGACACGATCTACGCGGAAGGGCAGCGACGCTACGTTGAAAGCCTCTCGGTTTACGCCCGACAGTTCCTGGAACAGATGCAGAAGCCGGACGTCGACTCCATCGAAGGGCTTTCTCCCGCAATATCGATCGAACAGAAGGCCACCTCGAAAAACCCGAGGTCGACCGTCGGGACCGTGACCGAGATCCACGACTATTTGAGACTTCTGTTCGCGCGCGTGGGCACGCCGCACTGCTACGTATGCGGAAAAGTGGTGCGCTCGCAGAGCCCTCAGGAGATAGCGGACCAGATCGCCGGTTTATCCGAGGGATCGCGGGTGGAGATAATGGCCCCGCTCGTGCGCGACCGCAAGGGAGAATACAGGAAACTTTTCGACGATGTGCGTAAGGAAGGGTACGTCAAAGTGCGTGTCGACGGGAAGGTCTACGACGTTGCCGACGATATACCACTCGAGAGGAACAAGCGGCACAGTATCGACGTGATCGTGGACAGGCTCATCATTAAGCCGGGGATACAGAGCAGAGTCGTCGATTCGCTCGAGACCGCTCTCAGTCTCGGCGGCGGGATTGTCAGGATCGCCAACAGAAAGTCTTCGCGCCGCACGACCGAGGTGCTTTACAGCGAACATTTCGCTTGCCCGGACTGCCAGGTGAGTTTCGAGGAGCTCACTCCGAGAATGTTCTCGTTCAACAGCCCCCACGGCGCGTGTCCGGAATGCACCGGCCTCGGCACGAGCATGGAGCTCGATCCGGACCTCATCGTGCCGGACAAATCGCTCAGCCTTGCGCAGGATGCGGTCCGACCGTGGCGGTTCGGCAAGAAGGTAGCCTCGTTTTACAGGGACATGCTCGCGCAAACGGCGAAACATTACGGTTTCGACGATAACACACCGTTCGGCGAACTGGACGCGGGGGACCAGCAGATCGTGCTGGACGGTTCCGGCGACGAGACGATCAAGTTCGAGCATTACCACAACGGTGTGAAACGGGTTTTCGAACGACCGTTCGAGGGGGTAATACCGAACCTGAGAAGACGGTTCCGCGAAACGCAATCTGCAGCTCTCAGAGAGTTGATAGCCGAGCATATGTCGGTCCGATCGTGTCCCGCCTGCAATGGAGGACGTCTCAAACCGGAAAGTCTCGCGGTCACCGTTGCCGGTCGGTCAATCGCCGACATAGGCGCCATGACGATAAAGGAAGCGGAGAAGTTTTTCGGGAACGTGAAGTTGAGCCCGACACAGCAGATCATTGCGAAACGGGTCCTGAGAGAAATTAGGGAGCGGCTGGGATTTCTCGTCAAGGTCGGTGTCCAGTACCTCACGCTCGACCGGCAGGCCGGAACGCTTTCAGGAGGTGAATCGCAGAGAATTCGGCTGGCAACGCAAATCGGGGCCGGGCTCGTGGGCGTCGTCTACATACTCGACGAACCGACGATAGGCCTTCACCAGCGCGACAACAAGCGGTTGCTCGGTACCTTGACCCATCTGAGGGATATGGGAAACACGGTCATAGTCGTGGAGCACGACGAGGAGACGATACGGAACGCCGATTTTGTTATAGATCTTGGGCCGGGCGCGGGTGCTCACGGGGGCGAGGTCGTGGCTGCCGGACCGCCCGGGAAGATACAGCGGTCCCCGGGGTCGATCACCGGCAAGTATCTTGCCGGCAAGCTCCGGATCGCCGTCCCTCCAACAAGGCGGCGTCCCGACGGAGATGCGCTCATGCTGTGCGGGGCAAGACATAACAACCTCAAGAGTATCGACGTATCGTTCCCGCTGGGTTTGTTCATATGCGTGACCGGCGTGTCCGGCTCGGGCAAGTCGAGTCTGGTGGATGAGACGTTGTACCCGATTGCAGCACGGCAGTTGTACGGTTCGCGCAATAAGCCTGGCGCACACGACTCTCTCGAGGGGATCGAGCTGATAGACAAGGTGATCGATATCGACCAGTCTCCCATAGGTAGGACGCCGCGGTCCAACCCGGCAACCTACACCGGCGTGTTCACCCATGTCAGGAACCTGTTCTCAATGACTGCCGACGCGCGGATGAGAGGTTACAAGCCGGGCAGGTTCAGCTTCAACGTCAAAGGCGGACGATGCGAGGCGTGTCTTGGCGGCGGCATGATTCAGATCGAGATGCACTTTCTGCCCGACGTTTACGTCATGTGCGACGTGTGCGGCGGACGGCGCTACAACAGGGAAACGCTTGAGATCAAGTACAAAGGGTTGAATATCGCGGAAGTGCTCGACATGACCGTGGAAGGTGCGTTGAGATGTTTTGCAAATGTGCCGAATATTAAGCGGAAGCTCCAGACGCTTCAGGACGTTGGGCTGGGTTATATCAAGCTCGGTCAGTCTTCCACGACGTTGTCGGGCGGCGAGGCCCAGCGCGTCAAGCTGGCCACCGAACTTGCCCGCAAGAGTACCGGCAGAACCGTCTACATTCTTGACGAACCGACGACCGGACTGCATCTGGCGGATATCGACAAGTTGCTCGAAGTCCTGCACCGACTCGTGGCCGCCGGCAACACCGTGATCGTCATTGAGCACAACCTCGACGTGGTCAAGACGGCCGATTACGTGATAGATCTTGGTCCTGAAGGCGGGGACGAGGGCGGATATATCGTAGCGCAGGGGACTCCAGAGGGTGTCGCACAAAATAGCAAGTCGTACACCGGGCAGTTGTTGAGAAGGTATCTTGTTATCAGCGAAGGTGCTGCCGTAGGCGTCGGCTGAGCGCAGGACGCCTACGAGATTTTTCAGGCAGGAATCGGGATGGCTAGCGCAGGTTACATTACAGATATCGAAGGGATAAAGGTCGGACATGCCCACGACGAAGCAGGCGTGACCGGGTGCACCGTTATACTTGCGGAAGACGGAGCAGTGGGTGGGGTCGACGTGAGGGGCTCCGCGCCCGGGACGCGCGAGATCGAGGCGCTCAAACCGGTCAGGCTCGTGGATCGGATTCATGCTGTGCTGCTCACCGGCGGCAGCGCCTTCGGGTTGAGAGCGACGGAAGGCGTGCAGCGGTATCTCGAGGAGAAGGATATCGGGTTCCCGACAAGCGCCGGGAAAGTGCCCGTGGTTCCCAGCGCGGTCATATACGATCTCGCCGTCGGCGATGCTCGCAGCCGGCCGGACGCCGAGATGGCATACAAAGCAGCGAAAGAGGCCTCGGCCGCCGAACCGCGCGAGGGGCGAGTGGGCGCGGGATGCGGTGCTACCGTCGGCAAGATACTGGGGTACGACGGGTGCATGCACGGCGGTGTGGGCGGCGCATCGCTTAGACTTCCCGGCGGTGCCGTCGTAGCAGCACTCGCGGTCGTCAACGCGCTCGGCGACGTTGTGGACCCCGCGACCGGCGAAATCGTGGCAGGTGCAAGAGACGAACACGGCGATTTCATCAACACGGCGCGCTTTCTCATGGAGACGACGTCGCTGCCCGGATCGCCTTACGAGAACACAACTCTAGCCGTCATAGCCACAACCGCCCGGCTCAACAAGGAGGGTGCAACCAAGGTCGCCCAGATGGCGCAGGACGGCGTGGCACGTGCCGTCAATCCCGCTCACACAATGTACGACGGGGATGTGAGCTTCGCGCTCTCGGTGGGAAACGATGAAGCGGACGTGAACGTCGTAGGGGTGGCGGCGGCGAAGCTTGTCGCGGAGGCCATCGTGCGAGCCGTCCGAGCGAGCGGAGCATGAGCGTTAAAGATCACGAGAAAACCTTGCCCGATAAGCCTGGAGGCGAGTGTCATACAATAGAGCATACCGCGGATATCGGTTTGCGTTGCAGGGCGCCGAGCCTCAGCAGCCTTTTCGAATGCGCGGCGCGGGCGATGTTCGAGCTGATCGTGCCTCTGGACAGCGTCGAGCCGGCTGAGAGTGTGCCGGTCGTCCTGAAAGCTGCCAGCGTGGAGGAGCTTTTCGTCACCTGGCTCGAAGAGCTGCTCTACATCTGGGAGTCGAAGCGTATTCTGTTATCGCGTTTCGAGGTGAGCAAGATCTCGTCGGAGTCGCTTGAGGCGGAAGTTAAAGGGGAAAGCTACGACGCTGGACGGCACGACCTGCAGTCGGAAATCAAGGCCGCCACCTATCACGGTCTCCAGATCGAACGCGTAGGTGACGGCTGGGAGGTCCAGGTCATTTTTGACGTGTGAAAACATGACGCGAGGGGTGATGACGTATGTCCAACGGTATAAAGGCGAATAAAATTGACGATTACACCTGGGAAATCCCGAAAACCGGCGGGATGAGAGTGCCGGGACGGGTTTACGCGGACGAGTCGCTCTTCGCAAGCGTCGCGCGGGACAACTGTCTCCAACAGGTGGTCAACGTGGCGCACCTTCAGGGGATCGTCAGGTATTCAATGGCGATGCCGGACGCCCATTGGGGTTATGGCTTCCCGATAGGAGGCGTCGCGGGAACCGACATCGCCGAAGGCGGCGTGATATCGCCGGGCGGCGTCGGGTACGACATCAACTGCGGGTGTCGCGTGCTCGCGACCGGACTCACGCACGACGAGGTGAAAGACAAGATCGGCAAGATCGTTAACGCGCTGTACTCGGACGTACCGTGCGGGGTCGGGTCATCCGGCGCCATCTCGAAACTCTCCGTCGGCGAGCTCAAAAAACTGTTGCGCGAGGGAGCGGCATGGGCGGTCAAACGAGGGTATGGTAAGGAGGCGGACCTCGAATGCACCGAGGAACGAGGCGCTATGGAGTCGGCCGACCCGGACGCGCTCAGCGAACGCGCTCTCGAGAGAGGACGCAACCAGGTCGGTACGCTGGGTTCAGGCAACCATTTTCTCGAGGTCGGGGTCGTGGAAAGAGTGTTCGATCCGGAGGTCGCCCGCGTGTTCGGCCTCGAGGAAGGTCGGATCACCGTAATGATACATTCCGGGTCGCGCGGCCTGGGATACCAGGTCTGTGACGACAGTCTAAAGGTCATGCAGAGAGCGGTTGAGAAGTATCATCTCAGGATCCCCGATCGACAGCTCGCGTGCGCGCCGGTCCAGTCGCCGGAAGGCCAACAGTATCTCGCTGCAATGAGCGCGGCGGCGAACTACGCCTGGGCAAACAGACAGGTAATGATGGCGCTGGTGGCACGCGCGTTGGAACGAGCGCTCGGTGCCGGCCCGAAAGATCTAAACGTCCGGCTCGTCTACGACGTGTGCCACAACATCGCCAAACTCGAAAAGCACGACGTGGAGCGCGAAAGGAAAACCCTGTGCGTACATCGGAAAGGGGCGACGCGGTCGTTCCCGCCGGGACATCCGGACGTCCCGGAGCGGTACAAGAACGTCGGTCAGCCCGTGCTCGTGCCCGGGGATATGGGCACCGGGTCATACGTTTGCGTAGGTACGCGTGAGGCTCTCGAGAACACGTTCGGCAGCGCCTGCCACGGCGCCGGCAGGATGATGAGCCGTTCGAAGGCCATCAAACGCGGCAAAGGCAGGAGTATCGACAGGGAACTCGAAAAACAAGGTGTCATCGTAAAGGCGAGACAGAGGAAAACTCTCGCCGAAGAGATGCCGGACGCCTATAAGAACGTTGACGCGGTCGTCGACGTCATGCACGCTGCCAAGATATGTCGTAAGGTCGTGCGAATACAGCCGTTAGGCGTGGTCAAGGGTTGAGCAACCTCCCTGGTAGGCGGACCGACAGTCGCGTTACTTATTCAGCCGATCCCGGACGAGTTTCGCCACGTTCGGTGAGCAAATCATCGTGAGATGCCCCATGTAATCGAGCGAGATGTTCTCCGCGTTCCCCCCGAGTACCGAACTGGTCGGCGGTACACACATATTGTCGAATGTCGACCAGATCGAGACGAACCGGGTACCCTTGTTTACATGTTCTAGCCTGTTAAGATCCGTGAGAAACTCGCTTTCGGGGCACATCTGTTTGCCGTTTGTGCCGGGTGCGAGCCGCGATAGCAGCGTGCCGTGATGCGGCGAACCGATTGTGACGCAAACGCCGACCTTAGCCGCTCCGCCGAGCCGGTCGATATAGTACCTCGCTATTAGCCCGCCCATGCTGTGACCTACCAGATTGATGCGTCCGGCGTGGGTCGCGCTTAAAATGGCGTCAACCTTTTCCGCAACCTGTTGGGCGAAATCTCTTATGTCGCCGGTCAACGGTTTCGGGTCGATGGTGTAGATGTTGCTCACACCTAATCTGCGCAGCAGCCTCGCGAACACCAGCCAGCAACCGCGATTGCAGAAATAGCCGGGTATGAGGAGTATCGGCGTGGTTCTTATGTTCAGAGCTACGGTTCTCTTACGCTTCGGCACGGCCGCGCAAACCGCAACAAGGAAGTGCGCCAGAGCCGCCGCACCCAATTCAGCCAAAAAACCTACGACGGCGCGCCCGACGTTCAGCCGCTTGCGTGCGGCAGCCTCTTTCCTTCCGAAAACAGCGGCCAGGATGAAGCTTGCGGCCGTCAGTACGATCTCAACCGCAAACCATAACCCTACCGCGCAAACAAGAACCACGAAAACGAATTTGACTGCGGCCACGATTCTTTATCCTCCCGACAGCCTCGGTCCGCCGTTAACCCGATCTTCGACAACCTCCAGCCAATTCATCCAGGCATCACACTAGCACAACTTGCTGAATCGCGTCAACGCAACGGGGTGGTGGGACAGACATTCCTGTCTGTCGGTAAGCCGGGCGTCCTGTCGAAGACTCGCCATGGAGAGCCCGGCGTCGGAAATGCAATTAGCGCGCGCGTTCGACCGGTTGCTCCTGGAGGCAGAAAAAAGTGCTTGACAAAACCCAGCGTTCCTGTTATACTGTACTAGGTAGGTAGAACAGTTGCGGGCAACAACGCCGAGGTGACGCTATGTACTTACAGATTAACCCTTCAAGCAGCGTCCCGATATTCATCCAGATCACCAACCAGATCAAGTACTCCATCGCCATGGGCGCCTACCGCGCGGAAGACAAGCTTCCTTCGGTGCGAGAACTCGCATTACAACTGCGGGTCAACCCGAACACCGTCGTGAAAGCGTACCGTGAGCTTGAAAGAGAAAGCGTGGTCTACACCCAACGTGGTTTGGGTGTTTTTGTCAGCGAGGGAGCTCGTGGCATATCCAAGAAAGAGCGTAAACGGATCATAGACCAGCAGTTGGGCGCGGCGATCGAGGAGGCGTTGCACTCCGACCTGAGCCCGACGGAAATACGCAAGATTGTGGAATCCAAACTCGACGCAAAACGGAAATAGGTGATGACACCATCGGAGGACGTTCCATGATGGATACGGTAATTCAGACAAAGGGGCTCACACGACGGTTCGGCAAGGTCCAGGCTGTAGACCGTCTTGACCTGGAGGTTCCGCGAGGCAGCGTGTTCGGTTTTATCGGCAGGAACGGTGCCGGCAAGACCACCACCGTCCGGATGCTGCTCGGTCTGCTGCCTATGTCTGCGGGGTCGGCGACTGTGCTTGGTCATGATCCGCGCAAGCAGAGCTTCGACATTAAGAAAAGGGTAGGGTACGTCCCGGAAACGCACCATTTCTATCAGTGGATGACCATCGCCGAACTGACCCGGTTCACTTCATCGTTCTACCCGACCTGGCGCCACGATAAATGCGCCGAACTTCTGAAGAACTTCGAGCTCGACCCTGCCAAGAAGATCAAAGAGCTGTCGAAAGGGATGGTGGCGAAGGTGGCGCTTACCCTGGCGCTAGCCCACGATCCGGAACTGCTCGTGCTCGACGAGCCGACCGGCGGGCTCGACGTTATGGTCCGTCGCGAGTTTCTCGAGAGCATCGTCCGTATGATTCAGGAGGAGGGCAAGACGGTGTTCCTCTCCTCGCACGTGCTTGTAGACATGGAGCGCGTCGCGGATGAGATAGCGATCATCGAGGAGGGCCGGTTGGTCAAACGGTCTACGCTCGAAGAGTTGAAAGACAAGGTCAAGAAGGTCAAGCTGACGTTCGCCGGCGACCCGCCCGGAGACGTTCAAATAGAGGGTGCCAGAAACGTCGATCGCGACGGTAGACAGTGGGTCGTGACGTACGAGGAGTTCAGCGAGGATAAGCTCAACGCGCTCCGAAAGCTTCCCGTGTCCGATGCGCAGGTGATAGACCTCGATCTCGAGGATATATTTGTCGTTCTAGTGGGCAAACGGAGCGAACCGTGAAGTTGAGGAATGTAGGGGCGCTGCTTGCCGCGCCCTAGGTAGAGCAATTGTGCACACAACCTGAGGTTGTTCGGAAATGAAAACCTTGTTGTGGAAAGAATGGCGGCAAAACTGGCTGGTATTTGTTCTGGGCCTGCTATTTGTGCTGCTATTCCCTCTGATCTACGGCGTAGACCCCCGCCATCTTTACGTCAAAGCCGAGGATGTGCCGGTACTCCAGTATTTCGTTGTGGCGTTCTACTCGCTTCTTATCGGCTCAACGCTTGTGGCCCCGGAAATCGCCTCGGGAGCCATACGGGAGCTCTTCGCGCGGCCGGTCAAGCCGTGGAAGATCTGGTTGAGCAAAGCGCTTTTTGGAATGATCACCGCCGTGGTGTTGGTCATCGTGGCGGAGCTTGCAGCGATCCTCATCGCAGGCGCAGTTTCCGAGCGTGGCGCGGCGCGGGTGCTCTCTAGTGTCGTCGGGGACCTACCGCTGCTGTTTCTTGCTCTTGTTCCGATCGTGTTCGTTGGCGCTGCATTGCTCGCCTCTAACATGACCGAACAGCCGATTCTTGCAACGGTTGGAGCAGTGTTGCTGTTGATACCATTCCATCTCTACTGGATCGCATGGGCCTTACTGCTCAGTTACGGCGGTCGTACTGAGCGATATTTGCTCAGAAACTCGGCAGTCCCTCTGGCGGTTCTAACCGGTCTCGTACTGTTCTCGTTCCTATCCGCTCTGGTTTTCACCAGGGGCCAGATCAATACCGGTTTGCGCGGACCAAAATGGCGCCTTGCCGGTGTATCAGTTGGCTGTGTCGCAGTGGTGATGATCTTCGCACTGTTGTGGGGAGCGGCCGACATACTTTATGTCGGTCCGCACGAGAATTTCGAGGTACACGCGCTCTCGGTCTCGCCGGATAGGAAGAAGGTCGCCATCGCCGCCCAGGCGCCGGGAGCCTACGACGTTCGGGCCCTATGGATCTTAGACCTGGAAGCGGGCAAACGGTTGTTCCCCGATCCCCGATTTGACGCGTCGGTGTACTGGCACTGGCGCGCCCGTGACTGGGGCGGGGCGTGGTCGCCGGACAGCACGCGGCTTGCCATACGCGAGGAGTCCCGGCCATTAAGGCTTCTGCGCGGTCCAGCAACGTATGGGGAGCGTGTGAGGTTGCTCGATATGGATACGGAGACAGTCAGAGAGATTAGAGAATTCCAGCAGCCGGGTGATGACTGGTTGTGGGGACCGTTCGCCTGGTCCGAGTCCGGTGATTCGCTCTACTATGTCGTCCGTCAGGATGCTGGTGGTTTCAACATCGAACAGACCGCTTCGGATGGGACGCGGGAGAAACGAATACCGCTCGTCGACGCGATGGTGCGCCCACGACGCTTAGTGAGCACGCGCCCGCCGGTCTTTCTTTGCGACTACTCAGACCCTCAACCGCCCTTCGAGTATTCCGACCGCAAATGCATGTACGCGCTGCTCGACCCGGCCACCGGCGAGACCAACGTGATCGATCTGGGACGGCGGGTCGAGGCACAATTCGTGGATATCTCGCCGGACGCGCGGTATGTGTTGTTCGCGAAGTACGACCCTCCGCTGGAACCGCACGAACAGGCGAGTTCCACGGCACGACCGCCGGCTCCTCTCTACCTCAGGGACTTGTCCACCGGTACCGACAGGCCCATACTTGAGGATAAGAAGTGGCACGTGGGCACCTTCTACTACGGAACCGCCTTTTCACCCGACGGCACGCGACTTGTGCTTTACGATAGGCAGCAGCGCGAGGGGCCCGATGACCGCGTCGACGCGTACCTTGTCAACATCGCCCAAGACAGCGCAACTCGTCTTATAGGAAACGTCGAGCGACCACAGTGGTTACGGTCGGCGGTGTGGTCGCCTAATGGTACTCGCGTAGCCGTCGCCATCGATATTCCGACTAAGCGGGACGAGGCCACGGGTGAATGGCTGAAACGGACGGAGCTGCGAGTTTTCACGCCCGGCGACGACGGAGTAGCCAAAACAACTATCGCGCCGGGCACCAGCGTCAGCGGTTTCGTCTGGCTGTCGGACGATGAGTTGCTGTACCCCGACGGCAGCGCGGTATACCGTGTCAACGCTGACGGTACGAACAAGAGAAAGGTGTTTCCATAAGAAAATGGGGACTGACACAAGCGGAGCGAGGCCGGAGACGTGTCTGTACCCATTTTCTGGTCACGTAGGGGCGCGGCAAGCAGCGCCCCAGGGCAGGGCAAGCCCTGCCCCTACGATCACGGAACGAGGATGAGACGTGCGAAACAACGCAGGATTCGGTTGAGATGAAATCGTTAATCTGGAAAGAATGGCGCGAAACACGGTGGCTTACTATCGTCCTTCTCGTTCTTTTCCTCGTGTCGGCTCTGTGTTGGAAGGCCGTGAAGCCAGGCGACGCTCAGGTAATTGGACCCCCCATTTGGACAGTGCTCGCACTATTCCTCGGCGCGCGGACCTTTGCCGGCGAGAAGCAGATCAGCACCATGGAGTTCCTGTCAGCACAGCCGCTACGGAAAGCTCATCTTTGGGCGATGAAAGCAGTGTGGGGATTCGGCGTTGTCATCCCCGTAGTTGCGATTAGCTGTCTTTTCGACTACATGCTGATGCGCGCCGACCCGTTCTACAGCGCTTTCTATCTTCTGGAACTCCCGCTGAGCTGGATTGTGCTGGCCCTGCTCGCGGTCTACTCTGTGGCTCTTCTATCGTCAACCATATGTGACAAGACGGTCGTGGCGTTGGGCTTGAACATCGTAGTGTGGCCGATAATCGGGGTAGTCATCGCTCTGATCGACCGCTTCCACCCTCATTTCTTCCAGCTTGTGAACGAATGGTGGGGAGTTCCCATGGCGCTCTTATGGTTTTCGGTAGTGGTGCTTGCGGGTTCGTATATCATCTTCGCGTGGCGGGAGATATGGCCCAACTATCCGGCCGTCGTGAAGCTCGGGGGCGCAGTTGCGGGAGGGGTCACGTTGATCCTGCTGCTGATCCTCTCCTCCGCAAATACGCCGCCTGAGAGAATAGCAAGTATTACCTGGCTGAGCCGTCCGGCACACACTCCCGGCGGCGGCTCGGCGGCGGAACTCGTATTCTCTGTGTCACTCGAGGGCAGAGAACTTCCCGGCTGGCGCATCGATCTCGACGGCGAAAACTTCAGAAAAAGCCTGCATCCCGATTTCCTGCGACAGCGCAAACATCCCGCCAAGAATATCGTGGAGCGGAGACATTCTCTGTATGTAGCCAACATCGTTTCCGGTGAGTATGCGGGCGGTTGCCTCGTGGAAAGAATCGACCGACAACTCTTCCCGTCCGCAATACCCCGCCGCGTTCGGACCACGATACGCCCGATGGAGGGTTCATCCCTGTCCTGGCTCTGGGTTCAGCAAAGCGTTGGCGGGTGGCGAAGCTTCAAGGATCGGTTCTATTTCGTCGAGGAACTGCCGGACGGACAGAAACGCTTGGCGATTGCTCAAGTCGAGGAAGAGAAGATCGTCCGGGCGGCGAGAGGCGGCACGATCGAAGCAATATCGCCGAAGCGCTCGGCGTGGATCTGGTCAGAACCTTCGGAAGAAGGCAGAGTGATGCTCCATACGGTCGCGTGGCGTGAATCTTCTCGGGATATGGGCGGCGCACTGGCTGAGGTCGATGACGAGGTTCGATCGACCATCTCGTTCGTAACCGAGACAATAGTGCAGTACGAACTCGGCGGGAAGATGTTCCTGGCAGATTGCCGGCACCTCGGTAAGCCTGGTTTCGCAGTCCCGCAAAGTGTTCTGTCGCGTGGTGCTGATGCCCTGCGCCGCCTTGCCGACGGTCTTTGCAAAGGAGAACTCCGCATGGTGAGAAACTTGCCCACCGTGGCACCTGTTCTCGAATCAGCCGCAGCCGGATGGGGAGCGGACGTGCCGGAAGAGCTTTTCGACGAGACGGTTTTCCTCGTGCCATGGAACAGACAGATCGTTTATGTCAAGAAAGAGAACGAACGGCAGAACAGTCTGTGGCTGCTCGATGTCGAATCCGGCGAGTCAAAGAGGATCCTCGACGATATGGACGTTAACTCACCGGCGGTTCCCGAAGCGCTCGTCGCGCCTATCATGAGCGATTACTTTGCGTTCGTGCGCGACACCAAGACCATCTGGACGTACCGCGACGGAACGTTGAAACAGATCTTCCCACCCCAGCGGTAACCGCGGAGACGTATCCCAGCGCGAGTCCCTTTGTAGAGACGCCCCGGTGGGGCGTCTCAAGAAACCGATCTAGACCGAGGCCGGTCGGAGGCCGAAAAACAACGGTCGAGCGGAAGCTCGACCCTCCCAAAACCGTCATCGGCCCACAGAACCTTGACAGGGCGTCCGGTGGAACGTAGAATCGCAGCGTATCCTGTTTCATCCCAGTAAGTGTTTTGTCCGACGGAGGCGGAAAGTATGGAGATTCGGCTGTCTGACAGGCTGGCGAGCCTTGGAAAATATGCGTTTGCGGAGGTGGACGATCTCGTCGCGGATCTTAAAGCGCAGGGTGTCGAACCGATAGATTTCGGTGTGGGCGACCCGACGGTTCCCACGCCGGAATTCATCCGTCGTGCGTGCAAGAAGGCGCTCGACGCGAGAGCATCGTCGGGATACCCCAGCTACATAGGTGACCCCACGTTCCGCGATGCGGTCGCAGCGTGGATGGAAACGAGGTTTTCAGTAAAGCTGGATCCGGCAACCGAAGTGTCGTCCACTCTCGGCTCGAAAGAGGCCGTGTTCAATTTCCACGAAGCGTTTGTCAACCCCGGCGACTACGTGATCATACCTTCTCCGGGATATCCGCCCTACAGGACCGGCACCCTTTTCGCCGAGGGCATACCGTATTTCGTGCCGCTGTTGCCGGAGAACGATTTCCTGCCGGACTTGAGCTCGATCCCGGACGATATCGCCGACAAGGCGAAGATCATCTGGGTGAACTATCCGAACAGCCCGACCGGTAAGGTAGCCACGGACACCTTCTATCGCGAACTGATCGATTTCGCCCAACAACACCGCATAGTCATCGCATCGGACGAGGCGTATACCGAGATATATTTCGGGGAGAAGCCGCGCAGCCTGCTCGAATTTGCCAGGGATGGCATCATATCGTTCTTCTCCTTGTCGAAACGCAGCGCCATGACAGGATGGCGTGTCGGCTGGGTCGCCGGAGATCGCGAGGTCGTCGGAGCTTTCAGAAAGACGAAGACCAATATAGATTCCGGTACGCCGACTTTCATCCAGGACGCCGCCGCCGAGGCGCTCGGAGACGAACGTCACGTCGAGGAGATGAGGTCGGAGTACAGGACGAAGAGGGACATAATCGTCAAGTCGCTCGTTGATGCCGGCCTGAGCGAATGTATGCCGGAAGCCACCATCTACGTCTGGCAGAAGGTGCCCGACGGCATGACTTCGGTGGATTTTGCGAAGAGGCTTCTTCAGAAGGACGTGGCCATCGTCGTCACGCCCGGTGAATGGTTGAGCCAGGTCACGGCGGAGGGTCTGAATCCCGGGCAAGGTTATGTCAGGTTCGCGCTTGTGCCGTCAATAGAACAGACGGAGCTCGCCGCAGAGAGGCTGAACGCTCTGAAGTTCTGACTCGAAAACGGTTGGGGTCGCGAGCGCGCACTCGCGCCCACGACCCCCTGGCTTATGTAAAAACGTCCGCCGCATCCGTGCTTTGGACGTTATGCCGGCGTTTACATTTTCCCACGGTTTATATCGGCAGAAACCGAGGAAACTTTAGCGGTCTCGGAGGGATTCACCCCCGCTCACCGGCGGCTCCGAGCGAAAACGCTAGCGTTGCAACCCATTACCAGGCAGTCGGTTACGCGGTATCAAGCAGTGTTGCCAGCCATAGAGGAGATCAAACACAATCTGGACGGTACGACGCAACGGTTCGACTGCCATCTAGTGCATCGGGAACCCGATTACGTCATCCTTTGCTACCTCTCAGACAGGCCGTATGCAGTCGGCGGCCTGGACATTCCTGAGGGCAGCCTGACGATCGGGCACTACCGGTCCGGCAGCCATTACGTCTTATGGGAAATGTACATGCCACAGGCCGAACCGCTGGGTTACTACATCCACCTGTGCGGCAAAATAAGCATCGGCGACCGCTGCGTCGATTGGCACGACATGACGGTGGACGTCTGGCTCGGGTCGGACGGACGTTCCAAAATACTCGACGAAGATCAACTCGAACGGTCCGTTGAATCAGGTCAAATAGATCACGGTGAGGCAAGCAGGATACGTCGTCGGGCCCGGCGATTGCGCGACGAGGGTGCGGCCATCGCTCAAGAGTTCAAGCGGTTTGACGCTGCGGAATTGCTCGGACTGCTCTTACCTAATACAACCGAATGACACCGGCGGACTCACGAGCTGAAACGTTTGGCGAACCCGTCGACGTGCCGGAAAACGCGCGCTACGTACTCTCTCGTTTCGCGGTACGGCGGTATGCCGCCGTACTGCTTCACGCGTCCCGGACCCGCGTTATAGGCCGCAACCGCAAGCCGCTCATTGCCGAACATCTTGAGCAGTCTGCCCAGGTATTGGGTACCTCCGGCAATGTTCTGCTCCGGATCGAAGGGGTCCGTTATGCCCATAGCGGCAGCCGTGCGCGGCATGAGCTGCATCAGCCCCTGCGCTCCTTTGGACGACACCGCTTCCACGTCGAAATTGGACTCCGCTTTGATAACGGCCATGACTAATTCCGGTCGCACCCCGTACAGTCGCGCATGTCGCTCGATCGTGTCGTTCAGTTCGTCGCGCAACCCCACCGAGTAGCTTCGTCGCTCGTCGGACACGTAGATTTCCTGACTCAGAGCTCGTTTCAGCAGTTGGCTCGTGTGGGGGCCACCGGGACGGTGTAACCTAATAGGTTCGAGCTGCGCCAGCAGCTCCTCATACTGGGCGTCGTATTTCTCCGGAATGTTTGTGAAGAGCGTTTTCCCCTCATTGTCGCGGTACGCATGAAGCGACCGTCTGCCCGACCTGGTAAACGGCTGGCTTCTCGGGCGTGCCTGAGGAGACTGGCTCCTGAGCTTGATCGACCTCCCGCCCGGATCGATTCCCGTTTTCGCCTTGGTATCCACGATGTGGCCGACCACTGTGCTCTTGAGCACCGTGTGAGTTCTTCCTCCCCGGAACTCCAGCACCAGCTCGGTCTCCGTCTCTTCAATGATGGTCACGTCGCTGTAATTCTTGCCGTTCCTCAGCCAGATCGTATCGCCGTAAGACAAGGGGAGAATAATGAAAACACAGCATATCAGACATGTCAGACAGACAGCTGGACGCATTGCTCGCACGCTGAGATGCTCCCACCCGTTACTGTGCTTCCTGGAGTCCGGTTCCATACTGTGTTTGATCTTACCACATGCCGTTTACAATGGTCAACCCCGCGTTGGGCGTTTAGCTGCACCGCCGGAGGCCGCACCCCGCACGACCTCTATCCCCTGAAATCCTGCTACTGGGCCCGTTGCTATTTCGCGGTTCTGCTGGTACAATTTGAATTCCGACGCGGCAAAGCGCATCGTCGAGTCACGCGTGTTGGGGGAGCATCCTTCGGCCGTTTCGAGAGGAGAAAAGCAAATGAAAGCACAGGTGGTGCTTACGGTATCGGAATCAAAGAGGCTAATAGCAAAAGCGGTTGCCCTAATGCCCCAGGTCAAGAAGGCGTTGGGAAAGGGGCTCATTGCTATCGGCACCGGCACGACCAACAGCTACATAGTTGAAGAAATACTCGGCAAGACCATTGACAAAACGAGCTACAGGAGCGGGCTTACTTTCCCGGCAAAACCGACGGCACCTATACAGCTCAGCCCCGAAATCATGCCGGATGTCGTACTCAAAGATGGCGAACTCGTTCCGGAGCTCGACAGGTTCTCGGCGGTCCAGGAGATGCACGCCGGCGACGTGTTCATTAAGGGGTGCAACGCGCTTCATTACGCCTCCAGAACCGCTGGAATACTGATCGGTTCCGAGAGCGGCGGCACGATTGGAGGCACGATCGGTCACATCGTGGGTCGCGGGGTTAATCTGATACTGCCGGTGGGTCTCGAAAAGGCGGTCTTCGCAGATTTCCACCAGATCAGCCGCACGCTCGCCGAACCGGATGTGACCACCGGCTATTTCCCGCAGATGATGCCGATCTGGGGCACAATCGTGACGGAGATAGAGTCTGTCGAGGCGCTCACCGGTGCGAAGGCTTTGCATATAGCGTCCGGCGGGGTGGGAGGAGCTGAAGGGGCCGTACGGCTCCTTATCTCAGGTGACCCGGATAAGGTAAAGGGCGCTCTGAAGGTATTGAAACAGATACAGGGTGAACCGCCGTGGGCGATTTCGGCAAGCTCCTCTCAGGTTAGCGCCGGCTAGTACCGCTCACCGACGATTCCTGCAAGCCGTTTGAACCTGTCCTTGAACGCCATGTCCTGACGCGGTGCACCGGACGGGTTCAGAAGAGTCGCCGCCAGCCGGTACAGACCTTCGGAGGTGCGCCGGTTGGGAAAAAGTTCCACGAAAGGCTTGTGCATCCGCTCGGCGTGGCGGAAATGTTCCTTGTCATAGAGGACACCGCCGAGATACCCGACATTGAGCTGGAACTTGTTGCCCGTTTCGGCAATATGCTTCTGGGTAGCCACGAGAATCTTATTGAATTCTCTCTGTCCCTGCTCCATGTCGGCCAGCTGGTTCAAGATGACTCTCGGTCGGTACTCGTTTTCAGGCTTGTAGTCAACGGCCTTCTCCGCCAGCCGCATTTCCAGATCTCTAAACCGGAAGAAGCTCGCCTTGATGCATGCGTAACCGCTCACGATGTCTTGAGGAGTAGTTATTATTAGGGTCTCGTCAGCGGCCAACGCGAAATCCAACACGTTCCTGTGTATCCCCGCGCCAAGATCGATTATAACAACGTCGAACAGCTTGCTGATACGATGGAAATTCGATATGAACATAAGCTTCTGAGCATACACCAAGTTCGCCAGACGGAACTCGCCCGATACCCCGCCGATGAGCTTGAATCCGAAGACCGTGGTTGAAATTACCTCCTCGATATCTTTCTCCTTGTTGAAAAAGTCGAGCAGGTTATACGAGGGAAACACTCCGACTTTGATGCCTATATTCGCGTTGCCAAGATCGCCGTCTATCAGCAGCACTTCTTTGCCGCGTTTGGCTAAACAGTACGCCAGGTTGATCGCCACGTGGGTCTTGCCGACGCCACCCTTGTTCGAAATTATCGCGAACGTCCTGGTTCTCCAATCGATATCGTCGTCGGCCGCAATGGTGCGCCGCACAGCAGCCTCAAGCTCCTCCACGTCGCCGATAACCGGCGTCGTGGTTGGGTTATATCGCTCTATGGCGTCGAGCACCTGCGACTTCACCGCAATGCACGGTTTGATATCCATTTCGCTCGCGTGTTTGAGGTCGTCCAGCGCGACCAGATTCAGGGGGTCCGTCATGGCCACTGTAAGAACGCCGTGCTCAACCGCCAGCGGCAGGCACTGGTGCTTTACGGCAAGATGTTTCGGAAACAGGCTCAGCGCATTCTTCTGCGGCTTCACCGTCGCAAGGTCAACAAACGGCAGGTCCAACTGTCGGGCCAGTGTATGGGCAAAAACCTCCTCGTTGATCAGTCCGCTGTCCATGAGGAGTTCCCCAATCCGCTTCCTTGCGCCGCCGCTCTCTTCAATGACACGTTCAACCTGATCCCGCGTCACCACGCCACTCTCGACGAGGAGATCGCCTATGCGTTTGCCGCGCTCATCCGATTGAAATGACATATTAAGACAATCTACCTCCTTCATAATGCACCACTGTACAGTCCGCCCCCTCTCTCTATCCTGAATCATTATATCACATAAGGCGAGCTATGTCAAAGAAATAGGCAGCGCTCTGATACTGCTGGGATTGTGCCGCAACGTGCTCACATGAGTTCCTCCTGAGGTTCGCCGATGCTCGAGACAAGCTTCAAAACCCAACGCGACTCGCCTATGCCGTGCGCCGTGAAACGAGGCCGGACAGAGTTTTGAACAGCGGATGCTTCGCCACTGGAACGATTTCGGCTCGGGCGGATTGACATCCCGACCTGTTCGTGATTAGATCGGCCTGGGAGTTTGCTGTGGGTGCTCAGTGGAGACAGCCCGGCGATTGTGATGCGCTGGTATGAACCGCGCGATGCTTTCGAAAGCCGGACGGCCGGCTCTGGCGAGGATTACGACGATGTCGGGGAAACAAATCGGTAAGTTTCGCAAGACTGCATGCGACATGGGTGCGCTCGCAGCAAAAGTGGTTGGCACGAAAAGCGTTGTGACGGCACCGTGGGTCAGGTTGAAATGTCAGTTCGGCTGTGGCGGGTATGGAGCTACGCTGACCTGCCCGCCCTATTCACCTACCCCGGAAAAAACTCAGTCTGTACTGGACTCCTTTGCGAAAGCGATCCTGATTCATGGCGATGAACACACGGACGTGAGCCGGATAGCCGCTGCGCTCGAGAGGGATCTCTTTCTGGCCGGGTACTACAAGGCGCTTGCGTTCGGCGCAGGCCCTTGCCGAGCCTGCCGCTCCTGCGACGTAACAGAACCTTGCAGAAATCCTTCGGTCGCAAGACCCTCAATGGAGGCGGCCGGCATGGATGTTTATGCCACGGCACGCAACAACGGTTTCGAGATTGAAGTCGTGACGTCGCCCGATTGCGAGGCCAAATACTTTGGGCTTGTCCTCGTCGAGTAGGTTCGTCCCGCGCAACGCCGGTCGGGCCAAGGTGGAGAGTGTAACGGCCTCGTCGACGCTCTATTGACCGTGGCGAAGTGCTGTGATAGCATTAACATAGTCAGGCGAAGCCTCTGATACCCGGAGGATCGTTTCAACAGGCCGCCCGTGCCGCGACGGTCACCGGCGGAAGACCCGCGCTTCGGTGCGCGGCTGGGGAGTTCCGAAGCGGTACGGTTTTGCCGAGCACGTGTCCTATGAGCAAGAGAATCGTTCGAAGGTGTCTTACGGCGTTTATTCTGACCGCGGTCATCGTTCTGGCGTTGGCAGGTTCAACGTCCGAGGCGTTGAAAGCGAACCCCCCTAAGTTTCTGTTGTATTGGCTGCTCGTTGGAGTCCTGCTCTTATGGGTGGTTGCTCTGGTGTTCATCGACATGCTCACGATACGGCGAGATTTCATCGCGTCCAGAAGAAGCATACTCCGCAAAACGATTGGTGATCCGGAGCTTCTGAAGAAGCTACGCGACGCCCAGGAGCAGAGCGACGGCAACCCCAACCAACAAGAAAAGCGGGAATAGTGTCGGCGGGTTTTCGGCAATGTAGGCCTCGTGACCCCGGTACCATTGGTCGCCGACCACCGCTGGAGATCTGGAACGAAATTGGTGTATAATGCGGTAGGCTTCGAAGTCGATCGGGCCAGCTGCACGATGGTGGCTGCTGCGTAGATCCGTGTTAGCGAGGTGTCCGGGACGAAATGTTGACGAACTCAACAGGGCCTACACTCCTCGAAAGAAGGCATAAACGTCAAGCGGTGGTCGAGGAGACCCTCAAACTCATCGGCAGGGCTGAGGAAAGACATCGTAACGACAAGAAAAGCCGGCGCAAGTGGAACAGAATACTCATCAGGCTCGAAGACTCGCTCCTCGAGGCGAAAAAGGCGGTCGCCGAGTGCGATACGCTCATAGAGATCGGACGTGGTAAAGAGGACACGCCGGCCGAGGAACCGGAGCAAGAGCACCGCCCGGCCGAAGCGGCACCTGCGCGGCCAACGCATGCCGACCCCGAAAGTAGCGCTGCATACGCTATGGTGGAAACCCCAATTGAAGAACTTGCCGACATCTCTCTCGAAGACGTCGCTCTCGCGCGGGCCTACACGGCACGAGACAATTACGCCGCACACGACGAAGAGTTCAAGAGAACACTGGCCGCAAAACTGGAACTTGCCAGCCAGTTGCCCCGCGCTCAGGATCCTCCACTTGAGCAAGCCGAACGCCGCGACCAGCGTCTGTTGAGAGAGGCCGTCAAAAAAATGCAAGCGGGCGAGATCGAGGCGATGAGCGATGACGAACTCGATCTGCTGGTGAACTGTTACACGATCCTCACCAACAAGCTTGTGCCAACAACAAACAACAACCGTCTTCTCGAGATCATCTCACGCACCATAGAGCCGCTCGGAACCGAGAGGGCTCGCAGACATCTTCCATCTCGCTGAGACTACGGATTCTCTGCCGCGCTCAGCTCTTACGAACCGTGAGTACTACCGGATACCCCAGAGATTCGGTGAAGTCGAATGTCATAACGTAGTTGGGTCTGCTCGCAAGGAACGCCTCGCACGATATCCGAGTGAGTTTCTGTATCCGTTTCGCCCATTCACGGGCGATCCGGCGGCAGTCGTTCTTCTCGATATCGCACCTGCCTGCAGGACAAGGCACCGCCAGTCCGCCGAACAGGCTCGGACAGGCAAGCTCAGCAGCCGCGAGCATCGCGTACACAAGCGCGGTCGGTTCCGTTCCCTTCTGGCTGCATAGGTTACCCTCGAAAAACCCGAGAAGTTCCAGCCCGTCCAGCGATGCGACCACCCTGACAGCAGCATCCCGGCTCATTTCCCGGTAACCCTCGTAGGAACTGGCCCGATGTCTAGGGAACGCGCGAAGCGTCTCCACGGGTACGTCGGCGATGAAGAAATCGAACAGAATGTCCTTAAGAAAATGAGGTGAACCGCTGGCGACTTTCCCGATGACTACCTCCTTGTCTAGCGATACAGGGACGCCTTTCTCAAGAAGGTAGCGCTCGATCACCTTGTCCTCGGCCGCATGCGTATATGACATCAATTCGATCTGCACGTTCCCTCCAGCAAGCCAGCCGCCGCCTTCACGCAACGGGCTGTTAGCCGGGTGCCCAATCACGAGCAAGCACGCTCTGACGGTCCCCGACAAACGTATCTGCGAAAACTCCGCACACGACACTCCGCCGCGATCGGCAGCTACATGCTATCCTCATTCGCCTGTGGTGTCAAGGGTGCGTCAAAGGTGTTGAAGGTAAACCGGATCCCCACGCGCAACATCAAACGGCCCACAAGCACCAAGAGTGCCCGTTGATAAAACTGTTCCCACTGTTTTTCAGGTAAGATTGCACCACGTGAAGTAGAAGAATCTCATCCGCCGACCCGCTCGAGGAGTTTGTCAATCAAGCTGAGGCACCGGTCGGCGTCCTCTTGAAGCTCGAAGTTGGATCTGTATTCTGAAAACCGTATCCTGTAATCCCGCAGCCTATCAGCGATCTGTTCGGCTCTCTGCCGCTGAGCAGACGATCTATAACCGTATCCGGGCATCTGCTGAAGTTCCCTCGCATACCCCTGCATCTCTTGGTCGGCGTCGTTCATCTCGCTCAGTTTGCCGAACGCCCTCTCGAGCCTTGCACCATGCTGTCTGACGTCGTCGGCCTTCTGCGCTTCGTCGAACAGGTTGAGCGCATAGAAAACGCTCTTTATGACGCGCAGATCTTCCTGCCCTTTGCGCACCTTACCGAGAAAACCCTCCGGGTCGGCGAAATTGGGACGCCCTTTGCACAGTTCATCGAACTGCTCCAGCGTCCGGCGCATTCGAGCAACCTCTTGATCAACGCGCTTGTCCATTTCCTCCCGGCCATGCGCCAGCAGGTTCTCGCTGTCTTCGTTCGGCGCCTTCAACTTCGCGTCGGTAAGTTGGTCCTTAAGACCGTCTATCAAAGGTACATCGTTCGCCTGCAACCCGTTTTCCATGAGCTGGCCGAATTTTTTCATGCAACTTTCGTACACCTTGCAGATGGCAATGTGGGACCTAACCTTGTCAGCCGTTGCCTGTATGTCGAGCACGATTTCGTCGAACGATGTACTGAAAAGCCCCTTGCCGGTTCGTCGCTCCGCGTCCGACCCCTCCCGCGGCCTTTTACTGTAAAGATTATGCTGCATATCATAATAGTCTCTGCCGATATGGGTAAGTGTTTGAGAAAACCCTCCCAGGCTATCCAAGTGTTGCTCGAGCCTTGAAACGCTCGATTCCTTGCCGTAGTTCTTCGATATGTCGGCGAAAAGGTTGTGCGTTCCCTTGATAACCGACTGGATCTTGCCATCGGCGGATTTCTGGATGTCGTCGGCCAGGCTCAGGTACTTTCGTGCCATCTGTCCCGCGCACATGTCATCCACATACTGGCGGTACTGCGTGGCCTTTCCCTCAAGTTCGACCCACACCGCCGCCAACCTCCACAGATCCTCGTCCGACGTATTCGTCCTGGGAACCTGGTTGACAAGCTCGAAGTACGTCGGCAATATCGAACTGTCGCCTTCAATGTTGTTTCTCAGAGTCTCGACCGCTCTTATATATGCGAACCGTTCCTCGATCTCCTTTTTCAACTCCAGGATCTGCGCCTCGTGCTCCGCCTTGACCCGTTCAGCCTCCCGATTGCGTTCCGCAAACGCGGCCTCGTTGAAGAGGGTGCTTATACCTCGTGTCTGATCTTGAACAACGAGCGCCTGACGACTAAGTACCACAGGAAGGTCTGCGAGAGGGTCTCCGGCAGCGGTCTTGCTGGGAGCTTTGTCGTTGAAACAACCGGCAAGCAAGAGCGCAGCACAAACGAGGAACAACGCGCTGATCCTAACGCGGTTCAATACTGTCGCCCCTGCGCTCGAAAACCTCGTCATCATGAGGTCGGTCCCCCTCCCCAATAAACCAGGCGGGATTGCGGTCTATTCGAGTTACCTAACAATGTTATAACATTCATATCCTTGAGTGTCAAGTGGTTCCTGCGGTGCGCACGGAGGCCTTGAGGTTCTTGAGACGCTTCATCACGTCGTTCCCGCCGCGCCCAAACAGGTCGTGCAGTTGCCGGTACTCGGCGAACAGTTTCAGATATATCTCATGGTTCTTGCGGTCAGGCACAAACGATTCATCTTTAAGCCGGGCCATATTGCGAGCCGCCTCGACGATATCGTCGTGTCCTCCCGCCTCTTTCCCCGCAGCCACCGCACCCCACAGCGCCGACCCGAGAGCCGTCGCCTGGTCCGAGGCCGCCACCTTAATCGCCCGGTTGCTTACGTCGGCGTAAATCTGCATCAACAACCTGTTCTTGGGCAGTCCGCCGCACGCATACAGTTCCTTTATCGGCACGCCCCCGTCTTCCAAAGCCTCTATTATGGTGTACGTTCCGAACGCTGTAGCCTCGATGAGCGCCCTGTATACTTCCTCGGGCCTGGTGTTTAGAGTGCAACCGATCAGAAGGCCCGTAAGATCCGCGTCCACGAGAACCGACCGGTTACCGTTCCACCAGTCAAGGGCAACCAGACCGCTCTCCGCCGGATTCAGCCGGGCGGCTTTCTCAGTCAGAAGCTCATGGACGTCCACCTTCTTGCTTCTTGCCTCGTCCTGATAGTCCGACGGAACAGCATTCTTCACGAACCAACCGAATATGTCGCCGACCGCCGACTGACCCGCCTCGTATCCGTAATAGCCGGGCAGGATCCCGTCCTTGACCACGCCGCACAGCCCGTCTATCGCGCGTTTCTCTTTGTCCACCACCATGTGGCAAATGCTTGTCCCCATGATCATGACCATCTTGCCGGGCCCGACCACTGTCGCCGCCGGAACAGCCACGTGCGCGTCAACGCCGCCAACCGCGACGGCGGTACCCTGGCGCAACCCTGTCTTTTCCGCCATCTCGGCCGTCAGACCGCCCGCTTTCGTACCGGCAGGATATACGTTGTCGCTGAGCTTATCTCTGACAATATTCTCCATGCGCGGATCAAGGGCTTTGAAGTACTCGGTGGACGGGTAACCCTCGTCCCACATCGCCTTGTATCCGGCGACGCACGCGTTGCGTTTTTCAACGCCGCTCAGTTGAAGCACGATCCAGTCGCTTGCCTCGATCAGCCTGTCCGCAGCCTCGTAGATCTCCGGTGCTTCGTCCAGAATCTGCAGCGCCTTGGGAATAAACCACTCGGATGATATCTTACCGCCGTACCGCGCCAAGAACGCCTCACCGCGCTCGCGCGCCACCTTGTTGACCAAGTCGGCTTCCGGCTGGGCCGCATGGTGTTTCCACAGCTTGATCCATGCGTGTGGGTTATCGGCGAACTCAGGTTTCATGCACAGCGGCAGCCCGTCACCGTCTATCGGCATCATGGTGCACGCCGTGAAATCCGTGCCGATCCCGATAACGTCTTCCGGGGCGACGCCTCCCTTCTTGAGAGCTTCCGGGACCGTCACTGAGATCCCCTCGATGTAGTCTTTCGGATTCTGGATAGCCCAGTCAGGCTCAAGCTTCCTGCCGCCTCCCGGCAGCTCCCTGTCAATCACCCCGTCCCGGTACTTGTACACCGCTGTCGCAACCTCCTCGCCCGTCGCTACGTCAACCAGAAGGGCCCTGCACGACTCGGTGCCGAAATCCAGGCCAAACACATACCTTCTCTCTCCCATTCTCGAATTCCTCCTTTACTCTGAGGCCAAATCTCTCAAGGACAACGGCAAGCCTCAGTGCTGTCAAGCATACCAGTTAACGAGTTCAAACTCCTCCGTCGGCACGTCTATGCTCACCGGACCGCGACTAGGGCACCTCTCGATCTCCAGTCCGGCGCGTTCCAGCATTACGAAGAACCTCATCTGTGTGCCCGCTTGTACGCCCAGGTCCGCGAAACGCACACCCATTTCCACTATACTTCCTATGGCAAACGCCAGGGCGTGAACGTCCGACTCCGAACCCGCTTGTTTCACGTCGCGCAGCACTGCGCTCGGGCCCGTATCTCCCTCCTTGCGCTCCAAGACGACCTCCTTGTCCTCAGGAGTCAGAAAGAGAAGCTTAAGACGCGTGCCCTGCTCCAGCTCACGGACGAGCGAATCGCCGTCATCAATCCTCAGGTACAGATTCTCGAGATCGAATCCGAAGTATATGCGGCTGATAATGCTCTCGGCTCCGTGCATCGTCCCGCCCGCCACCTTGACGTCAAACATGCCCGCCGGAAGCCACTCATAGTAGTTGGTGTCCGCACCGTCAATCGTCGGCGTCATCAGCGCGACCGGCTTTGCGGCGGGTCGCACCTTGCGCGTAATGATTGGCCGGAACAGTTCCTGAGGAGGTTCCAAACCGATGAGCTGGTAAACGTTCCGGAGACGTCTGCGGTACAACGCGTCGAACTCAGCATCGTTGGCCGACGAATGGTGTTCGCCGTACCACCAATTCCAGTCGCTACCCTCAGAGACGTATATTTCTTCCCAGGCTCGCTCAAAGTTCGCTTGCGGCACGGAGTCGCCCGCGCGCTGTTCCCGTCTCGTTAGAGCAGTCCGCGCCTCGTCCAAATAGTCCCATGCAAGATTCTCCTCCTCGCCCCCGATCCACACGTCAAAATCGCCCTTGATCCATGAACCCGGCCTGAGCTTCGTCAAGGTTCTCGTCGGCGCATTCTGCTCAAGAAATTCTCCGATCGATACGAGCGAAAAAGCCCGGTCCGAGGAGAGCCTTTCATACAGCGCCTTAAGGAACGGCTGACCGTCTTCCGGATATCGTTCCCACGCGTTCTCGCCGTCCATGATTATCGACACTAGGTGCGGTCTGTCCTCGGTCGCCATGACAAGCCTGATCCTGTTGAGCCGGTCCACAAGATCGTCCACGGCCTTGTCCGCAGGCCACCGGTAGTACGTGAACGCTATCAGGTCGGACAGAACCCGGTCCCGGAACACAATCGTCACGCTCGCACCCGCCTTGTCGATGCGATACGGTCGGTAGAGAAAAGCGGGTGGGTGCTCCCTTCTGGCGCTGAACTCCGGAATCTTTGCGGCATCGAGCGAGGCCGCCAACACCTCCTCGCCGCTCGCTGTCCAGTTGATACCGTGTCGCGCCATGACTGGAACGATCTCCTCGCAGACGGAGCCTTCCGCGGGCCACATGCCCACAGGTTGGCGCCCGAAAACCGCCTTGTGATGGGTCACCGCCCGTTCTATCTGAGCCTCAACGTCTTCCGGATGCCGCATCCGCACCTTGGGCATCGGCGTGCCGGGTCGCGCTTCCTCGGCCAGCAGCGTGTCGAACAACAACGGCAGAATGGGATGATAAAACGCAGTCGTGGTTATCTCAATTTGCCCTCTGCTCAGCGCTTCCTTGTATTTTCGGACGACCGAGCCAACGATTTCAGCCTGTTTATCAAGCACCAACGCCTTGTCATCTTCCGTATAGTTCGCGCCTTTGGCGACCAGGCGCCGCAACGCCTCGTCCCCGCGCCGAATCGAGGAGTTTATCCACACCAGGTTGAACAAGACCTGGAGGTCGCGGAAATCGGACGCGCTGAAAGTTGACGCCACTTCCTTGGCTCGGGCCGGCGCGAAATGCAGACCCCGTTTCTCGAGCAGGTCGTTGTACCTGGGGAACACCTTTACCATGGTGTCCCAGTTGGCCATGAAGAAGTTGTAAAGAACGAACTCTTTCTCCTCCGGCTCGAGGAGTTCGGCATCCTTCCTCGATACGTCGAGAAACGCGTCCGTGGCGTTCGCGGAGGCGTAGTCTTCAAGCTGCACCAGGAGCGAGGGAACGAGGTTGAACGTGACGTGCACGGAAGGGAACTGATCGAGCATCGTCACCATGCTGTAGTAGTCCTTGGTCGCATGCAGCCGCACCCACGGCATCTGATACGTTCCCGTGACGAGATCTTTGTACAGCGGCTGGTGCATATGCCACAAGAAAGCTATCGGAAGACGGTCCTCTTTACCCACCTTTTGCTCCCTCAACTCAGGTCAGTTTGCCCCATGAAAAGTGGCGCTATTATAACAACGGCCCGGCGGCGTGTCAATTTCGACTGAGATAGGCCGGCGCGAAAAACCGCTCAGGTCGCGCTCGGGGAATTATGGTGCGGTCTGTGCTCCTGAATCTCGGCGACCGAACATTCTCCGGAGCCGCGCGACCGGTTGGCCCGCCGCCCATTGAGTGCCGTCTGCTGTATGCCTGTCTTGCAAACGGTCTGTCCCGGGCGTGCGACACAAGAGCCGGTTTTTTGTTGCTTTGCGGGGCGATGTATGCTAATATTTTTTCCTGAAACTGGAACCGCAGGTGGCGAATAAGGAACCTCCCGACTGAGGGGCTTGTGATCATGGCGAAGCCTGACTCCAGAAGGTGGGGGAGCAACGGGCTCGAGTTCGAGCGCAGCATAGTTGAGCTCGAGTACCAGATAGAGAGCCTGAAACAGTTCTCCTCCGGCGAGAACATAGATATCGCTGTCCAAATCGAATCGTTGGAGAAGCGGCTCGACGAGGAGAAGAAGCGGGTATTCTCCAATCTTACGCCGTGGCAGAGGATACAGATGGCGCGCCATCCGTTGCGTCCGCGCACGCTCGACTACGTGGAGCGTATCGCCGAGGACTTCATCGAGCTGCACGGCGACAGACGGTTCGGTGATGACAAAGCGGTGGTCGGAGGGTTCGCAACCGTCGATGGTCGACCTATCATGCTGGTTGGGCATCAGAAAGGACACAATGCCGACGAGAACGTGCAGCGCAACTTCGGTATGCCCCATCCCGAAGGATATCGAAAAGGCATAAGATTGATGCGGGTTGCAGAAAAGTTCGGGTTGCCGGTGGTGTCTTTCCTTGACACCCCAGCTGCATACCCGGGAACCGGGGCTGAAGAGAGGGGTCAGGGTGAAGCGATCGCGTTCAACCTGCGACAAATGGCAAGGTTGCGCACACCGATTGTCGTGGTCGTAGTGGGAGAGGGAGGCAGCGGCGGAGCGCTGGCGTTCGGCGCCGGCGATAGGATATACATGTTGGAATATTCCATTTACAGCGTTTGTCCGCCGGAGGCCTGCGCCTCGATTCTCTGGCGGGATGCCGGTAAAGCTGAACAGGC
>Ga0180437_10000869_pt1 | contig 53925 bp, 57 predicted proteins | sample SS_ome_4_FD_132410 | JGI IMG/M metagenome (GOLD analysis project Ga0180437, IMG submission 132410) | Hypersaline lake sediment archaeal communities from the Salton Sea, California, USA - SS_3_D_1 metaG | ecosystem: Environmental > Aquatic > Non-marine Saline and Alkaline > Hypersaline >...
CAAAGAATTGATTTCTTTTGTCTCCTAACGGATAATTCAGATGATCGCATTTCACGCTCGTGTCGCACCAGGTCTCGAATCCGTGCATGTCTCTCGCGTCCTTGTAGAAAAAGACATCTTCTGTAGTGTTCTCTTTTCTCCTCAACTCTATCTTTTCCATAACTTTTCTTTTTATCAAGGTACAGCCGAAACCGCCTACTGCGATCTTCATCAATCTGTCAAGCAAGACTTCCTTCAAAGTCATCATCCTTGCCTTGTCGCCTGAGAAATCGTAAAGTACAGGAAAGACTCCTGCTTTTCCATTGACAATCTTTCCTACCAGATAAACTCCAGTGATGATGTCTTTGTCGTGTTCAATCAGTTTTTCTATCACATCTGGTGGAAGTATCACATCACTGTCAACAAAAAACAAATAGTCATAATCTCCTTTCAGAAACTCTTGTTGCACCCTTTTTCTCGCGCTCAAGATGACATCGAAGGGTTCTTCATCTTCTTTTGGAACATACCGTATCATCTTTGTTTTATTCTTCAGTTTCCTGTTCTTGTCAATCCTTCCTTTCAAAAGAATGCTATAGGTGTCTTTAGGGCTTGTTTCAATCACCAGGACCTCAAAATCACGGTAAGTAAGATTGCCAAGGCTGTCGACAAAGGGTTCTGCACAGTACTTGTGCCCTTCATATGTCACAAATGCCAATAAAACCTTTTTTCCTGCCATATCTTGGTATTCTATATATGTAATATATAAATTCGTGCGTAAGATTTATAAATCACCCTTCTTGATTAAATATACTAAGATGAGTGAATTCAAATACCCGACAGTAGACAAGGTTCTAGGTCCTTATTTGTCTGAAAGATTCGCAAATTTTACAGAAGAGGATCAAGCTGTTGAAGTAGAAGTGCCGGATACGCTTCCAGCAAACATCGCAGACAAGGTAAGGATAGATACTGACGAAGGAATTCTACAATTCACTCCGACACAAGAAGATCTTGATGTATGGTCTGATTTGACAGATGATCACAATATTGTCCATAAAGTAGACAGTCCTGAATTTGCAGGCGGTTTCAAAGGTCCTGTTTTACACGGCAATTACATTGCAGCGCTTGCAGAATCCTTGGTACTGCAGTATTTTGAAGCGCACCACAGGGAAAAGGTCAAGGATTATTTTGACGGAGGCATCCTTGGTTCTATTAAAAGATTCTTTACAAGAAGAGGTGTGATAGGTACATTACGTTATGATTTCAAAGAAGCATTCAGGCCTGGCCAGCAGCTGACTATGAAAGTCAAGGATTTCCAGTTCAAGAATGCAGAAGACGAAGACAAAGACTGCATGTTCAGCATGGAATGTGAACTCTTGCATCCTGATAGTGAAAGAAAAGGCAAGATAGGCATCGAATACTTGTTAAGACTGCCTGAAAGTCCGAACCTTTACGACGTGCTTGAGACAGAAGGATTAGAAGTTACATGCACTGATCATGTAATCATGGAACAGGAAGAACTTGACACTTATTGCAAAATAGTCAATCAGTTAGGAAAACAAATTCCTTTCTTATTCCCTGTTGTAAGGACGAACAGCAAGGTCTTGATAAAGCAGTTTAATGAGCTGAAGCAGAGGCAGGACTTTGATTTCGATACTGGAATATATCACAAATATACAATCAACATCTATTCTGGCGCCCGTAAACTTAAGGCAGGAGACAGATTGGTGGCACACTACGTGCCGATCAGCAGAATGAGAAGAGGCATACAAAAGATGAGGATTTATGTGACAAACGAAGAGAACAAGGTCCTTTACGAGTTCAACACAAAAATCTCTTTGCTGAATGAAGTCAATAATGACGAGCCTTCCATGATCCAGATAAAAGATGCAGAGATGAACTAGTTCTTAGATAAACTTTTATATCCTTATTCTTTTTCTTATGTGAAATGTTATTGGACATACATTGTCATTTGGACCATCCGTTCTTTAAGGATGATGTCGACAAAGTCGTGGAACGAGCAAAAGACATTCTTGTAGTCACTACAGGCATTACTCCGCACACGAACAGGTTCGCTCTTAAGCTCGCTGAAAAGTACGAGAACGTGAAATGCGCGCTCGGCATATATCCTCCTAAAGTTCTGCAGAAAGAGGTTGCAGAGTTCAACATTGACTGGAATGTGGAACCGTTCGATACTTTCAATGAGATGAAGTTCATCGAAGAGCAGGCAAAGACAAATAAAAATGTAGTTGCCATAAGCGAGATAGGCCTGGATTATTCGCACGATGATATTGGAAAAGATGACCAGAAGGAATTGTTCGACAAATTATTGAAACTGGCAAAGAGAGTCAACAAACCAGTCATTGTGCACAGCAGAAAGGCAGAACTTGATGCGATTGAAATCTTAGAGCAGAACCAGATGAAAAAAGTAGTGATGCATTGTTTCTGCGGAAAAAAGAGTTTGATAAAGAGATGCATTGATAACAGATGGTATTTCTCTATCCCGCCGAATGTGAAAAGAGCGCAGAACTTCCAATTGTTGGCAGATCTTACTCCTATCAATCAATTATTGACAGAGACAGACAGTCCTTATCTTAATCCATATAATAGAGAGGACAGGAATGAGCCTGCGTTTGTAATAGAATCTGTTAAAAAATTAGCAGAGATAAAGAAGGTTACAGTAGAAGAGATGAAAAACATTGTCTTCAAGAATTATCAGGACTTGATTTAGGTTTTAGATTCTTGCTCATCAATAATGTGTTGTTCTCATATTCTACACTATCCATGAACATTTCTATCAATAAAAGACCTAGTTCTCCTTTTGTGTTTGGGTAATTGTTGCCGTATCTTCTATAAGCTTCAAAATTCTTTGATCTGGCATCTTCTGGCGTAATTATTCTTCTCCTCTTGAATGCTTCATAATCAAAACCTGCTCCGAAATCCCTGATTGAAAGTTTGATGTGTTTTTCTGCCCTATAGTATTGGAAATCCACTGTTGCTTCTGGATCTCCTCCATATGCATATCTTGTAGAATTTTCCATTGCCTCAAGTATGCAAGTTTCAAAACCGTCAACCAGATCTGCGAGTCCTGCTCTTTTCAGGTCGCCAGTCACTCTTTCTATAATAGAATGAATAGAATCATATGTTCCTTTGACAGTATCAAGGATTCTAAAAAGATAGCCTGTTTCCCTGTCTTTTTCTTCCACTGCGATTTCATCTATAGGTAATGTGTTGGGCAAAAATTGTTCACCTCACTATAAAATTTTACTATGCTTTTTGTTCGACCCCGCCCCTATATAAACTTTTCGAATAAGCAAGTTTTTTAAAGCAGACAATATTGTGCATTATTATGATAACAAAAACACCATACTTTTCGTACAGGAACAAGCAGTTGTGCAAAGGCTGTAAACAATGTGTAAAAGGCAGGAAACTAGTCTTGTTTGTGACAGGCCTGTGCAGCAGGAACTGTTTCTATTGTCCGCTATCAGAAAGAAAGCACAAGAAAGATGTGATTTGCGCGAACGAGTGGGAGATACAAAAACCAACAGACATTTTACATGAAACAAAGATGTGCGGAAGCACTGGTGCAGGAGTCACAGGCGGAGATCCATTAGTGAAATTAGACAGGACAGTCAAGTTCATCAGGATGTTAAAGAAAAAGTTCGGCAAGAAATTCCATATCCATCTTTACACGCCTCTTCTGCATGTCAATGAAAAAAGCATGCAGGCATTGTACAAGGCTGGTCTGGATGAGATACGATTCCATCCTGATTTCATTTCCAAAGATTACAAAAAGTTTTGGAAAAACATACAATATGCAAAGAGGTACAAGTGGAAAATAGGCATAGAGATCCCGATAATCCCAAATTATGAGAAGCAGACAATAGAGTTGATTGATTATTTCAAGAAGCATGTAGATTTCTTTAATTTCAATGAACTTGAGATTGCAGGCGTCAATATTTCAAAGATGAAAAAAAGATGTTACAAGAGCAAGGATGGATTTAGTTACGCTGTCAAAGGAAGCCATCAGATGGCCCTCAAACTCATGCGCAAGTATCCAAAACTAAGGATACACTACTGCACTGCAAGATTAAAGGATGCAGTACAGCTGGCGAACAGGATGAAGAATAGGGCTAAGAACGCTAAGACAAAGTATGACAAGGTCACAAAAGAAGGCATGCTGATCAGAGGCGCAGTCTATTTGCCAGACCTTAAGCCCGGCTTTGGTTATCATCAAATCCTGCGAGACATAAGGCAGGGTAAGAATAAAAATAAGAGACATAATAAACAAAAACTGTTGCGAGATCTCGCAGAATTAAAGACTGCGATCAAGCGCGAGTTCAAGATAGACACTTTGATTGACAAGGATAAATTTCGATTAATCACATCCACGGCAAACGCCCAAAAATTAGGAAAAGAACTGGAAAACGTGGCTATTGTGGAAGAATATCCTACAAAGGATGCTCTTGAGATTGAGCTTCAATTTCTTTGAATTTGGTCATTTATAGCCTGCAGAACCATAATCTTTATATACTATTATGAATATATATTCATATAAAGGATATGAATATATATCCGAAATGGTTGGAGGTGGCAAAAATGCCAGGATTTGACAGAACAGGACCAATGGGTCTTGGACCAAGAACAGGCCGTGGAATGGGCCCTTGCGGAAGAGGCATGGGTGTCAGGAGAGGCTTTGGTCGCGGACTCAGAAGAATGTTTGGCTTTGGCAGAGGTCAAGGCTACGGAAGAGGTTTTGGAAGAGGATATGCCTGGAGCGATGCTCCTGCATATTCAGCTTCTTATCCAGAGCCTTCAAAAGAAGAGGAAAAGCAGCTTTTGCAGGAAGAACAGAATGCTATCGAGCAAGAGCAAAAAGTATTAATAGAAGAACTTGATAGTATCAAGAAGAGACTTGCAGAGCTTAACAAAGATGCCTAGACCAAGAATCTTGAGAAGAGTTTTGTTCGAGCCGAACATCAATTACTTCAAGCCAGCAGGAGTGCCATTGAGCGGGCTGGAAGAAGTAGTTTTGACTATCGATGAATTCGAAGCTGTGAGACTTAAGGATTTTGAAGGTGTTGACCAGGAGAAAGCAGCCAAAAAGATGAAGATTTCACAGCCGACTTTCCATCGATTGATATTATCAGCAAGAAAAAAGATTGCAGAGGCCATTGTTCAAGGCAAGGCAATCAGGATAGAAGGAGGTCACTATAAAATGGCAGCTCGACAAGGTATGGGAAGAGGCAGAGGCGCAGGAATGGGCGCTGGAGCTGGAAGAGGTATGGGCAGAGGAAGGATGGCAGGCGGTCCGCCAGCAGTTTGCATATGTCCTAAATGCGGAGCAGAACTTCCCAAACAGAGAGGCATTCCATGTTCTCAAATGAAATGCCCTAAATGTAATGTTTTGATGGTGAGAAAATAATTAGAAAGGTGAAAAAAAATGAAAATTGCAATAAGTGCAACAGGAAAAGACCTGGACAGCCAGGTAGATGTGAGATTTGGCAGATGTCCGTATTTCATCATCGTTGATATAGAAGGCAAGAAAATTAAAGGATCAAAAGCAATAGAGAATACTGCAACTGCACAGGCAGGCGGTGCTGGAATCAGCGCAGCTGAGATTATCGGCAATCAAAAAGTTGATGCAGTCATCACAGGAAATCTCGGGCCAAGAGCTTTTGATGTGCTTTCACAGCTTGATGTTGAAATATACCAGGCAACAGGCACTGTCAAAGATGTCATTGACAAGTTCCTGAAAAAAGAACTGACAAGGATTGATGAGCCTACAGGTCCTCAGCATAGAGGCATGGGCGGCAAATTTCAATAATAGAGATGGGTGATGCCAATGAATAAGCTATGGTTTGTAGTGATAGCGATTTTGATTGTTTTAGTAGGTTCTGTTTTCTTTTTTGGTTTCGACGGATTAGGACAGACTACAGGTTCTGCTGTTGACAATGAAGGCGGAAACCAAGTCACTGCTTATGTCTTCTATGGCAAGGGCTGTCCTCACTGTTCCAGATTATTGACTTTCCTAGACGAGATAAAAGAAAAATATCCTAATCTTGAAATCAAGACTTATGAGACTTATTTTGATGAAGAAGGAAGAAAACTTTTCGAACAATTGTCAGAATCGTTTGACATGCCTATAGAAGGAGTTCCAACTACATTCATAGATGAAAAAGTTATTGTTGGATTCAGCAATTCGCTTGCAGAATCCCTAGAAAATGAAATCATAAGATGTTCATCAGATACTTGCTTATCGCCTATTGATAAATTGCCTGAAGTAGAGACCACAAAAATCATAGGCGACAAGTCGCCTGCAGAAGAACCAGGAAAGACTAAATTAAAAAAGCAATTGACCATCCCTGCGGTCCTGGTCGCAGCTGCAGTGGACGCGATCAATCCTTGCGCTTTCGCAGTCCTAATAATCCTGCTGACAACCATACTTGTAAGCGGAATCAAGAGAAGAGCCTTGATGGCAGGACTTGCATTCACAATCTCTATCTATATCTCATACTTCTTGATGGGCATAGGCCTTTATTCTGCAATACAGGCAACAAAGATCACGCATAAATTTTACATAGTTGTTGCAGTTTTAGCCATACTCATAGGTCTGTTCAATCTTAAGGACTTTCTTTGGTACGGCAAATGGTTCATCATGGAAGTTCCGATGTCCTGGCGTCCAAAACTTCAAGCATTGATCAAGGGGATAACTTCTGTGCCCGGTGCATTCTTGATAGGTTTCGCAGTAAGTTTATTTTTGCTTCCGTGCACATCAGGGCCATACATTGTCATCCTTGGCCTGCTTTCAGAGACGACAACAAGGAATGTTGCGGTTCTTTATCTTCTGCTGTATAATGCAATATTCGTGCTTCCTATGCTTGTGATCACAGGAGCTGTATATCTCGGATTGACCACGACAGAGAAAGCAGAAAAATGGAGAAAAGGAAGATTGAAAATATTGCATCTCATTGCAGGGCTGATAATGATCTGTCTTGGAATCGGAATGTTCATTGCAATGTGGCTGGGAATGATATAAGATGAGGATTGCTATAACCGGCGGAAAAGGAGGAACAGGAAAATCTACAGTAGCTACGGCATTAGCAGTAGAGCTTGCAAAAAAACACAAGATCCTTCTTATCGATGCTGATGTTGACTGTCCCAATGATCACATAATCCTTTCTGCCAAGCTCAAGAAAGAGAAAGACATATTCCAGGTCCAGCCTGTGTGGGATTTCAAGAAATGCATCAAGTGCGGAAAATGCAGCGAAGTTTGTCGGGCAAACGCGATTCTTTTCATCAAGGAAAAATATCCTATATTTGTGCCTGACTTATGTAATGGCTGTACTGCATGTACTCTTGTCTGCCCGTCAAAAGCCATAAGCAAGGGCAAGCAGAAGATAGGAAGCATTTTCCATGCAAAGAAGTTCAACATTGATTTATACACTGGCGAGATGCGGATAGGTTATGAAGAGGCGTCTCCAGTAGTCAATGCTTTGAAAAAGCACATCAAGAGCATGGAGAAGAAATACGATTATGTTCTGATAGATACTGCTGCAGGAACGCATTGTAATGTGATAAGTGCATTGTCAGGCTGTGACATGGCAATCGCAGTCACAGAACCTACGCCTTTGGGTGCGCATGATCTTGACTTGATTCTGAAACTTGCTGAAGTCCTGAAGGTTCCGTCCAAGGTAGTATTGAACAGGGCAGACATAGGAAAGAAAGAATTGATAGAAAAGATTTCCAAGAAATACAAAACAAAGATAATTGCTGAGATCCCTTATAGGAAACAGATAATTGAACAGTATTCAAAAGGCAAACCCATCAAGGATGAAAATATAACCAAGGTAATAAGAGAGATAGAATGAAAACAATAACAATCTTGTCAGGCAAAGGCGGAGTGGGAAAAAGCAGCATTAGCGCTTCGCTTGCAGTGCTTCTTGCAAAGAAGAACAAGATAATCGCAGTAGACTGCGATGTTGACGCTCCTAATCTTGCTTTGGTTCTGGGGTTGAAAAAGTACGAAAAGAAAGAGACAATACAGACCAGTGAAAAAGCCAAATTGATTCCTTCGAAATGCATCGGTTGCAAGAAATGCATGGACACGTGCATCTTTGGCGCAATAACCTGGGACAAGAAAAAGAACAAGCCTATTTTTGATAAATACTTATGCGAGGGTTGTGGTGCGTGCGAACTCGTCTGTCCTGCGAATGCAATAAAACTTGACAAGGTAAAGAATGCAGTCATCGGTTTCGGAAAGACAAAGTATAAATTCCCTATATTTTCTGGCCAGTTGAAGATGGGAGAGTCAGGAAGCGGGAAAGTAGTGACTGCTGTCAAGGCCAAAGCTGAAAATCTCGCAAAGACAAAGAAGTTTGATTACATTCTTTCAGATTCTTCGCCAGGAATAGGATGTCCGGTTATAGCTTCTATCCAAGGAAGCGACTTTATCGTTGCAATTACAGAGCCAAATCCTGCGACATTGAATGACCTGAAGAGGGTCCTTCAGGTAGTAGAGCATTTCAGAGTGCCTTATGGAATAATAATAAACAGATGGGACATAAACAAGGAGTTCAGTGAAAAGATAGTGCAGTTCGCCAGGAAAAACAACATGCCTCTGCTAGGCAAGATACCTTACGATAAGGCTTTTGTAGATGCCTTGGTCAATCTGACACCTATTGTGACTGTAAACAAGAAATACGAACAATTGTTCTCTAAGATTCTGGACAATATCCTGAAATATTTATAAAAACATTTATTAACCCATAGCATCTATCCTTTCTATTATGAAAAAAGTGGTGATCAGTCTTGGCGGTTCTATAATTGTTCCAGATAAGGTTCGCTATGATTTTCTGAAAAAATTCTGCAGGATAATTAAAAAGCAGAAGAATACTAAGTTTGTGATAGTGACCGGAGGCGGGCAGATTGCACGAGATTACATTAGTGCTGTCAAGAAAGCAAATCTTGACGTGCGTTCCCAGAATCTTGTAGGGATCATGGCAACGAGATTGAACGCAATGCTTGTCGCAACATTCTTAGGGATGAAGAACTGGTACATCTTGCATACTGTAAAAAGCATAATGCAGAGATTGAAGAAGCAAAGGATTGTTGTCTGTGGCGGGATATTGCCAGGCACCACGAGCGATGGAACAGCAGTGCAGATCGCAGTCGACATAAAAGCTGATGTGTTCATAAACATCACTAATGTAAAAGGCCTTTTCACAAAGCATCCTAAGCTGAAAGGTGCAAAGTTCATCCCAGAGACAGACCACAAGTATCTGTATGATAGGGCAATGGAATTAAAGTATAAGCCAGGCCAGCACTTTGTAGTAGATCAGAAGGCAGCCAAGATCGCGTACGAACACAAAGTGCCTATTGCCATACTGAAAGGCCTTGACAATTTAGAGAAATGTTTAAATAATAAGAAGTTTACAGGTACGATTGTAACGAGCAAAGAAAAAGGTAAATAATGAGGTGAAGACTTTTTGAAGATTGAGATTGATACGAACCGGGATTCTAAAGAAGACATCAAGAAAATCATCAGGATGCTGACTCATCTTGTAGGCGAACATATAATGTTCGACAAGGCAATCCACAGCTATCAGGAAGAGTGTAAGCGTGATGATGACAAAGGTCCGAAAGAAATGGTCAATCTCAACTTCCTGGACAACGCGCCTTCTAGCAGCGAGAAAAAGGATGAGAAAAAACCAAAGATAGAATTCTTTTAGATTTTAAAGAAAAGTATATAAAGCACAATCCGATTCATGATAGTATGAAATACAAATACATCGAGCATGTTGCAGATCTGAAATTCCAGGCTTTCGGCAAGTCATTGGAAGAGGCTTTTGCAAACGCAGCTATTGCTCTTTATGATTTCGTGACAAAGACAGAACAGATAGAACCGAAGATCGAGGAAAAGATTGAGGTAGAAAGCGAAGACAACAAATCTCTATTGTACGACTTTTTGGAACAATTTTTGTTTCTGATAGACACAAAACAGTTTTTATTGCACGAGATCAAGGAAATAAAGATTACAAGAAAGAATCATGATAAACTGAAACTGACTGCTATTGCAGTTGGAGACACTGCAGATGGCAAGTACGAAATAGGTGGAGATGTAAAAGCAGTCACATACAACGACATGTTTATTAAGAAAGAAAAGGATCAATACATTATTCAGGTTTTAATGGATATATGAGATTGATCGAGGTTAAAATGAGCGAACTTGTTACAAAATACAACATAACAAAAGTGGACAAATGTATTTATGAGATTCCAAAGACAGGAGGTATGAGAGTCCCTACTCTTTTATTTTTGTCAGAATCTCTGCTGAACAAGGTAGAGGAAGGCGCAATGCTACAGGCAAAGAATGTCGCGACAATGCCTGGCATCCAGAAAGCCGCGATTGCAATGCCTGACATGCACGAAGGCTATGGTTTTCCCATCGGCGGAGTCGCAGCCATGGATTTAGAGACAGGATGTATCAGTCCTGGTGGGATTGGTTATGACATCAACTGCGGTGTAAGAATGTTAGCAACACCATTGACAAAAGATGATGTGATGCCGAAAGCAAGACAGATCGTAGAATCAATATTCAGCCACGTTCCTTGCGGTGTAGGAAGCAAGAGCGATATCAAGCTTACACAGGATGAATTGAACAAAGTCCTTAATAATGGTGCAAAATGGGCAGTCGAGAACGGATATGGAAATGAAGATGATTTGAAACATTGCGAATCGAGCGGCTGCCTGCCAGATGCGAACGCAGACTATGTCAGCAGCAGGGCAAAGGAAAGAGGAAAAAATCAATTAGATACTCTTGGCGCTGGAAATCATTTCCTGGAAGTGCAGTATGTTGACAAAATCTTTGACGCAGAAGTTGCAAAAGGTTTTGGCATAGAGAAAGAAGGACAGATAACAGTCATGATCCATTGCGGCAGCAGAGGCTTGGGTCATCAAGTGTGCAGTGATTTCATAAGAGAGATGGAGAAGACGCACGCAGAATTGTTGCAGCAGCTGCCTGACAGGCAATTGATCTATGCTCCGCTAGGTTCTGATCTTGCAAAGAGATATTTTGGAGCTATGTGCGCAGCAGCGAACTTTGCATGGTGTAATCGACACATCATCGCGCATAGGGTAAGGGATGCATTCAAGGAAGTTTTTAATATCAAGCCAGAGGAATTAAAGACAGTATATGATGTTGCTCATAATATAGCAAAGATAGAAGAGCATGTCATTGACGGCAAAAAGAAAAAAGTCATGATGCACAGGAAAGGCGCGACACGGGCATTCCCTCCTGGCCATCCAGAGATTCCTGCAGCTTACAAAGAAATAGGACAGCCTGCCTTGCTTCCAGGTACAATGGGAACTGCAAGTTATGTCTTGGTTGGTACGCAGAAAGGACTTGAGATGGCATTCGGAAGTACTGCGCACGGTGCAGGAAGGGCAATGTCGAGACACGGTGCTTTGCGGCAGTTTAGAGGAGAGGCAGTAAAGAAACAGTTGGAAGCAGAAAACATCATAGTAAGGAGTGCGTCATGGAAAGGTATTGCAGAAGAAGCTCCTAAAGCTTACAAGGATGTTGATGAAGTCATCAAGGCGACAGAAGGTTCAGGCATATGCAAGATAGTTGCTCGAGTCAGGCCTATCTGCGTGGTCAAAGGTTAATCAAAACAAAGAGGTGCAGTTAGATGGTAAAAGTATCAGTCAGCATATTGAGTGCAGATTTCTCTAATCTAAAGAAGACAATAGACAAAATACCTAATGCAGACTACATCCACATGGATGTTATGGACGGTCATTTTGTTCCTAACATAAGTTTTGGTTTTCCAGTCATAAAAGCCATCAAGAAAATCTGGGACAAACAGATTGACACGCATTTGATGATTACCAATCCTTCAAAATACATACAACGGTTCGCAGAGCACAGCGATATAATTACTATTTCTTATGAATGCAAGGAATTCGGTGAAAACATAAATAAATTGATTGACATGATACATAAGGAAGGCTGCAATGCAGGCATTGCAATATCGCCAGATACGCCTGTCGAGAAGATAGAAAAGTTTTTGCCGAAAATAGAATTAGTTTTAGTCATGACTGTCGAGCCTGGCTTTGGAGGACAGAAGTTCAGGGAAGACTGCATACCAAAGATGAAGAAATTAAGGAAACTACAGAAGAAGAAGGGAATGAACTTTGAGATAGAAGTTGACGGCGGAATAAACCTGATGACTGTCAAGAAATGCGACGTTGACATCGTGGTTGCAGGCAGTTACATTGTGAAGAATGCGAATCCTGCAGATGCTATAGACGGTCTTAAACACCAGTCAAGATTAAAAGAATATAAAAAATAAAGAATTAAGCAGGAAGCCCTAAGATTTCCAGCAATCTCTGTTTCTTTTCTGCCACGACTGCTGTCGTCTTTCTTTTCTTTGCTCTCTTCTTGACTGCACTAGGATCGACAATCTTTAAGCTTCTGGTTCTGCCTCTTTCAACGTCTTTATAATTAATATCTGCAGTATAGCCTGCGCATCTTAAAAAAACCTGAACTTCTACAAAATTGCCGTTGGGTGCAGTAATCCTGGTTTTTGCGCCTTCTTTGTCGAATAAAAAATGTTCAACATGATATCCGCATTTTATAGCGTCTGGCAGTTCGCAAAAGACTCCGACAACTTCTCTGAAGGTATCTAGTGCGGCCCTGTCGTCCTGCAAAGCGTCTCCGAACTTCAATCTTGGAACGCCTGATGCCCCGACATAGGTCCTCAACATTTGGGTATAATCACTTCCTGTTTTATATTGGGTTAAATCTTCATTCATATTGGTATCACCATAAACTAGAATTTATTGGTTTTTTATAAGGTTTGCCCATATATTTATATATGCATTTATTCTCGGGCATAGTATGAAAGCAGCATGTATAGGTTACGAAGGTGCAGAAGAAATACTTAAAAGAGAAGTAAAAGAACGACTAGAAATCAGTGCGAAAACAGAACCGTCTATCGCTCTAATAGACGCTGACGAAAAACAATTGCAAAAGCTTGCATATTCTGGCCAGAGTTTTTTGCACGTCATCATTCTTTTGGGTTCTGGCAATCTGAAATCGTTTGACGATTTTGCAAAGATAAAGTTGGATGCTAAACTGTTGGAAAAGTACGTGAAAAATAAGTCGTTTAGGACAGACTGCCTGCGTTTAGGAAAGCACGGCTTCAATTCACAGGATGTGGAAGCAAAAGTCGGCGAAATAATATTGGACAATGTAAAATGCAAAGTTGATTTGCACAAGCCAGATGTCAAGATATTCTGCTACATCTTTAATGAAAAATGCTACATAGGAATAGACATTGCTGGTTTTGAACTGGACAAAAGATATTACAAGGTTTATACTGGTGCGAAATCAATCAACAGCGTCTTTGGTTTCAACCTCCTGATGCTCGGCAGTTACAAGAAAGATCAGATTCTTTTGGATCCTTTCTGCGACTGCGGAACTATACCTATAGAAGCTGCATACTATCTGTCAGACATCCCGATCCATGAACAGCAGAAAGAGAAGTTCAAGTTCAAGATATTAGAAAAGCAAACAGAGAAAACAGCAGATAAAAAACAAAAGAACAAAAAAGAAACAAAGCAAGCAAAACAGATATTTGCTTTCGATCCTCAAGTAAGGAACGTAACAGCGTGCAGGCACAACAGCAAGATAGGAAAAGTTGATACTTTCATAGAAATGTCAAGAGTGACCACAGACTGGCTGGACACAAAGTTCGACAAAGAGCAAGTGGATCTCGTTGCAACTGTCGTTCCTCAGCCGACAAAACTCACATTAAAGAAAGTAAAGAAGGTTTATCCAGAACTGTTCGACAGATTAAATATTATCCTGAAGAAAAACGGAAAGTTCATCACGGTCGGAAACAAGCTCTTGGAAGAGATGGGAAACAAATCCAAGCTAAAGCTAGAAAAGAAGCAAAAAATCAGAAAAGGCAACCAGATTCTAGAGCTTTTTATATATAAAAAACAAGATTAAAAAGCAAAGCTTTAAATACCAATAATTCCTGTTTATACTAAAAAGGAGGGGATAGAATGGTAGTATCGAGGTTCAGAAAGCCCAATTTTTTTGAGCGAGTTTTACTGGTTTTGGGCATCATCGTTGTTATTGTAGGATATTTCCTAATACAGAAAATGGTGAGTGTCGGCGGCGGTTTGCTGAGCTGGGATAGCGTACAGAGCCTGTTCTTGTGGCTCATGGTGATATTGCTCGTGATTGTCCTGGCAGCGAACGAAGCTCTGAAAGAAGAGCTGAAGACCGTGCAGAAAAACCAGACAGAAGAACTCGGCTTGATCCGCAAGGAATTGAAGATGATGGGCAAGTCTCGCACTCGCAAGAGAAAACGGTAGGATCATACCTGACTAACGGTTCTTTGTGAACTGAGGAAAGTCCGCCCACCGCGAAAGACCACTTAACCTTAAGCTCTTGAAAAAGAGGGCAACTGCACAGAAACGCTACTTCCTTTGTCCGGGATGAAAGCCTTGAAGCTTCTGGTGACAGAAGTGAGATAACAGGCAGACTTTGTTCAAAGGGAAAGTTGAAACGGCAGTCCTGGTTGGTGCAAGTCAGTTGACGCTTAGTCAAATGTCAGGAACCCTGTTCCTTTAAGGGAAGGGCAACATAAGGCGGCTTATTTGATTCTACCATTTTTCTTTTTTTCTAAGCAACATTTATATATTCACTGGCCATTTACAGCTGTATGAATAAAAGACTGGTGATGATATTTCTAGTATTGATTGTTTCACTTAGTTTGTTGACAGCTTGTCAAAAGACAGTCTCAGAAGCCAATACTATGGAACCTATCATTGAAACAGAACCTGTTGAAGAACAAGTGACAGTCGAGAAAACCGATCTTTCTAAATCTAGTATCATGTTGAAGGCAGAGGACGGTGTTGACATTGCAGCGACTTATTACAAGCCATTGGAAGAAGAACCGCCAGGCGTCATCTTGTTGCACATGCTGGACAAGGACAGATTTACATGGGATGTGTTCGCAAAAAGATTGCAGGAAGAAGGTTATGCTGTTTTAGCGATCGATCTAAGAGGGCATGGAGAATCCATAAACCAGGGCCGGTGGCAGGATTTCAACGAAATGGATTTCAACAGCATGGTGAATGATGCGCGGGCGGCAAAAACTTACATAGAACAAACATTGGAGCCGAGAAGATACATTATGATCGGCGCGAGCATCGGCGCGAACGTCGCACTTAATTATGCAGCTGCTGACAATGACATCAACGCAGTCATCCTATTATCGCCAGGCGAAACCTACAGGGGAGTTAATGTTCTGGGCGCAATCAACATGTACGGCGACAGGCCATTATTGATCGCAGCGAGCAAAGAGGATGATTATTCATACAAGTCCAGCAGCAAGTTGCATGATCTGGCAGGAAAAAGCACGTTCAGAAAATACGAAGATGCAGGTCATGGAACAGACATGCTCAATGCACCAATAGGACTTGATTCTTTGATTGTAAGCTGGTTGGATGAGAATATCTAATCTAATGGTTCTAACAAGACATCTATGTCATGATCTTGTCCGTTTCCTAAAATGATGTTATTATAAGCGTTTATCCTTTCTTCGAATCCTTCATCATTCTCTGCTTTTGGCATGAATATCGAAGATGCTGTCTTGAAAATAAGTGACTGGTTTCCGAACAACAATCGTCTATAGTATTCCACACGGGGCGTGAAATATTCCCTGAACTCTTCTTGTTCATCTATCTTGAACTCGACGAATGTCGCATCATCCTTGCCAAAAGTGCCGACTGCGTATGATTTTTCTTCGTCTTTTGCCTGCGCGCCGAGATAATTCAATATCTGAATCCTTTTTTCCTTTGGTATTCCGTCCTTCCATTGGTATTCTTTTATGTCTCTTCTCAATGTTTGGGTACAGATATAGTCGATAGGATCGAAATCTCCTAATTTCTGTGCAACATCGGCAATATACTCTAATGCCTTTCGTTTATCTTCAAAAACAAGAGTGAGAAAATTATATTGTGTTCTGGTTTCGAGTACTGTTTTTGAATCTCCGTGGCCTGCGTTCTCTACTTTTTTCAGGGTAGGTATCTCGATTCCCCTGCTAGATACAAGCCCGTCGTAATTAAAGATTAATTTCTCTGAGATGCCTTTTCCTCTTCCTGTCTTCTGCATCTCTTTTATACGGATGACATCTGCCTGCCCCATGTATGTGAATTCTTTCTTTAGGTCTCTTAGGTCATTCCAATCCAGGTCTTTCACTACGAGAAGATCTCCTGTGTGTCCGATGACTTTTTTATCTTTTAGGATCTTGAATTTTTCCCTAAGTTCTTTTGAAAATCTTTCGAGCATACTCCACGGCGAGACATCGAAGACTTTTTTGAATTGGGAAGGATATTTATCGTCTCTTTGCACTTGTTTTGTCTCAAATAAAGGGACATATGCAATACTGTCCAGCACATTCCCATAGACCATTGCTTCTAACGGAGATTCTGCATTTCTCATAAGATCATATAATCTATGCAATCTCTCAAACTCATCTTTCTGGAAATACCATTCCATTCCCAAGGCAAAAGAAGGCAGATGGAAAACAGACACGTTATTATAATAGCCTTTTTTCCTTTCTATTTCTATTTCTTCATCATTAAGTATCTTTTCAGCGGTCCTTCTTTTCACATCTCTTATCTTGTTTTCTTTTGAATCAAAAACATTAGCGCGAGCGATCAATTCAACTAAAGAATCATCTCTGGCACTCTTGTAAGAATTATCAAGTTTTTTTGCCCAGAATTTGCTCCTATTAAACTTCTTATGATAGTGCTGGTCCCAGAATCTCACACCGTAATCTTTTGGGAAGTAGACTCCTGCAGAAAAAATATCCATATTGCAGCAGTCTGCGATATTTATTATCCAAGGAGCTATAGTAATATTTGCCATGTAATGCGCAACAACATCCCAGTATCCATAATCAACAATGTCCTGCCCGTCTTCCTTGCTTCCTGCATTCCATTTGATCCTTTTTGTCTCTATCAATGAATATGACCCAAGGCTCTTCTTGAATGAGAAATCGAATCCAGGTATGAACTTTTTGAAGAATGCAATGACAGTCTCTAACTTTGTGTTAGGGAAGAACTCTTTGAATTGCACATCACAGAACCTGTAGCTGTCTGTGACGATTCCAGGAGGTTTCATGATTTCAGAGATTGCCTTGTCTCTTGAAAATGCGATCTCAGAATTGTCAGGCCTCACAAGATACTTGCCATCCCCTTTTGCTCTTTTCTCACCTTTTTCTGCTTTTCGTAAAGGATTCAACCTTTTCTGGTTATCGAAACTTAAATTATTATGTCCTCCTTGCGCCAAAGGATCAAAATCAAAGAAGAATCTGGAAGATAATTTTCTTATTTCATCCTGGTTTGCTGCACTGCCGTCATAAACAACACCATCAGCAAGAACAGGGTTGACAATAGGATCAAAACCAAAACCTTGTCCTGGAAATCTATTGTTTTCTTTCCAGCAGAACCAGTCCAAATAAATGAAAGGATGCTCTGTTGTATAATCTCCAGTCTCAATATCATCAACTAAAAGACCTCTATCACTTAACAATATTTCTTTTATTTTTGCAGGCAGATCCGGATCATAATCGACTTTTAATCCGTTAGAACTATTAAAAAAGAGAAACATCAGTCCTGTATTAATATCAAAATTTGCATAATTTTGAGGATCCAGTGATTTGACTTCTGCATCAAGACCAGTTTGGATTGCTTCAATCTCTTTGATTTGGCCTGTTTTTTTCAAAGCTTTTCTGATAGGAGCAGGTGTTGCACCTTCCATAAGCATAGGAAATCTTATTTCATCATGTACTTCCCTGAAAAGATTATGGGCTTGCTTTTGTTTTCCAAGAATTGAGTCAAGACCTCTTATTTGCGTCCGAGTAAAATCCCAGCGTCTCTTGGCCATGTCCATTGCTCCTAAGTTTATGAAATCTTTGCCAAAACCGCATTTTCTAAGTTCGCCCATAGATATGCCTCTTAGATGCATTGAAAACTTATTTCTGCTATCCTTGACCGTGTGCACTGTACCTTTTTCAAGAAGACCAGCACTTTCCAGTTTAGCTCTCTTGGCAGCTATAATTTGTTCTGTCATTGATTCTTTAGATACAAAGTATTCTTGCCAATTAAACCCTGCAGGCCCCAGACTCTGTCTTTTATCAAGATCATAGAAATAATATTTTATGAATAAAGGTTTTTTCCGACCATTATAGCTGAAATCTGTGATAATCATTGATATTTTCCAACAAAGTCAATATATAAAGCTTATGCGGTAAATTTTAAATATGGCTCATTGTCAGGATGTAGTATGGTATCAGTCGATGCGAACAGAATTCTTAAGGATCCGACAAAGACAGCCAGGCATCTCTTTGTACTCAGGACTTATCTTTCAGATCGGAGAACATTTGCAAATTATAAGAGGATCATGGCAGAGTATAGAGACATTGCGCAGACTTGGTCCAATGACAGAAGGATCATTGCAGGTGTAAGATCTTATCACTTGCTTAACAAACAATTGTTCAATAGAAAAGCAAAAATAAACAGATTAAGGGAAGTGCAGAAGAAATACATCTTGTTCATCACTGGTGCCACTCCGGATGTTTCTGGAAAAAAATACTTAGGTTATGATTTCTTTTCAATGAGGAACGAGTTGAGCAACAGGATATTGCAAGCTCTAGAGAATGAACCTGATGAATTGCATGAGAATCTTGCAATCATTCCTATAACTCCTGTTTTTCAGCCAGCACATTTCAGGATCAATCCAGAGACAGGATCATTAGAAGCATACCATGTCTTTGAAAAAGAGGTTGCAGAAATATCTAGATATTTAGAATTCAATGACAGGGTTGGTTTCGGTTCTGTTACAAAGAGTGTAAGAGACATTAGAGATGGTGTTTTGAAGCCTGGTTTTGCACAGCACGGTTTATCTTTGTACGATTCTGCAGATGCAAAAGAATATCTGGAGGACGAGGATCCTAGAAGAAAACACAAGCTTGAAGAATTGTTAGGGTCAATGACAGATGATGAATTCACTCTTTTGATCGAGAGAAGTTGCATGCTTAACAGGCATCTGATGGCAATGTTTTACGGCCAACTTATAAACATGCTGCAGTTTCCGAAGAAGCACGACAGGACCGGAAAAAAACAGATTGATGTTGCTGCATCCTCGACAAGTCCGTATTTCACTATTATGAAGATGGCAATTGAACATTATACGCCGAATGCAGAACTGACACATTTCAGCAAAACATTCATGTCTGATATTGAAAGACCTTTTGAAAGAGAAGCACATCCGACTGCCATAAAAAGAATAATCAATCGAATAAATGCGAGGATTGTAGAACGTGAAAAAAAACCTGATATATCCCACTTGTTATAGACACCCTAACATCTTCAGATGCGAGTTTGGAGAACAGTGTGAGCTGGATGGTGAACCAGGCTATTGTACTGCTGATTGGATCGACACTATGGATCCTAAACATATAGACATCCTTAGAGCTGATTGCATCAATGAAGGTTATACTTGCGCAGGCATAGAAGCAGAATTACTTTTTTTAAATACTGATTGTGACATGGACATTGACGGTGATGAAAAAGCAAGAGGCTCTTTCATGCACCAGTTGAAAGGAGAAAAAATCATGCCATTCCCAGGAAAATTCACTCCTGGAAAATTCTACCATCTTCGTGCTTCTGAATTCGGAGGCAGATGTTATCTTGCACAATTGATTTCAAAATTCAGAAGAGATTTCATTGATCAATTTCCAGTTTCAGAGATGAGCATCGCAGGAACGACAAGGCACGAGATCTGCAATGCGCAGCCAGAAGGTGAGGATTTCATACATAACAGAACACTAGATAGGTTCGGCAGTCCAATTTCTCGAAGAGAATCTTACTGCGAACAAGAGATGGAATATGTTATAATGGTAGATGGAAAACAAAGGATCATCAGAGGTCATTCTGACGGCCAGTTGAGGTTGGGAGATTCTATCGCAGTCCTTGATTTCAAAAGAGCTTTGGGGGGTGCGAATGAAAGTCCGAAGCACAGGATCCAGTTGAACATCTATGCGCTTGCAAGAGAACAGTACAATAATAGGATGAGATTGTTCAGGGGTGCAGAAGTGATTCCGCGAGACCCTTTTATTTTAATTACAGTGAAACGACCGTTTCCTCCTGCAAAAGAAGGAAGGGCAAGGCGTCCGAAATTCCATGCGACAAGAATCTACAGACCAGAATCACGGGCATTTTATAATGAATTCAGGCACACAATTGCAGAAAGTTTCAGGGCGCAAACAGCTTTGCTTGAATATCCTGATTTGGCACTGGAATTGATTGCTGAAAACAGAAAAAAGAATCTCTGCATGAAAGACAACAGACCTTGCTTTAATATAGACATATGCGAGAGATTGTTTGACATGATTTCTTCTGGTTCTGATCTGGCTGATTTTCTCGCGCCAGAAGTGAGGTTCGATAAAGAAGCAGACGATCCTGTTGCACTAGAGATAGAAGAAAGGATCCAAAGTTTCTACCGCAACCTTTAAATATCAAACATAGGATTTATGAGGATAATATGGCAAAAGACAGCAGAATTCGGCTGCCGAGCGGCATGGGGGGAATCACCAGATATTTTGACGAGACCAGGAGCAAGATAGAGATACGACCTGGCGCAGTCATTGTGTTTATCGTTATAATTATCATATTCATGATAATGCTTCACATGTTCATAGGACCTATGTTATTCACTTAAAATGATACCAGGAATGAACCAACGGAAGATGCAGCAGATGATGAGAAAGATGGGGATGCAGCAGGTAAACATTCCTGCAGAAGTCGTCATCATCCGAACAGCTGAGCAAGAATATGTTTTTGATTCTCCAGAAGTCAGTAAAGTAAATGTCATGGGCCAGGAAACATTCCAGATTGTCGGCAAGCCAGTCATCAGGGAATTGGAAGAGGACATTCAGATTCCTGAAGATGATATCAAGACAGTTATGGACCAGGCAGGCGTCAGCAAGGAACAAGCAGAAGAAGCATTGAAGAATACAAAGGGCGACATTGCCCAGGCAATCATGGCCCTGAAAAAAGAAGAATAAAAAAATTATTTCTTTAATAATTCTAGATCGCTGTCAGCCATCATGTGTACTAGTTCTTTGAAACCCACTTTTGGTTTCCAACCTAATTCTTCTCTGGCTTTTGAAGAATCTCCTAATAACAGATTAACTTCTGCAGGTCTATAGAATCTAGGATCAACAGCGACAATAACTTTTCCTGCGTGTATGCCTTTCTCTTCGTTTCCTTCCCCTTCCCACCTATCTATAGGAAGTCCTACTCTTGCGAAAGCAATCTCGGTCATCTCTCTAACAGAATGAGTCTCGCCTGTAGCGATTACATAATCTTGAGGTTTTTCTTGTTGCAGCATAAGCCACATAGCTTCTACATAATCTCCTGCAAAGCCCCAATCTCTCTTTGCATCCATATTTCCTAATCTCAAAACATCTGTAAGTCCTAGTTTGATACATGCAGCATTGTGCGTTACTTTTCTTGTCACAAATTCAAATCCTCTTTTAGGAGATTCGTGATTGAATAGTATTCCTGCACAAGCGAACATGCCGAAACTTTCCCTGAAATTGATTGTTAATGCATGACCGTATAATTTCGCACAACCATAAGGGCTTCTTGGCCAGAAAGGTGTTTGTTCATTTTGCGGAACAGTATCAACACTAAAGTGTTCTGCGCTTTTTTCAACATCTCCGAACAATTCACTGCTCGAAGCCTGGTAGAATCTTATTTTTGGATCTATCTCTCTGATCGCTTCTAATACATTGCAGACACCCATCCCAGTTGCCATTCCTGTATACCCTGGCTGGTCCCAGGAAGCTTTTACAAAAGATTGCGAACCAAGATTATAGACTTCATGAGGTTTTGCCTCTTTCAAAGCCCTTGCTATAGATTGCTGATCAGTAAGATCCCCTGATATGAAATAGATATTGTCTTCAATTCCTCTTAAATTTGTTCTGTTCTTCTGGCTTGCTCTTCTCTCAAAGCCAAAGACATCATAATCCTTTTCAAGCAGTAATTTTGCCAGATAAAATCCATCCTGTCCTGTTATTCCAGTGATTAGTGCGCGTTTTTTCTCACTCATTTTAAACCCTCCTGTATTTTTAAGAATCGGAATTCTATAATCTTGGAAAACTTTAAAGTTTTTATAAAGTTAATGTATGCTTAATCTACATAGTTGCATACTTATAGCTTACAGGATTTATCTTAGTGCCGTCTCTTGGGACTATGGTCTGTATCCTTGTCTGTCTCTGTATTTCTCTTGCAGCTTCTAAGACGTCTTCTGACAACAATTTATTTCCAAAATGCGTAACAACTGCCAGTTTAGGTTTAGTTGCATTCAAAACTTTGATCACATCTTCTGGACTGAGATGCCCTTGCTCTTTCCTGTCGAAAGGCTCCTGCATATTGAATATGATAACATCGCTTTCCTTATACAATTCCAGCATCTCTGGGAAAAATTCAGTATCTCCTGTATAGACCAGTGTGAATTTCGGACAGGTGAATTTGAAACCCAGACCGTCAGGGTCATTGTGCACAGTCTTCAGTGCATCTATCTGAACATCATTTATTCCTACTTTATTTCCTTCTGTCACAACAATGACTCTTTCGACACATTCCCTGTGAAAGTCTGTAAGTATTGGTTTGTTATTATTACTGTCATCCACTAGTGTCTTGTTTGCTATGAGAACACTCTGCCTGTCAAAACCCCTGTGGGTTGCAGCACTTATCATAGCATTCACATCACTGCAATGCCCGATGTGAGCATGACTCACTAATATGGCTGTTGTCTCTCTTGGATTGATCTTGTGCTGTTTCGCAGCCACTATCGCTCCTGGACCAGGATCAACATGGAACTGCATACCCTCTGTTTGCACTATAATACCTCCGCTTCCCAGGATCTGCTTGCCAGTTACTATATGGTCTCCGCCAGTGCCCAGAAATACGATATTATCTTCCATAAAAGCGAGAATTGTTGTCTTATTTTATATTCTTTTCTAATCTCTTATATGGGACGATTACCTAAACCTTTATAAATTGATTTCGTTTATGGAGGTTTGGGCAGGCTCTGCCGGGAAGCTAGTCCCTTCCTGTTACCACAACGGGCTATATGGTGGGGTGAAGTCTATTGAAAGGTAGGCTGTTGTCACGTCAGTCTTGGTTCTGACGTTGAGGTTCTGTCCCATAGGATTCGTTTTAGGAGGAATCGAGTCAGACCTTGATCGGAGCAGCTCTAACTTCTGAGATGGGTGCTTATGGGGTAGCGGAACTGAGGAGGAATCAAGGTAGCTGGTGTGGTTACGACCTATCAATCAGTGGGCGCGCCTGCCCTTTTTATTCTATGAAAAAGTATATAAATGATGAAAGCTTCTTTGGTACAAAGGGGGATCATGATCGAAGAAACTAATTATGTAAAGGATTCTTTTGATGAGAAGAACTTATGGAATCTCAGTGATATGGTAATTGTTTCTGGACGTTCTGCAGACAAGTTTGCTTCTGTATTATTAAAAAAATTTCATGAAAGGATTGATAAAGAATTTCACGACATCAATGTGAAGAACAAACAATTGCTCAAACACATCAAAGAAGAAACCCTTATTCTGGCTGAGAAAACAATAAAAGAACACAATGACGGTGAATTGTTTGTCCAACTAAAAGCTAATATAAGGAACAAGGATGTTCATGTTATCCAGACTTTTGCTGACAAGAACAAGGATCTGATGGAATTGTTTATTATCAATGACGCTCTTAACAGGGCAGGTGCAAATTCTATAACTAATTACTTATTATATGTTCCTTATCAAAGACAGGACAAGAAAGATGATGGTCGTGTGGCTATCAGTGCGAAATTGATTTTTAATTTATTGAACCAAAGTTGTGGAGTGGGTAAACTGAAAAGGATAGTTACTTTTGACCTCCACGCCCGCCAGGCACAGGCGCACTTTGACGGCCCTGTTGACGAGATAAGGGCAATGCCGTTGTTCGCTTCTTATTATCGCGACATATTGAAGATTCCTCTTTCTGAAAAAGGCAAAGAGATGGTCGCTGTGATTTCACCTGATGCAGGCAGTGCAAAAAGAGCAGAATATCTTGCTAGGTTGTTAGGCGTGCGATATCATGTGTTGGATAAGAAGAGGACAGCTCATGGCGAAACCAAGTTTAATTTTGTCTTGGAATGGGACTGCAATGGGAAACATGTGATAATGTGCGATGACATGATCGATACTGGCGGAAGCATGGTCGCACCCATCAACTTCCTGAAGAACAGGGGCGCAATCGTCTATGCCTGCTGTACACATCCGTTATTGAGCCCGAAAGCAGGCATGAGCGCAGAACAGAAATTAGCACCGACAGGTGTTCATCTTCTTACTACTGACAGCCTGCCTGAAAAACACAAAGGATATTTCAAAGAGCACAGCAGATGGGTCGACGTCATTTCTTTAGCATTCGACATGGCAAAAGTCATGTACTGCAACCAGATCGGAGACAGTGTGAGTACTTTCATAGAAAACACTGAAAAACTGATCTCTAAAGAATCCCTGGACATAAACATCTACGACGTCGAAGGCGAAGACGTCAAGCAGATAGATCTGAACGGGCTTTAGAATTCTACTTCAATTGATATGGCGGTTTATTTTTAGGCCTTTCTTTCGCTTTTGGTTTCGGTCGCGGCGGGCCCCATGCCCAAGGAGGATACTTGGAAGGATAATTAAAATAAATCAATTTTGGTCGCGCATCCCACAGTGTTCTTAACAAACCTTTCTGAGATTTTCCTTCTGGTTCTACATCCACTTCAATATAATCTTGGGATGCTTCGTACTCTGCTATCTCTTCTGGTGTGCCTTCTATTTCTATGTCTGCAGACCCTGTATTGGAATGCTTTCCTTTTTCTGCCAAATCTTTTGCACGTTGACCAAAAGAAACCAATGATAATGCTCCCACTAAGGTAGAAATATATCCTATTACTAAAGCTCCTACTCCATAAAACGCGCTAGATGCTACATTTCCAGTAGCCAGTGCATAGGTTGTTGCTGTTACTATGCCTGAAGTTATTCCTATTTTTAATGGATAATTTCCTTCACCAATCTTTAGCACATATCTATCTAAATCTGCTCTTGTAATCCCTTTGGTAATAGGTGGAAATGGTCCTACAACCATGTTTGCTCTTTCTGCTTCTTTTATTTTTGTTTCTTCTGCGAATTCTAGCATGTGTTCAATACTGTCTTCCAAGTCAACTTCCATGCCTTTGTATTTGAACTTTCTCGGCAGTTCTTCGAGGATGTCTTTATATTTCAGAATTTCATTTTCATCGTCGAATTCCATTTCTATATTGTCGACATTCCCGAAAATCAATTTGCAATTTTTATCTATTAATTCAAGCAGTTTTTCTCCTTTTTTTGAAATGTCAGTAGCAAGAACCCCTCGCGAATCATTCTTACGGACCATATACAATAAATTCAATCTGCGATCTTTTCCAAGATAAGTTAGATGTGCATAATCTGCGTCTCCATCAGGGTAAGTTTCAGTCAATATCCACCAGCCATCAGTTCCTTCGATAGGAACGCCGAGTTCTTCGTCTGGCAAAGTTATATTAGAAAGGAATTCCTCTATTGTCTTGTATCGGTCTTCTAGTTGGGTTATTCCGCCGTCTTCGATAGCAGCTGCGATCTGTTCCGGAACATTGTGTTTCATCAGTTCTTTCTTGACCCTGCCTGCAGGAGAACCTCCTTTTGTCAGCATCTTGTATAATAGAACAGCAAGACCATAGATGTCTGCTCTATGATCAACTTTTCCATCATTCTTTTGTTCAGGAGACATGTAATCTAAAGTTCCGCCGATAGGACCTGTCAGACTAAGACTTCTTGGCCTGCTTGTTTCCTGCGATAGTTTAAGTTCTTGTTCTTTCTTGACTCTTGCCAAACCGAAATCTAGAAGATGGACTTCTCCGTTTGAATCAATAAGAATATTCTCTGGTTTTGTATCTTGATGTACAATTCCTTTTTCGTGTGCGTAACTAAGCAACTTTCCTATTTTTCGCACAAGATCAACACATTCATGCACAGCTCTTGGTTCTGTGACGTCCAAACATTGCGCATCAACATACGGCATCTGCAGGTAAAGGCCGCTCCTGGAGTCCACGACTTTTTCCGGACATACAATGTTGGGATGATCTAATTTTTTTGCAGTTTTTGCTTCATGCCTAAGACTTCTTACGACTTTTGCATCCAACGGATCGTGCGGGAACTTGAAAGCAGCGACTTGAACACCATTCCTTGTCTGTCTTTCTCCTCTAAGAACTTCACCAAAACCACCAGCACCAACCCGTTCCACCAAAGTATAACCTCCGATTTGCATACCTATCCTTGGATGTTCTGGCTGAACTTGCTTTTTTCCTGTTGTCCTGGACTCATCAAGAGTTCCAGAAAGTTGTAAAGACTTATGTTCAATTTTCTTTTTCTGCTTTGGCTTAGCTTTCTTCTTTGGTTTCTTTTTATGTACAACTACTTCAGAACTATCTTTTGGTCTTTGAATCTGTTGCATTTTACAACTCAATTATCTTTCCTTGTCTGCCGACGTTTATTACTCTCGTATTACCTACTTTTTCTTCTACGCCTTCTGCTTCATGCACGTGGCAGCAGAACAGAATGTCAGGTTGAAACTTTTCAACTGCTTTTTGAATGCCAGTGCTTCCAGGGAACATGCATAGTTGATCCATCAATGCTCCTGAAGGATGCACGTGTGTGACCATGATCTTTTTCTGTAAATCTTTGATGTATTTGAAACCCTTCTCTAACTCTTCGAACATCTCTTCTTCTGTCAATTGATTTATGCCGATATTTGCGCCTCCGCAACCGAACAATCCGATTCCATCATCTACTTTTACTGCATAACCGTGCAGGTTTGTTGCATTGTAAACTTTTGACAAGAAATCAGCAGTTGCAAAAGACTCATGATTGCCAGGTATCAGCATGACCTTTTTGCCTTTTTTCACAAAAGGACCTATCAGATTGTCAGTACTATTCTCTGCATAAGTAATATCACCGCATATGACTACTAAATCTACGTTCTCTTTCTCTGCCTTATCAGCCAGTTTCTTGGCCAGGCCAGTATCCCCGTGAATATCCCCCGTAGCTAGTATCTTCATCTTTTTGCTTTTTGCCATATATGTATTTAAGCCTTTGGGGCATTTATAAAGCTTATGCTAATCGTCCTTATATAGAGGCGACATCACATAAGCTTTAAAAAGGCAACATTAATATACCATACACAAGAAAATAGAGGTCAATCATGCCCAAACCAAAGCTCAAAAAGCACAAGAAAGAGAAGGAAAAGACAGAAGAAAAAGGTCCTGAAAGAAAAAAGCTCACCATACAAGAGCAGATCAAGGCCTTTGAGCGAGAGGTAAGTGTAACAAAATACAACAAACGAACACAGCACCATATAGGATTGGTCAAGGCAAAGATCGCAAAGCTTAGGGAAAAGATGCTGAGCGGCGCGAAAAAGAAAAAGGGTGCTGGTTACAGTGTAAGAAAGACAGGCGATGGCACAGTCATCCTGCTAGGATTTCCGTCTGTAGGAAAATCTACTCTTCTAAACGCATTGACAAAAGCAGACAGTGCAGTGGGCAGTTATAATTTCACTACTTTGGATGTCATACCAGGTCTACTAGACTACAATTTTGCAAAGATACAGATATTAGATGTTCCAGGAATAGTGCATGGTGCTGCCAATGGTACAGGAAGAGGAAGAGAGGTTCTTGCAGTGATGAGGAGTGCAGACTTGGCAGTCATCATGGTAGATGTAAACAAGCCAGAAGAGTTTCAGGCAATAATGAAAGAAGCGCACGACTCTGGGATAAGATTAGATCAAAGAAAGCCCGACGTGAAGATATCAAAAAAAGCAAGGGGAGGTATAAGGATAGGGGCGACATTAAAACTAAAGAAAATTACAAAGCAGACAATAGAATCAATCATGCGGGAATTTGGTCTGATAAACGCAGACATCGTCATCAGAGAGGACATTGATGAAGACCAGTTGATAGATGTGATAGAAGCTAATAGACATTACATCCCGAGCATTGTCGTGATAAACAAGATAGATACTGTGAAAGAAGAAGTATTGGAAAAAATAATCAGCAAGATCAAACCAGACCTGTGCATCAGCGCGACGCAACTGCAGTACATTGAGAAATTGAAACAGATGATTTTCGATAAATTAGGTTTGATCAGGATATATCTGAAAGAGATAGGAAAGGAACCAGATCTGAAAGAACCATTGATCATGTTCAAGGATTGCACAGTTGAAGATGTCTGCAACAAATTGCACAGGGATTTCACAAAGAAGTTCAGGTTCGCAAGGATCTGGGGAAGCAGCAAGTTCCCTGGCCAGAAGCAGATGCTTAAATATAAATTAAAAGACAAGGATATTGTAGAGATACACATCAGTTGATTTTGTTCTTGATTTACACTATACATTTAAATACGATGTAATCATCTATATTGCCAGAGGTGAAATTCAATGGCTAAAAGAAAGGCAACAAGAAAGAAGACAACAAGAAAGCCGGCAATGAAACCGATGAAAGTCATGGCACCAAGAAAGCATCTGATTAATGCAAAGGCAGCAGGACTTGCAGTTGGTATTCTGTGGGCGGTTTGTTTGTTCATCATGACTGTAGTCTGCATGTATAAAGGCTATGCTGCAGGTTTGTTAGGTGCGATCGAAAGCATGTACCCTGGTTATTCTATTACTTGGGGCGGAGCATTCGTCGGATTGATCTATGGATTCCTAGACGGATTCATCGGAACAGTAATCTTAGTGTGGATCTACAACTACTTTGCAAAGAAGTTGTGATAAAGATAAGAACATTTTCTTGATTTTTATTTTTTATTTTTAAAAACCTTTATATACCATTTATTCAATTTCCGAGGGAAAATGGCTTTAGACGCTGTACAAAAATTCAAATTGAAGAAATTTGTAAAAGACCTCAGTGTATTTAGGGGCAGGCATACAGAATTAGTTACTGTGTATGTTCCTGCAGGCTATGACATGAATAAAATAATATCTCATCTGCAGGAGGAACAAGGTACGGCATCCAATATCAAGAGCGCTACTACAAGAAAGAATGTCCAGTCTGCGCTCGAAAGGATGATACAGCATCTGAGGGTCATAGGAAAGACTCCTCCGAATGGTCTTGCAGTATTCAGCGGCAATGTCTCTGAAAGAGAGGGAAAAGCAGACTATCAGGTATGGAGTGTCGAACCCCCTGTTGAACTGAAACAAAGGATATACAGATGCGACAAGACTTTTGTTCTTGAACCTCTTGAGACAATGCTCGAATCAAAAGAACTCTACGGCATGGTCGTCATGGACAGGAGAGAGGCAACATTTGCACTATTAAAAGGAAAGACAATCGTCCCATTGCAGAAGATAAGCAGCAATGTTCCTGGCAAGACAAGAGCGGGTGGACAGTGTCTTATGCCTGACACAAAAGTAAGGCTTGCTAGCGGTTCACTAAAGAAGATAGACAATCTGAAGCTTAAGACAAAACTGAAGAGCTATGATTTTGAAAAAGGCAAGTTCATCAAGAGTCCGTGTGTGGCAGCGTGGTTTGTGAAAAAAGCAGAGATAATAACAATAAGGACGCCGAAAGGAAGCATCAAAGCAAGCAAAGACCATTTATTTTTCGTAAAAGTTCCTATTAAACAGATGGACGATTATAAGATTGTGCAAAAAACAGCAAGAGCATTGAAAGTGGGAGATTTCTTGTTATATGTAAGAGGCAATACAATACAGGATGCAATCATAACAAGAATCTCAACAAGAATCACTAATGTGAATATGGTTGACATCACTGTTGAGAATCAAAACTTTGTGGCGAACGGTTTCATTGTCCATAACAGTGCTGCTCGTTTCGCAAGACTGAGGGCTGGAGCTGCAAAAGACTTCTATAAGAAGATAGCAGAGATAATGAAAGAACAATTCTTAGAGCTGGAGAATCTCAAGGGTATACTCTTCGGAGGTCCGGGACATACCAAGCACGAATTTATTGAAAAGGACTATGTTGTCGATCAGGTGGCGAAAAAGATTATCGCAGTAAGAGATCTTAGTTATACTGACGAGTTCGGGTTGCAAGAGCTTCTGCAGAAGTGCGAGGATACGCTTGCGTCAGAAGAGATTGCAGGGGAGAAAAAGGTAGTGAACAAATTTTTGAACATGCTGGCGACAGAGACGAACAAAGTAACGTACGGACTTCAGCAGGTAAAGGATGCGCTGGAACTCGGAGCTGTCGACATTTTGCTTATATCAGAATCGCTTCCAGAACAGGAAGCAGAAGAACTTGAAAAGAAAGCAGAAGAGTTTAACACAGATGTAAGGATGATCAGCACTGAGACGCGGGAAGGTGTCCAGTTGAAAGAGATTGGCATGGTCGGCGCGATATTACGTTATCCTATCGAAACCTAAAAATGAGATTCGAAGAAGAAGCATTCAAGGAATTGTTTCCGAACAGAAAGATGCCTGCTATCGTTGTCAATTATAGCGGCAGGTTCAGCCCTTATAATGCCAATGTCAAGATGAACGGTGACAGATTATTCTTTTCATTATCAAAGGAATGGAAGCATGTCGACTTGACAATAAGGAAAGGCTTGCTACAAAATCTGATGTTAAAGCTGTACGGAAGAAAAGGGCACAAGTGCAAGAAGACAATTTACATTGATCTTTACGATAGTTTCACAAAAAATCTTCATCATTCCATTGCAAAGACAATGACCGATCCTATTCTTGAAGAATCCTTTAACAGGGTGAATGAAAAATTCTTTTTCGGTCTTGTCGAACAGCCTAATCTTGCATGGTCAGGTTTTAGCAAAACAACCTTAGGGACTTACAATTATCAGACAGATACAATCAAGGTGAGCAAGTTCTTCCACGACTCGCCGCAAGAGATGCTTGACTACATCATGTACCACGAAGTATTGCATAAGAAAGTCAAGTTCAAGAATACAGGCATCAATGTCATGCATCATACAAATGAGTTCCGGAAGATGGAGAAAGCTTTTCCTAACCAAAAAACCATGGAGAAAGACATTGGCAATTTTCTGAAATGGAAAAGAAAACCTGTCGAACATAGATTGATTGCTGCAAAAAAGAAGAAAAAGGACAGCAGACAGTTTAGTTTGAAGAGGTGGTTGTTTGGCAACCAGTAGGGAGCAGATAGAAGAACTTCTAAAACATGAGACACTTAGCGCGCGGGAGATTGCAGAAAGACTGGATCTTCTGATCAAGGATGTCGTAGAGCATCTGGTCCATGTAAGAAAAAGCGTCCAGCCTCCACTGAAATTCAAGCTAATTCCTTCGCATTGCAACCATTGCGGATTCGTGTTCAGGGAGCGGAAAAGGATCAAGACGCCGAGCAAATGCCCAAGATGCAACAGCGAAAGCATAACAGAAGCCAGATATAAGATAGAATAAGCCTTAAATAAGGCTTCAAACCACAATCTTTATAAATAAATCCGGGTTCTTTCAGAAAAAGGGTTAAAAAGGAGGGTTTTAACTATGGCTGTAAAGAAATTATTGCCTTTGGCAGCAATGGAGAAAATTATGAGGGCTGCTGGAGCTAACAGAGTTTCAGAAGATGCGAAAGCAGCATTGAAGGAAGTTTTGGAAGACATCGGGCAGGAAATCGCTGCAAAAGCGAACCAGCTCGCAATGCACAGTGGAAGGAAAACTATAAAAGCATCTGACATAAAACTAGCTTCAAAGGATTAGATATTTACAATTTTTAGGGGTGTTTACATGGCTGAAGGAAAAACTGAAGTAAAATCTGTTTCATCATTAAAAAAAGGGAGCAACGTTGTCATGGACGGTGTTGCTTGCAGGGTGACTGACCTGAGCGTATCAAGGCCAGGAAAGCACGGTCATGCAAAAGTACGTTTGGAAGCTGTCGGAATCTTGGACGGCAAGAAAAGGCAGACAATCATGCCTGGTCACGATACTATCGAAGTACCAATCATCGATAAAAAGAATGCGCAGGTATTGTCCATAACCGGCGATACTGCAAATGTGATGGATATGGAATCATTCGAGACTTTTGATATGAAGATTCCAGAAGAACTGAAAAATGAGGTCACAGAAGGATGCACAGTCCTTTACTGGATCTTGATGGATGCAAAAGTCATGAAGCAGGTCAAGACGCAATAAATACAATAAAGATTAAAAATATCAATAGGTAAAGAAAATGGTAAGATTTCCACAAGCAGAAGCGCGGATGTTCACTAACATCTTTGTTTGCCAGAGATGCAAGAACAAGATGAAAGCGCCTATCAGGAAAGTCCTGGCAAAGAAAGTCAGGTGCAGGAAATGCAATTATCCTAATCTTAGACCTAAGAGAAAGAAGAAATAAAGAGGTTGATAAATGAATTATGTAGAACTTTCTACTGTAATTATATTTCTAGCTGTCCTAGGTTTTTTCTTATTGTCTAAACGAAGAAAACTTACGATCCAAAAGATTATTTTCCCGTTATTCTACATTGTCATGTTTAGGACTAGCATAGGCCTGAGATTCATGGAGAAGTACGGCAAGAAGTACAGGGATTTTATCGCATTCCTTGGAAATTGTTTTGTTGGTTTTGCAGTGCTTGGAATGGTGATGATCTTCATCCTTTTATTCTATACAATAGTCAAGAGTTTATTCATACCTGCAGACATCCCGCCAGTAACGCCAGTACTTCCATACGTTCCCATCCCAGGGTTAGGAACAATAGGTTTCTGGCATTGGATAATCGCGATCTTTGTCCTAGCCACATTCCACGAGTTCGCGCACGGCATAGTTGCGATCGCTAACAAGGTCAAGATAAAAAGCAGCGGCCCTGCATTCTTTGCAGTCCTCATCCCTATCATACCTGCGGCATTTGTAGAGCCTGATGAAAAGAATTTCAAGAAAAAGAGCGACATAATAAAATACAGTGTCTATAGCGCAGGTCCTGTCGCAAACATCATTCTTGGACTTTTCTTGCTCATCATTGTCGTGAATTTCATACTCGTCCCTATACAGATGCATTACACAGACGCAAAGGGGCTGGAAGTAAGTTCGCAACTGGATCCTGACGCGCCAGCATACGGCATGTTTGAAGAACCCACATTGATTACTTTTGTCAACGGCATTCCTGTAAAAGAAAGGAATGATTTTTTGAAAGAGCTTCAATGCATAAAGCCAGGAGAGACAGTGACTCTTGCGAATGAAAACAATGAATATTCAATAACAACAAGAGACAAGGACGGTAAGGCAAGTCTTGGCATATTATTTTCTGAAAAAAGAGAATGGACAACAAAAGGCGACGGCAAGATATTTTCCTGGATACTTGACTTGATAAGATGGACAGCTTTGCTTAATATATTTGTAGGACTTGCAAATCTGCTTCCGTTAGGGCCAATTGATGGTGGTCTAATCCTTAAGACTTTGTTAGAAAGATTGTGCAAGGACAAGAAAAAGGCAATGAGATGGTGGGCAGGAATAAGCATATTCACATTATTGCTGTTGGTCGTTGGTCTGGGCATGTATTTCTTTTATTTATAAATTATATAAAAACAAATTCTAAAAGTTTATAAATTCAATTTAAACTCTTCCAAACATGAGTTATAGAATCGGTCTAGATAGAGGAGCGCAGAGCATTCACGCAGCGGTTCTTGATGAATCTGGAAACGTATTGTACATCGCACCTTATACAAGGCATAGAGGAAGGCCTGTAGAGGTTTCGCTAAAGCTTCTAGATGGGATCAGAGCAAGATTTCCAGATAAAGAATTTCAACTTGCAGTCACTGGCAGCCATAACAAGGATGTTGCAAAACAATTAGGCGCGCATCCTGTGGGCACTGTTCAAGCGCAGTTGCTTGGTGCTCCAGAAGAAGCAGATTATGTCATATGCATAGGCAACAGCGGTGCAAAATTCATCAATATGCAGAACTTGGATTTCAGCACAAACAGTTCGTGCGCAGCAGGAAGCGGTGCTTATCTTGATGAGATGGCTGAAAAGTTCGGACTGACGCCTGCAGAATTCTCAGAATTCGCATTAGGAGCAAGGCATTCTGCACAGATAAGTTCAAGATGTACGGTTTTTGCAGACAGCGATGTCATCGGCCACCAGCAAAAGGGGACGCCTGACGTAGAGATTGCAGGCGGTTGCATTGATGCGCTTGCAAGAGGTTACATGCAGGACATTACAAAAGGTGCGATATTCACAGGAGTGACTAGTTTTCAGGAAGGCGTCGCATTGAACAAGGCAGTAGCAAGAAAGCTTGAGGAGATGCTGTCTATAGGCAGGAATAAGAGTTCTCTGATCATCCCTTCATTTAATGTTAATGGTGAAAATATTGAAGCTCCTTATGCAACAGGCGCGATCGGTGCTGCCAGATCATTGGCAAAAGAACATCCTATTTTTCAATTTGATTACAGCAAACTAAAGAATGGAGAGCGCAGTTCGTGCGATACTTGCGCAAGTTCAAAGAGATTGAAGATTAAGATAAGCAAAATATTTCCTGATTCAGAACCATACAAATTTCCAGAGACCGACAAGGTTAATGCATACCTTGGTTTTGACGTGGGAAGCGTGAGCACGAACGTCATTGCTATTGATGAGGATACAAATTTGATCGCGCGCTCTTATGTTCCTACTGCAGGCAGGCCTGCGATCGCCATACAGAACGGCATGGAAGAGGTTTTTGCAGTTGTACAGGACAGATTGAACATACTCGGCGCAGCGACGACAGGAAGCGGCAGGTTTCTCGCAGAAAAGTTTGTCGGCGCAGACAAGGCTGTCAATGAGATAACTGCGCAGGCATACGGCGTATCTTATTTTGTCAGAAGCTTGTTTCCAGACATAACACACATAGATGTCATAGAAGTGGGTGGTCAGGACAGCAAGAGGATCAAGATAATCAATGGTGCGCCTGTAGATTTCAACATGAACAAGGTTTGCGCAGCAGGCACTGGAAGTTTTGTCGAGAAGCAGTGCGTGAAATACGGCATAGAAGTGAAGACAGAGTTCGCACCTTTAGTCATGCAGAGCGATTGTCCTGCAGACTTGAGTTCTAGATGCACAGTCTTCACAGGAGCAGACATCAACACAAGGATACAGCGAAACGAAGACATGAAAGATGTGTTGGCAGGCGTGTGCAATGCATTGGTAAAGAATTACATGTCTGGTTGTGGAGGAGTCATACCTTTTGACGGGGAAATCATTGTTTTCACAGGAGGCACATCAAAGAACATTGCACTGGTCGCAGCGTTCGAACAGCATTTCAAAAAATCGATTTATGTGACGCCTGACAGTGACGTGAACGGCGCGATCGGCGCAGCATTGTGGATAAAAGAAAAGATGGAGCTGGAAGAATAAAATGAGCAAGAGCAAATTCAAGGGATGGGGAATAAAGGACATGAAGGTCAAGCAGACCACTTTCACTTGCAGGGACAAGAAGTGCGGTATCGGCTGCCAGGTCAATAAGATAACTACAGAGGATGGAGAAAAAGTCTTCTTTGGCGACAGGTGCGAACGTTATACTACAGGCAAGAGTGTGAAACCGTCAGAAGTCATCACTTTGTTGGATGAGAGAAATGAAGAACTCGTCCGCACAAAACCTCATGAAAGAAACCAGCCTGTTGTGGGCATTCCAAGAGCGAGTCTTAATATGGGAAGTATCGCAGCATTCTCAATACGATTATTGGAAGACATGGGCCTAAATGTTGTTGTTTCTGGCGAGACCACTGATGCGATAAAAAATAAAGGCGTAGCAGTATCTAAATCAAATTTCTGTTTTCCTATTAAGGTAGCATACGGACATGTATTGGATCTTGTTCAAAGGGGCGTGGATTACATCTGGCTTCCTTCGTATCACAACATGCCAAGGACTGCATTCAAGAAATCGCACATATGTCCTTGGGTCCAGGGCCTGCCAGACAGCGCAAGAGTGGCACTCCACGACAGATTAGATGACATTCCTTTATTGACGCCGAGAATACATTTCAGAGAAGAAAAGAATGAGACGCTTGTCGATGAACTGCAGGATGTATTTGCTCAAGACTTGGGATTGAGGTTTGAACGCGATGAATTGGCTGATAGGATAGAGGGTGCAAGACTTGTGCAGAGAAATCTGGAGAACAGATGGATCAATGAAATAGGAAAAAAGTTTGTTGCTGACGCTGCAGAAAGAAAAGATGGGAAAGAATACTTTGTCCTTGTTGGAAGACCATACAATAGCTGTGATCCAAGCATGACCTTCAGGCTGCCAAAGATACTCGATAAATATGGAGTTGTAGCATTGCCTATGGACATGTTTCCAGGAATGAATTTAGTGTTGCAGAATCCTAAATTCAGTGACAAGCATCCGAACATGTATTATTCTTACGGCCAGAAGATATTGGCATTGGCAGAATTATTGAAAGATGATGAGCATTTCGGCAATATCTTTCCTGTATATTGCACAAGCTTTAACTGTGGTCCTGATGCTTTCATAATTCCTTTGTTTGACAATGATTTGGAAGGCAAGTCCTGTCTTCGTCTTTCCTTTGACGAGCAGAGCGGAGAGGCGCACACAGTCACAAGAGTAGAGGCTTTCATCGACAGTCTGCAGGGAATAAGAAAGATAGGAAGGATTCCTAAGAAAAGGCATAGGAGTTTTCCGATAAGATATGATATTGATAATGAAGAAGACAGGGAAAGAACAGTTCTTCTTACACCTATGGATTATGGCGGAGGTCGTGTACTTCAATCCTTGTTCAGGGCTTCAGGCATTAAGACAGAAGTTGTAAGGCAAAGGACAAGGGACGATCTTAACAGAGGGCTTGAACTTTCAAGGGAAGATCAGTGTTTTCCTTGCGCAGAAACTTTCTCGCATCTGCTAAGAGAGATACAAGAAAGAGGACCAGAAGCCTGCGCAATGTTCCAGGGCGGTGCAGAAGGTCCCTGCAGGTATGGTCTGTATGAATTCTATCAGTCAATGATGCTCAGCAAGCTTGCAGATGAAGAAGGAAGGCCAGAAATAGCAGACATTCCTTTCCATACATTGAATGCAGAGACAGGATATGCAGTTGAGGGGATGCCTCCTATAATGAAAGCTGCTTTCACAGGCGCAGGCTACAGTGTGATCCGAACTTCTGACCATCTGAAGAAAAGCCGGAACATAATCAGGATGAGGGAACTTACAGAAGGAGATGCAGACGAAGTTTTCAGGGAGAGTCTTGACGAGCTGTGTGATGCGGTTGAAGCAATGCCGTTCTTCAAGGACAGGACAGAAGACATCCGGTTGAGGGATTTCTACAAGACAATATCTACTATCATCAATATTGCAAGAAAAAGCGGAGAAAAATTCTCGCGCATTCCAATCGATACTTCCAAGCCATTGATAAAGATCATCGGAGACGGGGAGATCTTTGTGAGATTATATCCTCCGAGCAACAAGTTCGTTGAAGATTATTTCAGAAAAAATCACGGACAATTGGTAGAGATCGCGCCAATATGTTATTGGCTGGATGCTACTGATTATTTTTACATGGAAGAGCTCAGGCAGAACCAGGACTGGAAAAAGATGAGGCCAGTAAAGATAAAGATGCTGTTCAAGCAGATAGTAGGTCACGTCATTGACAAGGCTTTCAGGAATGTGAGAGATTTCTATCATACAGCAGACGTAAGAGACATCATCAGGGCAGGGCAAGAGATCTTCAGGTGCGGATTGAAAGGAGAGGCAGTCATCACTGTAGGCGGTATTGATCTCGCGCAGAAAGAAGGTTATCATGGTGCATTGAACTTGTTTCCTTCAACTTGTATGCCTGGAACATTGGTTGACGGTCTGATACCTGAAATAAAGAGAAGGAATCCTGGCTTTCCGATAAAGAGTCTGGCTTTTGACGCGAGCGATCCGCCAAACCATGAAGACATTCTTGACGGATTCGCTTACCAGGTCAGGCGATACTATGAAGAATCTTTGAAAAAGAAAAGGAAACCTCACATGCATGCAGAAGATAGTTTTTGGAGAAGATACATTCCGGTTCTTGCTGACAGGGTAATTTTTCCGCAAAAACTTTAAAAAGTGTTCCTAATTTCTAGCACAGAATGATACAGATAGTGTTGGTGGAGCCAAAGACAGGGGGAAATATAGGTGCGATTGCCAGGGCAATGGCAAATTTCAATATGCAGAACCTAGTTCTTGTGAATCCTAAATGCGATCCTTTCAGTGAAGACTGCCTGAAAAGAGCAAAGCATGCAGTCGGTGTCCTGGACAGGATGAAAGTTGTTAATTCTTTGGACGAGCTTGACGCGGATTATCTTATAGGTACAACGAGCGCTCTCGGTGCAGATTATAATATTCCACGTTCTCCGATAAGACCGGACCTGCTCGCGCAGACTATCACAAAATTAAGAGAGGAAGAAGATGTCAAGATAGCAATAGTTCTTGGCAGGGAAGGCGACGGTCTTACAAACCACGAGGTCCTGTTATGCGATTTCATCGTGACAATTCCTACATTTCCAGAATATCCTGTCTTGAACATCAGTCATGCAGCGACAATCATCTTCTATGAACTTTTCAAGCAGACAGCAGACGAAAAGATAGACGAACACATACAATTCGCAACTGACAGTGAAAAGAAAGTCCTTTTGGAACTTGTCGACAAGCTTCTCAAATCCACAGAGTTCAGCACAGAAGAAAAACGAGAGACGCAAAGAAAAGTCTGGAAAAGATTGGTCGGAAAATCCTTCATGACAAAAAGAGAAGCAATGGCTCTTATTGGTTTCATGAAGAAGTTGGTTTAGAATTATCTTCTTTTTCTTTTTGTAAGGAAACTCTTTATTTTTGGGATTCCTTTTGCTTTTCCTTCAGGTCCCATCATGTAATAGGTTTTTTCGACTGCGCTTCCCCAGCTGTAATCTCCGTTCTCGGTCTTTATCTTATGGACTACTATCTCATTAAGCTCTACTCCTTTTTTCAGATGATAATAGATAGAACGCATTGTGACAGCAGGAAAGACACTATTATAGACTTTACTGATGTCGTATCCATAACCTCTTTTGAGATGATACAAGATCTCGATTATGTTTTGTCTTATCTGTGATTTAACTGGTCTACCCCTCATACAAGTTTGAAAGAATATTTGATATTTAAATTTATTCTTTTCAATATTGAAAATAAACAGAAGGTTTTTATATGACTCTTTATCAGTCTATAGTATGGAACTGTTATTTGTATTGTCAGGGGAGATGAAAGAATTGCCAATCAGCGAGGTTCTTGCGCAGGTCAATGCCAAAGATAGCAGCCTGTTCGGAAGATTTCTTATAGTTGAGACAGAAGAAATGGATGAAAAAGACATAGAACTTTTGTCAATGCGTCTTGCATTCACGCACAGCATCCATCAAGTATTGTTCAAGACAGACAAGAAAAAATTATTGGAAAGTTTCAAGAATTTCGACTGGAAATCAGTGTACAAGAAAGACTTCTGCATCCGAGCTCATAATGTAGAAAATCCAGAAGAATTAGAAAAAGAATGCGCAGCAATTGTCTGGGAGGCAGTTGAAAATCCTAAAGTCAAAATGAGAAAAAGCAAGACAGAGATCAATGTCCTGCACATTGATGACGATGTTTTCGTGACAAAATTCCTGTTTGACACTGACAAGACATATGTCAAAAGAAAACCGCACCTAAGGCCTGAACTGCATCCTTCTTCTATCAATCCTAAACTTGCGCGGGCTTGTATAAATCTAACTGGATTGAAGTACGGCACAATAATCGATCCTTTCTGCGGAACAGGAGGCATCATGATAGAGGCTGGATTGATGGGTTTTGACACAATAGGTTATGACCTCGATCAGATAATGCTGGTGAAGGCAAAGATCAATATCGAGCATTACAGGATAAAGAATTTCAAGCTCGAATTGAAGGATGCAACAAAGATGTCAGGCAAACTCGATAAGAATATGACGATTGTCACAGACATGCCTTATGGAAGAGCGAGCAAACTTCACAGCAAGGAACTGCACAAATTATATTCTGATTTCATCGGTGTTTTATACAATCTTATAGAAGAAGGCAGGAGATGTATTGTCATTATCCCTGATTCTGTGGACAGCAGTTTCATAAGAAATTTTAAAATAAAAGAAAAATTTCAATTCTATCTACATAAGTCTCTGTCAAAACAGATTCTGGTTTTGGAAAAATCTAGTCATCAATGAAGTTCTTTGTAAAGGCCCTTGACTCTTTCTTTGTATTCATTGAACACACTCCTCATGTGAGGATATGTCTGTATGTATCTCTCTGTTATCAAGTTCAGCCTTGATTCGAACTCTGTCATTCCTTCTTCTGCTGGTTGTTCCTGTGGTTCTTCTGCAACCTCTTCTTCTGGCTCTGATTGTTGCTCAGGTTCAGGTGTTGGTTCTGGTGCAGGTTCTTCTCTATGCTCTTCTGCAACATCCTCAACAGGCCCTGGCATTGGTTCAGGCGCAGGCTGCGGTTCTTCTTGTTCCTCTCTGAACTCTGGTTTAGGAAGTTCTTCTGGAACTTCTTCTTGCTGTGGTTCTGTTGTTGGTTCTGGTGCAGGTTCTTCAGGTACATCTGCCATCATGTTTTCATCAGGCGTTGCACTCTGTTCTATAGGCTCTTCTTTCTGCACTTCTTCCATCACTTGTTCATTCGGTGTTGTCTCTTGTTCTTCTGCAGTTTCTTCTCTTTGTTCTTGTTGTGGTTCTTCTATTTGTTCTGCCTCTGCTTGCTGCATCGGCTCTTCATTTCTAGATTCCTCCTCAACCTTTTTTTCTGGTTGTGGATTTGTTTCTTCCATAGGAGCGTGAATTTCTTTTAATTTGCTTATTATGTCCTGCTTTGATTTCGCGACAACTGCTGCATTCGGCATGACCAGTTCTGGTTCTGTTGCCACTTCATATTCTATCTCTGGTTCCTCTTCAACAGGAGAATACTTTTGTTTTATCTCTTCTATCAATCTTTGCTGTTGATCATAACTTAATTCAGGCTCTGTCATCTGTTCAACAATCGTCTCCTGCTCTTTCTCTTCAACAGGTTCTTCTTTAGGAATAGGAATTTCAATGTAATCTCCTTCTGATTCCTGTTCTTTTTCTTCAACAGGTTCTTGCACTTGTTCTGTTTGAGTATCTAGTTTTTCTTCTGGCTCTTTTTCTTCCTGTTCTTCAACAGTCTGTGTGACAGTGACTTGAGGATGTGTTTCTGGTTTATCAGGCACTATAGATTCTATGACTTTTGTCTCCTCCCTCTTGACTGGTTTTGTTATAGGGGGAGATTTGAAGATATTGTTAAGAACCTCTTCCATCTGTTTAGCTTCTTCCTCAAGCTCAGGATCTGTCCCTTCTTCTTTTTCTTTAATAAGCATAGATTCTGGAACTTTCTCTATCTTTTTTGCATGCATAGGTTTCATGCCGATGATCCACATCTTTTCCTTGTCAAATGTAAATTCTACTTCATAAGGATCGTCATATTTTTCCTCGATAGTCTTTGCAATATTGGAAAGCTTGATAATTTCTGCAGGTTCTAATTTTGCAGCTCTTAACAATCTGTCAGGCAGGTCTTGTTTTTCTATCCTTCCCTGCACTCCTCCGAAATAACCCCATGCCTGTCTATTTGTCTCTTCATTCAAGACAACATTTTGTTTTTTATCAACAAAGTAACAGTCAGGAGTAACTTCCTTCAAAGTCTTTCCCAAACCCCAACAGATATCAATTATTGCTTCCTTGTCATTGCCGTTAGGATTAGAAGTGAGCATGATTCCGCTCTTTTCGCTCTTCACCATCTTCTGGATGATGACAGCTGCTGAAATGTCTTTGTGGCTGAGATTGTTCTTTTCCCTATACATGATATTGTCAGTAGAGAATAGGCTTGCCCAGCATGCTTTTATTGCCCTCAATAATTGCACAACACCCTGTATGTTCAAGAATGAGATGAACTCCATGTCTTTCACAGAGATAGGTTCTTTTGCAACAGGCGAAGTTCTCACAGCAACAACGCCTTTGTCTCCGCTCTTTAGGAAATCAAATGCCTTCAATGTCCTGCTGTATCCAACATCAACATTCATGCTGTCGTAAGCGTCAAGTATTTCCTGCTCAAGCAACTGGGGCATGTAAGAGCTCAAGATCAATTTTTGGATCTTTGTGGCAACTTCCCGTACTTTCTGCTTGTGATTTATATCAATCCTGCTCAGATAATGGTCTAATCTGCCTTCGAAACCCTTTATAAAATCCTTATAGGCCCTGGTCGTGACCACAAAACTAGGAGGCACCTCGAATCCAGAACTATATAGTGCATTCAGGTCATATGCTTTTTTTCCAACAAGAACTAGATCATCTGCGTCAATCTTCCTAAACCATACAACTCTTTTAAATTCAGACACCCCTGATATTTTTAACACTCAAGAGTAGAATTCATTATTTAAACTTTTCTGTAGTGGTTTAAAAAGAAAAGGAAAAATATAAAGAGAAAAAGGAAATAAATCAATCATTCAGTATCTTCATTTCCAGTTATCTTCTCCAGATTTGTCTTTGAGAAATCAGGATGTTCTTCATCAAAGTGCAGTCCGTGCTTCTTGAAAAGAGCTTTCCATTCATCCTTTGTGGTGACGCTGTCCTTATTAAGATCTGCCAACAAAGATGCTTCTTTGTAAAGTTCTTTTACCCTTTCTTGATTTCTAATGTTAGCCCTGAAATCAGAATAGAGATCGTACACTTTTACAGTTGAAGCAGCAGCCACTAAGAGCATTGCCCCTACAAAACCAGTCATAGCGTAAAAAGCTCTTCTAACACTTTTTTCTGGAGCATACCACTCGCTATCATGTTTTAAATTCATTTTTATTTGCCTCCTTCTAGTTTTTCATCACTCTTTTTTTATGATCTTAAGCAGCCCGTGCATAAGCAGGCACTACTGCTGGTGCAGGGGATGGTGACGGTGGTGCCGCTCCTCTTGCAGGCACCCTGTACCAGTCGAATCTTCTCGCGTCATCGCCTGTTCCAAAGCAAGGAGTCTGTGCCCTTCCAGGGGAACAGTATCTGTAGTGATGCTTGAACTTTCTCATACCTTCCTGCAGGCTCTCGAACAATGTCTTGACTTTTGTGTTACTATTCAATCCTCCTTTGCTTTTCAATGCATCAAGGAGGAATGTTGCATACGAGTAACCTTTGTCATCGAGGACGCCTGGCTGATGCATCATAGATGCTGCGAATGCTATGTCTCTTCCGACACCCATTGTCTTTGCAAAATGTCCGCTGTGGCACGCATTGATTATGTAGACTTCTCTTCCGCCATTGATGCCTTTTGCATAATTCCTCAGTTCCCAGTCGTGCAGCTTGTCTTTTCCATTGTCCAATGCTGCGAAACTGTTCTCTCTTGTTGTGAAATCTCCGTCGCCGTTATAGCTGTAATCCCTATGCAGGTTGCCGTGCGTTGACAAGTATAATACAAAAGTATCATTGCTGTCGACTTTCTTTCCCATGTGCCTCAATATCCTTTCAAGATTTGCTTCTGTTGCATCATGGCTGTAGCTGTAATCCCTGTAAGCTTCTCTTAGATTTTCAAATCCTTCTGGATAATGGCTTGTAGGATTCTTAGGATCAAGTCCGTCAGGAATCAAGACATAGATGTTTTCTTTCTTGAACCCCTGTTCCAATAATTGATTATAGATTCTCACTTGTTCTATCAAGAAACGTTCTCTAGTCAATGGCCCGTATCCACCAAAGATGGTGCTGTACTTGTGCTCTGCGTCAAAGCCCGCGACAACAACTGCATACTTTTCTTGCGGAGTGTGGTTATCAGGCAATGGCGTGTCAGCAGGATGATTATTGATGTCCTTCATCCTTTCTTCAGGAGGGATAGGATCGTGCCTCCTATATTCACGTCCGTGCTCTCTTTCATGATGCCTTTCAGGCTCTGGCTTGTCAAACTCAGGGAACTCTGGAAACTCTGGGAATGGAAATGGATCAGGTCTTGATGGTCTTCTTTCAGGTTCTGGCCTTTCAGGCTCTGCTGGTCTTTCCTCTGGTCCATGCCTTTCTGGTTCTGACGGTCGTTCTTCGTATGGTCTTTCTGGTTCGTGCCTGTCTGGTCTGTCGCTGTCGTCATCTCTTGGAGGAACAAACCTGTACTCTCTGAAATGTTCTGGCCCTCTTTTTTCAAAACCGAAAAGGCCTGCGACATAGTTCTTTGCATCATCTATGAATTTCCCGTCTTTTACATAGTGATATTTTTGCTTAAGATCGTCCATGAAACCGTCTGGTCCGTGCGCTGCAAAATGAGTTCCTCCTTGTATCGCCACAAGCAGGCTCAACAGATCGCCGCTCGCGTTCTTTCCAAAATTACCTACTCCTGCGACCTTGTTCGCAAGGAATCTTAATGACTTGTACTTTGTGTTCTTTGCAAGCTTCTCTGCACCTTTTCCTATGGTTCCGCTGAACCATTTCGCACCGACAAGGCTTGCATAACCTTTCAGTCCGATTGCAGCATCCATCACATACGGCGCGATCTTCTGCCTGTATAATTTATCGTCTTTTATTATTGCAAATAATTTCTCCATGTTGCGTTTTGAAAGAGCACGTTCTGTATTACCCCTGTTCAAACCCAGAATAGAACCTAACCTGCTGATGTATTTCTTGTTCCTGTCCAAGAAACCTACAACCTTATTCTTTACATAATCTGTTGTCAGCATGCTTTTTCCAACATAACCTCCTGCGCCGATGGCAGCTCTTGTGACTAATAATGGAAGATATAATCCAGATGCGACTAAACCTCCGTAGAAAGCAACAGTGCTGAGATTTCCCTTTCCTAAAAACTTGCCTTTTTTCGCTTCACTAAAATATTCTTTTAGACTCTTCTCATCCTTTAATAGGTGATAGCCTGCCTTAAGAAAATTAGAAGCGTCCCTGAACGGATTTGCAGCATGCAGTCCATGATAGCCTGCTCTTGCCAAAGTCTCCAGGCCAGAGCCGATCGCTCCGCCTACTTTCTCTCCTGCAGCTGTCAGCGAACCTTGCGGCAGCCTTAGAGCTGCTGTTCCATTTCCATTGATAATAGTTTCTAATCCCATAAATAAAGAATATAGCAGGACATCTTATGATACTAACCAGTATAGATTATAGGGCAGAATATTAAGTATATAGATTGGGCAAGTTTTATTAATTTCTTTATTATAAATATTATTATGGGGCTATGCAATACTTTATACAAGATTCAAAGAAGATTCGAACAGTATTCATTGACAAGAACAGATCTTGCTGTTACATATGCTGCATCTGTTCTTGGAGCAGCAGCACCGATAGTACTTTCCTTTTCAGCTGCAGATTATACACATAACCCTGGGCTGTCAACATTGGCTATAATCGGATCTTTTTTCGCAGCACCATGTTCTGCAGGGCTGATGGCGAGCTACAGCATAGACTTTGCCTTCTGGAAAAAGAAAAGAAGACTGCTCAAGATCGCAGATGCTGCAAATCACAAACAGATCAAAGAGAGGATAAAACAGGAAAGTCTAGAGTTCTTGATTGGTTGATTATTTTGTATTATTTCCGATTGTTGACCAGAAGTAAATAGAGTCCTCGCCTTGATCAAAATGGGAAAAGATCTTGAGTATTTCTATTTCTTTGATTTTGCAATCTGCTAGTATTTGTACTAATTCTTTTCTTGGTACTCTGTTGAGCCCTCTTATCTGGCTGTGTGCAACAGTGAACGCAATGATTCCGTTAGGTTTTACAATCCGTTTCATCTCTAGAAGATAAGGACGGATGTCTGGAAAATGTTCCAGAGCTGTTGTGCAGAGCGAAGCATCGAAAGAACTGTCCTTGAAAGGCGTCCTGCCCATGTCTGCCTGGACGGCGAGATAACCACAACTCTTGCTGGCTTTCTCTAGCATTTTAGCAGAAACATCAACACCAACTAAATTTAAATCTAAATATTGATAGCGAATTCCGTTCAAACCAGTTCCACAGGCCAGTTCTACAACATTCATTCCATTCTTGAGATGCGGTGTTAGTCTTCTCTCAACCTTCCAAGGTGTACAATATCCCCAACGACATGCATCTCTGTCATAAGTAGGAGCCCATTCATCATACTGTTCTTTGAGTTCTCTTAGTGCTTCTGGATCTGTCATTTTCTATCGGTAATTTATACTGTATATAAATTATTTTTCGTCCAAAGTTGGTGATTAAAATTTACAAATATGGACACGACATACATAAGGAATAAAAATAGTATGGTCTCAGGATTAGATATGGGGGTTGTAAGGGTGGAAATGCAGCTTCCGAGCCGCTTTTTCTTCTTGCACACTCACCATAAAAATATACAACAGAAAGGAGGTGTTGAGAATTGTAAACGTGAAAATAATAGCGAGTTCAGTCCCGGCAATTGCAATGCTTGTCGGCGGCGCAGGATTTTTGCTTCATGTCCAAGGATGGTATTATTTCTTTGGTGCAGGAGCAGCATTGCAAACATTATGGCTCTTACTAAGGGTCTAACTCCACAAATATCATCACCTCCCTTGAAAGAGGGAGGTGCCATCATATTCACCAAAACCTTTATAAATAGAACACGACCTCTACCATGTGTTCAGAGGGATTACATCTGACCCGTTCGTACTATCCAACATGGATAGGAGGCAGTTATACTAAACAGCAACTAAGTATCATATTAATATTTGCAGTTTAGTATTACGAAACCGCAACTAATTGAAAATAATGTTGCGGGTGAGTAAATAATATGGCAATCGACAAAGCAAGTATTAGCAAAGCTTTGAAGCAAGCTAAAGAAAAGACAAAGAGCAGAAAATTCGCACAGACAGTAGAGTTAATAGTAAATCTAAATCTGAACATCAAGACAAACAAGGTTGATTTCTTTGTAGACTTGCATTATGAAAAAGGAAAAAAGATTTCAGTATGCGCTTTAGTAGGTCCTGAACTGCAGGACAATGCAAAGGCAAACTGCGACCACTTTGTTCCTGCTACTGATTTTCCAAAATATCAGAAAGATAAGAAGTTGACAAAGAAGTTAGCAAAGCAGTATGACATGTTCATTGCGCAGGCAAACATAATGCCTAAGATTGCAGCTGCATTCGGCCGTTACTTTGGTCCTTTGAACAAGATGCCTAATCCAAAGGCAGGCTGTGTTGTTCCGCCTAATGCAAATCTTGCACCTTTGGTAGAAAGACTGCATAAGAAAGTAAGAGTAAAGGCAATAAGAAATCCTGTGATACAAGTAGGCGTTGCAAATGAAAAGATGGAAGATGAAAAGATCATAGATAATATTCAGACAGTTTACAAAGCATTGTTGGCGAACCTGCCGGCTGCTGAAAATAATGTTAAGGGTGCATTTGTGAAGTTGACAATGGGTCCGGCGGTAAAGATAGAATGAAACCAGCAGATTGGAAGAAGCGGTTAGTACAGGAGTACGAGAAACTGATCAAGGAATATCCAGTCATCGGTGTAGTTGATTTCACGTCATTGCCGGTTCCTCAGCTGAACAGTATGAAAGCAAAATTAAGAGACACAATCGTCTTGAAAGGCGGAAGAAAGAAACTGTTCGCACTCGCATTAAAGAACGCATCAAAAGACAAGCCAGGCGTTGAAAAATTAGAAGAGTTCATGCAAGACGGCTTGCCAGCATTGATATTCACAAAAGAGAATCCGTTCTCTATCTACAACACACTGCAGAAGAGCAAGACGAGCGCGCCTGCAAAAGCAGGACAGAAAGCGCCGAAAGACATCATTGTTCCTGCAGGACCTACTGGATTCACACCAGGACCTATCATTGGAGAGCTGGGTGCTGCAAACATCAAGGCAGGTATCGAGGGCGGAAAAGTTGTCATCAAGGAAGACAGTCTTGCCTGCAAGGAAGGAACAGTGATCGATACCACGATGGCGGGATTGTTGACAAGGCTTGGAATTGAACCTATGGAGATAGGCTTGAACATTGTCGCTCTATTTGAAAAGGGCGAGATCTTCCAGAAGTCAGTGCTTGCTATCGATGAACAGGAATACATCGACAACATAGGAACTGCAAGCAGATGGGCATTCAACTTGGCAATGAATGCAGGAATACTGACAAAGGAAACTTCAGAACTGATGATCATTAAAGCTTTCAATGATGCAAAGGCATTGGCTATTGAACAAAGTATAATGGCAGATGCAGTTGTTGAGCAGGTTTTAGCAAAGGCTGAAGCTCAAAGCAAGAGCGTTAAATCAGCTGCACAATTATAGATTGGTTGTAATTTATATTCACAATCAAGGAGGAAGTAAAAAATGGAATATATATACGCTGCGATGTTGATCCACAAGGCTGGAAAGACAATTGACGAAGCTACTTTAAAAAAGGTGTTAGAGGCTGCTGGCGTTGCTGTCGATGACGCACGCATAAAAGCAACTGTCGCTGCATTACAAGGAGTTAACATTGACGAAGCTATTGAGAAAGCTGCTGTAGCCGCTCCGGTCGCTGCTGCTGCACCTGCTGCAGGAGGAGCACCAGAAGCAAAGGCAGAGAAGAAAGAAGAGAAGAAGAAAGAAGAAGGCAAGAGCAAGGAAGAAGCAGCTGCAGGACTAGGATCATTATTCGGTTAAATTTTTTATTTTTTTGTTTTTATGTTTTATTTTTTTGAAAAACAACAAGACGACTTATCAGTGTTACAAGATGGACATGCCAACGGAACAGAATCCGGAATTAGAAAAGTGTGAAGCTGAAATCGCTCAGCTCAAAGAGAACTACAACCTGCTCTACAAGGAAAAGGAAGAGTGGGCAAAGAGAAAGAGCGAGATTTCTACTCAGATTGTTGAATTGATAAGAGAAGTCAAGCGATTCAAGCAGAGCAGGAATAGTTTTAATTCTCATATCAAGGAACTGAAGAAGGAAAGGGACGAGTTCAATGGAAAAATAAAGCAGAGCCTTGATATTGTTGCAGTCCTGAAGAAACAGGCAAGAGAGATGCAGAAGAAATCTGGTATAAAAGAGGATCCTATGAAGATCAAGGAACATCTTGACGCATTGAACCTAAGACTGGAGACAGAGGCGCTTACGTTTACAAAAGAGAAGCAATTGATGAAACAGATCAAGGAAGCGCAGAAAGGCTACGAAAAAGTCAAGGAGATCGCGCAGATCTTCGAGAAGATAGATGAGCAGAAGCAGAACATCAAGAAGATCCGGCAGGAAGCAAAGGAAATACACAACAAGATACAGCAGATAGCAAAGAAGAGCGAGGAGCGCCACCAGAAATTGCTGGAGACAAGCAAGAAAGTTGACGCTTTGAAAGAAAAAGAAGAAGCTGCGAGCAAGAAGTTCCAGGAAAAGAAGAATGAATGTGCAAAATTAGAAGGGGTCTTGAAGGATGACTTGCAGAAAACCTCTGATATCAAGAAAAAAGAAAAGAAAAAGAGAGACAAGATAAAGAAGAAAGAGAAAGAAAAAGTAGAGAAAAAGATACAGGACAAGACAAAACAGGTCGAAGAAAAGATAAAGAAGAAAAAGAAGCTGACAACAGAAGACCTATTAGTTCTACAAGCCAAGAAGTAATTTAAACCTTTTTAAATAGATTCGTAAACAATATAAATTCACTGAATTCTTAACCTTCCAGGAGGGAGATCAAAATATCAATCGACGTTAAATGCTTGACAGTTATAGGTGCTAGTTATAATAATTCTGGATTAAAGTATGACAAGAAAAAGAAAGAATGGGTAAGAGTAGATGTAAACAAGAAGATAGATGATGCTTTTATCAGACATAGGGATAAATTGCTGAGAGAGGTTCCAGAACACACCATACTTAGAGATGATGATGAATTTAGAAACAGGCTAAAGCATCATATTTATGTTGCAGGTTTTCCTGCTTCTGCATTCACTTTGATGAATGTATGCAAAGCAGCACACATTCCTTTTGCACCTTTGGTCAGCAATGATGATGGAAGATTGATCTGTGATGAGTTCAACAGGATATACAATCCACAAACTAGATTCAATACAAAAATAGCATTTGTTCATGAGGGCGAACCTGATGAATGGAAGATGAGCGGCACTCTCGGTAAAGGTCATGAAGCCTGGATGAGAGAATTTCCAGAATTGGACCCGCACACGCTACTATATTTGCTTAATGGAGACACACCTTTGCTCACGAGACTTGACGATACAGTGACTGATCCTGATCTTGAAAAATATAAAGCCATCATGGAATTCAACTGCAGGGAAACTATTTTTGGGGTTGATTTCGAACAGCACGAAGATTGCGGTTGGTGGCATAGAAGGTATCATGCAATCGATACTGTAAGAAGATTGTTCTACAAGGAAGGCAACGGTATCATGATTGATTATCCAGTAGCACGTCTTTTCTTGGATCCTGGTTATGAAGCTAGGAAGTCTTCTGAAAAGAATAATGAGAAGGTTGTAAAGCAATTAGTCAATGACCTTATGATAAAAGATGGCGGGTGGAAGAAAGGACTACGTCTTTTGATAAAACATTTTGGCACTCTTCTTTCTGTAGGGGCAAGGCACACCCTGAAGAATTACATTGTTCCAGAAACCATCAGGGAAAGGCACATCTTCAAGCACAGGATACCGTTTGAGACATGGGAAGATTTTGCAGGTTTCGTAATGAAGGGTCCTGTGAAGATAAAGCCTCATTCAGACGTGACCAAACTTATAGACATTGATTCTTACGAGGACTGGGACATGGTTTGCGGTCTTTTTGAATTGGCAGAAAAATTCGGCTACAAGAAATCAGATGTTTATCCTTACTGGGATGAATTGCAGGAGTTCGCTCCAGCAGTTCCTAGTTTAATTGAAAGAGGAGTGAAGATGGCAGATCTCAATCATATAAGATACTTGTTCTCATTGCATCCTAATCTGGACGGCAAATTTCCATACGATGAAAAAGGAAATTATAAGTCAAAGATCTGGTCAGAAGAACAGATAAGAAAAGGAATAGAACATCTTGCAAGAATGAATGCAGAATACAGGGCGAGGAAAGAAGCTGCAGTGTCTGAAAAAAAAGCAATCCCTATTGGGTTAGGTCTTGTTGGGATTAAAAGTTAGAAAAAATTTATTTCTTAAATTCTGTATAACCGCATTTTCCGCAGTATACTCTGTCCTTGTGCTGTGCCAGGAATACTCCAGGTCCGCACTTTGGGCATGACTGTCTTTTTCTTTCCACTTTGTCACCTTTGACTTCGTAGACAGTTGATACGCGAGCTTTAACTTGTTTTGCCATATTAATCATTCCTTCTTCTCTTCTGGTTTAGCTTCAGCAGGTTTCTCAGCCGGAGATTCTGCCTTAGGTTCTTCTTTTTTCTCTTCAGGTTTAGCTTCTGCTTTTGGCTCTTCTTTCTTTTCTTCAGCCGGTGCTGCAGGCGCAGCTTCTGCTGGTTTTTCTTCCTTTTTCTCTTCTTTCTTTGCGTTTCTCTTCAAAGCAGGCTTTCCTTCCATCTTTTTCATGTCTGCTTCGTTCTTGTAAACATGAGCTTTAACGACTGCCAGGCTCTTGCCGAATGCAGTATTGACTTTGTTGACAACAACAAGTTCTTCTTTTGCCTTCAGCTTTGTGGCCAGCTGATTCTTTAACTGCGCCCTGCTCGGTGTCGCGCCTTCAAACTCAACTTTAGCAACAATATTTTCCCTGTTCAATAATTCTGCTGGTTTTCTTTCAATTATGTCCATTTTTATCTTACCTTTATTGCGTATTCACCAGGCATTGTTGCCCCTATCTTTTTTGCGATCTCTGACTTTTCAGGATCTAGGATCACGATTCTTCCTCTCCAGGTTGTTGTGAACTGGTTTCGTTTGCAAGCAGGACACACGTCTCCGGTCACGAACATCTTGCAGTTTTTGCATACTTTCTTTGCCATTTTTTCTCAGATTATTTTTTCTTTGCTTCTTTTTTAGCTTCTTTTTTTGGTTCTTTTGCAGGTCCGGTCTTGAAATCTTCTGTGATCCATTCGAACTTTCCAAGTCCCTGCTGTCTCATTGTCACACCGATCTTAGGGTTTGATATGTCCTTGAATGAGACTGCGATGATTCTTGCCCTGCATTCATCACCAACTTTCAAGGTTCTGTGGGAATCTCTTCCTGTAAGAACTTTTTCTTTTGAAAATGAAACAAAATCATCCATTGTCTGTGAGATGTGTATCATACCGTCCATAGGCCCCATGTTGATGAACGCGCCGAAGTCTGCCATATCCTTGATTCTTCCGTGTACGACTTCCTGCAGTTCAGGTTTGAATGCCAGCAAGACGAACTTTGTCTTGTAATATGGCGCGCCGTCTCCAGGAACAATGACGCCTTCGCCGATAGACAATACCTTGCTCACGTCGATGACATTGCCGAAATCCCGAGAGATGTATCCTTCGAACTTCTCCCGCAATTGTGTGAGTACTGCCTGATCCAGCTCCTTGGTCATGAGAGCAGGAGGCACTCGTATATGGTCTTCGATTTCAACCTTGTAAAACATTTTGATTCCTTATTCTATTTTTATGTATTTTTTTTGTCTTAATATCAAAATTTGAACTTGATTCGTCCTCAAAAGCCGTTTTAAGCCTTGATCTTGGGTTGCAACGGCAAATCCTCCCCTTTTCGCGATTTTCAAGATAAGTTCGTCCACATTTTTAAAGCTTGTTGTTTTACTGCTTAGTATGCGGATATTGAACTTATTTATAAATTGTATTGCTAATTTTGCAGCTTCCCTGTGTCTTTTTTTCTGCTCTTTATCCCTTGATATTTTCCTTAACTCTGACAAAGTCTCGTCGACAATGTAAAGTTTCGCTTTTGGCACAGCCTCTTTGATCTGCGAAAAAACATCGATCTTAAGCGTGCCAGGAATGAGCAAAAAGTTGGTGTCAAGGATTATTTTCATTTATAAGGAAGTGACTGGTTCTATATATAAAGATTATGCTATATTCTACCTATATAGCAAGTTTTAAATAATCCCCTGTCTATAATATATATTGAAAATGTGGCCCTTAACTAGTATTGCAAATATTGCATCAGGTATACTTGGATTTGATAGTCTAGAGGCCAAACTGGCGAATTTTGATCCTTCTACAGACAGATCATTCACTGCGATTTCTCCTAATGAGTTTAAGAAAGAAATCTGGTACTTGGGAGAAGGCGGAAAAGTTGATATTCAGAAGACAAAGATTGTTGAATTCGACAAAGAAGAAGACATGAGACAAGGTCTTTTCTTATATGCTCACTATAATGTGTTCGGCAAGCTATTGGATGAAGACTGGCACCAGATGACAGTACATTCCTGGGGCTATAACAAGAAGAGAGAGAAGTGGTTCTTTGAGATAGATTTCCTTGGAGAGGGAAAGGATTATGCAGACTTGATTAGGGAAGAGGAAGATCCTACTAAGATTTACAACATGCTTGAAAAGATAATCGACAAGGCAGTTTTAATGGAAGTAGCTGCGCCTGAATTCTTGAAAGATCCAAGAAAGCTTAGGAAGCATGGCGCAGACAAGGCACATAGAGGAATCAGCGAGTATGTAAAAAGCTTATCTGCAGACGGAGTGCAGACAGATGTAGTTGCACTTAGAAAAGGGCTGAACACATTGCTGGATTCAGGAATATTAAAGATAGAAAATTTCTTTACTGATAGCTTCCCTGGAAACTGGATTCCGGTCAATGGAAAGCCGGCACGAATCGATATGGACGGGAAACAAGGATGGTTCTTCGGAAACTTCAATGCTCCGCACATTGCAGAATACTCTTCAAAACTATCTACAGAACAGAGAGAGAAATTAAAACAACATTATGTTACTCAATACAATAATGCAGTCAACAAGTACAATGACTATGTCAAAACCAGCTTGGCGAAACC
>Ga0180437_10000872_pt1 | contig 53837 bp, 47 predicted proteins | sample SS_ome_4_FD_132410 | JGI IMG/M metagenome (GOLD analysis project Ga0180437, IMG submission 132410) | Hypersaline lake sediment archaeal communities from the Salton Sea, California, USA - SS_3_D_1 metaG | ecosystem: Environmental > Aquatic > Non-marine Saline and Alkaline > Hypersaline >...
TCTCACTGCATCTGTTTCGTCGTGTTCCATTCGCAGTATGCATATACAGCTTCATGAACCACTCCTTACAGCTACAGCGACCTTGGCCCGTAAATGATCCAGGAGCCTGAAACATTTATAAAAACTGCCGATACCGACTTTCATTCTCCGAAGAAAATGTTAGATCATTTTTTGGATTCCAGGAATTTTTTCTGGCACTCCTTGGAGCAGAAAAAAAATTCTTTACCTTCGCTAATTTCTTTTATCGCCTCTTCTCTGGGGAGATAGGTGTTGCAAATTTCATCTTTTACCATGAGACCGGAGAGTTGTTTGGTTTGCCTGGGAGAAGGGCCTTTTTGGCTGAGCTTTTGGTAGAGACGGATGAATTTATAGACGGTATAGGCGACCAGCGCATATAATATAAATCTCAATAATCCTATGAACATGATTTTAAAGTAGAGGATTTGTCTCGCTAAGTCAATTTCTTCTTGATAAAAATACCCTGTGAAAGTAATATTAAGAGGTAATTTAGGGATCAAATAATAAGGAGAAAGAATGGATTTTTTGCTGACAGAAGAGCAAGAAATATTGAAGGACTCCATCAAAAAATTTGCCGAGAAAGAAATCCGGCCGTTGATCAAAGAGAGCGACGAGATCGGTAAATGGCCAGCCATTCTAACACAAAAATTGGCGGAAATGGGCCTTTTGGGGATAATCATTCCGACCGAATATTCGGGGGCAGGTTATACCAATTGCGATTACGTCATCATGCTGGAAGAGATCTCGAAAGTCGATCCTTCTGTAGGTTTGGTCGTCGCGGCTCACAATTCCCTCTGTTCCAACCATCTAAACCTTTATGCCTCTGAACAGCAGAAAAGCAAGTATTTGACCAGACTGGCAACCGGACAGACACTCGGAGCATGGGGTTTGACTGAATCGGGAGCCGGCTCGGATGCCGCAGCTCTAAAGACCAAGGCCGAGAAAAAGGGAGATCATTGGATTCTCAACGGATCTAAGATGTTTATCACGAACGGTTCGTTGGCAGAAATCCATGTGGTCATAGCGGTGACAGGTCCCGACCAGGGAAGAAAGGGCATGTCAGCGTTCATACTGGAAAAGGGGATGGATGGTTTTCAAGTTGGGAAGGTAGAGGACAAACTCGGGATAAGATCGGCCGATACGGCTGAGCTCATCTTCGAGGATGTACAAATCCCCGCAGAGAATCTTATAGGTGAGGAAGGAAAAGGGTACAGGCAAGCCATGGGTGTATTGGATGGAGGGCGCGTAAGCATTGCAGGATTTTCTTTGGGGATCGCTGCGGGAGCCTTGGAATCGGCCCTGAGATATTCCAAAGAGAGGGTCCAATTTGACCGGCCTATTGCGGATTTCCAGGCTATCCAGTGGATGCTCGCCGACGGATTCACGGAATTGGATGCAGCACGCCTTCTCACTTACCGGGCTGCCTTTCTCGAAGATCAAGGAAAGAAGATACCGAAGGAATCCGCCATGGCGAAACTTTTTGCCAGCGAGCTGGCGGTGAAAGCCTCCTCGATGGCTGTTCAGATTCACGGGGGTTACGGTTTCACAAAAGACTATCCCGTTGAAAAGTTTTACAGGGATTCGAAATTGGCGACCATCGGAGAGGGGACATCGGAAGTCCAGCGGTGGATCATCGCACAGAAGGTCCTCTCTGAATATTGATCCGATCGATTCAAGAAATATGCCGGCTCATGCATCCTTTTTTCCAGTCTCCTTAGATAAGGGGAGGAGGTTTGGTCCGGAATAAACCAGAAAGAACAAGATGGAATTAGCGCAGCAAATCCTTGACGGAGATACCCGGGCTGTCGCAAGAGGGATTTCCATGGTCGAGGATAACAGTCATGAAGCCCAGCGACTCCTTAAAGAGCTTTTTCCCCACACGGGAAAATCCACCATTGTCGGCATAACAGGTTCGCCTGGTTCCGGCAAAAGCACGTTGGTCGACAAATTGATAGGATATCTGAGAAGTGACCATAAGGAGATCGGGATCATAGCCGTGGACCCTTCCAGCCCTTTCAGCGGCGGGGCCATACTGGGCGATCGCATCAGGATGATGAGACATAGTGCCGATCCCGGAATATTCATCCGGAGCATGGCAACCAGGGGGCATCTGGGAGGGCTGGCTAAAGCCTCGGGGGAAGCCATTTCCGTGCTCGAAGCTTCGGGAAAAGATATCATTCTTGTGGAAACCGTCGGCGTGGGACAGGATGAAGTAGAGGTGATTAAATTTGCCGACCTCATTCTGGTGGTCCTGATCCCTGGAGCCGGAGATGATATCCAGGTCTTCAAGGCAGGCTTGATGGAGATCGCCGATATTTTTGTCCTGAACAAGGCCGATTCACCTGAGGCCGACAAAATGGAGAAACAACTCAAGGCCATGCTGGATTTGGGATTGAAAGATAGGCTCATCCCGCCTGTGATCAAAACGGTCGCCACCGAGGGGCGGGGCATTCAACCTCTTTTGGAAGAAATCGAGAATATCCTGTCGACCAGAGATCATGAAATGCAGGCCGCTCGAAAGAAGAGACTGATTTCCTGGATGTTGAAAGACATCATACGCGAAAAATTATACAAAGCCGTGTCCGATAATGTTTTAGAATCTGAGTTCGAGGATTTCGTCGAAAAAATATACAGGCGGGAAACGGATCCTTATACTGTAGCAGACCTGATTGTCTCGAGATCGAAGTAGAGATTTTAGCAGGCTAGCCCTGAATGCTCAAAGTCACGATCCACTTGGCAAAGGATCTGGCATCCTCTAAGTCGCTTTCATCAGGATGGGTTCGGGCCGAGGCAGACATTTCCACCCAGGCTCTATGCTCGGGGGATTTGCTCAACACTTCCATGGCATGGGGGGAGACTTTTCCTCTGCACGTGAACGTTCCCAATATCCTGGCGCCGGAGGCGAGTATCGATGCGTGCTCCAGGGCTTCGCGCGAAAGCCGGCTTCCGGTCAAAGATCCGTGTGTGGAGAACAATGCGATTTTTTTCCGGGGGGGGAGTTTTTTTATCAGCTCTTCTGTTTTGTGGGGAACCCCATGGGAGTGGACAGGAAAACCGACGAATATGAGATCGTAGTCATCCAGGTTTTGGATTTCGTCGGTCGGCTTGATCGTCTTCTCCCCTTCCAGAGCATCGAAAATGGCATCGGCGACCAACTTTGTATTTCCTGTCAGCGTGACATATGTGACGAGTATTTTGGACATGCTGATTCGAGCGCTTAAAATTTGAACCGTATTCCGATTTTAAAAGAAAACGAGCTCAGATCGATTTCTCCTTGTCTGAGGCTCTGAATGTCTGTGACTCCTACAGGGTAATCCTCGGGATCGGATGGTTTTGTTTTGTGTCCTGCCAGGGAGGAGTAGTAGGAGCTGCTCCATCCGTGCTGTTTTTCGTAAAAATAAAGTGAGGCTTTGCCCTCCTCTGTCGTTTTTGTGTTGCTGAATGGATCGTAAAACTCTGTTTCATACGGTCCTTTGAACCCATCGGCTTTGGACCAGACTTTCTCCCCTTCGATCACGATGGCGATCTGCTTGATCAAGTCGTACTCAGCGCCGAATGTCACATAAAATCCCAGTGCCTCAGAATTGTATGAATAGTCCTTTTTCAGAGTGTAGGAATTCTGATCGCCGATTTTCAGTTCCGTATCTTCGAAAAAATTGTATTTGAGAAAAGTGATATGCCTTCCAACGCCAGCAAAAAGATACAGGTTTTTCGAAAATGGCAGTACTTGAGAGTAGGAGAGTCCGATTTTTATCGGGATGCCCTGGATCTCATTGCGGACAAAATCGTTCTCGCTCTGGTTCGAGGTGCCATCGGCAAAAGAAATGGCTCCTTCTTTGGAATCCTTGAAATGACTGCCGGCTAGATTGAATGCAAGTCCGAGGATAAGGGGAATTCTTATCTCGACCTCGTATTTGGACCCGTATTTCAATTGCTCTAGCTGTCCTGTGAGCTGGCCGTTGTTGTATGCCCGCCAATCAGCCCAGAGGGTGTTGTAAGAATCGATCCAAGTGTTCAGATCTCCCTTGCTTACCGCTCCATTGTTGTAACTGATTTTTAAACTGATGCTTTCGCCTGATAAAGGGGAAAAAACCATCAGAAGCACAGCGATGCCTAATAAAAGATTTATTCGTATTTTTTCCATTTTCAAATTATTCTTCCATAAATGAAAAGAAAATTCTAGTTATTTAGTCGGTCAACCCTACGTTTTTTGGTTTGATTTTATGTCACACTCCTTCCCCGGGGCAAAAAGATTGTTATTTTGGTTCCCTCGTTTTTTTTGCTCGCAGCTTCGATTTTCCCTGAGTGATCCTCGATAATTTTTTTTGCGATGGACAGCCCCAGCCCTGTCCCCACGTCTTTTGTGGAAAAATAAGGCTCGAAGATGCGGTCGAGAATTTCCCTGTCCATGCCTGCACCGGTATCGCTGATTTCAATGGTCAAACCCTCATTTTCGCTCGTGAGCCTGACCCGTATTGCCCCCTGTTCTCCTATGGCTTCGATGGCATTGGTGAATACGTTGCGGAATGCGATCTGCAATTTGGATCTGTCTCCATCGTATATAAAGTCTTCTCCTTCATAGTCTTGGAAAAGGGCGACCCGATCGGAAAACACTCTTTTATATGGGGAGATCGTGTCTTCGATGACTTCCTTCAGGTCGAACGGTTCTTTCTGGAGAGCCGATTCTTTCGAAATTTCGAGGAATTCTTTCGCGATTCTTCGAAGATTTTCGACTTCTTTTATGATGTAGGATGTCGATTCGTTAAGGGTTTCTTCAAAATTTGCCTTTTTATCGTTGTAAACTCTTAACAAATGTTCTGCAGAGAGTTGAATGGGTGTCAGAGGGTTTTTGATCTCGTGGGCCACTTTTCGGGCCATTTCGGCCCATGCGACTTTTTTGCTCATCTCTGCCATTTCCTGTTGATGTTTTTTCAGGCTTTTCACCATCGAGTTGAAGCCGTCGATAAGAGTTTTCATTTCATCTTCGTGTTCATGGGGGATGGATATTTCAAGATTTCCCAGACCGACTTCCTTGGTCCCGACAAGTAGCTTCTGGATGGGCGTTATGATCATGCTTCCTACCCCTCTGGCGAAAAGAAGGACAACAAAGACAAAAAAAGAAGAGATGAAGAAGAAAAATTCGAGAAGATCCCTGGTTGCTTTGGATATCTCCTGTTGTTCCAGAGGAAAGGGGAGAGAAATGAGGAGTAACGAGTCCTGAAAAGGATAGGGAATGGTGAGGGTGTGAAAAAAATAGTTGCCGATTTTTTGGCTCTGAGAGTAAAAAGGATTGTTTTCATATAGGATTTTATAAAAGACCTCTCCATCGATCATTTCCGGGAGAATGCCGAAGTCGAAAAATTCCCGGCGGCTCGATGAGATCAAGAATCCGTCCTTATAGAGATTCACATCATTGGAGATGGTTGAGCTGATTACCAACATCACATTATCCGGAGGAAGAGTTAAAGAAAGCTGCTCTTCCTGTTGAAGAATGAAGTATTCTTCGACAACTCTCCGGGCGAAGTTGGCATGAATCTCTGCTTTTTCCGTGATTTGCTGTGCGAACATCTGCCTGACGAAATTTCTAGTTGAGTACGTAAACAGGAGCAGGGGAACAAGGGCGATGGCGATAAACGATATATAAACCCTGTTGGAAAATGACCAGAATGGATTTTTGAGGGTTCCCCTTCCGGATGCCGATGAAAAAACGAGCAGCATCAACACCGAAAAGAGGAGGTTGAGAAAGAATATCCTGAGATATCCGACGGAATGATCGAGCAGATTTTTTTCAGGGGCAAAAAGGGAGTAGATCTTGTTGTTATTCGTGAAAAACAGGCTTTTGAATTTTTTCTCTTTGTCCACGAAAGATGTCCAGTGTGTCTCGGGGGAGGACTGGATTTCCAGGAGAGTCGATTGAGGAATCCCGGTAGATATGTTATCCGGATTAAAAAGCAATTCTCCGTCGAGATTAAAAATAGCGAATCCCAGATCATATTGATTGAGGCTGGGGATGGATGTGATACGCAAGAGTTCGAAATAGGGATTGGCTGAGTACAGGAAGGGAAGCATGTCATAATCGATAGAGAGATAAATGATTATTCTCCCGATGTGTTCGTCTTCCTTGTACCAGTCCTTGTAACCGATTAGAAATTCTTTTTCGATTCCCAAGAATAAAAGGTTGTGTCGGGAAATACTCCAGTCTCTGCTGTGCGGAAGATCGAACTCGAGTTGAAAAAGTTCCGGAACATTTAGAGAAAAACGGGAGAGGATGGCCCCTTCCGGGTTCAGGATCTCGAGGCTGGAGTACCAATTAAATTTTGCGATCAAGGTTTCGTTCCACAAGTCCTGAGCCAGATTATAGGGTTCGGGATTCTGCAAAAAGGCCGTGATCGGATCGCCTCTTCGCTCGATCTCAGGCAGGGAGTTCTCGATAAGATAGGTGCCCCATTTTTCCTGGGATTTTATGATGTTCTGAAGGAAATTTTGGCTAATGAGCCTGCTCTTTGCGGAAAAAGTCTGGTAAACAGAAACATAAATAAGAAAAATAACCAGCAAAAACACAGGAAATACAATTTCTTTTTTTTGCAAGAGAATAGGGAAGCGGCCGAACAAAAATATGAAAATGAGAATGATCCCCTGGATCAACAAGAGCAGGGGATGAATTTTCTGCCACAGAATGGCGGATGAAATCAAGAATCCGCCGATCAATATCGTAAAAGAGATAATTGGGCTTAAGGAAGAGGCGGCAGTGAATCGAAACAGTCCGAAACTGACCGCTGCAAAGATGAGGAAGAAGAAAAAAATGCTCAGATACAGGAGGATAAAAGAAGGAGTGAAAGAAAAACCGAGAAGGTTAAGATTGGAGTGAAAAACGACCCGGGTTATGAACACCTCAAAGACGTAAAGGATCGCGAGGGAGAGCGCTACACTGAGAACATGCCATACAAGAGGCAAAAACAGGGGGGAGTCGGCTTTTTTTCCGGGGAAATACTTTTGGGCATAAAAAAGAAAACAACCGATGATGAGGAAAAGAAAGAATACTGTCAAGAAAATGTCCGCTGGCGACTGCGTAAAATTACCCACAGATAGGAAGCTAGCAGAAGACGGGGAGAAAACCGGCAGGGCTTGAATTTTTTCCAGTTTTCCGAGGGGAAAAAAGACGAGCCTCAATCCTGCCAGGGTAAGGATGATCAAAAATCCCGGCAGGAGTTCTCGTTCCTTGCGAAACGAAGGGGAGATTACCAGTTGGATGAATAATAGAATGAGGGATGCCCCAAGGAGTACATAGGAGATGAGCAGTATCCGTTCTCTCAATTCCGTGATGCTCGCTGTCCGGGACGGAGAGCTGAGGTTGACGGTCGCGACGATATGATTCCCGTCGTTTCTCAAAGGGAAGATGATCGTTTGGATTTCTCCCTGAAGGCCGGGTTCTCCGACATATTCATCTTTATGTCTCGAGAATATTCTTTCCAGACCGGAAACATCGTCCCGGAAATCATAATACTCGATATCGCAGTTTCTCATCAGCCTTGGATGCAAGAAATGATGTTCTTCGAGGTAGGGCGTCTTGAACTGGGGAAGAAATGCGACGAGCTGGAAAAAAACGATGTATTCTTTGTTTGGGATTTGTTTGATAAGAACAAGATAGACAGAGGCCTTGTTCCGGATTAGGAGGGAGAATTCCTCCTGTTTGAAGGAATAGCCTTTTCCGTCCCGGCGGTCGATACTGGTCAGATCGATGATGTTCCCCATCCAGAGAATAGGATATCCCATTTGATCGCAGTAGCTGATTCCATCCCTTTCCGTTTCCAGGTGGAGTTCCTTGAAGAGAGCGAATAAATCTTCACTCGTTGCAGGAAGCGGTGATTCCAGAACCCGGTTTTTAGTTCTCTCGAGCCTGTCCATGAAATGCGAGAAGTCCTTCTTAATCGATACGGCGGTGTTTTTCAGTTGCCGGAGACTTCTATCATAATATCCCGATGTGAGAAGGGAGGGGAGAAAAAAAGACAGCAAGTACAGGATCAGCGATAGGGCGGTGCCCGATGCGAAGGCGAAAAAAACTTTTTTTCTCAAATTTTCTTTGCCTTGATCTCCGTGATTTTCCAAAGAATATCAGGCGACCGATTTTTCCCGGATGTCTCCTCTATCAGATAAAAGAAGATGTAGAACAGGTATTGATCGTTATTTTTTTTGTCTCGGAAGGACCACCTGGCCTGGTAGATGTGGCTTCTTTCGGAAGATTGAGGCTGTCTTTCGGAATAAAATTCAAAAGTGGAGTATGCGGAAAAAATGTTTTTGAAAACAAAATAGGCTTGCTCGTTAGAAAGTTGATCAGAAAAATATATCGGTTCGGGAAGCGAGACATTGATGGGATTTTGTGCGGAAAAGAGCTGATAAAGCAATCTGGAGTTATTTTGGAGAAATGCTCTTTCGATATTTTGCGTGGTAGTTGAAAGGGAAAAAGTGAAAAGAGCTAATGTCGCAATAATGAAAGAAGCCATACAAAAATCATATCACATTCAAAAAAAGGCGTAAACTGGGCTATTCTTTCTTCTTTTTTGTCTTTTTAGGTGCGGCAGTCTCTTTTTTCGTAGGCTCCCCTGCTGGCTTGACCTCGACTTCTTTTAAAACGATATCTTTGAGTTCATCACGAATTTTTTCCATTTTTTTCAGTTTGTCGGTTATCTTTAAAAAGAGAGGGCCCTGGCTTTTGATGCCTTCTTCGATCAGGAACGCCGCACTTTCGGAGCGGCTTTTAAAAAGTCCGGCTTCGACGAGCATATTGAGCTTTTTGTTGCTTTCATCGTTCACGCGGATTGTTAAAACCGTATTTCTCGATGCAAGGGCTCTATCGATCACTTTCCTTATAGATTCGGCAGTTTTAACGGCGAATTTTTCCACGTGGTTTCCGAATTCATCGAAGGGGCGCTGTTGTTTTTTTTCTTTTTGTGTCTCGTCATTTTTTTCTTGTGTCGTGTCTTTACCTGTTTGTGTATCTTTGTCCGTCATAATCTTGGCTCCTGTAATTTGTAACTAAATTACATATAGCACAAATACGCGCGGCATGTCAAGTTTTTTTTTAATATAATTATCCCCCGGCAGATCAGAAAAGAGGGATCTCCCCTTGATCAGATGAGAATAATCCGGAATGAAATGAACGATCGCAAGAAAGGACTGGGTTATGCTTCTTCCGGTTCTTCGGGAGTTTCTTCTTCCAGTTTCTTTATTCTCTTTTTATCTTTTATGCTGCTGATCCCGGCGATGAGTGCGATTAGACCGATTAGAAAGAGCAAAGGGGGAATAAAACCGAACACGAGTTCGTAGAATTCACGCCACCACACGAAAACGGCAAGGTAAATTCCTCCCGCCATTGCGATCAATCCTCCGAAGATGGCAACGAATTTTCCCATTAGGTTATCTCCCTGTTCGAGATTGTCGAATAATTTCGAGAGGGGAATTATATCAAAAGAAAAATCCATTAGCAATTCCTGAATTATTTATGACTCAATCTCACTGCATCTTCTTCGTCGTGAACCATTCGCAGTATTCCAATACGGCTTCATGCGCCACTCCTTGAAGCTGCAGCAATCTTGACTCCTAAATAATCCAGGGACCTGAACTATTTATAAAATATACCGGCACCCTCATATTCTTTTTAACACTAAAACTAAATCAAAACCAAAAGACGTGTCGGTATATTTTACCCTCCCGGCGAACCAATCTTACTGCGTTGAATTTGTTGTGGCCCGTTCGCAGTATACACATACAGCTCACAGGCCACTTCCTTGTCACAACCTTTGTTACTAGGGTGGGTGGAGGGTTTGGTCCGTAAATAATTCAGGGACCTGGATTGTTTTTGTAAAGAAGATTTGAGCATAGCCTTTGAAATATGTAGAATAATGTCGAATCAATGCACTTCTGGAGGAGGCTTACCATGCAACACTCAGGTCTTCGAAGAATTGGATTCTTGCTTTTTGTCGTCATGGCTTTCAGTTCAATTTCATTGGCCAAGGAGGAAAATGGCCGGTTTTTGATCGGCGATATGTCAGTCGCTTCCGGTGAGATGAGATCGGGATATCTTCCGGTCCCGGAAAAGAACGGGATCGAAACAAGCATTCCCATAACGGTTGTGAATGGATCGAAACCGGGCAAGGTGCTGGCTCTTGTCGCTGGTGTGCATGGATATGAGTATCCGCCGATATTATCCTTGTACCGTCTGAAAAACAAGATCGATCCTGCCGAACTCTCCGGAACGCTCATACTGGTTCACATCGCCAACCTTCAGTCTTTCCAGAAAAGAATCATTTATTACAATCCCAATGACTGGAAGAATCTCAACAGGGTGTTCCCGGGAGATCCGGAGGGAACGATCAGCCAGAGAGTGGCCCATGTTCTCAAACAGGAGGTCGTAGACCGGTGCGATTTTCTGATCGATATGCACTGCGGGGATGGGAACGAAGCTTTGATCCCCTATACCTACTGGATGATTTCCGGCAACAAAAATCTGGACGAGCTTTCCAAAAAAATGGCCTTGGCATTCGGGATAAAATACATCATCATCGATCAGTCCCGCACGAAAGATCTCTCCGACTCAAAATATCTGGGGAATACGGCTGTGCTTTTCGAAAAACCCGCTATCACCACCGAATCGGGATATCTGGGCAAAACCGATGAGGAATCTATTGTGCGAAATACAAAGGGAATCCTCAGTGTTATGCGGCTTTTAAAGATGATCGAAGGGGAGCCGGATATGGTTCCGGAGCCTGTCTGGATCGATAAATACGAGGTGATATATTCGGATGGGGATGGTCTTTTTTACCCGCTGACCGATATGGGGTATTATGTAAAAAAAGGGGAGACCGTGGGCTACTTGACCGACTATCTGGGAAATGTGATCCGGGAGTATCGGTCTCCGTTTACAGGGATTCTCCTCTACATCATCGACACACCTCCAACCAACAAAGGAGAGCCTCTTTTCGAGGTCGGATCGATTCTGGAATGACTCCCACCAACCATAGCTGACCCAACGTAATAAAAAGAAGTCAAAGCGTGAAATGATCAAGGGTGCCATATTCGATATGGATGGAACGATCGTCGACGTCACGTACGATTGGAAAAAAATCAAAAAGGAACTGCAGACCGGAGGGGAACCCATCCTTACCTATCTCGAAAATCTCGATGAACCCGAAAAAACCGAGAAATGGCACATTCTGGAGCGCTATGAAGAGCAAGCGACAGCTCGAGCCGTTTTGAAGGAGGGGATGGGAAAATTCCTGGCTTTTTTGAAAGGGAAGGGGATCAAAAAAGCCCTCGTTACGAACAATTCACGAAAGAATGTCGATTTTCTTCTCGATAAATTCAAGCTGAGTTTCGATCTCGTGATTTCCCGGGAAGCGGGGCTCTGGAAACCTTCGGGAGCTCCCTTTTTGCATGTCCTGGAGAATTTCGGGATTCACAGAAAGGAGTGCTGTGTCGTCGGAGACTCCCATTTCGATGTGAAAGCAGCGGAAGAAGCCGGGATCGAACGGATATTCATTTTGGCCGATGAAAGAGGAAAGACGAACTCTATCGGAGGCAAAGCTGTCGGGAGCGTAAGGGAACTTCAACAGAAGATCGAAAATCTGATCTAGCCTAACAATCTCTAATTTCAGCCGTTATTTACGATTATATTTGTCATTGGGGGCGAGCCTATCCTGTCATCAGCAGAATAATCGAGGAATCATCTTGATTTCATAGGGGCAATCGAAGAAAATGGTAGGAATCTGTTTTACGGAGAAGAACGATGAATCAAGAAAAATTGCTGCTCATCCCAGGACCGACACCTGTTCATCCTCGAATTCTCAATTCCCTTTCCCAACCAACAGTTTCCCATGTCAGCCCCATCCTTGTCGATGAATTGAAGGAAGCCCTCAGCAATCTGAAAAGCATCGTGTTTTGCCAAAAAGGAGAGCCGTTCATCGTGGCCGGTGCGGGAACTCTGGCTATGGAGATGGCGCTGTTGAACACGGTTGCCAAGGGGGAGAGGGTGCTAATCCTTTCTCAAGGATTTTTTGGACAGAGAATGGAAAAAATCGCCAAGAGCTTTGGCCTGGACTGCGATGTTCTTCAGGGAGAAGATCGAAAGGCCGTGGAGCCCGCTCTTCTCGAGGATCGAATTTCTCGAAATGCCTATACGGCTGTCGCCGCAACTCACGTGGATACGGCAACCGGGATTTGCGCACCCATTCGGGATTATGCCGGGATCGTAAAGGGCCGAGGTCCTTTTTTCATAATCGATGGCGTTTGTGCCACCGGAGGGATAGAAGAAAAAATGGACGATTGGGGAGTGGATATCGTTTTGACCGCTGCCCAGAAGTGTTTCGGGGTTCCTCCCGGTTTGGCCGTGTTGGTCGTCTCAGAGAGAGCGATCGCAAAAAGAAAGAGCATGGCGTCCATCCCGGCCTTTTATTCGGATCTTCTCAACTGGCTGCCGATCATGAAGGATCCTTCGAAGTATTTTTCCACCCCTTGTGTCAACGAGATCAGAGCTTTTACAGAAGGCACGAGAATCATGCTCGAGGAGGGAATGGAAAGCCGGTTTGCACGGCATGCGCGAACGGCCCAGACCATCCGGACAGAGCTCCTGGATTTCGGCTTTTCCTTTGTTCCGGAGGCCCCTTACCTGGCGGATACTCTGAGCGTTGTGCGGTATCCCGAGGGAGTCGAAGATGGGATCTTCCGCAAAACTTTTGCCGAAAATGGCGTCATCGTTGCCGGGGGGCTGGGCCATCTGGCAGGGAAAGTTTTTCGCATGGGGCATATGGGGAATCTTTCTCTTTCCCAGATCGACTTTGCCCTTGCCGCTTTGAAAAAAACTCTCGCATCCATCGGATTTTCCGGCAAGTTTGGCCCCGAGAAAGGCGGTGGAGAATAATCATGGCGAGCAAAGTGTTTTTTGTGCCCGCTTCGGAAATAGATGGCCATGAAGCCCTGGCTAAGAAAACCAAAAGGATATTTTCTGCTCTTGGTCTAAAGAAAGCTGTAGAAAAAGATTCTTTTGTGGGGATCAAGATCCACTTCGGAGAGAAAGGCACAACAGGCTATATCAAGCCGCCCTGGTTGAAACATTTGATCGAAGATCTGAAAAAGACAAAGGCCAAGATTTTTTTGACGGATACCAATACCTTGTATATCGGTAACAGATCCAATTCTGTGGAGCATCTTCGGTTGGCTGCAGAACATGGATTCTCTTTGGAATCCATGGGGATTCCCGTTATCATCGCTGACGGACTTATCGGGAAGGAAAGCGGCGAAGTGGAAGTGAACCTGGATCATGTCCGGTCGGCGAAGATCGCCAGTACTTTTTTTCATACCGATATGCTCCTGTGTCTTAGCCATTTTACCGGCCACATCCTTACCGGATTCGGTGCTGCCATCAAGAATTTGGGGATGGGGTGTGCATCCCGGGCGGGAAAACTCGAGCAGCATTCCGATGTGCACCCCTGGGTCAGCGCAAAAGCATGCACGAACTGTTCGATTTGCCTCGAGCACTGTCCGGCCGACGCCATCGAGCAAGCAGACGGCAGCGCCCGCATCATCGATGAGAGATGCATCGGGTGCGGAGAGTGTCTGGTTGTCTGCAATTTCGGAGCCGTCAAGATGAAATGGGACGGAGACGCGCTGCGCGTTCAGGAAAAAATGGCGGAATATGCCTATGCGGTTCTGAAAAGCGTGAAGAAAAAAGCGGGTTTCATCAACTACCTGATAAAGATCACCAAAGATTGCGACTGCATGTCTGAAAATGGAAAAATCATCGCTGCCGATTTGGGAATTCTGGCCTCCCTCGATCCGGTCGCAGTGGATAAAGCTTCGGTCGATTTGCTTGTGGAAGCGGGCGGACGGGACTTTTTGCGAGAAGCCATCGATGTGGATTGGTCTGCCCAGCTTAGGCATGCCGAAAAAATCGGGTTAGGCTCGATGGAATACGAACTGGATAATTTACTTTAGTTTACTTTAATTGACAATAATTTACTCTATCCCCTAAAAAAATCTCAAAAGGACAATTTTTCTGTTGTTTTTGAGAACCCTTTGCCTCACGTGCCGGAATGCAAGAAAAAAATCGGGGCGATGGGATTTGAACCCATGACCCCAGCGTCCCGAACGCTGTGCGCTGCCAGACTGCGCTACGCCCCGATGAAAAGCCCAATTATAAATGGAAATCGCGTTACAGTAAAGCCTGAATTCATATGTGCAGTTCGATGATATCCTCGTCCTCGAGTATATAACTCCGGGTGACCTTTTGTCCCTGGTATTTGTTTTTTCCCCAGATTCTCGCGTACTTCAATCTTTGGGCGAAGTCTTTGTGAACGGCCTTTGCCATATCCATGAGAGAGCTTCCTCTTTTGAAAACATAAGGATCCTCATGGTCCACTTTTTTCCCAGGGATCTTGCTGTAAACGCGAATGACATCGAGAAGGACGTAAATCCGCGTTTTCAAGTCTGTCAGCGTGTGTTCCTCAAAGATCGAAACAGGAACCGGTTCGAATCCCGGGTCCAGGAACTCTTTGATGGAGGTCAGGTTTTCTTCTGCCCGAGGGCTATCGGTTTTATTTGCGAGGATAAGGGTCTTTTTCATGAATTGCTGCTTTTCCTGAGGAACCTCTCTCTCTTTCGGGACGAGATCGATCCTTTTTTCTTCGAGCTTGGCCAACAGTGTCAGGAAATCTTCCGCAGGCTCAGGCAGCGATATGTCGAGCACGAGCAGGATCGCATCGGCTGCCTTGATCAACTCGGCCTGCCAGAATTCGAAATAATCCTGGGTGATTGGAGGCATGTCCACGAGCTGGATCTGGATGTTTTCGTAAGGCATCATAGCGGGTGATGGCAGGCGTGTTGTGAAGGGATAGTCCCCTATATCGGGATTGGCATTGGTCAATGCCTTGATAAGCGATGATTTTCCCGAGTTCGGGCTCCCGATAACGACGACCTGTCCGGCTCCTGTTTTTTCGACCTGAAAGGCTGCTGTGTGCCTGGCTACCGCGGGGCTTTTTTGGCTTTCAGTTTTGAGTTTGGCGATTTTTGTCTTAAGCTGGGCCTGGAGTTTTTCCGTTCCTTTGTGTTTGGGAACGATCGCCAATAAATCCTCGAGGACAGAGATCCTCTCCTGGGGATTTTTCGCTTTTTTCAGCTCCTTCTCTTTTTCGAAGTACTGGGGAGGCAGATTTGCCGGCATTTCAACCTCCCCCATAGTATATACAATTTCCTGATTCGGAAAAAAGGGGACGGTTCTATTTTTTTTGAGATTGGTTGGCCCGGATGGGTAAGAAATGCCGATGGAATTTGTAAAAGGATTTGCATTTAGTAGTTTTTAGGAAGATATGAGTCGTCGGCATTTTTTATCAATAATTCAGGGTCCTGGATTATAGACCGGCCAAGGTTGCTGTAGCGACAAAGAAGTTTTCCCCGGAGCTGTAGTGGACTACCGCGAGTGGGATACGATGAAGTCGATGCAGTGAGATTGGTTGGCCCGGATGGGTAAGAAATGCCGATGGAATTTGTAAAAGGATTTGCATTTAGTAGTTTTTAGGAAGATATGAGTCGTCGGCATTTTTTATCAATAATTCAGGAAGGGGAATGAGAGGAATTTGGAGGTTAATTCGTCCCTCTCTATGCATGCTTTTTCCGGCAAAAATTTAAGGGCTAAAAAAAGGACAAAAAAAGCCGATTTTCCCTGTAAAAAGGGGAATTTTTCCTTTACTAAATCATGATTTTAAGGTACAATTAATTATGCGAAAAATGCCCATTGGGTTGTGCAAAATTCCCGCCTGCATAACCGATTTTTTTCCAAAAATTGAGATAATATGAAACAAAAAAGTTATACCGCAGAAAGCATCAAAGTTCTAAAGGGGTTGGATGCCGTTCGCAAGCGCCCGGCCATGTATATCGGCTCTACGGGACCTGAGGGACTTCATCATCTGGTCTATGAAGTTGTGGACAACAGCATAGATGAGGCCTTGGCAGGATATTGCAGCAAGATCGAGGTGACGATCCATGTGGATTGCAGCGTCACTGTCGTCGACAATGGCCGCGGCATTCCGGTCGGGATGCACAAAAAAGAGAAAAAACCTGCCGCCGAAGTCGTCATGACAACCCTTCATGCCGGAGGCAAGTTCGACCAAAAGACCTACCAGGTTTCCGGAGGCCTTCATGGGGTGGGAGTTTCTGTCGTCAATGCTCTAACTGAGAGGCTCGACCTGGAAATCAAGACAGGGGGCGGAGTCTATACCCAGGGCTATAAAAGAGGAAAACCCATCGACAAGCTCAAAAAGATAGGGAAAACGAAAAATACGGGGACAAAGATCACATTCAAGCCTGATTCCGAAGTCTTCGATTCCACGGATTTCAATTTTGATATTCTGAGCCAGCGATTGAGGGAGCTTTCCTACTTGAACAAGGGTCTGATGATCAGCATCGCCGACGAACGATCCGACAAACGCAATGATTTTCAATATAAGGGTGGAATAAATGAATTCGTTCAATACCTCAACCAGAATAAATCCGTCTTGAATCCAAAACCTATCTTTTTCGAATCCCAGAAGGATGATGTGATCGTCGAGATGGCCCTCCAGTACAACACCAGCTACTCGGAGAACATCTTCACCTTCGTAAACAACATCAATACGACAGAGGGAGGAACACATCTGATCGGATTCAAAGCTGCCCTGACAAGATCCATCAACAATTATGCCAACACCTATAACCTGATAAAAGACCTGAAACAAAATGTGTCGGGTGATGATACAAGAGAAGGTTTGTGTGCGGTTTTGAGCCTTAAGATGAAAAATCCTCAGTTCGAAGGCCAAACAAAAACGAAACTGGGAAACAGCGAGATCAAGGGGATCGTTGAGTCCATGGTGAACGAACAGCTTTCCATTTATTTCGAGGAAAATCCACCTGTCTCGAAAAAGATCATCACAAAAATTCTCGATGCGGCCAGAGCGCGTGAAGCCGCTCGCAAGGCCCGGGAGTTGGCCCGGCGCAAAGGCGTTCTCGAATCGACCTCACTTCCGGGAAAACTGGCTGACTGCCAGGAAAGGGACCCTGCTGAAAGCGAGATTTTTATCGTAGAGGGAGATTCTGCCGGCGGATCTGCCAAGCAGGCCCGGGACCGCCGCAACCAGGCCATCCTCCCCTTGAAGGGAAAGATCCTCAACGTCGAGAAGGCCAGGTTCGATAAGATACTCCAGAGCGAAGAGATCGGTGTCATCATCTCGGCACTTGGAACCGGTGTCGAGCAGTCGGATTTCAGTCTGGAAAAACTCCGCTACCATAAGGTCATCATTATGACGGATGCCGATGTGGATGGCTCCCACATCCGCACGCTATTGATGACTTTTTTCTATCGCCAGATGCCCCAATTGATCGAAAAAGGGCATCTATACATCGCCCAACCCCCGCTTTACAAGATATCCAAGGGAAAATCCTTCCAGTATCTCAGGGATGAGCGGGAATTCGAGCGCTACATCATCCGGAAAATTTCCGATGAATTCCAGGTCAAAGTCAGCCGGCAAAAGGAACCGATCAAAGGAGAAAAATTCCGCAAGTTCTTCCAGAGGATTATCGCCAAAAAGAACTTCATCCAGATTCTCGAGAGAAAGAATTTCCCGTTTTTCTTGATCCAGATGCTTCTCGAAAACGGAGCCAGTGACAGGACTTTTTTGCAGAAACAGAAAAACATAGAAAATATCCAAAATCTCCTGAATGAAAAGGGAATCGTTTCTGTCGTGAGCAAAGATGAGGAGCATGGGATGTTCGAGCTTTCTGTCACTTTCCAGGTCAATGGGATGAAAGTGTCGTGCAAAGTGAACATGGATCTCATCACATCTGCGGAATACCAGAATCTTTACAAGGTCCACGAAGAATTGGAGGGGATCAAGGCTCCTTTCCATGTCCTGGGCAACAACGACAAGGTTAAAATCGAGAATGAGTCCAAGCTTCTGGAGTACTTGTTCGAGCATGGAAAAAAGGGAATTGTCATCCAGAGGTACAAAGGTCTCGGAGAAATGGCGCCAGGCCAGCTCTGGGAAACGACCATGGACCCGGAAATCCGTTATCTTCTCCAAGTATCCATCCAAGATGCTGTGGAAGCCGATAAAATATTTACCATCCTTATGGGAGGAGAAGTCGAATCTCGGCGCAATTTTATAGAGGAAAATGCTCTCGAAGCACAGAACCTGGACATTTAGCATTCAGAAATTTGGAGCCCGGAAGAAATTATTAAAAGTTCCCGATGAGGATATCCATGGCCGTAGATTTCTTTAGGAGTGAAGGAAGTCACAGGAGCTTTTCATGAAGGACTCGAAAAAAGGAGAACAGATGAGCAGCAAGCTGTCCGTTGTAAGTCTTGAAAAAGAGATGCGGCAGTCCTATCTGGATTATGCCATGAGCGTGATCATAGGGCGAGCCATTCCTGATATAAAAGACGGGCTTAAGCCTGTGCACCGGCGCACCCTTTTTGCCATGCATGATATGGGAAACACGTGGAATAAGCCCTACAAAAAATCGGCCCGAATCGTCGGGGACGTCATCGGTAAATATCATCCCCACGGAGAAATGGCCGTGTATGATACCGTTGTGCGAATGGCCCAGGATTTCAGCCTGCGCTATCCCCTGGTGGATGGACAGGGGAACTTCGGATCTATCGACGGAGATCCTCCTGCAGCAATGCGGTATACCGAAGTCCGGATGAAAAAAATCACGGTGGAGATGCTGGCTGACCTCGAGAAAGATACCGTCAATTTTATCGACAACTATGACGGAAGCCTTGAAATGCCTGAGGTCTTGCCGGCGAAATTTCCGAATTTGCTCGTAAACGGAAGTTCCGGCATCGCTGTCGGAATGGCAACGAACATCCCCCCTCATAACATGGGCGAGGTCATCGACGGGATCGTATATCTTATCAAGCACCCTCAGGCAACGCTGGAAAAGATCATGGAGTTTATCTCCGGCCCGGATTTTCCCACGGGTGGATATATTTTTGGCCAGGTGGGAATCAGGAGTGCCTACGAAACGGGCAAGGGGATTATCCAGCTCAGGGCACGGGCCATGATCGAGAGGGGCCGGAAGAACGAGCGTGACCGGATCGTGATCACGGAAATCCCTTATCAAGTAAATAAAGGGAGATTGTTGGAGAATATTGCCCAGTTAGTGAACAGCAAGAAGATAGAAGGGATAGCCGATATCAGGGATGAATCGGATAGGGAGGGGATGAGAATCGTGATCGAGATCAGGAGGGGAGAATTTCCGGAAGTTATCCTGAACAACCTGTATAAACACACATCTCTTCAGTCGTCCTTCGGGATCAATTTGCTGGCCATCGTCGAAAAACAGCCCAAACTTTTGGGCCTCCTGGATATGATGCGCTATTTCATATCTCATCGGCAGGATGTCGTGAGGCGCCGCACTCGATATGAACTGAAGAAAGCGGAACACCGGGCTCATATATTGGAAGGATTGACTATCGCTCTGGATCATTTGGATGAGGTGATTGCACTCATTCGAGCGTCCCGAACGGTGGAACAGGCAAGAAAAGGCCTCATCACGAATTTCAATCTTTCCACGATCCAGGCTCAGGCCATTTTGGAAATGCAGCTTCAGAAACTGACCGGATTGGAAAGGGATAAGATCGTCAAAGAGTACGAGGAGTTGAAAAAGCTCATCGCCAAATTGAGAAAAATTCTCGGAAGTGAAGAGCTCATCTATGGCATCATCATCGATGAACTCAAACAGATAAAACAGTCTTATCAAGATGATCGGCGCACTGAGATCATTCCGGAAGAAATCGTCGATATCAAACCGGAAGATCTGATCAAAGAGGAGGATGTCGTCTTGACCTACACATCTTCTGGTTATGTCAAGCGAACATCTTTGAGTTACTATCATTTTCAAAGCCGGGGAGGAAAAGGCCGCAGAGGGATCAGTATGAAGCCGGAGGATGTGGTTCAGCACCTGTTTATCAGTTCGACCCATAGCTATCTCCTCATTTTCACCGACAAGGGGCACCTCTATTGGCTGAAAGCTCTGCTCATACCGGATCTGGGAGTGGCGAGCAGGGGAAAATCCATTAAAAATCTGGTAGAAATGGAACCCGGCGAAAAAGCCAAATCCGTGGTGGCTGTAAAGGAATTTTCGGAAGACAAATATATCGTGATGTTATGCTCGGACGGAAGGATTAAAAAATCACGTTTGAGCGACTTCCGTCACATACGAAAAGGGGGCATTATCGCCATGGGCATGGCCCCCAAATCGGAATTGCTGGCGGCGAAGATGACAGATGGCAGTACCGATATTATCATTGGAACGAAGATGGGGAAAGCCATCCGGTTCAAAGAGAGCGATGTCAGGCCCATGGGGAGACAGGCAGCCGGAGTGAAAGCCATTACTTTGAGCAAAAAGGATGAAATAATCGGTATGGTGATCGCCGGGAAGGAAGACAAGTATATCTTTACGGCAGGAGAAAAAGGCCAGGGAAAGAAAACAGCAGTCGATATTTATCCGCGGCACCGGAGAGGCGGGAAAGGTGTCATAAACTTGAAGATCAGCACGAAAACCGGGAAGGCTGTCGGAATCGTCGGGATTTCCGAAGAGGAAATTATTCTCATCACGGAAATGGGCAAGGTTATCCGGATAAAGACCGAACAGGTCAGGCCCCTAGGACGGGCAACCCAGGGAGTGAAGCTGATCAATCTCGAAAAGGGAGACAAGGTCGTCTCGATCGCTAAAGTCCGCGAAAGCTGATACCCCGTCCGCGTGATACGTCTTGACACGCGGTCCTAATCTTCTTTAAAATTGACCCAACCAATCCCAGTGAGTGCAGTCTAACCAAGGAGGAGGCTATGATCGAGACTGTCAGCCAGCTTTTTTCCAATACGATCAAATCTTTTCCCCGAGAAGATCTGATGCTTTACAAAAAAGAAGGGGAGTACGTCCCGATATCTACGGAGGAATTCGGAAACAAGGTAAAATATTTCTCCCTCGGGCTTAAGGAGCTAGGATTCAATCCTGAGGATAAAATGGTCATTCTCTCGGAAACCCGTCCGGAATGGGTGATGTCGGATTTCGCCTGCCTTTGCGCAGGGGGGATCACGGTTCCTATTTACCCGACTTTGATGCCCCCTCAAATCAAATACATCACGGAAAATTCCGATGCCAAGATCCTGGTGTATTCTGATTCCGAACAGGGAAGCAAGGTCGAAGAGATAAGATCCGGCCTGAATAATGTTTTGCACTACATAACATTCGAGGCTGACGCTCCCGAAGGCGTACTGACTTTTGACCAGATTTTGGAAAAGGGAAAAAGGATATATGAAGAGAGCCCGGATCTGTTCGAGAAAGCCGCCTCCACGGCAAGGCCCGATCAGGTGGCCTCCATCTTATACACATCAGGTACAACGGGTATTCCCAAGGGAGTTATGCTCACGCATAAGAATTTTCTCAGCAACGTCAAAGGCGTGACCGATGTCATTCCCTTCACGAGTGAGGATAAGGTTTTGTCCTGGCTTCCCCTTTCCCATAGTTTTGAAAGAATCGCTACCTACACCTATCTTTACAAGGGGTGTTCGATCGCCTATGCCGAAAACATGCTGACGGTTGGACAGAATATGCCCGAAGTCCGGCCTACCGTTATCGTGGGTGTTCCGCGGATGTTCGAAAAGGTCTATGCTGCTGTCATGGATAATGTGCTGGCGAGCTCTCCCCTAAAGAGGAAGATTTTCTTTTGGGCACTGAAAGTGGGAAGAGAATTCGGCCAGAAAACCCTGAACAGAGAGTCCATTCCTGGATTTCTCGAATTGAAGAGAAAAATTGCCCATAAACTTGTGTTTTCAAAGATCATTGCCAAAACAGGCGGAAGAATCAGGTTTTTCGTTTCCGGGGCTGCCCCGCTTTCCAAGGATATCGCCGAGTTGTTTTACGCGATGGGACTCATCGTGCTTGAAGGCTATGGACTGACAGAAACATCACCGGTTATCTCGGTAAACAGGCTCGAAAAGATAAAATTCGGCAGCGTCGGCCCTCCGATTCCTGAGGTCGAAGTGAAAATCGCCGAAGATGGAGAAATTCTCGCCAGGGGTCCCAATATCATGAAGGGATACTACAAAATGGAGGAAGAGACCAGGGAGGCCATCAAAGAGGGATGGTTTTATACGGGAGATATCGGCCATCTGGATGAAGAAGGATTCATCGTCATCACAGACAGGAAAAAAGATCTCATTGTCACGGCCGGAGGCAAAAATGTCGCACCTCAACCTATTGAAAATGCCCTCAAAACCAACACTTATATAAATGATGTACTGGTCATCGGAGACAAACGGAAATTTATGTCGGCCCTTGTGGTTCCTAATGTTGAAAAATTGGAAGACTATGCCAAATTCAACAAAATTCCTTACGAAAACAGGCAGGACTTGATAAAAAGGGAAGAGATTATCAAATTTTTGGAGGCGGAAATCGACCGGGCGACTCCCAACCTTGCTTCCTATGAAAAGATCAAGAGAATTGCGCTTTTAGATAAAGAGTTCACGATTGCCGAGGGGGAAATCACACCCACGTTCAAGATCAAAAGGAATGTTGTCGAGAATAAGTATAAAGATCTGATCGATGCCCTTTATGTCGGGGACAGCCGGGAATAAGGAAAGGCTTGGGTTTATTCTGACTTTTTTTGGTAATAGAGAATCCTGCCGCAGTTTTCGCATATGATGATCTGATTCTCGGCGATGATTTCGTTCAACATCTGGGGCCTTACCCGCATGTGGCACATGGTGCAGAATTCCTCTGTAACCGGGGAGAGGACGATTCCGTCTTTATTGCGTGAAATCTGTTCATAGAGTTTCAATTGATCGGAAGGGATTTTCGGCAACAACTCATCTTTTTCCTTCTTAACATTATTGAGCGTTTCTTCCGCTTTTTCCTTTTCTTTAAAAATCGCTTCTTTTTTCTTGCTCAATTCGGCCTGGACTTCATCGGCTTTTTTAATGGCTGATTTGATTTCCTTTTCGATTTCATCGGCAGTAAGCATTTCTCCGATAATTTCTTCTTCCAGAAAGTCTATTTTTGCTTTGGAGTCCTCGATCTCCTTTAAGAGAGAGCTGTATTCTTTGTTGGTTTTGACCTCGTTGAGCTGCCGTTTGTATTTGGCCGCCTTATCTTTTTCGGTCTGGAGATCCGACTCGAAGTCGCGACGTTTTTTCTGATTATTGGAGAGTTTGTCCTTGGCCTCCTGAACGATTTGGAGGCTTTCCTTCGATCTTTTCTCTATCGCTTTGATTTGGCGGGGAATGTCGTCGAGGAGGACAGACGTGTTTCTTATCTCGATATCGAGCTTCTGGAGTTTGATCAAATTTTCGAAATTCGTTTCCACATCTTATCCTCAGGGGGAAATGGGCCTACCAGGATTCGAACCTGGGACCTGCCGGTTATGAGCCGGTGGCTCTACCGCTGAGCTATAGGCCCTTCGAAACATTATATAATTATCAAATATAGAGACCCAAGTCAATTCTCTGGGCTATTTATAAAAAGCCGATGCCAAATTTCCTATCCAGGAAAACAAATGTTCATATCTATATTTTAGTGCATCGGCTTTTTCCCCTTCGGGCCATCCGATCTCACCGCATCGACTTCTTTGCAGCCCATTCGCGGTATATACATACAGCTTCATGGGCCGCTTCATCGTCGCTACGGCAATATCGGCCGGTAAATAACCCAGAGCTTTGGCTATTTATAAAAAGCCGATGCCAAATTTCCTATCCAGGAAAACAAATGTTCATATCTATATTTTAGTGCATCGGCTTTTTCCCCTTCGGGCCATCCGATCAAAAAGTTCAGGGCGGGGTGGAGGATACTAGAGTGGGGTGGAGGATCTCGACTCGAAAATTATCCAGGACCTGGATTATACCAGTTCTTCGCCGTTCGTAAAGGATTTCAACTTCCGGCTCCGGCTGGGATGTTTCAATTTCCGTAACGCTTTCGCTTCGATCTGCCGGATTCTTTCACGCGTGACCTTGAATTGCTGGCCCACCTCTTCCAATGTGTGTTCGTTCCCGTCACCCAGTCCGAATCTCATCTTCAGGACTTTGGCTTCTCTTTCCGTGAGCGTTTTCAGGGCGTTTTCGATCTGCTCTCTCAGGTTGATATGAATAACGGCATCGGGAGGGGAAGGGATAAATTTATCCTCTATGAAATCACCCAAGTGACTGTCTTCTTCTTCTCCGATGGGAGTTTCGAGCGAAATGGGTTCCTGAGCGATCTTGATAATTTTGCGCACTTTGCTGATCGGCAGGTCCATTTTTTTCGCGATTTCTTCGCAGGTCGGCTCTCTCCCTATTTCTTGGACCAGGCTTCGGGAGATCCGGATCAACTTATTGATGGTTTCTATCATATGAACGGGTATTCGAATTGTTCTCGCCTGATCTGCGATCGCTCGGGTGATCGCTTGCCTGATCCACCAGGTGGCGTAGGTCGAGAATTTGTAACCTCTCCGGTATTCGAATTTGTCCACAGCTTTCATCAATCCCATATTGCCTTCTTGAATCAAATCGAGGAACTGGAGTCCTCTGTTGCTGTATTTCTTGGCAATCGAAACAACGAGCCTCAAGTTTGCCGCAACCAGCTCCTTTTTTGCCTGGTCGCTGACTTTTCTTCCTGTAGTGATGGCCCTCAACGTCTTTCTCAATGCCTGAGTGTCTAATCCGATCTCTTTTTGGATCGAGCGCAACAGTTTGTTGACCTCTTTGATTTTCTGCGTTATCTCGGCTTCTTTTCTCTTGGCGCGCTTGGACTTTGCCTGTTTAAGGGCTATGTTCAGTTCTTCTTTGGTCTCTTCCAGCTCGTTGATCACTCTGAGTTTTTCCCTCAAATTCTCGATTATTTCTTCACGCAGGCTGGGGCGGATGTTCAGCTTTCTTATGGACCGGCTCATCTGGACGATCAGGCGGCCTCTTGTGAAGGCATATTTTTTACGAGGGGGCATGGAATCGAGCTTTTCGCTCAATTCTCGAATTTTTGCGATTTTCTTCAGAATTTGTTTCTTTTTTTCTTCGAGCTTCCCCTCCCCGATTTCATCCTCGCTTATTTCGAACATATCTTGGAGGATATCAGGAAAATCATCGAGCTTATCTTCTATGGAGAGAACCTCGTTGAGAACCAGTCTCGTTTTCGACAGAGCCTTGATAATCGTTTTTTCTCCCCTCTCGATCTCTCTTGCAATAGCGATCTCCCCCTCTCTTGTGAGGAGGGATATATTGCCCATTTCCCTCAGGTAGAGCTTCACGGGATCCGTGGTTCGCTCCAGTCCCTCTAGAGATACGATGTCGCTTTTTCTCCTTTTTGGAAGGTGCCCTCTCCGCTTGTATCTGATCTTAATGCCGTAGTCATCCATCGAACTGATGAAGTCGTTGAAATTCGCATCGCTGTCGAACTCGTCTTGAAAAGTCTTGTCAATTTCCTCGAAAAGCAGATATCCTCTTTTTCTTCCTTTTGAAATCAGATCGTGGATTTCGTCTTTATCGTATTTGCTTTCGGATGGCAATTTTATCTCCTATTACTCATTGGTTACGTTGAATGGATAAAGAGAGTTGTTTTTTGATCGCGAATTTTTGGCTCAACAATGCATTGCTTTTTTCGTGATCTCCGCTTCTCTGCAGTTTTTTTATTTGAGCGTCCAGTTCTGCGCATTTCATCTCAAGGGATCTATCTTTTAGACTATCGACGCAGTCCTTTGCCACTTCGAATGTGTATGGAATATTTTCTTCGAACTGAATTTCAGATAGGGCGCTGTATACAGATTTGTCCAAAATCTGCTTGAATTCGTGAAAATCAGGGATTTTCTTGGTTTTCGCGTATGATTTCTTGATTTCCCTGAAAATCGGCTCTCCTTTCAGGCCCGTGAAATAATCTTCCTTGATAAAGTCGATAATTCGCGAAGTGACTCCCTTATCCCGAAATAATATTTTTATAAGGATTTCTTCGGCCGGCAGGAACCGGATTTTTGTTTGCTCCGAGATATCCTCAGTTTTCTTGGTGATGATCGACCGCAAAACTCCTTCTTCGACCTGGAGATATTCGGATGCCTGCTTTATGTATTCACCCCTGACAACCAGGTCGGAAATTTTCCCCAACTCCATCGCGATATTTTTTACGATCCCGGTTTTTTCTTCGGGAGTCTGGTATACCACGCTTTTTTTCTGGTACTGTATCAGAAACCTGAGACCTGGGACGCTTCCTTCCTTTAATTTATGGAACGCAGCGATCCCATTTTTTTTGATAAAACTATCCGGATCATATCCTTTAGGCAGGCTTAAAATGTCTGTCTGCATTCCCTTTTCGAAACCCAGAGATACGGCACGGCTCGCTGCTTTTATCCCTGCCGTATCACCGTCGAAGCAAACGATCAATTTCCTTGCGTTTTTTTTTGCAATGTATATCTGGTCGGGAGTCAAACTCGTTCCCAAAGGGGCGACCAGATTTGTTATGCCTGCCTGATAAAGCGCGATAAAATCAGTGTATCCTTCCACGATGATAATTTCCTGGGTTTCCCGAATGGACTCTTTGCAAAAATTCAAGCCATAAAGAAGCCTTCCTTTTGTATAAATAGGCGTATCGGGAGAGTTCAGGTATTTGGGTTCGGCATCGAACAGGCTTCGTCCTCCGAATGCCACAACTTTTCCGGATTCGCTGAATATCGGGAAGATGACCCTCCCTCTGAATCGGTCGTAATAGCTGTTTTTAGCCTGGTGGTAAATGACCAGCCCCGCTTTTTCCAGGTCTTTAGGGGCAATGTTTTGTCTTTGAAAAGTGGATATCAATGCATCCCAGGAGTTTATGGCGTAGCCGATCTTGAATTTCTGTATGGTTTCATCGGAAAATTGCCTCTTGTGAAGGTAGGCCAGGGCTTTTTTCCCCTCGCCTGTGTTGTGGAGATTTTTCCTGAAACAGGCCAGAGCATCCTCAGTGATTTTCTGGATTCGTTCTTCCAGCTTTTTATATTGGGGGGAGAGCCTTTTCCGTTCGGGAAGGGGAATATTGTATTTTTCTGCGAGGAAGCGGACGGCTTCGGGAAAACCGAGGTTTTCTTTTTCCATGATGAGGGTAAAAACGTCTCCTCCGGACCCGCAGCCGAAACAGTGGAAAAGCTGCTTTTCCTCATCCAGTGTAAAAGAGGGGGTTTTTTCCGAATGAAACGGACAAAGCCCGACATGTCTCCTGCCGGCCCTTCTCAAAGTTGTGTACTGGGAGGCCAGCTCGAGGATGTTGGCGGCCTGTCTTATTTGATCGATAATTTCCATTCTATCCTGGATATTTCATGAATTAGTGATAAACGGTCTCTTTCTTCATAATAGCAGATTATTTGAAATTTTTAATGTCGCGACCGAAATATTTTCGCTTTATCAAAATCCGAGATTCTCTTTCCTTTCCAAAATAAAAAGAAAGACCGAACTCATCCGAATCATTCACTTATTTTTAATAATAGGCGTTTTTATGAGCTGTCCATATCAGCAGATATTGGATAGACAATAACTACTTGAATATAGGGTGGAGGGGACGAATTGTCAAGCATCTAACTCCTTTATAATTAATTTTTTATAAAATTTTTTCTGTATGCGAGAATTATCCTGCAGCATTAACTATCCGATGTGGCCGATGTAACCGTTGTTGTCGTGATTTTCTACCGCGAACAGACTACGATGAAGCTGATGTGGTGAGATTAGCCGGGAGAATGACAGCGATGAGATTTATCCAAAAAATTAAATGGTATTATAAGAAAGGGAATTGGTTTTTATGAATAGACAGATAGCCTGGATTCTATACGGGCTTAGATTGTTGTAGCGGCGAAGAAGTGGTCTGTGAAGCTGTATTTGTATACCGCGAACAGACTACGATGAAGCTGATGTGGTGAGATTAGCCGGGAGAATGACGGCGATGAGATTTATCCAAAAAATTAAATGGTATTATAAGAAAGGGAATTGGTTTTTATGAATAGACAGATAGCCTGGATTCTATACGGGCTTAGATTGCTGCAGCGGCGAAGAAGTGGTCTGTGAAGCTGTATTTGTATACCGCGAACAGACTACGATGAAGCTGATGTGGTGAGATTAGCCCGTATAGAATCCAGGCTAGAGGTGGTTGATGAGACTTGCCAGATAACCCGCCCCAAAACCGTTATCGATGTTTACGACCGCTACTCCACCCGGACAGGAATTCAGCATCGCTAATAACGCAGCCAGTCCTTTCATGCTGGCGCCATATCCCACACTCGTTGGGACCGCAATGATCGGTTTATCCGTGATGCCTGCGATGACGCTGGGAAGAGCCCCTTCCATTCCGGCTACGGTGACGAGGACTCTCGCTTCCGTGATTTTGTCATATTCTCCGAACAATCTATGCAGGCCGGCCACTCCCACATCATAAACCCTCTCCACATCGTTCCCGAATATCTCACAGGTAATGGCGGCTTCTTCAGCTACAGGGATATCGGATGTCCCGGCCGTGATCACGATGATTTTCCCTTTTCCTTCGACTCCTTTTTTCTGTTTGTAAAAGATCGTTTTGGCCAGCGCGTTATACTGAACTTTTGGCAGCTTAGCTTTGACCTTTTTATACACCGCAGGATCGACTTTCGTGACCAGCAGATTGTTCCCTTTTTTTAAAATTTCCCGGGAAATTTTGATGATCTGATCGGCTGTTTTCCCTAAGCCGAATATGATTTCCGGAAAACCCCTCCTTAACTCCCTGTGATGGTCGATCTTGGCGAAGGCCAGATCCTGATAAGGATAATCCCTTAGGCGTTTAAGAGCGTCTTTTGGGGAAAGCGCTCCTTTTTGGACCTGGATTAGGATATCTTCAAGCTGTGATTTCATAATCCTAATTCTAGCATACCCAGACCTGTTAAGCTAGACTGCAAGAGCCCGTGAAAATAGAGTGACTTTCAAGGTTTGACCCCGGCATTTCATTCGGTTAACATGGAAGAAAATGACCGTCACAAAAACGATAGCAAGGCAGGTGTCGCTTGAGGGCATCGGGATCCATTCTGGGAGGCATGTGCGACTTAAACTGATCCCTTCCGGTTCGGGAAAAATCGTATTCAGACGGTCTGACCTGGGAAATGCGGAAATTCCTCTTTCCGCGGAGTTTGTGGAGGCAAAAAACTGCACCATGCTCGTGGCAGATAAATGGAGAATACGGACTCTCGAACACCTGATGGCTGTTTTATGGGTGCATGGTATCGACAGCTTGACGGTAGAGCTCGATCAGGAGGAAATTCCGGCTATGGATGGAAGTGCGCTTCCTTTTGTCCACGCCATTCACAAAGCAGGAATCGAGGCTCTCTCTGAAGCAAAGGCGTCTATGAAAATTGTGCGGTCTTTTAGCATAGAGGAAGGGGACTCTTCCATATCCGTTGAACCGCACGCGAAGTTGAAGATCACCAGTCACATCAAATTTTCCCATCCGATTATCGGAAGCCAAACATTGTCGATTGCCATCGACCCGGAGAATTTCGAAAGGGAAATTGCACCCGCCCGGACCTTCGGTTTCTTAGAGCATGTTCCCGACCTGCATAAAAGGGGCCTGGCTCTCGGAGGATCCATGGCTAACGCTATTGTCCTCGATAAAATCCGCGTGATCAACGGCCCGCTCCGCTTTGCCGACGAGTTCGTCAGGCACAAGATCCTCGATCTAACCGGGGACCTCTCCCTCGTCGGCAGACCTCTGACCGGCCATTTCATCGCGAAAAAAGCCGGGCATGCCCTTCACCTGAAAACGGTTCGTTTCCTGCTGGATAATCCGGAATATTCTGTGATCGAAGGGTGAGTGGGGGACTTTTATTCCCCGGAAGTATAATACCGCAACTCTTGTCAAACACGTGATTCTGATATAAAATGACATCCCCTGATAGTGGATCGAGAATCGAGAGGGATGAATCAGGGGATAATTCGTTCTGTCATCCGGTTCTCATCGGCAGAACGGCAGCCCCTGAAGCCGTCGTTTCAAAGAGAGCGGAACAAAACGGCGGTCATCGTGCTGTGCTCGCGATGTCACTTGCAAGGGGGCCCTTTTATAAAAGCGGCTCGCCCGGAGGGGAAAAAATAAATGATGACATCCACAGTTTAAATGAATTATTCAAGCTAGCATAGGAGAAGATAATTGCCAGAAACAAAAGAAAAATCAAAAAAAAACGCCTATGAAAAAATCGTGGAAGCTTACGGTCAAGCTATGAAAGTGTTCCGCAAAGGGGATTATGCAAAAGCCAAGGAGTTGTTTGCGGCTTTTATCGAGAAGTATGAATCGGAGAAAGAGATCGTCGACCGGATTCGGATCTACCTCGCCCTTTGTGAAAACCGCCAGAAAAAAGAGATCGTGTCCTTGAAAACCTTCGAAGACTATTATGAATATGCGGTTTACAAGCAGAATCAAAATGACTATGACCAGACGATCAAGTTGCTGGAAAAGGCCAAAGAGCTTAATCCGAAAGAGGGCAAAGCCCCCTATCTCATGGCGCTCACATACTGCCTGATAAAAGAAAACGATAAATGTTTGGAAAGCCTGAAGGATGCCGTTCACATAGACAAATTTTTCGGAATATTGGCTCAGAATGAGTCTGGATTCGAGCCTCTTTGGGAAGACAAGAAGTTTAAAGTCATCACAAAAATGGGATGAAAAGAGAACTTTTGGCTCTGGTTCTTGCCGCAGGGAAGGGGACCCGATTCAAATCCGACAGGATCAAGGTTCTTCACCCTATGCTCGGAAAGCCCATGATCCATCTGGTCGTGGACTGCATGTTCGCTCTGAGGCCCGAGAATGTATATGTCGTGGTGGGTTATCAGAAAGACCAGGTCATGGCGGAGGAATACTCCAAGCCCGTTCTATTCGTGCACCAGCAGAAACAACTGGGAACAGCCCATGCGGTCCTCGCCGCAAAGAAAATTCTCCATTCCAACCGCGAAAAAGATCTTCTTGTCATAAATGGAGATTTGACTCTGATCCGCCCGGAAACGCTGAGGCCTATGATAAAACAGCATCGAAAAGACAAAAACTCGCTGACATTTTTGAGCGCGGAAATGGAAAATCCCACGGGATTCGGACGCGTGACTTATCACGAAAACGGTCAAATCAGGATTTTCGAACAAAAAGATGCCACTCCTGCCCAGCGTAAAATCAAAGAGGTCAATGTGGGAGTTTATCTGTTCAAGATAGAGGACCTCCTCAAATCACTTCCCAGGATTTCCAACGAGAACGCGAAGAGAGAGTTTTATCTCACGGATATCATAGAGATTATGTCCGGAGGAAAAGGGAAAGTTGGTGTTTACAAAGCTCCGCCCGAGCAGGAGATTGTGGGGATCAACGACCGATTCGAGCTGGCCAGAGCCATAGAGATCCTCCGTCAAAGGAAAATCGCTTCCTTGGCAGAAAGCGGGGTTACGGTCTATGACCCCAAAACCACCTGGATCGACCTCGATGTGAAAATCGGGAGAGACACCACGATTTATCCTTCTGTGGTCCTCGAGGGCAAAACCAGGATTGGGCGGAGGTGTAAGCTTTATCCCTTCGTTCATGTGAGAGATACCAGGATCGGCGACGATGTCGATATCCTGACATCGACTGTGATCGATGAGAGCGCGATCGAAAAGGGAGCCAGGGTCGGACCTTTCACCCATTTAAGGCCGAAAAGTATAATAAAAAGCGCTGCAAAAGTCGGAAATTTTGTCGAGATGAAAAATACGGTATTCGGAAAAGGATCCAAAGCCGGACACCTTTCCTATCTCGGGGATAGCGAAATAAAGGATAACGTCAACATCGGTGCGGGAACCATCACCTGCAATTATGATGGGAAAGCAAAGCACAAAACCATCATCGAAGAAGGAGCCTTTATCGGATCTGGCACAGAGCTGATCGCTCCTGTCAGGATCGGGAAAGATTCCTACGTGGGAGCAGGGTCGACGATCAATAAAGACGTCTCTGCCGGAGCATTGGCCGTTTCCCGGTCCAGGCAAGTCGAGAGACCCGGCTGGGGAAGAAAAAAGAGGAAAAAATAATGTGCGGAATCATAGGATATGTGGGGCCGAGAGAAGTTGTGCCGATCCTCCTAGACGGCTTGAAAAAATTGGAGTACCGGGGATATGATTCAGCGGGCATCGCCGTCATCGAAAAAGGGGAGATATCCCGAAGACGGGTAGAAGGAAAGATTGCCGAGCTGGAAAAGAACCTGAGCGAAGATCCTTTATGCGGCCGTTACGGTGTCGGGCACACGCGCTGGGCCACCCATGGCCGGCCTTCGGAGGAAAACGCCCATCCCCATCAGGACTGCACCGGATCCCTGGTCGTCGTCCATAACGGGATCATCGAGAATTATCTCTCATTGAAAATAATGCTTCAACAGGAAGGCCATGCCTTTCAGACCGAAACGGATACGGAAGTCATCGCCCACCTTATCGAAAAATATTACGAAGGTTCCCTGGAAAAGGCCGTTCGACGGGCTCTCGGCGAGCTGCAAGGAGAATTTGCGATCGCCGTGATTTCGGGGAAGGATCCCGATAAAATCGTAGCTGCCAAGATGGGGCCTCCGGCCCTTGTCGGGATCGGGGAGAACGAATATTTTATCTGCTCGGATATCAATCCTTTAATCAGCCATACCAAAGAGATCGTCTTTCTCGAGGATGGGGAAATGGTGGTTGTCGAGCCGGCAGGAGCGAAGTTCAGCGATTTTTCCGGTATTGAGATAGCCAAAGAACCCGAACACATAACATGGAATCCGCTGATGATCGAGAAGAAGGGATTCAAACACTTTATGCTGAAGGAGATATTCGAACAGCCGCAGGTCATAAGAGACACCCTTCAAGGACGGATTTCCTTGGAAACGGGGAAGGTGTTTTTCGATGAAACGGGAATATCTTCCGATAGGTGGGAAGGGATCGCAAAAGTTGTCATTATCGCATGCGGAACCTCATATCATGCCGGCCTTCTTGGCAAATATTTTGCGGAAAGTCTGGCAGGAATTCCCGTCGATGTGGAGTATGCCTCTGAGTACAGATACCGCGATTTCATCCTGAACAGGGATGCTCTGGTTGTGGTGGTCTCCCAGTCTGGAGAGACGGCGGACAGCCTGGCAGCATTGAGAGCCGTTAAGAAACAGGAGGCGTTGTCTTTGGCCATCTGCAATGTGGTGAACTCGTCCATAGCCAGGGAAGCCGATGGCGTTCTGTACACCCATGCTGGTCCGGAGATCGGCGTGGCGGCCACCAAGACTTTTTCTGCCCAGATGGCGGCGTTAGCCTTGCTGGCCATCCACCTCGGGCAGGTGAATAACAAATTGGATGAAACACAGAGCCTTTCTCTAATCCAGGAATTGCAGCGGATCCCCCACAAAATGGAGCTTATTCTGGATCGATCCAAATCCATCGAGGACCTTGCCGTCCGTTTCGTCCCCTTTTCCCACTTTCTCTATCTGGGCCGATGGGTAAGCTTTCCTGTCGCCCTTGAAGGCGCACTGAAGCTGAAAGAAATTTCCTACATTCACGCGGAAGGTTATCCGGGCGGCGAAATGAAACACGGTCCGATCGCCCTTATCGATGACTTGATGCCCACGATGGTCGTGGTTCCCAAAGACAGGGTGTATGAGAAAATATTGAGCAATATCTCGCAAGTGAAAACGAGAATCGGCTATGTGATCGCGGTGGCTTTCGAAGAGGATAAGGATATAAAAGATAAGGTGGAGGATGTGATCGCCGTCCCCTCTGCCCATCCGCTGTTCACGCCATTTTTAACGACCCTTCCGCTTCAGCTCTTTGCTTACTATATCGCAGCTCACCGGGGAGCGGATGTGGACCAACCCCGAAACCTGGCAAAAAGCGTCACCGTCGAGTAGACGTTTTACCACCTCACCCTTATCATCACCCTGGCCTGTCTGGGTTGCTGACGGCCCCAGACCTGCCCGAAGATAGGAATATCTTCTTTGACGTAGGATATCGGCCTCTGGCTGTTGAAGAGGTTCAAGAGGTCCAGCCTGAGGGTCAGGGCCATGGTTTCGGGAAGCCGGAGTTTTCCGAGAAAAAATTCTTTTTCTACCCCGATATCGAAATAGAAGTGGGCGGGAGTGCTTCGGGTTCCCCGGGTTTCCGGGAAAGAATAATATCCCCCGAAAAATGGCACATAACCCAGTTTCTCCCAATAATATCCCGAGATATATTCGAAGGCGGAGGAAACCGCTATCCCATAGGGAGCAAGGTAGATCGTGTTGAATTTGACGCTGTGATCCACCGAATAGGGGAGCTTGCCATACCATCCTTCATCGCCGATCCCCCTTCCTCCCAAACCCCCCAGTTCTCGATCCGCCCATTCCTTGGCCTCTTCGAATCCAGGAAGGCTGGGGACATAAATATGGTTGCCAAAAAGTCCCAAAAAGTTCGTGCTCCCCTCTTCTTGGCTCCAAGATCCCGTTTCGACCTGCCCGGGATTTGTCCCTTTTGCCGAGGCATGGCTGTAGGAGGCATTCAGGAAGAACCGTGTCCCGATTCTTCCGTTCAATTCGATCTCCAGTCCCCAGTAATTCCTTTTTTTATGTTCGAAGTTATCGTAAAGAAATTTATACAAGGTGTTGGGATCGAGGACAGCCAGGATTTCGAGCAGATCGTTGGCTGATGATCGGACATACCTGGCGCTCACTGCCCAGTGCTTTCCGATTCGCCGGTCGAACTGGATGAGATACCGGGTCAGGAAGTTGGGTTTCAGGCGCTTTGCAATTTCGAAGGCCTGGAGTTTCTGCTCGACGTTGAACGTCCAGTTTGCTGGGTCGTACCGGTCGAGATCGGAAGGATTCTCTGGCCCTGTCCAGTGGTAGTTCCGGAAACTCAATCCGGCCCCAGAGCTCAAAAGTCCCAGGGGCATGGTTGTGATGTAGTCGGAGAAACGGCCCCATCCCAGCTTCAACACATTGACCCCATCTCCTGTTATATCCAAGGCAAGGGAAAGGCGGGGAGCTAAAAAGTCGCCAAGGCCCCATGACCAGAGCTTTTCCCCTGCGCTGTCTTTGCAAATCTGAGTCTGGCTGCGGAAACCGGCCATGAAGGTAAACCTGCCGACCGTGAATTTGTCCTTGAAATAAATCCCGATCCCGCTTGAGGAGTTTATGAAGTCGAAAGGCCCGTATTCGTAAAAGAAGGTCGGCGTTTTCCCGCCTTCTTTCCATGATTCGAAATAATACTTTGTTCCCACGTCGAATCCATTGTTCGGGAATATGTCTTCTTCGATTCCTGTGAAGTTCACGATGAAATCCGATCCGAAAGAAGTGTATTCGAATCCGATGTTGATTTCATGATGCCCGAAGCCCTCGACATCGAAGTATTTCGTGAGCTTGGCGTTGAAATCCCATCTGTATTGGTCGTCGACCACATGGCCGTAGCTGTTGTTGATATTTCTAGCCAGGTCTTCGATATAATATTGGGAGGGTCCGAGGTCGCCGCTCAAGGGCTCCCTGAGATTATCTCTATTGACATGCCCGAATCCGGCCTCGACCAGCGTCGTGGCATCCAGGATTCCCTTGTAATTCAACCGGAAGATCATGTCGGTCCAGGTGAATTTTTCGTACAATTCCGGAACACCGGTTCCCCCGTTTTGTCCCAGGGATCTGTGATAGACGGCCGTAAGAGAGAGGTTGTGATCGTTGTTGAGGGCATAGCTCAATTTCGCAAACAGGTTGTTGTTCCGGGCCGTGAATTCTCCCGCAGGAACCGAGTAATAATCTAAGGTCGTTTCTCTGGTTTCTTCCGTATCGATGAAAAAGTTGTTCGAGAGGAAAAACCAGAGCTTGTCCTTGATGATAGGCCCTCCGAGATTGAAAAATAAATCATAATTGGAAAAGAATGCGGGTTCGCTGGCGATCGCCAGTTGCTCCTGCCGCGGGGATTGAAAGGTTTTGTTCGTGAAGACGAGAGAAAGCTCACCCGTGAAATCGTTGCTCCCGCTTTTGGTAACCATGTTCACGATCCCTCCGAAAGCCGGACCGTATTCCGGGCTGAAGGGATCGGATATGATCTGGATCTCGTCGATGGAGTCGTAGTTGATGTGAACACCCGAATTTTTCAAGCGGACACCGCTGATGGCCAGGCCATCCACGATCCATGTGTTTCCTTCTTCCCCTTCTCCTCTGAAGCTCGGCTGCCCCTGGGTCGATACTCCCCGCCGCGTGTTCACTCTCACTCCGGTCACACCGGGTACGAACTTGGAAACGTCCACGATATTGCGGTTCTGGACAGGGATTTTTTCAAGGTCTTCATCGCCGAGATAGAAGCTTGTGTCTGTGGAAGTTTTATCTATAAGGGGAGGTGTGGCCGTCACGACAACCTCTTCTTGTATGCTCGTCACGTGCATGGTGACTTTCAAATCGGTCACTCTTCCCAGGTGAACGACGACATTTTCTTGGATGATAGGGTTGAAACCATCGCAATTGAAAGTCAAGGTGTATGTGCCGACAGGGAGGAGGGGAAGGGTGAATTGGCCGTCTGTGATAGAGATAACCTGGCGGGAACCTTGGAGGTTGGGGCTTTTTGCCGTGATCTGTACGCCCGGAAGACCCTCTCCATTTTCGTCCACGGTTCTGCCCTTTATTTCTCCGGTTTCCGTCGCGTATGCTGCCGACAAAAAAACAAAAACCGCTGTTGCGATGAGAAATAAGAGTTTTTGTTTTTTCATCGGGCATGATTCCTTTTTTCCATTTTTTGCACGTGGAATATTCTTTGAATAGCGGTAAAATTGGATACGGCAGCAATGGTTATCAAAACAGCTATGATCACGGGATTGAATGCACGGAAGGCCGAACCCAACACGGAGCCCAGGGCAAGCAGGCCGATCCTTTCCGCTCTCTGCATAATGCCGATCTCGCATTCCACGCCCAATCCTTCGGCCCGGGCCCGCGTGTAACTGACCATCACCGATCCAAAGAATGTGAAAAAGGATAACCAGAGGGCCCAATGATGCCTGAAATAATAGGCAAGTCCCAGGAAAATAAAAAATTCGGAATATCTATCCAGGGTGGAGTCGAAGATGGCTCCGAAAAGGCTTTTTTTGTCTGTTTTGGATGCCAGCTGGCCATCGACCATATCGAAGAACCCGCAGAGAATGATCACGATCCCGGCCCACATGGGTTTGGCTGAAGCGAATAAGATCCCGGCTGTAAGACCCAGAAGAAGGGCGATAAAGCTGATGAAGTTGGGAGCGAGGTTTAATTTTGCGAGATAGCTGGCGATGCTGTTTGCGCTGAAATCCGCAAGAGTGACCAGCTGTTTAGGCAGAATTCGCAGATTCTGTTGCTTTTGGCTGCTCATTCTTGATTACTCTAATATCAACATGAATGTTAGTCAACATGTTTCCGACACCCCCCTAAATTCTACCACCAATCGGAGACATGTCAACAATACTTGTCTGCGGAGGTCCCGGGGGGAGCATAAAGGCAGGGTTTGTGTTTTAAGACAAAAATAAATCCCGGGAGATTCACCGATCTATGCCGAATGCTTTTTCAATCCATCCCCTTATTTCATCTCTGATCCTTCGGAACGTGGCCAGCCTCTCTGCTTCTGTTCCTTTAAAAGAGGCGGGATCTTCGAAACTCCGGTGCAATCTTTTTATGCCTCCCGGGAAGTAGGGGCAGGTTTCTCTAGCGTGATCGCAGACAGTTACGACAAAATCGAGATTTTGACCCACGAACTCGTTTATGTTTTTTGACCGGTGTTTCGACAAGTCGATCCCGATCTCGGCCATGACTTGGATGGCGTACGGATTCACAACAGAAGGCTCGATCCCGGCGCTGAAGGCCTGGTATTTGTTCCCGGAAAGCGAATTTAGCATCCCCTCTGCTATTTGGGAACGAGCGGAATTATGTGTGCAGACAAAAAGAACTATCTTTCTTTTAACTTTCATCAGAATATCTAATAGTGTTAATTTGATAGTTTTAGAGCTGCTTCAGCTAAACGTATCCCCAGCTTTTTGGCGCTTTCCATGCCAAATTCATCTTTGGTAATGTCATCATTGTAGGCATTCCAGAGGGTGGCTCCTTGATGGGCGCCGGGTTTCCCCCCGACGATCATGACCTCGTGGCACAGCATGGCGGTTTGGATCTGCTGAATGACCAGTTCCTGCCCCCCGTTACGATAGGCTCCCACGGAAAGAACACCGACCGGCTTGTCGGTCAGAATGAGATTCGGGTTTCTCAGCGCAGAAAGACGCTCGATGAAAGCGCTGCATAGTGAACTCATGATGCGGAAATAGACAGGAGAACCGATAATAATTCCCCCAAGACTCGGCGAGCGCAGAGCGGGAAGGATTCTCTCGAAATCGTCTTTTGGGCTGGTCCCGCCGCCTGCTGGAAATAGGCCGGAAATATTCATGCCCCCAAGGTCAAATAATTCAGTGTCAATCTGTGAATTAACACCCCTAGCTGCGTCGAGTGCTGCTCTTACTGCTGTGGCTGTGGTTTTCCCTTGACGGGGACTACAGGAAACTCCGACAATCAGGATTTTTTCATCGCCTGCAAATACGGAGCTTGAAGCAAGCCCGACCACCGCTGCCGCTCCGGCTTTCTGGATAAATTTCCGACGGCTCACTGACTTAGACATAATTTTGCCTCCTTTATTTTAAGTCTTCTCTTCCCCTGTTAAGCTTGCGTAAACCATCCCTGTGTTCTTAGGCAGATCCTCACAAGCATCAGCATGACGGGGACTTCGATAAGGACCCCAACAACCGTAGCTAAAGCTGCTCCTGATGAAAGACCAAAAAGCATGACCGATGTCGCGATAGCCACCTCGAAGTGATTGGAGGCGCCGATCATGGCCGATGGGGCGGCATCCTGATAGGAGAGCTTCAGGACCCTTGCCAGTCCGTATGCGAGCCAGAATATCAGGTTTGTCTGGATAAAAAGCGGGATGGCGATCCAGAGTATGGTCAAAGGATTCGAGAGGATCACGTCTCCCTTGAAAGAGAACAGGAGGACAAGAGTCACCAGCAGAGCCGTAATGGTCACAGGGGTGAGAATGTGCAAAAATTTGGTGTTGAACCATTCCAGACCCTTTTTGGCCACGATCAATTTTCGCGAGATAAATCCTGCAACCAGAGGCAGGGCGACATATATCCCGATAGAGAGCAGCAGCGCCTTCCATGGAACAGGGAGCCGGCCTATGCCCAACAGGAATCCGCCGAGGGGGCCATATAGGAAAAGCATGGTCAAGGAGTTGATGGCGACCATGATCAGGGTGTGCCCGTCGTTACCTTTTGCCAAATAGCCCCAGACTAGAACCATGGCCGTGCAGGGAGCGATCCCGAGCAGGATGCATCCCGCAAGGTAGCTTCTCCACAAGGGAACGGCCAGCATCTTGACTCCTTCGACGAGAACGACAGTGCCTGCCCCATGCTCTGCGCCCACAGGGAGATCGAGTCCCAGGGGCATTTTTATATAATCGAGGGCCTCGGTGCCGATAAAGCCCCTGAAGAGGAATCCGAGAAACAACAGGGCGATGGCGTACATCGTAAAAGGCTTGATGGCCCAGTTCACGAAAAGAGTCAAGCCGACAGGTTTGACATTCTTCCCGGCCTGAAGCACTTCGGTAAAATCGATCTTGACCATGATGGGATACATCATGAAAAAAAGGCAGACGGCGATCGGGATAGAAACGACTGGCGCTTCGTTGACATAGATTGCCAAGCCATCTAAAAATGTGGCTGCTTTCGGAGCGAGCTTGCCAAGCAGGATACCCGCCACTATACACAGGATAACCCAAACACTCAGGTAGCGTTCAAAAGCACTCAATCCTTTGGGCTTTTTCGTTATGCACGCTTTGTCTTCCATTGTGTTCCCTCCTTTGATCTCCTTTATCGATAGGCTGAATATAGCAGATAAATCCCGCCAAGTATGACCAGGACCCCACAAATTTTTCTGGTAAACGTGATTCCTTTGGCTTGTTCATCCCATTTTGTGATGCGCTGAACCAATCTCGTGCTTGTTCCCGCAGCTATGATCACGGAACAGTGGCCCAAAGCAAAGGCCGATAGCAACAGCAGGCCATAGGGGAGGTTTTTTGCAGTCAGGCTGAATACAATGCCCAGCATAGGGGCCATGAATGCAAACGTGCAGGGCCCAAGGGCCAGTCCGAATACCAGCCCGAGAGATAAGACGGACAAATAGCCTTTCCTCCGAGTCTTCAGTGAGCTTTGACCGGGAAAGTTGAGCGGGAGAATCCCGAGCAAGTTCAATCCAAAAATGAGAAAGACCGATGCAACGACATAATTGCCGATTTTTCCCACATCCCCCAGGATCCGTCCTGCTGCGGCCGTGATTCCTCCGATGACCGAAATGGATAAAAGGATTCCGACAGAAAAGATGATGGACAGGTGAAAGGCCTTTTTTGTGGATAGTGCTTTTTGATTGCTGAGATAGCCGATTATCAAGGGTATACTTGTGAGATGACAGGGACTCAGTATAATGCTGAGGATCCCCCAAATGAATGATGCCCCGAGCGCGATTAAAGGAGCCCCCTCGATGGCATGAGAGAGAGCCGAAAAAAGTCGCAACATCTTATCTGAGGATCTCTTTTTCCGTTAACATCGAGACGATCTCATCTTTCGCATAGAATCCCACATGCCGAAATATCTCTTGGCCGGTCTTGTCGATGAAGACCTGCGTCGGGATCAATTGTATGCCGTAATCTTTCGCATATTCAGGATTTTTCCATACGTCGTAGAAAACCACCTGGATCGTTCCCCGATACTCTCGAGCGATTTCTCGCATGACCGGCTGCATGGCCTTGCATGGAATACACCTGTCTGCTCCCAGCTCGATAAAAGTCACTTTGTGCTTCGAGAAGTCTAGCTGCTTATCTGTGATTATGAGATTTTCCTCGTTTTCAGCCTTCTGTGGGGTATCTGTTTCATCGTATGGTTCACTGATAATTCCAGAACATAATAAACTGCAAGAAGCGAAAAAAAGCAGAGCGATAACAAATTTTTTCATAGCTTTCCTCTCTAGGGCCGAACGAAAGATTTCAAACGCCAAGTTTTAAAAGCGCAGCCTGGACGACGGTTGCGATATTTTCGTCTGAGGCAGGAGATTTTCCCTTCTCCAGGCCCAGGTCTGTGACTGTCATGTGCTCGAATTCCATCAAACCCGCTTCTTCCAGGCTGAGCTTTGTGCAGTCCAGAGGACACCCGTCTATAGCCAGGATCTTTTCTGCTTCCTTCGTGGTTTTTAAGATTCCCGGTACCCGGCCTCCGATACCCGCTAGGCAGTACATCTTGCCCGCTCCATCCGCCGTGAGTTTTCGGGCCGCTCTATCCGAAATTGCGCCCACATCCGCGGCTCCGGAACAGGAAAAGATCAATGTCGGAGCTGCACAACAAACATTTTCCTTATTGTTTGCCATAAGTTCCTCCTTCGTATTAGGCTGATTTTTTAATTCAGGATTTTTTTAATTTCATCGGGACTCAAGACCTTGCCCACGCTTTTGACGTTGCCATCGACCGCAAGCGCGGGAGTCATGATAACGCCGAACTTCATGATCTCGTTGATGTTCGTTACTTTGATTATTTCATGATCGCCGCCCGATTCGCGCGCGGCTTTTTCTGCATTTTCCGTTAATTGCCTACATTTTGGACAGCCTGTTCCCAATATCTGTATTTTTGCCAATTTTTTATCCTCCTTGAATCAAAAGAATGCTCCGTAAATCAACCCGCTTATCGTGGAAAGCAAAATGACGAGGGTAACGAACACGATCGTTTTTTTCGTTCCCATGACGCTGCGAATGACCAGCATGTTGGGAAAGCTCAAGGCAGGCCCGGCCAGGAGCAGGGCTAATGCCGGTCCCTGTCCCATGCCGTTTCCGATGAGTCCCTGGAGAATAGGGACTTCTGTCAGGGTGGCAAAATACATAAAAGCGCCTGCCACCGAGGCAAAGAGATTGGACCCAAGGGAATTTCCTCCCACCGCAGAGCTCACCCACTCCGACGGGATGATCCCTTCGTGTCCGGGTCGCCCGAGCAAAATCCCGGCGATAAGCACCCCGAAAAAAAGAAGGGGAAGGATCTGCTTGGTAAATCCCCAGGTGGAACCGAACCAGTCTCCGGCTTCTCCTTTGTCCCTACTGGTTAGAACGGAGAGTCCGACGACTCCTGCCGCAAAAGCGATGACGGGCTCATGGGGAAAGAACAACCCAAGAATAATAGAAGGAATGAATGCCAACGATACTTTCCAAAGCCTAACACCGAACCAGCTTACAAGGATGACGGCCAGGGCTAGGGCAAAGCCACCCGTTATGAGCCATTTTATCGAGTAGACGAGATGCCAAAATCCTGCCGGCCCTTCCGGTTTTCCCCAGTTCACGAAGACCAGGATCCCTATCATGGATGCAAAGTAAAGCGCATTCTGCCACAGAGGCCTTGTGACCTCGGGCTCCGGCATGGCCATCCGGGCGTCGGCCTTTTCCAATTCCTCTTTGCGGAAAATGACATGCATGAGAAGCCCGACGAGGATGCTGAATACGATGGCTCCTAAAGCCCGCGCTACCCCCAGTCCTAGACCGAGGACTCTGGCCGTCAAAATGATGGCCAGGACATTGATCGCCGGTCCGGAATACAGGAAAGTCGTGGCAGGGCCCAATCCCGCTCCCATCCGGTATATGCCTGCGAAAAGGGGGAGGACCGTGCAGGAACAAACAGCAAGAATAGAGCCCGAAACAGATGCGACACCGTAGGCCAGGACCTTTTTCGCCTTGGCTCCGAAGTATTTGATCACCGATGCCTGGCTTACGAAGACGGCAATGGCTCCGGCAATAAAAAAAGCCGGAATAAGACATGTCAGAACGTGTTCTTGCGCATACCATTTTGCCAGATGCAGGGACTCCATAAGGGCATTGTCGAAGCGGGTATTCCCTAAAGGGAGGTAAAATGTGCCCAGAAAGACCAGGACGATTATCAGGAGAGGTTTCCATTCGCTCTTCCAGTCTGTCCGGCTCATCGTTTCAGTCTATCCATTTAATTATTGCTTTATTGGCCAATTGACCAAATAAAAGCAAAAAAATTATTCTATCGCGTCTATCCGGTCCTGTGCCTGCTCTCTAAGAACGGCTTCCACGCAGTCGAGAAAGCTCAAAGCGCAGCGCATCCGGAGGCTGTAAAAGACCTGTTTTCCTTTTTTTTCCACGTTGACCAGCCCGGCATTCTTCAAGATCGACAGGTGCTTCGATACGGTGGAGACATCCAGGCCGACCATTTCCGTAAGATCGCGGACGCAGTAGGATTTATTTGCCAGCTCTTCCAGCATGAATAAGCGCGTCGGATGGGCGAGCGCCTTCAATATCGCTGCCCGTGTTTCGCAGCGGGCTCTTTTTTTGTCGTTCATTTTCATATTTGGCATAATAACCAAATATAATGCCGTTGTCAAGTAGGTCTGTGTCTGTGGATCTGTGTCAGATCCCTCACTCATACCGCAGTGAATCGACCGGATTGGCTGTGGCAGCTCTAAGGGATTTGAAACCAACTGTGGTCACAGCGATCAGAAGTGTGATGACTCCGGAGAACAAGAAAATACTCCAGTCAAATTCGGTCTGATATGCAAAGTTTTTCAGCCATTGCTTCATCGCATAATAACCGATTGGCCAAGCGATAACATTGGCAATCAAGACCCATTTGGTGAAGTCTCTCAAGAGCTGCAGCAGTATGACCGATACTTTGGCTCCTAGGACCTTTCTGATGCCGATCTCTTTGGTGCGCTGTTCAGCCATAAAAGATGATAGGCCAAACAAGCCCAAACACGAAATAAAAATAGCTAAAAATGAAAAATACTGGAACAGCCTTCCGGTTCTCTTTTCGGATAGATATATGTTTTCGTATTCAGCATTCAAGAAATGAAATTGAAAGGGATATTCCGGATTCATGCGTTGGTGGAGCTCTTCGATTTTGGCTATGACAGCCCTTATATTGTTGGAGCTGATTTTTACGAAAACAAGGGAATTCCAACGGGGATTTGCTTTAATGATGAGCGGTTCGATTTGCTCATGAAGCGAATCAATATGGAAATCCCGGACAACGCCGATTATTGTGCCTTCGGTATCCCATAGAGAAAATTTTTTGCCGATCGCACTTTCATAGCCTAAAACAGCTGCTCCGGTTTCATTGATAATGTAGGCGGCATCGGTATCCGTTGACATCTCTTTGGAGAAATTACGTCCCTCCGCTATTTCCAATCCGAAGGTGTCGATATAATCGAAGTCAACTGACATCACGCTCCAATGGATTCTGTATCCCGGAGTTTTTCCTTCCCAATCCACTCCGGTTGTAGCCCATCTAATGTTTGTGGGCAGCTCGGAGGATGTCGTCACGCTTTTGATTTCCGGATGCTGAGTTAACTCGGTTCTGAAAGCATCATGGTTGTTTTTGAGTTTTCCTCGCATCTCCATATAAATGATGTTCTCTTTATTTATCCCCAGGTTCTTATCCTGCATGTATGCCAGTTGATCGCGAATCACAAATGTTCCTACCAGCAAAATGGTGGATAGACTGAACTGGAACACAACCAGGACGCCTCTGAAATGGCGGCTCTTTGTACCCGAACGAAGTTTTCCTTTGAGAACATATGAGGGACTGAATGAGGACAGATAGATAGCCGGGTAGATGCCGGCCAACAATCCTGTTATCACAGCTAATACCAGAGCGTAGAAAAACATCGAACCATTGATAATCGACATGCCGTTCAGGTTTTTTCCGGTCAAGCTATTGAATTCCTGCAGCAGGACTGCGACACATGTCAGGGCAAATAAAAAAGCCAAAAGAGACATAAAGAAGGATTCACCCATAAATTGTTTTATGAGATTGTGTTTGGACGCCCCGGACACTTTTCGTATCCCGATCTCTTTAGCACGGGTGGCGGATTTGGCGGTAGCCAGGTTCATAAAATTGATGCAAGCAATGAGCAAAACCAAGACTGCCACAATGGAGAAAATGTAGACATAAAAGGCTTTCCCTTGACTTGTACCACCCATGTCGTAATTAAAATTGGAGAGCAAATGAATGTCTTTCAGCGGCTGGAGCGCAATATGGATCGTGGTAGGATCGTGCTGGTTATCGTTGATAAAGGTTTTGATTTTTGCCCCTAAAGTTTCCAAATCCGTGTCCGGTCTCAGCCGCACATAGGTGTAATACATATGATCTACCCAGCGCTTTGACCACTGGTTGGCGATAAGGAATTCAAAATTGCAGATGAAGTCGGCTTGGATGTGGGAGTTGTGGGGCATATCCAACATGATACCGCTGACAATGAAGTCATGCCGGGCGTTTATGGTGAGAATTCTCCCCATGGGATCTTCGTTTCCAAAGTATTTTTTGGCCATAGATTGACTTATAACCAGGGCGTTAAGATCCTTGATGGCAGTATCCGAACTGCCTTCGAGTAGGGGAAAGGAAAACATGCTGAAAAAGTTTGCATCAGCAAAAGCGAACTTGTTTTCATAAAAACGTTTATCTTTGTATCTTACCAGGGTTCCATCTTCGATGAGGAAATGCAGAGATTCTTCAACTTCCTGGTAGTTGTCCCGAAGAGCTGGGCCAAGAGGGTAGGGGGTTGTTGCCCCAGGATTGACCGATCCGTCTGAAATAGCCCAAAGTTCCACGATCCTGAAAATATTTTTGTAATTTTTATGGAATCTATCATGGCTTAACTCATCCTGCACCCATAGCAGGATGAAGAGAGAGATCGCCAAGCCGATCCCTAATCCGGCTATATTGATAAAGGATAAAGCCTTGTGTCTTTTGATGTTTCTTAAAGTTATCTTGAGATAGTTGATAAACATGGTCCCTCCAAAAAATAGAGAGCGTTTTAAACTTAAGGCCATCACGCTAAATACTTGTCCCCAGATCCAGAACAGCGCACTGTGTTTTCCCCTCTGATGTGCAATTTGTTTATATTCCTCGCTGCAGTCACCGGTGATGGAATAATTTCTCTCATAATGATCTAGGAGTGAGAGAATCCATCTGGCCAATCTGGGAGGATTCTCTTTCTTTTTGATCATGGTTTGTAATTTTTTACAAAATCAGGGATGGTCTTCCAAATCGTGGTATGAAGCTTATAGGCTTCCCACAAGGATTTTTCACCGGCGGGTGTCAACTTGTAATAAATCCGGGGGCGGCCAATCCTATCTGGAGTAGAATCGCCTTGTGTCTTCCTCACGTAGCCTTTTTTCAGAAGTTGTTCCAAGGCATTGTATAGGGTTCCATAATTGATTTTTTTCCCAATAACCTGTTGAACCTGTTTTCTTACTGAAACCCCATAAGCTCTATCCTTGAGAGTTAAGATGACAGAAAGGATAATTTGTTCCAGGACGGTTAGTTCTTTCATAATGAATATTTTTTTATGTAAGTTACATATATCGATAAGACGTATTTTACATAAAAAAGGTTGCAAAAAAAATGAAAGGTCCATCTTTCGAAGAGTATCGTGACCCTAAGCACCAGTTTGAGGAGAAGATTTGCGGTTTCCACCACATTGCCATAATATTGGCGGTCGCCTTTTTGAAAAACCTGATTTCTCTGATAAATAGACGCAAGGGAATTAAAATCATCAGGGAAGAGAAATCGGATTTTTCTGTAAAGCAATAGAAGCCAGTAACTTACTGAAAATTCAAGCAGTTCCGAAAAATTGGGGAGTTTTGTATCGTACCAATGATCTGTATTGTTTGTATAGCCCTGTGTAGAATAGGGACACATAAGTGACACGGTCACAAATCTTTTTATTCATACCGCAGCGAATCGACCGGATTGGCTGTGGCGGTTTTAATCGTGTGGTAGCTAATGGCAAGGAAGGCGATGAGCAGGGCCCCGGCAGCGGCCGTTAGAAGTGTCCAGATTTGAATGTTAGTCCGATAGGCAAAGCCCTTTAGCCACTGGTTCATGACATAATAAGCTATAGGCCAAGCAATAAGGTTGGAGATCACGACCAGTTTGGTATACTCTTTTGACAACAGTGAGACAACACTGGGAACAGAGGCTCCCAGGACTTTTCTGATTCCTATCTCCTTTGTCCGCCGTTCTGCTGTAAACGAGGCCATACCGAACAGTCCGAGACAGGCGATGAGGATCGCCAGAAGTGTTGAAGAGTTGAAGACTTTTCCCATCCTCTGCTCGACCCTGTAGAGATTGTTTATCCTTCCGTCGAGGAAGGAGTACTCGAACGGAAAACCTGGGATAATCTTGTTCCAGGCATCTTCCAAAGACTTTATGGCGGCGCTGATCTTATCAGCATTAATACGAACGCATGCGTAGCTAATACGGGGATCCATCACAAGGATTAGCGGCTCGATCTCTGTATGCAGGGATTTATAGTTGAAGTCCTTGATTATCCCGATGATAGAACCTTCTTTTCCTGAGGCCTTAAAGCGTTTTCCAACAGGCGATTCCATACCCATGGCTTTTATAGCTGCCTCATTCAGGACAAATGCCTGCTCGTCTGTTGGATATTCTCTGGAAAAGAATCTGCCCTGGGACATCTCCATTTTGAATGTCTCTAAATAGTCGGAATCGACTAGGTTGACTTGCATCTGAATCCTAACTCCATCTTCCTTCCCTTCCCACCATGCGCTCGAGGTTCCGCTTCCTATATGTGTAGGCAGGCTCGATGTGCCGGCTACTTTGATGATGGCCGTATTTTGGAGTAAGTCATTTTTCAAAGTCTCAAAATTCTTCTGCATATCTCCTCTGAGGGGGAAGACAACAATATGTTCCTTGTCGTATCCTAAGTTTTTTCCTCTGATGTGAGACATCTGGCTGTGAACGACTGCGGTTCCGATAAAAAGAGTAATGGTAAGAGAAAATTGAGTAACGACCAGGATTTTTCTAAACCACGTCCCTCGACTGCCGGATATCAAATTTCCTCTAATGACTTTTATGGGATGGAATGTGGATAAAAACAGGGCTGGGTAGCTGCCCGAGAGAATGCCGGTCAGGATGGCGATGGCGATAAGTCCGAGAATAAGCTCCATGTTCCCTGAGAGGCCGAAAGCCAGCTCTTTTCCAGAGAAATTGTTGAAACCAGGGAGCAACAGAAGAATCAGGGCGGCTGCGAGACAAAGTGCAATCAAGGATGTAAGTAGGGATTCGCCGTAGAACTGCTTGATGATGTCGGATTTTTTGGCTCCAACAACCTTCCTCATCCCCACCTCTTTGGCACGGATTCCCGATCGGGCCGTGGCCAGATTCACGAAATTGAAACAGGCAATCAAGAGGACGAACAGACCGGCCGCGGTAAATACATAAACATAGATAATGTTCCCGTGAGCGGCAAAGTCGAAATTGAATTTCGAGTGAAGATGAATGTGTGTCAACGGCTGTAGATAATAAAGATTATGGTCCGGGTCTTCTCTTTCAATCATAAGTTTCAATTTGCTGTTGACATCTTCAACAGAACTGTTTTTTCGAAGCTGGACGTAGGTGTAAAAGGATACATCACTCCAGGTTTCCAGATTGCGGCCTGATTTGCCGATAAGCTCGAATGGGCGGACAAATTTGAACTGCAGGTGAGAATTGGCGGGGACATCAGCGATGACTCCGGTCACTTTGTAGTCATTGCGGTTGTTTATTGTGATTGTTTTTCCGATGGGATTAGTGTTTCTAAAAATCTTCTTGGCGACCTCTTCTGTAAGCACAAGAGAATGAAGGTCTTTAAGAGCAGTCGTTGGATCGCCCAGGATAAAAGGGAAGCTGAACATCTCAAAAAAGGAGGGGTCGGCCAGAAGTCCCCTTTCTTCATATTGAGTCTTATTTTCATGTGTAAAGAGCATCCGACCATGGGGTAGAATTCTGGTTGCATTGGCAACCTCAGGGATTTCTTCTTTCAATTTCCGGGCTAGAATAGGAGGGGATACAGCTTCATGCGTCGTGGCCGCTTTGAGCGGATCGAGAAGGATTCTGTGTAGTTCTTTGGCGTTATTATGAAACCTGTCGTAATTAAGCTCATCCTGGACCCATATGAACATAAGCACACTACAGGTTATCCCGATGGCCAGTCCAACGATGTTAATCAATGAATAGACTTTGTGCCTTTTCATGTTTCTGAATGCGATTTTCGTATAATTTTTAAACATGATATACCCCCAACGAATGTAATTAAGGATAAACATTGGAATGGATCGTACAACCTGAGCCCAATACCAGCGGCGTGCCAAAAGATGACCCCGCTCTCCTATCAGCTCTTCATATATTTCGGAAAAATCACTCAGGATTGAAAGACGATCATCGTCGCGAATTGTTCTGACAAGTATCCAAGCCGCCAGGACAGGCGGTTTTTCTCTCCTCTTTTTCATTTGTTATTATTGGCTTCAAACACTTTATCAGAGATCCCTTTCCAGAGAGACTTCTGGTAGACTCTGACCTCCCAGAGTGCCTTAATGCCTTCCTCCGTTAGGCTGTAGTATGTCCGGCTTCGTCCACCTTTCTCGTGATAAAATCGTTTTATGGTTTTACTGACATGGCCTTTTCGCAGGAGTTGATCCAGTGCAAAGTAGAGGGCACCCATTGAATATTTCTTTTTACATGACGCAGAGACCTGTTTATTGATGGTCACTCCATAGGCATTGTCTTTAAGTCTCCAGATAGCGATGAGAATGGCCTCTTCCAAGCGAGTGATAACATTCATTCTTCTTCTCAGTTTTATTGGAATCAAATATATAGACGTAAGTATGAAGAAAAGGTTTCCTGTATTCTTGAAATATTTCGGCCTCTACCATTACATCACCTTTCCTTTGGGTCCAATTGTTCGTATCATATGGTTATGATATAATTTCACCCCGATTTCCTAGCGTGCCGGGGTGGCGGAATTGGTAGACGCAAGGGACTTAAAATCATCTGGGAAGAGAATTCCAGTTTTTCTTTAAAGTATTAAAAGCCAGTAACTTACTGAAAAATTAGCAAGTTCCAGGATTCCGGGGAGTATTTTATCTTTCCAACTATCTGTATTGTCAGCATTGTTCTTTGCAGAAAAGGGACACAAAAGTGACATGGTAAGCACAAATTAAGGATATGATGAAATGCCAAACCGTAGCTTAGATAATCGATATTAATTCTCAACGTACTTACCCACGAATATAGTATGATTATTTTTTAGCTATGTTCTTTTAACCATCGAAGCATAGCACGAACACTCCCCTGAGCCATGGCGATGCTAGTGTCAGCTGCGCCATAGTAAAGGTTGATGGTATCGCCATCGGCTCCAAGCGTATAACCACACGGAAAGACAACGTTGTCCACATCCCCGCGTTGCTCGTAGGGTTCTTCAGGGCCAAAGACCCACTCGTCGCCGCGTTGCAGGCAACGCTCTGGCGCGTCCAAATCAAAAAGAGCGAGACCTAATCGGTAGATAGAACCTGCCGCGTTCTGCCGTACTCCATGATAAATCACAAGCCAGCCCTGTGAGGTTTCGATGGGAGGAGGAGAGAGGCCGATTTTGTTGGCATCCCACCATCCGCCGAGCCTTGCTTCCAGGATTTGCCTGTGTCCGCCCCAGTGATACAGGTTGGACGAATAGGATATCCACATATGTGCGCTAGTCGCGCCGCTCGGGCGATGGATCAAAGCCCAACGACCATCGATCCTTCGCGGCAGGAGAGCTGCATCTTTGTCTGCTGGCTGCATGATCTCGCCATAGCGTTCGAAGTGGTGGAAGTCTTCTGTAAACGCCAGTGCAACACCGGGCCCACCGCGTGAATAGGCGGTATAGACGATAGCATATTGGCTTAATTCAGGAATGTAGGTGATGCGCGGGTCTTCTATGCCCCACAATTCCTCCGGAAAGCGTTCGGGATCGGCCATAAGAGTAGGCTCAGAATCGATCTGCCAATCGTCCACGCCATTCACAGAGCGCGCGGCACATAAGTGGGAAAGTCCGCGTCGATCCTCCACGCGGCACAACAAAAGAGTGGTCCCATCAGCCAACAGTGTGGCGCCTGGATTAAATACGCTGTTAACCTGATACGGCCAGTCTGAGGCCTTCAAGATGGGGTTGAGTTTGTGACGATGAAAGAGTTGCGAGGGCTTATTGTCCATATTATTTATGCTCATTGGACCTGATTAGGTTTTTTGCCAGGCTTAATTCCAGAAGGGCCTGGAGAAAAGCCAGCGTAGACTCAGCACCTTGATTCTCGTTCAGCCGGTCGGGATGTAATCCATCACGACAGCCGCCCGTTTTCGGGTCGTACACCGAGAGGTGCATATCGTTGCGTCCAAGAAACCATTCAAAAGCGCGCCGGGCTTCCTTGTACCATCTTTTCTCCCCTGTAATGCGGTTTGCATCTAGGCAGGCAGAGACCATCGCCTGCGCCTCAACAGGCTGTTGATCGAAACGGGCACGGTTCCCACCTCGTTGATAGAAGCCATTGCAGCCAATCGGGACAAAATGCCCTCCTTCCGTATCCGCACGCTGCACGTCCGCCAGCCAATTTAGCGACTCCAGCCCTGCTTGGGTCATTGCACCATTGGATGTGGATTGGCCGCACAACAGCATGGCATGCGACAAAGCCGCGTTGCAATAGGTCAATTGGCTCTCAAACCAGTGCCATTCATCTAGACGGTTATCTTGATAGAGCGCTATCAATCGTCCCGCCAGTTCGTCCCGCACCTGGCCAATGCGCCGGTCACCGACGAAACGCTGGAGATAATCGTGGATGCCGATCAGAGCGAAAGCCCAGGCTCGTGGACTGGTAGTTTCAAGAATAGCGAGAAGGGATTGTTGGAATATACGACCAGCCATATTTTGAAGTGTTGGCGTAGCTGAACGGCCCAGGACAGCGCCTAACGCCCACAAAGCACGACCATGACTATCGTCCGAGCCGCTGTCCTCGAGCCAATTACGTTGATAATCCATAAAGTTGCGAAAGCGCTTGGTCTCTGCATTGAAGGCGTACCAGATAAACGCAAGATACCGGGTTGAAAGGTCAGTAGCCTCGGTGTTGCCTAATTCTTCAAGAAGAACACTTACCATCAAAGCACGTGCGTTATCATCAGTGGTATAACCTTCACGATAGTTGGGTATAGTGAAAATGGCATGTTGCAAAATACCTGTTTCATCCGTAAGGTGGTGGAGGTGATCCAGTTTAAGCCGAGGCAATTCTCCAGTGCGTTTCTCCAAAGGCTTGATCGCAAACTCGGCCTGCATGAGATGACGATGTTCGGCACGGGCACGTTCAAAACTCTGCATGTATCGGCGTGCAACCTGTGGCCAGATCATATCCCGGCCAAACAGATAGGCGCGCTTGCGCATGGCATGGCGCTCCGATTCATTGTCCAGCAGATCGATGACCTGCTTGGCTAACGCAGCCGGATCAAGAAATGGCACTAACGCCCCGCGCTCCTCGGCCAGCAGTTCCTGCGCATACCAATAAGGTGTGGATATGACTGCCTTGCCTGCTCCTAGAGTGTAGGCTAGAGTACCAGAAGTAATCTGTGCCTCGTTGAGATACGGCGTGATGTAGATGTCCGCGGCGCTGATGAACTGAACAAGTTCATCCAGCCCCACAAAGCGGTTATAGAAGATCACATTTGCCTCCACGCCCTTCTCATGAGCCAGCCGTTCCAGGGACAACCGATAGGTTTCACCTTCGTTCCGTATGACGTGAGGGTGGGTTGAGCCTACAACTATATACACCACATTTGGGTGTTTTTCCAAAATAGCGGGCAAAGCCGTGATGACGTTCTCGATGCCTTTGTTTGCCGAGAGCAAGCCGAAGCTGAGCAGGACACTTTTGCCTTCCACGCCAAACAAATCCTTGTGAAAACTCGGATCTACAAAGGGCACGTCGGGAATGCCATGCGGGATCAGATCGATCTTTTCATTCGGAATGTGATAGACCTCCCGGAGAAATTCCAAACCGCGTTCGCTCATCACAACCAGACGGTCCGATAATGAGGCGATCTCCTCGAGTACCCGGCGCTGGTCTGGATCTGGTTCATTCAAGATAGTGTGTAGAGTGGTGACGATAGGCATGCGCAATTCGCGCAGGAGCGACAGGACATGACTGCCTGCCGGCCCGCCGAAGATGCCATATTCATGTTGCAAGGACACCATGTCCACATTGTTGATATTCAAAAAATCTGCCGCCCGACAATAGGATTCTATGTCCTTCTCGATCAATTCGAAGCGGACTCGCGGCGGATACGCGTAGCCTGCTTCGATATCATTAACTGGAAGGGCAATGCACGAGGTGCCTTTGAACTCGTTGGCGAAAGCCTCACATAGATCGGTGGTAAATGTTGCTATTCCGCAAAGACGAGGCAGATAATTTCCGATAAAGGCAATTCGCTTGATAATCGAATGGGTAGTCTGAGCCATATCACTCTTCTCCTGCTAAAAAGGCCTCCTCTTTGGCAAAATTCTGGAAACGAACGAAAAGAGGCGGTCACCAGGACTCCACCTATATTATACTTAGTAAAATAGCATTAAATTATATTTCTGCGGGTGAAGTATGTCAAACTCTCTCGGACACTTTTGTTTTATTTTATAGGCAGTGAAAAGGAGTTCTGACACATCAGCAGCGTCAAGAATTCGACAGCAGTCAAAAACACTCTATCACCGATCCTTTGGATTCAATTGTTCGTATCATATGGTTATGATATAATTTTACCCCGATTTCCTAGCGTGCCGGGGTGGCGGAATTGGTAGACGCAAGGGACTTAAAATCCCTCGGAGGTTATCCTCTGTGCGGGTTCGAGTCCCGCCCCCGGCACTCCAGTCACCCCTGTAGATTTCCTGATTCTGAGACGTCTTGGGCCTATCTGAGTCA
>Ga0180437_10000873_pt1 | contig 53803 bp, 39 predicted proteins | sample SS_ome_4_FD_132410 | JGI IMG/M metagenome (GOLD analysis project Ga0180437, IMG submission 132410) | Hypersaline lake sediment archaeal communities from the Salton Sea, California, USA - SS_3_D_1 metaG | ecosystem: Environmental > Aquatic > Non-marine Saline and Alkaline > Hypersaline >...
ACTAGTTCGACAACAAACGCGAGTGGGGTTGCGAGCGCCACGCACACACTGGGTTGGTCCGATGGGACTCAATCCGCCTCGGCATCTGTATCAGGCCTGACCGGCTCACCAGTTAACTTCACCGCAACGGCGACGCCAAATGGAATTATCAGCGGAACGGTGACCCGTGTCGCCGACTTCCGGGCACCGCCGCGGAAGAGCGCCGCCGGCGGAGGTCCGATGCCGGTTCCACCCTCCGGTCAACAGGCGTCCGGCCGTACAGCTAGTCGGCCTCAGATGGTACAGTCGAGCCGCTTTTCACGAGAACCAGAGTTCGTGCCAGATGAGCTGATCGTGACCTTCCGCTCCGGAGCGCTTGGCGCGCCGCAGATCGGTTCAGCAGCCCTGGCCTCCCCAACCACGGCCCAGAGCGTCAGTCAAGCAATCCGGGCGAACCTCGCGAGCATGGCGCTGTCAGGCCGCGCCGACATCGCGGGGGTATCGCCCGCAATACTAGCCGCGCGGTTGAAGGTGGCGGACGAAAGCCGATTGGAAGAAGTCGCGGCAGAGCTACGGCAGGATCGATCGATAGAAACTGTTGAGCCGAATGCGATCGTTCGTTTGGAATCTCACGGGCGGCCGCATGCGGCCGCGGCCGTGACACTGCCCAACGATCCGCTCTACCCGTGGCAGGCGTGGCACTATGCGATGATCGATTTGCCGCAGGCGTGGGATATTACGACTGGAAACGCCTCCGTTATCGTTGCCGTGGTTGACGACGGAATACGCTTTGACCACCCGGGAATCGCGGCGAATCTCACATCTGACGGCTACGACTTTGTCTCAGACCTCTCCGTTGATGTGTGTAGTGGAGGTACTATCGGTAACGCTGGAGACGGCGACGGCTACGACGCCGACCCAACACAACCGGCGCACTACGACTTCCAGCTTGGCTGCGTAAACGGATTGTTAAGCTCGGGAAATCACGGGTTGCATGTTGCAGGGACGATCGGTGCGTTGGGTAACGACGGTGTTGGAGTTACTGGAGTTGACTGGACTGTTGCGATCAGACCAGTGCGAGTGTTAGGAGTTTCGGGCTCCGGCACCGACTATGACATTGCACAGGGAATCCTATACGCTGCGGGTCTGCCCGCCGACGACGGCGCTGGCGGCACCGTGCAGGCCAGCAGCGGCGCCCAGGTTATCAACATGAGCTTGGGCGGACCTATCGCAGGCACCGACCTAGAGAACGCGGTGATTGCGGCGAGCGCTGCGGGTGCCCTTCTCGTGGCTGCCGCTGGCAATGACGGGACTTCTGATCCCAACTATCCAGCAGCCTACCCCCAAACGCTCTCCGTCTCCGCGGTCGATCCGTACGGGTTGCTGGCTTCGTACTCTTCGTATGGATCTACGGTCGACATTGCGGCTCCGGGCGGTGAAGTTGCGCTAGGAGTGGATTTCGGCGTGATCTCAACAACTTGGGACTTCACAACCGGCACACCAATCGAAGACGGCTGGCAGGGAACTTCGATGGCTGCGCCGCATGTTTCAGGAGTAGCAGCTCTTCTCTTGGCCCAAGATCCTTCGTTGACGGCGGGCGATTTGAAGTCTCGACTGACCAGCTACGCCGTTGACATAGGTGCGACTGGACGTGACGATCTCTATGGGGCGGGCATCGTAAACGCTCGTAACAGTCTCACGCAGAGCTTCGCGCTGCCGCGTGACGTTTACGTTCGCCTGTTCGACGGTTCGACAGGTGAAGCACTGCAAACGGTATTTGCACAGCCGGATGGCTCTTATGAATTCACGGAACTGCCTGACGCCGACTACCTCGTGTTTGCAGGCGAGGACGAGAGCGGTGACGCGCAGATTGGCGTACCTGGCCGCAGATGGAGCGCATATGGTGGGTCCGCCACTCCAACGGTTATCACGGTAAGCGGCTCGGGTGTCTATCCGGCGGACTTCGACGTAGGCCTCCCAATCGAGGCCGAACCGAACGATGCGTTTGCGTCGGCCGACGTGCTAATGGTCGGCGGCTATCTGTTTGGCGAAATCGGTGTGGGATTGAGCGACGCCGACGGATCGCTTGTACCGATCCCTACCGACGGCCAATACACGTTCGAGACTTCGGCCGTTGACGGCGCTTGTGGTTTCGCACTTGGCGAGGACACAGTCCTGCAACTCTATGACGGAAGTGGTAGTCTGTTGTTGGAGAACGACAACATTGACGCAGGAAACTGGAATTTCTGTTCACGCATCACGACGACGCTAACAGCAGGCACATACTACGTTGTGGTGTGGGGCTACAACGCGTTGCCATACAGAGTCCACGCAAGGGCAGGTGGATGATGTACTCTACTGAGAGGCGGTGGCGCACCTCTTCGGTCGCGGCACTAGTGATCTCGCTGCTCACAGCCTGCGGCGGGCACGGCAGCCGGGACGTGCAGCAGCCGCCGGAAGCCAGCTCGCTTGATAACCTGCGCACTGTGGTTCAGGAGGTTGTTGGGGAGCCGACGTGCGAAACTGTGGCCCAATGCCGTGCAATTGCTTTTGGCTCTAAGCCATGCGGCGGCCCGTGGGGGTATCTCATTTACTCGACCGAAACGACTGACTCCACGCGGCTCGCCGCCTTGGTTGCCGAGTACAACTCTCGCGAAGCGCAGGTCAACCGTGAGGAGGGTAGAGTATCTGATTGTCGGTTCGTGCCGGTGCCGGGGCTAGCCTGCGTGGACTCACGGTGCGCGGCCGAAAGTCGTTAGGACACTAGCCGCCTGTATGGGCCAGATGCGGGCAGACAGTTCTTGATTTGAATAGTGCTCAAAGAGGAGCTAGGCAGGTGACAGAAAGGACAACGTGGACTGCTGCGGTCCTCTCAGCGTTGGCGGTTCTCACGCTGAGTTGCGGTGGCGACGACGGACCCACGCGCCCCCATCTACCGGACGTAGCTGCCGTCACCGTCGTGTCGCCGATCGACACCCTTATCGATCTCGATCGTACGGTGCAGCTCACGGCGACGGCTAGCGATAGCCAGGGACGCGAGATTTCGGGTGTTGACTTCGTCTGGCGATCGTCGAACACGGCGGTGGCAACGGTCACCACTGACGGTCTGGTGCACCCCCTCGCCGTGGGCTCCGTGTCCATCACCGCTGAGGCCAGTGGCGTTAGTGGTAGGCTGAGACTGCGACTCGTTCAGGCAGATTTGGATGGTATCGGGACCATTCTCGACGATCCGTATACGGATGTGCTCGTAACGCACCTGAGCACTGCTACAGAGCCAAGCATGCAGACTGCTCTGGATCAGTGTGCTGCAGGGATCTCTACCGGCAATCTCATGAATATCCTTGAAGGTCTGGAGAACGCGCAGGCGATAGTGACTTCAGCAACAGACCCTGATGATAGAGCGCTGACCGCGGTGCTTGGGCTGCTGCTCGATCACGCTCAGCGATTGCTCAGCCTGTAAAATAACCCAAAGGAGTACTCGAAATGTATGCGCGCTTGGAACTCTCCATCGCCATGCTGGCCGTCGGCCTCGCTAGCATTTCGCCGGGAGAGGCGTACGCCCAGGAGCCGCAAACGTTCTACGCTTGCTACGTCCCTGATGTCGGCGCCGTGTACCTGATCAAGCTTACTGGACTGCCGACCGATTGCTTGTCGGGATCCCACGTCGAGATCAGTTGGACCGAGGGTATGGCCGATGTTGCGGATGGGTCGATTACGACACTAAAGCTGGCGGATGGTGCGGTCACAAGTCCAAAACTCGCTGGTGCGGCTGTCACGACTTCCATACTTGCGGATGGCGCGGTCACAACTACAAAACTCGCTGGTGCGGCTGTTACGACTTCCATACTTGCTGACGGTGCAGTAACGACGAGCACAATCGCGAATGGTGCAGTGACCGGTGAAAAGCTGGGCTCAGATGTGCTTCTGCCACCCGGGGCCTGCACCACAGATCAGATCACGAGATGGGACGGCGCTGCATGGGTGTGCTCGAACCGAGGCAACGAACTAATCGAGTTGGAAGCAAGTTGGAGCATCACCTTTGTCGAAGAGATATTTGGGGGTGTCGTACAGTGTCCAGCCGGCAAAATACCGCTAGGTGGGGGTGGTGCCATCACGGATCCTCCACCCGATCTGGGCCAGAGATGGGATAGTACGCGCATGCATATGGTCTGGTCCGGCCCGCACTTCACGGCGACCGCAAGTCCGGAGCCGGATGGTTGGGAGGTCCGGTGGCAGTACATAACTGGACAGAGTAGCGGCACGTACCGTCTGTGGGTTGTCTGTGGTTCCGGCTGATACACTGCCTGGTTCGCCCATTGAAACGGCACGAAACGCCTAGAAGCCTGTGTCTGAAAGGAGGTCTTGGCGCACAGCAAACTCGATCGTGGACTTCGGTTACTGCTGCTACTCGTTCCAGTATTCGGCTGCGGAGGGGCAAGCTCCTTATCCGCGGCACGGGATCACACGGCCCGGCCACTGTAGACAAATTGTAGACAAACCTTTGGTCTCGATCGGAACTATCGGGATACTCGACAGGTTGGAAGGCCGCTTCCTGTCTCGTTTCGAGTCCGATGGACCCCAATAGTCCTCGACCATTTTCGTTCTTTTAATCCGCAAGTCGTGGGTTCGATCCCTCAGGGACCGGCTCGACGGACACGTCGCTGAGCGAGGCGCAGGCGCGTCGGTTCAAGCGTGCTGTCTCGTGTGTACGATTGCTGCCCGCGCGGCGGCCGAAATTTCTGCCGCCAACATCCGGATTTTTTTTCGGACAGGGACTCCGACGGTCACTGAGACTCCGGCCAGGGCAGAGGCCCGGGGGTGGGGCCCCGAACCGGGGGGGGGTGATATCGTACAACGAGTTACCCCCCGGCGAGCTGCCCAGGCTTGTCTTGCCCTAGAGCTAGCTTTAGGCCCCACCCGAATAGTTCTCAACAACGGGCCGGGGGTGTGACACAGGCTGTGGCACAGGGCCTAGCTAACTCGTTGGAGCACAAGACAGAACTACTGCCTTGTGAGCGGGGGGTCAGCACGCTCCTGACACGCATCAGAGGCTAGTTGCACCCCATCTCGTTCTCCTAACTGCTTGTCTAGTAATCCGTTATCCCGATCAGTTAATCCTCTCGCGCATGGGTGTCTTGCGCGCGCGTGGGTGTCACAGCGACCGTGCTGACCGACCCCTGATCCCACGTGTCTGAGGTGAGGCCCGGCCGGGGCGGGCCGAGTTGAGTATCACTCGCCGTCTCAGAACAGCGCTCGGTGCAGCCGTAACCTCCTGCTGTATCTAGTCTTAGAGTACCTTCTGCACCCAGTGTTCCAATGTTCCCACTAATATCACTTGAGAATCCTCACCTTACTGGCGGGAGCCGGAGCGCTCCAACTGACCGCGTAACGCTGCCTCCGATCCGATGCTCGCGCTTGCGAGGTAAGGACTTCCTCGGAACACGGCCCACTCAGCCCACGTCCCCGCCAACTCGTTCCTGGACAACGAGTAACGGTTGTGATGAGAGGTGTGCCGAGTTTGAAGAGCAGGGTTTGCAGCGTGCGGGGGTTCCTTTGCGGCCCTCCCGAGGGGGTTGTGCTGTGGCCGTATAGATTGATGACGGCCAGAGGGCTGGCATTAGCAGAGCTCGAGCTTGCGTAGGAGGTCCTCAAGGGATCGACCGATTCGGAGGAGTTGAGAGCCGCTTCGGGGATACGATGGCGCTGGTCCGGTTCTTCGTGCCGGCCAGTGGCATCGACACCAACCTTCGGTGAAAGGAACCGACAGTGTCTGAGCTGTAAGAGGGAGCGCGTCCTTTTCCTCGCGAGTGCGGGGTGGGGCCCTCCCACCAAACGTGAGGGAAAGAGCATGAACGGCACACCTCCAGGCCATCCGGCCAACAGCAGCGGAGCGTTCCAACCGGCCGCGCTGAATTACAACGAACTGCCTTCTAGGGAAGCGCTCGAAAACTGAGGTTGTGGCTGCAACACTCACGACGATGAGGGCCACGCCGAACGACGGTGACGACGGCAAAGAATGACCGTCAACGACGTCCAGCGCTTTCAAGCGAAGACCTGCAGCACTGCAAGCGGAGAAGTAGTCGGCTCGAAAAGTGACGGAGCACACCTGATTGAGCCATTGGCAACCTAACCTGAGGCGGTTCAGGACCGCCAGCACCAAGGGAGCGTCGGCACATGGACAAGAAACGGATGGTCGCACTTTACCTCGAAGCGAAACGGATAGCGGGAGACGACGGGATCCTTCACGCCGCAAACCACATCCGGAAAGAAACGCGCAACGAATACGTGAGCCTTGATGCGCTGGAGAAAACGCCTGCTGTGCAGGAGTATCTCCGGCAGCAACATGAATCTGAACCAGAAATAAGGGCCGAGGATGGCTCAGAGCTTCAAGAATATCTAGGGCCGGAATCTGAAGACGCCTTCAGCGACAGCGGAACGTCGCCGCCGGAGCCGGTGACCGTGTTCGTGGACCGCCATGGTAACCACCTGACGCGCGAAGTGGCCGAGGAGAGAGCCGGAGAGATCAGAGAGCTTCGGCGACAGGGCCTCACCGAGGTCGAGATCGAAGAGCTTGAAATGCTTGGATTCGATCCGCTCTGGGACTGTCTCAAGGACTCATTCACGGGGAATCCGGAGCTGGAGCACTACCTCGACAACCTCCGGCCGGTGCTGGCAGTGCGAGCGCTGAAGGCCAAGGGCTTGACCAATGCCGAGATTAAAGAGCTTGAAGCGCTCGGGTTCGAGCCGGGGATCGACTACCTATATGACTCGTTTCCGGACAATCCGGAGCTAGAGCGCTACCTCGATAACCTGTATTGGGTGCTGGTGGGGCGCTGTCCTCCTCTGAGTGATTTCCGCGAGCCTGTTGGGGTGCCAGGCGAGAAGCTATTTCGCACCGACGGCACCACCGTGACGCTCGACGAGTCGGGCAAAGCGGGTGCGGCGGACGACGGTCGGGTTGTCGACTTCGGAGAGGTACTCTTGCGCGGCGAGGAAAGACTGGTCGTTCAACGAGATAACACTGTCGGTCTGCTGTTTGATCCAGAGCCGGACAGAAGAAGCGGCTACAAGGCGGCCAAAGAGTTGGTCGTCGACTCCTACAGCGGCCCGAAGATTGTTCTGGGAATGACCGCTCCGCCCACAGACGATGAGTGGGAAGAGATTATCCGTGCCCCGAAGAAGGCTCTCCCATACCTCGCCCTCAACAGTTATTTGCCCGATAGCCTCGAATACCTCAGCGACTACGAGCGCACGACGATCCGAGCAGCGATCCCCGAGGTACTTGAAGACTGGAAACAACAGATAGCACACAGCGAAGCGCTTAGGAAGTACCTTGCTCTCCCTCACGACGACCTGGCGGAGCATGTCGAGTGGGAGACAACGGACTTCAGCGACACACAAGCAATCGAGAAAACGGTCGCAGAGGTCGAGGCGATCTCGAAGCTTCCGAAGAAGGATCGCAAGCTCCACGTGCTGAACAAGCGCTTCGCCGTCGTGACTGTCGGCAGTGACGTTGTCATACTGTGGGAACGCGACGGGCGACAGCCACTGCTTTTGAACGTCACCTCATTTCGTAACCTGCTCGCGAACAAGGGGAAGGTGGGTAAGGGTGGTCAGCTAATCGCGAACGCGTGGCTCGCGTGGCACGATCGTCGTCAGTATCTCGGCGGTCTCGTGTTCAAGCCCGGCGAGCAGGCGCGCGCGGACGAGTATAACCTGTGGGCGGGGTGGGGCGTCGAGCCAAGTAAAGAGGGGTCATGCGATCTCTTCCTGCAGCATATTCGAGACGTGGTCTGCAGCTGCAACGAAGACGACACGGACTGGGTGCTCGACTGGCTCGCGCACATTTTCCAGTGTCCGCAGGAAAAACCGGAGACAGTGCTCGCGCTTCAGGGCGTGCCAGGAGCAGGTAAGTCGATCGTCGGCAAGGTACTGAAGAAACTGCTCGGCGACACACTGCTCGCGACGGCGGAAGCGAATCAGGTGACGGGCCGGTTCAATGGTCACCTGGCGAACTGCCTCCTTCTGCAGGCCGAAGAGGCGTTTTGGTATCGCGACCATCACGCGGAGAGACTGCTCAAAAATCTCGTGACCGGCGAATACCTGCCGATCGAGCGTAAGGGCGTCGACGTCGTGCAAATGCGGAACTTCACTCGCCTGCTGCTCACGACCAACAAAGACGCCGTGTGGCCGACCTCGATCGACGACCGGCGGCTCGCGATCTTCCGTGTCGCGTCGACGCATGCGAGAGACCGAAAGTACTTCGGTGCCATGCTCGATCAGCTGGAGGACGGCGGCTATCAACGGCTGCTCGACTTCTTCCTCAGCCGGAGAATCGACGGGGATCGGCTCTTCAATCCGCCGCGTACGGCCGCCCTCGAAGAGCAAGCCGCTCACTCGTTGAGTCCGGAAGAGGAGTGGTATCTCGATCTACTGACGAGTGGCGAGCTCCCGTTCAGCAGGAAGACAGAAGTACTCGAAGGTGGGGCCGCCCGGGTGCCACAGGCGATCCTCTACGCCTCTTACGTCGGCTCGGTCCAGTCGGTGGGAAGGCGTCATGTCGAACCGATGAACGACAAAGCGTTTGGATACTTCCTTCGGAAGCTGCCCGGAAAGACCAGCGACGAACGCGTACGGGTTTACTGTCCCCATCGCGTCCGCACGGTGCAATCGCGGTGGTGTGAATTCCCGCCGCTGCTGCGCTGCCGAGAGATCTACAGCCGGCGCGGGCGGGGAGCGGTTCAATCTTGGGACGACCCGGAGCAACAGTGGTCTATCGAAAGTGAGCACGGGGAATTCACGGCGGATTAAGGGGGGAGGGAGCATAGTACGAGCGGACACTCCTGACGATGTGATCAGCCTAATAGCCACCCTAGAGGCTGAGGTTGATCTGGAACGCTATATGAGGTGCACTGATGAGTACGCAGACGAAATCGCCAACCTGGCCCGAGACCGATACGTTCTTCACACGTTCCGGCAACTCGCCTCCGTCCGATCCACGGTCTGTGTCGGCCGATATCCGACCGATGAACGGCAGGATACGCTTCCACCTCGCGGCCCTTGTGGCCTCCGTTGACGAGGGGCAGGTGATCTCGGTCCCGGTGCGTTGGCTTCGCGCGCTGCTCGGTGGCGAGTTGGCGGAGCAGGGCGAGGTCGATCTCACGGTTGAGGAAGTGGCAAAGATGTTCGGACGCCACCCCAACACGATTCGGGGTTGGCTGCAGAGCGGTGAACTCCGCGGGTACAAGCTAAAGGGGAAGGAGTGGCGGGTGCCGCGGGCGGCGATTGGGGAGTTTCAGACGCGACAGGCGGATCCGAGATTGCCCGAACCCGCCGCAGCCGGTACCGCCGATCTCTCCGCCTGGAGAGGGCACAGGAGATTGTGACAGAAATTGTGACAGAACACCTCGGTAACCACCGTTGTTCACGGTTGCCGCAGGCCTGAAAACCCAGGAGACCATTGGCTCTTCGTTTCCCGTCGTTGCCAGTGGTCTCTTTGGGAGCAGGAGGTCCCCGGTTCGAATCCGGGCGCCCCGATTAATAACCGCGCGCTCTTTCGGCCGATCACCCGGCCCTGATGCAATCGTCACGTGACCTGTCGGCGTGACCGTACGCACCTTGGGGGATCGCGTACCGGCGTTTCTAGGTGCCGCTCCAGCGGACTGCTTGATCACCCACCGCCGGGCCGTCTGCCACAGGTAGACTGGCGTCTAAGTCTCCTCCTGTGTAGCTTCGCGCGTTGCCAAAATCCCCAGCATGCAGCTGCCTAGCAAGCATTATCCCCAACCAGGAGTCTCATCGATGATGGATCTAAGGAAGCATGCGGTCGTAATCTGCGTGGCGCTGTTGACCATGCTCGCGACCCCCGCAATGGCGCAGGATCGGCCGAACATCCTCGTCATCATGACGGACGATGTCGGCATCTGGAACATCAGCGCCTATCACCGCGGAATGATGGGCGGACGCACGCCCAACATCGACCGGATCGCTGACGAAGGCGCGCTACTCACCGACTACTATGCCCAGTAATCGTGCACGGCCGGTCGGGCCGCGTTCATCCTGGGGCAGACACCGTTTCGCACGGGTCTGCTGAAGGTCGGGATGCCCGCCGCCCAACAGGGGCTCCAGGACTCGGACCCGACGATCGCCGAGCTGCTCAAGCCTCATGGCTACGCCACCGCGCAGATCGGGAAGAACCATCTCGGCGACCGCAACGAGTATTTGCCCACCGTGCATGGCTTCGACGAGTTCTACGGCATTCTCTACCATCTCAACGCCATGGAGGAGCCGTACGAGGACGACTTCCCGAAGGATCCAGCGTTCATGCAGCAGTTCGGTCCGCGGAACATTATCGACTCGAGAGCCTCCGACGTGGACGACCCCACGACCGACCCGCGCTGGGGCCGGGTGGGTAGACAGGTAATCACAGATGGCGGTCCGCTGCCTCCGGGCCCGGATATGGATCCGAATGCCAACTTCGACATGACGAATGTGGAGGAAGAGCTGGTGCGGCGCTCGATTGATTTCATGGAACGCTCCGTCGAGGCCGGCACTCCGTTCTTCCTCTGGCACAACTCTACGCGCACGCACGTCTGGACGCATTTGGCTCCCGAGTGGCAGGGAAAAAGCGGCTTTGGCCTCTATGCCGACGCCATGATGGAGCTCGACCACCATGTCGGCTTACTGCTTCAGAAGCTGGACGATCTCGGCATTGCCGACAACACGATCGTCCTCTTCACCAGCGATAACGGCGCCGAGATCTTCACCTGGCCTGACGGCGGGAACCACCCCTTCCGGGGTGAGAAGGGGACCACGTACGAAGGCGGCTTCCGCGTGCCGATGCTCGTGAAATGGCCCGGGGTCATCGAGCCCGGAACCATCATCAACGACATCATGTCCAGCGAAGACTGGATGCCCACGTTGCTGGCCGCCGCCGGGGATCCGAACGTGAAAGAGAAGCTCTTGCAGGGGATGACGGTAGGCGACAAGACATTCAAGGACCATCTGGACGGCTACAACTTCATGCCCTTCTTCGAGGGTCAAGTCGCCGAGGGGCCGCGGAACGAGTTCTTCTATTGGACCGATTCCGGAGATCTCACAGCCATTCGCCACGGCCCTTGGAAGCTCACGTACAAGGAGATCGAAGGCAACCTGTTCACCGGTCATGAGACGACCCAAAACGTACCGATCGTGACCAACCTGCGCGTGGACCCATGGGAACGCTATCAGGACGAATCGATGCTGTACGGCCGATGGTGGGGTGAGAAGCTGTGGACGGTCGTTCCCGGAGGCGTTATCGCCGCGGAGTATCTCCAGACTTTCATGGACTATCCACCCAGCCAGGAGGGCGGATCGTTCGGCATCGAGCAGCTTCTGCAGAAGGTCGAAGCGAGTATGACCGCGAGGGGCCGGTAGGAACCTCGAGTTGGTGAAATAGTTTCAGAAGAGTTGCGATGACCAAGAGCCAGCTAACAATGCCTTCCAGCGGACGCAAAGAAACGTGCCGCTGCGTAGTGCCAAAGTAGTGCCAACACAGTCAGCGCTGGTGTCCAACAGTCAGCGCAGAATGGTCGAAATCAGCGCTCACGAGCGCTGGTGAGCCCTGGTTTTCGACTTTGGGAGCAGGAGGTCCCCGGTGGAGACTCACACCGCGCGAATGACGCGCGGTGTTCGGTATGAAGGCGCCTGGCGGCGCCTTCAACGCGAATCCGGGCGCCCCGTGACCGAGTTGTCACTGCTCTCCCTGTAGCTCGGTGGATACGCTTGTGACCCAGCCTGGCGATTGTATCCGATCGTCACACATCTTAAACTGCTGTCCATGTCCGAACGGTCTGCCACAAAGCGTCGTGTTGTGAGCGGCCAACGATCCTCCGAGCAACTGTCGGTCCCGCCTTCCGAACGTGAGAGAGGTGCGTGATGATCCACAAGCTTCGCCTAGTTGGTCTGATACCCTCACTGGCCGTTGCCCTCTTGAGTTGTACAGGGGAGCAGGAGATCGAGAGGCAGCCGAATATCCTGCTGATCGTCGCGGACGACCTCGGGTATTCGGATATTGGTTCCTTCGGTGGCGAGATCGCGACACCGACCCTGGATCGGATGGCGCAGGAAGGATTTCGCCTGTCCAACTTCCACGTACTCCCCACCTGCTCGCCCACTCGCTCGGTACTGCTGTCGGGCACCGACAACCACGTGGCGGGGCTCGGGACAATGGGGGAGGTAAAGACACCCGAGATGGAGGGACAGCCCGGCTACGAGGGATACCTCAACTTCCAGGTCGCAGCCCTACCCGAGGTCCTGAAAGCAGGCGGGTACCATACGTACATGGCAGGCAAGTGGCACCTCGGCCACGAGGAGGAGACCAGTCCATACGCGAGAGGGTTTGAGGAGACCTTCACTCTACTCCCTGGGGGAGGTAGTCACTGGAGCGACCTCAAACCGCTGTCACCTCCGCAAACGATGATCTATCGGCGGAACGGTGAGCCGGTGGAGGAATTGCCGGAAGGTTTCTACTCGACCGAGTACTACACCGACATGATGCTGCAGTTTATCGACCAGAACCACGGAGACGGAGTGCCGTTCTTCGCCTACCTGGCCTATACCGCGCCTCACGATCCCTTGCACGCGCCCAAAGAGTACATCGACAGGTATAGGGGCAAGTATGACGACGGCTGGGATGTGCTGCGTGAGGAGAGGTTGGAGGCACTACGGGGTCTCGGCATCGTCCCCGAAGATGCCAGACCCTTTCCACGCCTGCCGTCGGTTCCCGCGTGGGACGAGATTTCGTCGGAAGAGAGGGAAGAAGCCGCGCGTGACATGGAAGTCTACGCGGCGATGGTCGAGTACATGGACGGGCAAATCAAACGCGTCTTCGACTACCTAAAGCAGATCGGGGAGTATGACAACACGGTAATCATCTTCTTCTCGGACAACGGTGCTAACGGTGCCCTGCCGACGGCCTACTCCGGGCAGACCGAAGAGTACCTGAACTCGTTCGACAACAGCCTGGGGAACCGCGGCTTGATCAACTCCTTCATCGAGCAAGGGCCGGGTTGGGCCCAGGCCAGCATGTCTCCCAGCCGCATGTTCAAGTCGTTCACTGCCGAGGGCGGGATCAGAACACCGTTCTTGGTCAAGCTACCCGGAGAGATGCTGAATGCTGGCACGATGAATCACTCCTTCTTCCACGTACGCGACATCATGCCGACTCTGCTCGAAGCGGCCGGCCTCGAGCACCCCACAGAGATCGACGGTCGCCAGGTCGTTCCAATGCAGGGGACATCGGTGCTCGATCTGTTCGCCGGAGAGGCCGAGACTCCGTCCGCCGAAGTCGGTCAAGTCGGCTACGAGCTCTTTGGGCTGAAGGCCTACTACGTCGGCGATTGGAAGATCCTGTGGATGCCACCACCGTTCGGTCCCGGAGAGTGGGAGTTGTTCAACCTGAGGGAAGACCCCGCCGAGATGAACGATCTTAGCGGTGAGTACCCGGAGAAGCTCGCCGAGATGGTCGCGCTGTGGGGAGTCTACCAGGAGGACAACGGCGTACTCGACATAGCACTCGACTTGGCCGAAAGGATCGAGTGATACGATCCTGCTCTGAGCCGGACCCGTAGTGCCAAGGTAGTGCCAAGACAGTCAGCGCTGGTGTCCAACAGTCAGCGCAGAAATGTCGAAACCAGCGCGCATCAGCGCTGGTGAGCGCTGGTTTTCGGCTTTGGGAGCAGGAGGTCCCCGGTTCGAATCCGGGCGCCCCGACTTCTTCTCTTAGCCTCAGTACCACAAGTAGTGACGGTGGTGGGAATCGCCCGACACTGCGCCGTACCGCTTGGCTCCGACCCTCGAGGCTTGATTGAGTATGCAGTAATCGCTGGATCGTGTTAGATTCGTGAGGGCTAACACGAGGATGGTCAAATGAAGCTTACCGCTGTATTTCGCAAGGTCCCGGAGGGCTATGTCGGGTTCGTGGAGGAACTGCCTGGCGCCAACACGCAGGGTAGTACTCTGGAGGAGGCAAGAGAGAACCTGCGAGAAGCCGTCGAGCTGGTTTTGGAGGCCAACCGCAGCCTTGTCCACGAGACTGTCGGCGAAGCGGACGACGTCATCCGCGAACCTTTTGAGGTCCCGGGCGATTGAAGCGCCGCGACCTCATCCGCCATTTAGAATCCAGCGGGTGCGAACTGCTTAGAGAAGGCCGCAAGCACACGCTTTACATTAATCGCAAAGCCCGGAAAGTCGCTACCATTCCACGGCACCGAGAGATCAACGAGTTTCTCGCCAGAAAGATCTGCCGTGACTTGGAGGTAGAGGGGCCGTGACACGATCTTTTGGCGGCCCCTTCATCATCTCTCTCGCCGCTGTTGCCCATGTCCCGTCTCGCCGATTACTTCCATTCAGTGGCAACTGGTCCAAAGCGCCGACGCGAGCTCTTGACCCCGCCAGGTTTCATGATCTTCGGTGGCACGCTTGCGGTTGTGATCGTCGGCGGCCTCTATACTGACCGTTGGCGGGGACTCCCCGCGCTCATGCCAGGCATCGTCGGCGCGGTGGTCGGCGTTCTCTTCCTAACTGCAGGCGCATCGCTGTGCGGTTGGTGCGTCGCACGCTTCCTGAAGGCGCGGGGAACGCCCGTGCCGCTTAATCCTCCCGATGAACTGATCGTGAGCGGGCCCTACGCGTGGGTTCGCAACCCGATGCTAACGGGCCTTTTCGGGGCCCTCGTCGGCCTGGGGTTGTTACTCCATTCCATTGGCATCGCCTTGATCTGGACGCCCGCGTACGTGCTGGTGCACATGGCCGAGTTGAAATGGATTGAGGAGCCGGAGCTAGCACGGCGGTTCGGGTCAGCCTATGCGGACTACCGGGCGCGGGTCCCGATGTTCATCCCCCGTCTGCGGCGCTACCGCGGCCCAAGCGCGCCGTCTAGAACGCGTTAGGAGCTGACGGGCGCGTACGTTCGGGCCAGTAGTGCCAAAGGTAGTGCCGGCACACCCAGCGCAGGTGTTCAACAGTCAGCGCAGAATCGTCGAAATCAGCGCCCATCAGCGCTGGTGAGCGCTGGTTTTCGGCTTTGGGAGCAGGAGGTCCCCGGTGCGAATCCGGGCGCCCCGACTGGATGAAATGTTAAGCAACGCAATGAGTTACGGCGGTGCTTCTTCGTTGGTCGTTCAACAAGTGCCGGCTGCCGGCCTGCGACTCTGTAAACGAAGCAAGCGCCCACGCTTGTGAGACCCACGCCGTTCTGCGACAGGCCCACGTTGAGCGGCCTGGTCAGCCTTGGAGAGGCAATCGTTGCGAGCCCTCACACAGAGCGTGTCTCCAACTTCTTCATCTCGCGCGAGAACCTGCGGATCGGTGATATCCCCTTCGTATGTTTGGGGATTAAGCCGGGCCGCGACGAAGCGCTCAGCCACTACCGGCGCGGTCGATGCTAGGCAGATCTTCATGTAGCGCGGGAAGCGGATGTGCAATCCCCGCTCCAGCCCTCTGCTCCCTGATCATGAGAGCGTAGAACAGGAGCCCGAAGCAGGCCGTGACGATCATGCCGATGACTCCCTCTCCGTTCACAAGCCATAGGTCACCTGCGAAGAGCCCAGCTTCGCCATCCGCCAGCCTGCCGGTCAGCGTAGCTCGATACAAGTTCCAGAACAGGTGCATTATCGTGGGCGCCCAGATCGATCCGCTCTTTAGGTAGATCCAGGAGTACATGAAGGCGGTTCCCAGGATAGCTGGGGCCGAGAGTAGGACGGTGAGTCCGAGTTGCGGGAGGCTCAGAGCGCTGAGGACGGGACTCAGCCAGAACATTGGCAGATGCCAGGCCCACCAGACGGCACCGGAAATGAGCACCGCGCGCACGAGCTTGTTATTCTCGCGGGCTATTCGGCGGAACAGGTAGCCGCGCCAAGCGAATTCCTCTCCCAGATGGTTCAACCAGCCGAGGATGAAATTCGGGAGGGGGATGAGGATGAAGGGCACGAACATAGCGGGAACAAGGACGACTAGGTTTAGCCAAACGTGATAGGTTGGATGGTGAAACGCAAAGTGCTCGCTGTTCAACGAAAGAAGACCAGCTGAAAGCCCCACTCCCACCACAACACCCACTTGGAGAATCGGGAGCAGAACGCTCAGAAGGCAGTAAACGACGCCAGGTGCTTTCCAGCCGATGGCGGACAACTTGTCCCTCTTCGAGACCAGGACGAAAGCCAAGGCGAGGAGCATGGGGAACGCCATGGCCGCGGTCATTGGGCTCCGACCGAGGTCCAGCAACCGAGATGAGAGAGCGAACGTCCAGGTGAGAGCGAGCACGAGGACCGTGTACCAAGGTAGTTCCTTGCTCACATTCACTGCTGCGCTCCCGTGAGCCGGTTGAGACGGGACATTGGACTACCAGCGGCCACAGTGCAGATGATTGGGCTGTGTTTCAAGATGAGCTACTGCCGGGCGCGGAGCAATCAGTAGCAGCGCCGGACCTCCGGCTCGCGTTACGTGATGTGGTGGGTTAGACAGGCCCCGAATCCCTGGCACACAGGTCGTCTGGCCGGCAGACTGTGGACAGACTGTAGACAAACCATTCGTCTCGATCGGAACTATCGGGATCCTCAACAGGCTGGAAGGTCGCCTCCTGTCTTGTTTCGAGTCCAATAGACCCCAATAGTCCTCGGTCGGTCTCGTACTTCTAGTCCGCAGGGCATCGGCTTGATCGTCCTTCGGCGACCAGTAGTCAGGCGCGTTGTTCTGCTCGTTCCAAGGACAGTAGTGCCAAGGGTAGTGCCAACGCAGTCAGCGCAGAATCGTCGAACTCAGCGCTAGTCATCGAGAAAAACGCATAGCCCGTGGTCTATCGGAGCAGGGGGGCTCGGTTTCGACTGCACGCCGTTGTTTCCATCGGGCATCGTCCCCCAGAACTTCGGAGGCATCGTTTGCGCGGGCTCCCAATCTCCATTACGATACATGGGACTTTGCGACGGACCACGCTCGGCACGTGCCGGCTCCAGCGGCGCGCGTGTCCCCACTACCGAACCAAAAAGCCGACGAGCGGATGAAAGCGTTGCTCCTCTACCCCGAGTTCTCTCCCCTGGGATTCTGGAACTACAAGGCCGTTTGCCGACTGATGGGGGCCAAGTACCCGGCGTCGCCGCTCGGCATGATCACGATGGGGGCGCTGCTGCCCCGGGAGTGGGAGCTGCGCCTCATCGACCTCAACACGGCGCCGCTTGACGATGCGGACATCGACTGGGCGGACCTCGTGTTCATCGGGGGGATGCTCCCCCAGCAGTCGAGGTTTCTCCAGCTTATCGACCGGGTGCACGACCGAGGGAAGCGGGTCGTCGCTGGAGGACCTGATGTGACGTCCCAGCCCGAGGTCTACGCGAGCGCCGACTACCTGGTGCTCGGCGAGGCCGAGTGCTCGATGCCGGACTTCTTGGCCGATCTGGAGCGAGGCGCCACGTCTGGACGGTACGTTCCGGATCGGCGCCCGGAGATGACCGAGAGCCCTGTTCCCCGGTTCGATCTGCTGGACCTCAATAGCTACCTGATGATCGGCGTGCAATTCTCCCGGGGCTGTCCGTTCAATTGCGAGTTCTGCGACATCATCGAGCTGTATGGACGGAGGCCCCGGACGAAGCCCCCGGCTCAGGTCGTGCGGGAGCTGGACGCGCTCTACGCGCTCGGGTACCGCGGGCACGTCGACTTCGTGGACGACAACTTCATTGGTCACAAGGCGAAGGCGAAGGACATGCTCCGCGCCGTGAAGAAGTGGTCGGCCGAGCATGGCCACCCGTTCTTCTTCTCCACAGAGGCCTCGATCAACCTCGCGGACGACGACGAGCTGCTGGGCCTGATGCGGGACCTCGACTTTCGCTACGTGTTCATCGGCATCGAGTCGCCCGAGGACGCCGTCCTCTCCGCGGCGCAGAAGAGCCAGAATCTTGGCCGGGACCTCGTGGCTGACCTGCACAAGATTTACGACCACGGCATTGTCGTCAACGGCGGGTTCATTCTGGGCTTCGACGACGAGACCAGCACGTGTGCCGGAAGCATAATCGACGTCATCGAGCGCGGTAACATCGTCATGTCCATGATCGGACTGCTCTACGCGCTGCCCAACACTCAGCTCACGCGCAGGCTACAGAAGGAGAATCGACTGCTGAAAGGGTTCGGTCGCCTGAGCGCCGAGAACGAGGCGACGGAGGTGGACCAAGGGACGAGCGGCCTAAACTTCATCACGAAGAGACCGAGGGCTGAGGTGCTCGACGACTTCCTCCACGTCCTGGAGCAGACGTACTCGACGAGGAAGTACTTCGACCGCTGCCTTCGCCTGGCGAAGGTTATTCGGGTTGAGCCCCGCTTCAAACCCAACTGGAAGCGCAAGCTCCGCTACGCGTGGGGGTTCCTCAAATGCGTCGTCGCTCTCGGCGTGCGCCCGCCCACCGCCTACCTCTTCTGGCGAAACATCGGGATCCTCCTCTTCACGCGGATATCCGCAGTGGAGACCGCCGTGAACGTCATGGCCATGTATGTGCATTTTGGGCCGCAGACGGAGTTCATCTCCGGCCTGACGTCCGACGGCGTCCGGAAACTCCGGGCGGCGGAGGGGACCCGGAGCGATGCCAGCGTCGACGGAGACCGCGAAGCTCTTGGCACCGTCTTCGCACCTTTTGAAAGCTGACCACTGTGGGGAGCACTCTAGAATCAGATTCTTGACTACCTGCTGTGCCCCTCGCTTGTTGAGGCCGTCGTCGAGTAGTGACAAAAGTAGTTCCAATACACCCAGCGCAGAATCGTCGAAATCAGCGCTCATCAGCGCCGGTGAGCGCTGATTTTCGGCTTCGGGAGCAGAAGGTCCCGGGTGGAGACCCGCAGCGCACGCAGGAACGCGCGGCGTACGGTATGAAGTCGCCTGACGGCGCCATCAACGTCAATCCCGGCGCCCCGACTTCACTCTCTTCCCCTCGTGCCAGGAATAGCGACAGTGCTAGCCAGAGGCGAGTTACCACCGATCTGGCGACTGCCTGATCCGGTGAGCCACTTGTCCTGTGGTGCGCTCACCGGCGCTCGTTGTCGCGCAGCGAATTTGATTTCATCTTGGCAGGGTCTCGGGACCCTTATCCGAAAGAGCGTTACCGTGAGAAAGGTCTTCAGTCTCCTCATTCTTCTGGCGCTGGTGCTCTTGCGGGCAGCGCCCTCGCTGGCCCAGGTGGAGCGCCGCGAGGTGCGCAACCTGGTTTTGGAGGACATGCCCGACATGTCGCGGGAGATCGTGCAGCGCATGCGCCAGTACACGAGTTACCGTTCGACGAGATTCACCGGCTGGCATCCTGACGGGCAGGGCCTGTATGTCGTGACCGGTTCGCAGATCCACTACGTGGAGCGACCTGGCGGCTCGCCTGAGCGGCTCACGCCGTTCAACGAGCCTGTGCGTGAAGCCGCTGTCCGTCCCGCCGGTCGGCCCGCAGGATTCCTGTTCCTCAAGGACATAGGGGGGAGTGAGTTCTATCAGGTCTTCTACTTCGACGTGGCGACGGGTGAGCACAGGGTCCTGACTGAGGGCCAGTACTGGAAAGGAGGTCATGTCTGGTCGCAGGGGGGTGACCGTTTCGTCTACTACAGCACAGCCCGCAACGGCCGCGACTGGGATATATACGTGGCCGACGTGGGGGACCCTGGTACCGCCCGCATGGTTTTGGAGGCCGAGGGTGTCTACTATCCGATGGAATGGTCGCCCGACGATTCCCGGCTGCTGGTGCGGCAACAGGTGTCGTGGACAGAGTCGTACCTGTACGTAGTTGACCTGAGTGGCGGTCAAGTCACCCAGCTGAATCCGTCGGATGATAAGATCGCATACGGAAGAGATGCGGCTTGGTCCCGCGACGGCCTAGGCGTCTACTACACGTCCGATGAGAGCAGCGAGTTCCAGCGTCTCCGCTACTGCGATCTGGCTACTGGCCAGAGCACGGTTCTCACGGGAGACGTGCCCTGGGACGTCGAAGCCCTGGAAGTGTCCCACCAGGGCGATGTGATCGCCTTTATCACCAACGAAGATGGTATTGACAGCCTGCACCTGCGGATGGTCATGGGGTGGAGGACGGTGCCGGTGCCGGACCTGCCAGTGGGGCTCATCAGGGACTTGAAGTTCAGCCCCGACGACCAGCAGCTGGGGCTGACCCTGAATACGCCCCGGACGCCTAGCGATGTCTATACTTTGGACATCGGTGGACGCACACTCACCCGCTGGACCTACGGCCAAGCGGGGAATGTAGAGACGGAGAGGTTTACGGTGCCAGAGCTCATTCACTATCCTACTTTCGACGAGGTAGAAGGCCGGCCCCGCATGATCCCGGCTCTCTACTACCGGCCAGCCGGAGTCGAAACGCCCTACCCAGTGATCATCTCCATACACGGGTCTGAGGATCAGGCCCGGCCGTCGTTCTCCTCCACGTACCAATACTGGATCAACGAGCTGGGGGTGGCGCTAGTGGAACCCAACGTGCGTGGCTCAACCGGTTACGGCAAGACCTACGTGCAGCTGGACGACGGCGTCAATCGGGAGAGCTCGGTGCGCGATATCGGCGCGCTGCTGGACTGGATCGAAGATCAGCCGGAGCTAGATGAGGACCGGGTAGCTGTCTACGGACATTCCTACGGGGGTTATATGGTGCTCGCCTCGATGACCCACTACGACGACCGATTGAAGGCCGGGGTCGAGATGGCGGGCATCAGCAACTTCGTCACCTTCTTGGAGAACACGGAAGAATACCGCCGTGACTCGCGGCGGACGGAATACGGCGACGAGCGTGACCCGGTGATTCGGGACTTCCTCATCGGCATCTCACCGGTCACCAACGCTCACAAGATCACCAAGCCGATGTTCGTCGCCCAAGGCCTGAACGATCCGCGAGTGCCAGCCAGTGAGTCGGAGCAGATCGTGGCGACAATCCGTGAAAACGGAGGCTGCGTGTGGTACATGCTAGCCAAAGACGAGGGACACTATTTCCGGAGTAGTTTCAACAGCGGCTTCTACCGACAGGCCGTCGTGCAGTTCTGGGAGCGATATCTCTTACAGTAGAGCTGACGGATCAGCCGCATCCTCCGGTGCCCGCTGCACCTCCGTCAACATCCTGTTGGCCATGGCGCGAATCCGGGCGCCTCGACCATATGCCACGCGGGCTTTCGGCCGATCGACCGGCCCGGATGAAATCGTGACGCGAGCTGCCGTCTCAAGGTCGAGCAGCAGTATTCTCTTTTTCTCTTACCTAGATCCCTATTTCCGCCTAGCCGTCACCTGTTCTCCAGCACCGGCCTGGTGTACACCACCTCGCCCCCGATGACCGTCATGTCCGGTTCGATCTTCCAGATGTCCTCAGCCGAAACCGTCATGTAATCGACGGGGATGACCACGAAGTCGGCCAGCTTACCCACCTCGATGGAGCCAAGGAAGTCCTCCGCATGCATGACGTAAGCGCCACCCATGGTTGCGGCACGCAAAGCCTCTTCCCGGGTCATGGCCTGCTCGGGGATCCAGCCGCCCGGAGGATTGTTGTCACGGTCCTGCCTGGTTACCGCAGCATGGAGCGTGTAGAAGGGGTTGTAGGGTGACACGGAGTAATCCGTCCCCGTTGCCAACGGCACGCGAAGGTCCAACAGATCGCTCCAGATGTAGGCATAGTTCAGGCGCTCCGGGCCGATCCTGGCTTCGACGAAGTGCATGTCCTCGGTGGCATGCAGCGGCTGCATGGAAGCGACGATCCCCAGCTCGACCAGTCGGGGAAGGTCGTCCGGGGTGAAGATCTGAGCATGCTCCAGAGCGAAACGGGCATCCTTACCGTCGATCCCCGTCGCCCTCAAAGCCCTCTCGAAGGCGTTGATTGCGGCATGATTGGCACCATCGCCGATGGCATGGACCCTGACGTTGAAGCCCATCGGCAGTAGCTCGGTGGCCAGTCGCGCCATGTCGTCCTCGCTCGCTACCGCTTCCCCGAAATATCCCGGATAGTCGCTGTACTCCTCCAGCATCAGGGCACCCCGCGAGCCCAGGGCTCCGTCGGCAAACATTTTGACGGATTGCACGAAGTACTTGTCCTCGAAGTTCAGCGGCTCACCCAGGGTCCGCGCCGCACTCTCATTGACCATCTCGTTTATTCTGATTCGCAGCAGACCCACCTCGTAGAGCTTGATCCGCCGCTGGACCTCTCCATAGCCCGTCCTGCTGGCGCCGTGGATCGTCGTGAGTCCGCTGGCCACAGCCAGCTGCGTCCCTTCTACGAGGTTGCGGCTTAACTCATAGTCGGTCAGCGGAGGCAGGTTCGGGATCAGCCGGGTCAGTTGTGGCGGGGCCCGTTCGACGAACTCGCCGGTGGGCTCACCGTTCTCGTCCTTCTTGATGTGGCCCCCCGGTGGATCCGGGGTATCGCGTGTGATGCCGGCCAGTTCCAGAGCTTTGCTGTTCGCGCCGCTCCCATGTGTGTACCGGTAAATGAACACGGGATTGTCCGGGGCGACGGCATCGATCAGCGATTTGTGAAAGACCGGTGGATCCCACACATCCGACATCCAACCCGTCAATACCACCCAGCGAGGCTCGGGCCCGGGGCGCATGCCTTCGCCGGTTGCCAGGGCGTGCCTGATCACTTCCTGCATCCGCTCCACCGACGCCCACTCGCCGAGTCCCGCTCGGATGTCCGGCGTTCGCGGATAGAGCTCTCTCTCCCCGTATCTGATATGAACATGGGCATCGTGCAGACCGGGAATGACCGTCCTGCCTTCCAGGTCGAACACGAAAGTGTTGGGACCGATATGGGCCCGCGCTCCGGCATCATCGCCCACGTAGATGAACCGACCCTCTCTTATCGCAATGGCAGAAACGGTAGTGAAGTCTTCATCAACGGTATAGATGTTCCCGTTGAGGTATACTCTGTCGGCGTCCTGAGCGTGGCAGACCGCGGTCGGTGCCATGAGGACCAGCACCAGCGAGAGAAGGACAGCAAACAGACCGGTCGATCGTCTCAACGTATTCATCTCAGCTTCCTTGCTTGTGTGTTGGGCCTGCGATCTGTACTGCCAAGTATGGGCCCCGACATTGGGGCTGTCCAGTGCCGTTGGGGCGCCGTTAGAAGAAGGGGTGCCCGTCCGGTGAGTGGGTTGCGGTCGTCGTATACAACCCCTCCTGGCGGAGGCGGGGAGGGCAACCGTGATCGGTCATCGCGCATCGAAAGATCGACCACAACCTAACGCGACGGAGTCCGGCCATGACACGTTCCAGTCCCATTGTTGCCCTGCTGTCGTTTGTCATTCTCATGACACGGGCCGATCACCGCATACCTCACCACCCCCAGAGGGTTACCGACCAGGTTCTCTTCGTCAGCGATCGGTCAGGCGGTGGCCGCTGGGACATCTTCTGCGTGGATGTTGATAGTGGGAACATGCGGCAACTGACGTACGACTTGGGCCGCAACATGGCGCCGGCGTGGTCGCCGGATGGCGGCCGCATCGCGTTCGCTTCCGAGCAAGGCGAGAATACAGACATCTACGTCATGGACGCCGATGGGTCGAACCTGCTTCGCCTGACGGACCATCACGCCAGGGATGCAGAGCCGACGTGGTCACCGGACGGTCACCGACTTGCCTTCAACTCGGAGAGGTGCGGCCGCGAAGCATCTTTCGATATCTCCACGATGGCCGCTGATGGGAGCGACCTCAGACGCCTCACCAGCGAGTCCGGCCTGGAGGAGTACCCGCACTGGTCGCCCGATGGTCGCCGGATCGCCTTCACGGTGGGGAACCGGGCGATCTTCGTGATGGACGCCGATGGCACTGACCGGCGGAGAGTGACAGAGGACCGTTTCTTCACCGCGGGATCGGAGTGGCGTCCCTGCCCGTAGGGGCCACAGAGTCGTTGGCTGTCGCGCTGGTGGCTTTGGCGGTACTGATCCACGCGCTTTGGGGGGGCCTGACGCGGCGAATCCCGGCGCCCTGATCTCGATGCGACGGTAGCGGTAGGCAGTAGACTGTGGAGTGCCGCCGACTCCCATTATTCCCGGTCCTCCCCTATATTCCGCTCGTCAGAGCCCCAACACACACCAGCCATTGCCGAAGCTGGGGAGGCTGTGTGGCGAAGAACCTCTTGCGTGACCTCGTCCGTCGGCGGGTGCCCCAGATCTTGGGGGTTTACCTTGGGGCTTCCTGGGTAGTGATCGAATTCGTGGGAATGCTGGTTGACCACTACCTCCTCCCACCCCACCTGATCGATCTTAGCATCGTCCTCCTGGCCTCGCTGGTTCCGACGGTTGTCCTGCTGGCCTATTTCCACGGCGCCCCCGGGCGCGACGGCTGGACGCGTGCCGAGAAGTATTTCATCTCCACGAACCTACTTGTCTCCGCTGCGCTGCTGGCCGTCCTGCTCGCGGGGAAGGACCTGGGAGCGAGGACGAGTGATGGCGCTGACCGTGTCAGGCCTCCCGGCCCCGATCCGTCGGAGTCGTCGAGCAGGACGGCGATCGTTCCGTTCCGAGTCGCCGGTGCCGACCCGGAGCTAGGCTATCTGCGCGAGGGCATGGTGGATTTGCTCGCGGCGAAGCTCGCGGGCGAGGACGGGCTGTTGGCGGCGATCGACGCGGGCACCATGGTGGGAGCGTGGCGGGGCGCGGTGAGCGACGAGCGCGTCGACCTGCCGCGGGCGGAGGCGGTCGAGCTGGCGCGGGATCTCGGCGCCGGTCGCCTGATCGTCGGCAGCGTGGTGGGCACACCCGAGAACCTGGTACTGCACGCTTCCGTCGTGGACGTGCGAACTGGTGAGGCTCGGGAGGGCGGGAGCGCAGATGGAACCGAGGTCGCGTTGCTCGATCTGGTGGACCGACTGGTGGGGCAGCTTCTCAGTCGAAGCGCGGGTGAAGAGGAGCACCGTCTAGCTCATCTCACCAGCACCTCGCTGCCAGCGCTCCACGCATTCCTGGCAGGCCGGGCGGCGCATCGGCGCGGCGATTACGAGGAGGCACTCCGACGATACGGACGCGCCCTGGATCTCGATTCCACCTTCGCGCTCGCGGGCTTGGGTATCACACAGATATCGGGTTGGGTGGGTGGCTCTGGACCCGTGGGGCGGCGTGGGTCCGCTGTTGCGTCGCGGTACCGGGAACGGCTGAGCGTCCGGGATCGAGTTGGCCTGGAAGGCCGAATCGGGCCGCGCGATCCGGACCGCACGCTGACGGTGACGCTGCGCCTGGAGGAGTTGGAGCATGCCCTGCGCCGCTATCCGGACCACCCCATGCTCTGGCATAAACGCGGCGACCTGCTGTTGCACTGGGGCGGAGCTCTCGGCTTCGCAGCTTGGGAGGAGCGCGCCCGGGAGAGCTTCGAGCGCGCCATCGATCTCGACTCGGACTACTCCGAGCCCGTCCACCACCTGTCGGATGTTCTCCGCATGCAGGGTGACACCGCCGCGCTTCGCGGCCTCGTCACACGACGGCTGGCTCGCACTCCGAGCGGCCCGATCGCCGACTACCTCCGCTGGCAAGCTCACCACGTGCTCGGCGAGGGCTCGCGCTTTGGCGAACCCGAGCTCGAATCTATGGAGACCGATGCCACACTGCGCTGGATCGGCATCGTAGCGCAGGACGCGGGTTTCGCGATCTCCGACGGCGCGAAAGCCGTGCAACTCCGCCTCAAGCGGCCCGGCACGGCCGATGCACAGCTTGAGCGCCGTCTAGGAGCCTTCAGCTACGCCCTGAACGGCGGGCGGCCCGCAGAGGCGCTGGCCATCCTGGAGTCGTTGCCAGACGTCTTTCCGTCTCCCCGCTATCGCCACCTCGATCTGCGGCTCGCCCTACTCACGGGGATGTACGCCGATGGGGACAGACCGACCGCTGAGCGAGCCGCAGAGGCGCTGGGCCAGGTGCAGGCGGATGGGGCTAACTCGGAGTTGGACGAGTGCGTCCTCGCGCAGTGGCGGCTATATGCGGAGACCCATGGCCTCAGAGTGAGGTCAGGAGCGGAGCCGACGGCACTCGCCGCGCTGGCGGAAGATAGGCCGTCGGCTGCTGAATGGGTGTTCTGTAAGGCCGTACTCGATGCTCAGTTCTCGGTCCAGACGGATGCCGCTTCTTGGCGTGCCGCGGTAGGGCGGTTGGATACACTCCTCGCGACGGGACGATACCTGGGGCTCGTGGATCGCGGCGACATCGAGTATGCTCACCTGGCCCTCGCCCGATTACAGGAGGCCGCAGGAGATTCGGCCGCCGCGCTTACTGCGCTTCGCCGTCGGTCGTACTACCTGGGTTGGCAACCGTACCTCGCGACCATGTTGCGGAACGAGGGCCGGCTGGCCGCGGCCCTCGGCGACACGGCTGGGGCGATCCGCGCCTACGAACACTACCTGGCATTCCGCGGCGCTCCGGAGCAGTCGCTGCGCAGCGAACTGGAACGCGTCCGGGCGGAGCTGGCCCGGCTGCGTCGCTGAGTCGGCCCGGACCCTCCCGTGATATCCGTGTTCGGGAGCCCCAGCACCACACCAGCCTTCGTTGCTGCCAGGGTCTTGTTGGCCGCGGTCCTGATCCTATCGTGTGATCGTGGCGGAGCCCGCGGGGTCGGATCGGATGTGGTGGTCGACAGGGTCGGCGTCAGCGAAGTCGAGGCCGCGGCCCTGACGATAGACGGGGAGTACGGGCAGGCGATCAACGGCCTTGCGTTCCAACAGGACGCGCTCGTGTCGCACCGTGGCTGGCAGTATCTGGCGTACTATGACGCGGCAAGGCGAGTCTGCCTGGCCAGGAGGAGGTTGCCCGACGGCGCGTGGCAGATACTGCGGTTCGGGGATTACGACTTCACCAGCAACGATGCGCACAATACCATCTCGCTGGGTATCTCCGCCCGCGACGGCACCATCCACCTCGCCTTCGACCACCACGGCGATCCTCTTCATTACCGGGTCTCGCGCCCCGGTGTAGCCTCCGACCCGGAAGGTGTGGAGTGGGAACCCTCGCTCTTCGGTCCCGTCACTTCCGAACTGGAAGAGGGAAGACCCATCAGCATCACCTATCCGCGGTTCGTGCCGACGCCCGACGGAGGTCTGCAGTTTTGTTACCGGCAGGGCGGCTCGGGTGACGGCGATCGGATGCTGGTCGATTACGACCCGGGTCGCGGGATCTGGACCGGGACCCGGATGATCGATTCGGGCGCGGGCTGGTTCGAGGACGAGGGAGGGGTAAGCGACTCACGCTGCTCCTATCCCAACGGGTATGACTACGGTCCCCGCGGCCGACTGCACGTCACTCTGGTGTGGCGGGAGAGTAGCCAGGGGTCGAACCACGATCTGGTGTACGTGTACAGCGAGGACGGCGGCCGGACGTGGCTCAACGATCGGGGTGAACCGCTGTCAGGGCCGCCCCGCGTCGATTCACCCGGCATCACCGTGGTGGAGATCGGAATGGGACTCGGGCTGATGAACACCCACGGCCAGGCGGTGGATTCGAAGGGGCGCATCCACACCGTGATGTGGCACTGCACGGAGGCCAGTCTGGCCGCAGCCGGCAGCGCGCCCGGTCGGGAGCGCTGGGGGGCCGCTGGGGCCCGCCGCTACCACCATTACTGGCGGGACGTGGACGGGGAATGGCACCATCGGGAACTGCCCGGCCCGTCCGGCAGCCGCCCCAAGCTCTTCATCGATGCCGCCGACAATGCCGTCCTGATCTACGGTTCCCAACGCGGTCCGGCCTCCGATCTCGAGATCGCCGTCGCGACCGCCGCTGCAGACTGGACCGATTGGCGAATCGCGCATACCGAGCCGGGCCCCTTCGTCAACGAGATGCTGGGCGACCGGATCCGCTGGGCGGAGGAGGGTATCCTGTCCGTCATGGTACAGGATACGCCCCCCGAGCCGCATCAACCGACTCGGCTGCAGGTCATCGATCTCACGGTTCGGGTGCCTCAGGATTGACCCGCCGCTCTGAGGTGGCTGACGGTGCCTTGAACGCGAATCAGGGCGGCGTGCCTAGCCGTGAGCTTGCACCGCGTTGCCCTCGAGATAGTCGTGTCGCATCTTAGAAAAGTCCCGACCGGCGAGTTCCACTTGAGTGGGAGCCAGCGACGTGGCGTCGCTCCTGCAGCGCCTCAAAGAACGCAAGCTGTTCCAGTGGGCTCTGGCCTACCTGGCAGGTGCATGGCTCGTATTCCAGGGCATCGAGGTGCTCGCCGAGCCGTGGAACCTCTCGCAGTCCATCATCAGAGCGATTCACGTACTCCTCGGGATCGGGTTCATCCTGGCCCTCGTGCTCGCCTGGTATCACGGCGAGCGGGGCCGTCAGCGAGTGAGCGGGCCGGAGCTGTTGATGGTCGCCGCGTTACTGGTGATCGCGGGTGCAGCGTTGTCCCTTGTCCGAGTCGGGAGTGAGGCACCGTCGACCTCCGTGTACCAGGCTCCTCCGGATTTGGCTTCTGACAAGCCGGCGATCGCCGTACTTCCCTGTGACAACATGAGTCCGAACCCCGAGGACGCCTATCTCGCGGATGGGATTCACGATGAAATCCTTCTCAGGATATCGAAGATCCGGTCGCTGACCTCGATCGGCCGCAAGTCAGTCGAATGGTACCGGGACAACCCTCGCCCGATTAGAGAAATAGCTGTGGAGTTGGGTGTGGGATATGTGGGCGAGTGCAGTCTGAGAAAGGATGCGGAGCGGAATCGGATACGACTGACGTTCCAGCTGCTCGACGCGGGGACAGGAGGGCAGGTCTGGGCCGAGAACTACGACCGCGATCTCACGGCTGGCAATCTCCTGGAGATGGAGAGCGACGTGGCGCAGCAGGTTGCCCGTGCCGTGCGGGCCGTACTCACGCCGGAGGAGCGGGCACGGATCGAGGTCGTACCGACCGAGAACCTGGAGGCGTACGACTACTACCTGCGTGGGCGGCACTTCTGGAACCAGCGCTCGCTGGCGGCGTTCGACTCGGCGATCGACTACTATAACCGCGCGGTCCTCCTCGACCCGGAGTACGCCCGCGCCTACGCGGGGCTCGCAGCGACCTACGTGCTGCTTCCGGAGTACGGCGGTCCCGCCATCCCCGATGTCCTGCCGCTCGCCAAGGCAGCGACCGAGAGAGCGCTCTCGCTCGATCCCGGTCTTGCCGAGGCGTACGCCGCTTCCGGCTACCTCAAAGCCGTTTTCGAATGGGATCGTGATTCTGCTGAGCAGGACCTGTTGAAGGCGATCGAGCTCAACCCGGACTGTGCGACTGCGCATTACTGGTACGCCGAAGTCTTGGGAGTGACCCGGCGCTGGGATGAGGCGCTGGAGGAGGCACGGAGAGCCCTCGAACTTGACCCGTTGTCCGCTGCGGCGCACGGGTATCTAGGTTTGTTGCTGATGGACAGTGGGCGGTCCGACGAGGCGATCCCGGTGATCGAACGGTCGTTGGAAATCGGCCACTTCTGGGAAAACACCGTAAACTTGCTCGCCACCGCGCACGTTCTGAGAGGTGACTACACGGCTGCTGCCCCGCTGTACGACCGCCTGGCCGAGCTAACCGGCACTGATCCTGAGGTCTATCGTGCTTTTCTCGCCGCGCTATCCGACCCGTCGAAGACACCGGCGGCGGTCGCGGCACTTCAGACCAGCAACGTTTACGGCGACGTCGGCAGTAGCGACTACCTCGCGCTCCTGGGCAGGTCCGACGAGGCGCTGGCAGCGCTCGAACAGGCCTACGAGGCGCGGCGTCCGTATCTCCCGTGGGTCAACGCACATATTTGGTACGAGCGACTGAGGTCGGACCCGCGGTTCCAGGACCTGCTGCGCCGTATGAACTTTCCCGACTAGCGACATATAATACGCACTGTGGCAGTACCCGTGAAAAGCAGACGCGATCGAGGGTGAGCGAATGGCGCTGTTCGAGTATCTGGGCGTGCTGATATCGGTGGTCATGGGCCTCGGGATCACCCATCTGCTTATCGGGACCAGCAAGGTGATACAGCAGCGCGATTCGATTCGCGCTTACTGGGTGCACACCCTGTGGACGGTGAACATCCTGGTCTACATCATGGCGATCTGGTGGGGGATGTTCTGGTGGAGTAGGCTGGCGGAATGGACCTTCTACCATTTTCTGTTCGTTACCCTGTACGCGGTCGCGCTTTTCCTGCTGGCGGCGATGCTGTACCCCTGGGACTTTCCACGGGACTTCGACTTCAAGGAGTATTTCTATCAGAATCGAGCCTGGTTCTTCGGGATCCAGTTCGTGGCCTGGTGCATCGACGTGCCAGAGACGATCCTCAAGAGCGGGACGGGGCTTAGAGAACTACCGCAGCTTTATTTTTTCTTCGCTGCAATCATGCTCGGGCTCAGTTTGGCAGGCGCGATCACGCGCAATAGGCGATACCATGAGTTCTACGCGCCATTCTGGTTGTTCTTCCTGCTGGGATTCCTCGGGCTGACGACGCTCGCCAGGATCGCTGCGTAGCCGTGCAGGACCGGGTGGGGTGATCTGCGTCAGCTGGTCCACCCGCGTTGCTCCCGAGTCGGTCGTGCCGCATCTTTCGAGAGAAGCACTCTCGCACCTCACGTAGCTACGGCCGCAGGTGGCAGCCATGTCCGGTCTGAAGCGGCTCATCAACGAGATGCACCGCCGGTCCCTCTGGCAGGTGCTGCTGATCTACGTGGGCGGCGCCTGGGCCTGCTACGAGCTGATCGACACTATCACCGAACGCTTCAACTTACCCGAATGGCTGCCTGCGCTGGCGGCTGTGCTGTTCCTGCTCGGCCTGCCGTTCGTCGTGGCGACAGGCTTCGTGCGTGAGGTGGGTTCGCCGGCGGCGGCACGGCCCGGACCCGAGTCACGTACGCTCGAGGCCGGGACTGCTGCGGCTCGACTCGAAGCCGGACGGCGGCGTCGCCTCCTCACCTGGCGGAACGCCGGGCTCAGCTTCCTGGCCGCGCTGGCCCTCTGGGGCATCGTGACCACGGGCTGGATCGTGTTCGGCCGCGACGCGGAGGAAAGCGCCGCTGCGGCTGACCGCCCGTCGGTGGCCGTGTTGCCACTGGAGAACCGAAGCGGCCGCGAAGAGGACCGGTACTTCACCGACGGCATCCACGACGAGATCGTCACCCAACTCTCCAAGATCAGCGGGCTCAGCGTGAGGGGCCGCACGTCGGTCATGCAGTACCGTGACAGTCCCAAGACAATTCCTCAGATCGGCGAAGAGCTGAACGCCCGCTACCTGATGGAAGGGGGGGTGCAGCGAGCCGGGGAGACCGTGCGGGTCAACGTGCAGCTTCTCGATTCCGAGACCGACGAGCATGTCTTCGCCGAGACCTACGATCGGGGGCTCTCGTTGGAGAATCTGTTAGCGGTGCAGCGTGAGGTCGCCCTGCGTATTGCGGATGCCTTGAGGGCCACGCTCACGGCGCAGGAGCGCCAGCGGATAGAGAAGGTGCCGACCGACAACCTGGATGCCTACGACTACTACCTGCGGGGACGGCACTACTTCTACCGGCGCACGCCCGACGACCTGAACCTGGCTGTCGAAGCGTATGGGCGGGCGATCGAGCTGGATACGACGTTCGCGCCCGCCTACGCCGGTCTCGCGTCTGTCTACGCGGTGTCGATGCTGTTCGATTATCGCCTGGCGCCTGATCCGTATTCGGCGGCCCGTCGCGCTCTCGCGATGGCCGATGCCGCTCTCGCGTTCGACACCGACCTGGGCGAGGCGTACGCAGCTCGGGCCTACATCAAGACGTTTCTCTGGCTCCCATTCGATGATGTGGCCAGGGATGCGAGGCAGGCGATTCGGCTAACGCCGGGCTCAGCCGATGCACACGGCTGGTACGCGCACCTGCTGGCCAGGGACGGACGGATCGACGAGGCGATTCGCGAGGATTCCTTGGCGATCGAGCTCGACCCTCTGGCACCGGGGCGGAGGACGGGGGCGGCGGGCAACGCGTCGCTGGGGGACCGATACGAGCTCGCGCTCCGCGAGGCGGATCGGGCGTTGGCGCTGGTCCCCGGTCTTCCGGTGGCGAAGGCGACGAAAGCGCTCAGCCTCCTGATGCTGGGACATGCAGACCAATGTGTCGACCTAAACCTGGGCCCGTTCGAGGCCCTAAGGGCCATATGCCTCCACGCAGAAGGGGAGGCCGACGAGGCAGCGGCGGTAATTGACTCGCTGAGCGCCATGGTGACCAGCAGGGCTTTTCCCGACTCGATACACGGTCTGGCGAACCCTGCAGCCTCGATAGCGACCTACTACGCCTGGATCGGCGACGGCTCGGCATCGCTCGCTTGGCTCGAGCGATCCGTGGCATTGTCACCGGCCACGATACTGTTCTGGTCGGTCGAGTCAGAATTGTTCGAGAATGTGCGGGACGATCCTGAATTCCGCGTCGGGGTCGAGCGATTGCGGCGCGAGCTGCGGGCACGACTGAGCGAGGGCGGATGACAGGTCTGGTCGCTGGGGCGCTCCCAAGGGGTGATGTCTGAATGCTGCGCGGACTCAAGGTCTTCTTCGACGAGCTACGGCGGCGGAAGGTCACCCACGTGGCGCTAATGTACGTCATCGTGGGGATCGCGGTGATCGAAGCGGCGGACTTGCTGCTCGAACCGCTGCAATTGGCCTGGCTCTACCCCGCCGTGGTCGTCCTCGTGATCCTCTTTTTCCCCCTCGCGCTGGTCCTGGCCTGGGCGTTCGATGTGACGCCCAGCGGCGTGGAAAGGACCCCGAAGCGAGTCGCAACAGAAGAACCGGTAGCAGCCTCCGCAGGTGGCGAGGCCGTCGCCCCGACACCAGAGGACCTCGAGGTTCTTCCGCTACCCAAAGGCCCTGTCATCGCCGTCCTGCCGTTCGCCAACGTCGGCGGCGATCCCGAGGACGAGTTCTTCACCGACGGGATGACCGAAGACATCATCACGGCGCTCTCTCGGTTCACGAACCTCTTCGTCATCGCACGTAACTCGACGGCTCGTTACAAGGGCCGGCCGGTCGACGTGCGCGAGATCAGGCGCGAGCTCGGTGCCAACTACGTGCTAGAGGGTGCGATCCGCAGATCCGCCGCGCACCTGCGGGTGAACGTCGAGCTGCTCGATGCGTCGAGCGGAACGCATCTGTGGGCCGAGACCTACGACCGTGATCTGACAGCGGGCGAAGTCTTCGGTGTGCAGGATGAGATCACTGGCAGCGTCGCCGCCACCCTGGCGGATACGAGCGGTGTGCTCGCCCGCTCCGGCGTCTCCCAGGCGCAGAAGAAGCCGACCGACAGCCTCGATGCGTACGAGGCGGTTCTGCGCACCTACTCGTGGTGGGACCGGCTGACGCCCGCCGAGCATGCCGAAGTTCGGGAGGCGCTCGAGCGCGCCGTCAAGCTCGATCCCGACTACGCCGATGCCTGGGCGTGCCTGGCCATCGTCTACCTGGACGAGTTCGATTCCGGCTTCAACCCTCGTCCCGATCCGTTGGGACGTGCCCTCGATGCGGCGCGCCGGGCCGTCGCTCTCGACCCGACCAGCAGCATTTCGTACAACGCGCTGGCGCAGACGCAGTTCTATCGAAAGGATCTCGACGCCTTCTTCCCGGCCGCCGAACGGGCGGTTCAGCTGAACCCCAACGACTGCACCACGGTGGCGATGATGGGTCTGCTGAGCGCCTACGCCGGCAGGTGGGACTACGGGATCCAATTGATCGAGCGAGCCAGGAAGCTGAATCCATACCATCCGGGCTGGTACTACCTCCCGTTGGCCAGCTACCACTACCGGGCCCGCGACTACCAGAAGGCGTTGGAGGCGGTTCAGCAAGTCAACATGCCGGACTACTGGCCGAGCCACATGTATCTGGCCGCGATCTACGGGCAACTCGGCCGGGCCGACGAGGCTCGGGTCGCCGTCGAGAATCTCGACCGGCTCTTCCCTGGCTTCCGGGCCTCGGCCCGGCGCGAGCTCGGGAAGTGGCTTGTCACCCCAGAGATGCAGGACCATGTGTTGGACGGCTTACGGAAGGCTGGGCTGACGATCCCCGACAGGTAGGCCTCTACGCTTAAAGCCGCAGCAGGTCGAGTCCCGCAAACGACAGGAAGGTCTCCATGACACTGCGTCGCCGCACCGTCATCAAGATGGGGCTGGGAGTCGGAGCGACGCCGCTGCTCGCTCGCCTCCCTCTGGTCATGCGGCATCCGGATCAGCGGTCGCGTACTCTCGATGCACAGCTGCTCCAGGTCCGGCCGCTACCTCTGAACGCGGTCCGATTGCTGGGCGGGCCGCTCAAGCGTGCCCAGGATCTGGACGCCCGGTACCTGCTGCGACTCGAGCCCGATCGCATGCTGGCGTACTACCGCGAGCGTGCCGGGCTGCGGCCGCGAGCGGAGCCGTACAACGGTTGGGATGGAGGGGGCAGGAACCTCACGGGACACGTCGCGGGGCACTACCTGTCCGCCGTCAGCCTGATGTGGGCGGCCACCGGAGACGAGCGGTTCAAGGAACGCGCCGACTACATCGTCCGGGAGCTGAAGGAGGTACAGGACAGGCACGGCGACGGCTACCTGAGCGCGCTGGAGGGAGGTCGAGAAGCGTTCGGCGAGCTGGCCCATGGCGAGATCCGTTCGAGCGCCTTCGATCTGAACGGCGAGTGGTCGCCCTGGTATACGCTGCACAAGACGTACGCCGGCTTGCGTGACGCCTACCGGCACGCCGGCAACGGCACGGCGCTAGAGGTGGAGATCAAGTTTGCCGAGTGGGCCGAAAGGACCCTGTCCGGACTCGACGATCGCCAGATCCAAGAGATGCTGAACACCGAGTTCGGCGGCATGAACGAGGTGCTGGTCGACCTCTACGCCGACACCGGCGACGAGCGCTGGCTGGACCTCTCCTACAAGTTCGAGCACATCGCCTTCATCCGGCCGCTGCAGCGCCATCAGGACAACCTGGCAGGCAAGCACGGTAACACGCAGATCCCCAAGCTGGTCGGCTCGGCGGATCGCTTCGCCTGCACGGGCGATCTGGCCGACGCACTGGCCGCCGGCTTCTTCTGGGACCGCGTGGTCCAGCATCACAGCTACGCCACCGGCGGCCACGGCAAGGACGAGTACTTCGGTCCGCCGGATCGGTTGAGCGACCGCATCGACGGGCGGACCGCCGAGACGTGCAACGTCTACAACATGCTCAAGCTGACGCGCCGGCTGTTCGCCCTGCGGCCCGATGCGCACTACGCCGACTTCCACGAGCGAGCCCTCTTCAACCACATCCTGGCATCCATCGACCCCGAAGACGGCACGATGTGCTACATGGTGCCGGTGGGGCGAGGCGTGCAGCTCGAATACCAGAACATGATGCGCAGCTTCACCTGCTGCGTGTGCACGGGAATGGAAAGTCACGCACTGCACGGAGACGGCATCTACTACGAATCCGGCGATCGGCTGTGGGTGAATCTCTACGCGCCCTCCACGGCGGAGTGGTCGGCTGCCGGCCTGCGGCTCGCCGTGCAGACGGACTTCCCCGAAGGCGAGACGGCGAAGATGACGTTGAGCCTCGCGGCACCGCGGGAGTTCACGCTGGCGCTGCGCCGCCCCTACTGGGCCGGCGATGGGTTCTCGGTGTCGGTCAACGGCCAGCCTCTCAGCGAGTCGGTGGCGAGGGAGGAGGAGACTGGTGAAGGGGAGCGCGGCCGGCGCTACTACGATTGGCCGTACGTCGCCAGCTCGTTCGTCGAGCTGCAGCGCACTTGGCGGAGCGGCGACACGGTCGAGATCACTCTCCCCAAATCGCTTCGGCTGGAGCCTTTGCCCGACAACCCGCGGCGCGCCTCGATCATGTGGGGGCCGCTGGTGCTGGCCGGCGACCTGGGCCCGGAAGTCGAGCGGGGAGGGCGCGGCGGAGAGGGCTCAGCCCGGCCGAAGGTCCCGGTGTTCGTCGCCGCCGACCAGCCGCCCTCGTCGTGGCTCGAGCCGGTTGACGGCGAGCCGGGAGTGTTCCGCAGCGACGGTGTGGGCCGGGAGCCCGATGCCGTGGGCCGGGTGCGGGACGTGACCTTCGTACCCTTCTACCGCTTGCACCGGCGGCTGTATTCCACCTACTGGGACCTGTTCACACCCGCCGAGTGGGAGGAGCAGCGGGCCGCGTACGCCGCCGAGGCGGAACGGCGACGGCGGCTCGAGGCGGCGACGGTGGCCTACCTGGAGCCCGGCGAGATCGTGTTTGAGCGTGAGTTCAACTATCAGGGCGGCGCCGACGCGAGGCCGCAGAGAATACTGGGTCGCCCGGGGCGCAGGGGCGGCAGCTGGTTCTCGTTTGACGTGCCCGTCGACCCGGACCACCCGATGGCCCTGATCGTCACCTACTACAGCGATGACCGGAGAGGAACACCGGCCGAGTTCGAGATTCTGGTGGACGGCCGCCGCCTGGCCGACCAGGAACTGCGCCTCAGCGAGCCGCCGCGCTTCTTCGATGTCGAGTATCCCGTACCGGCAGAGCTGGTCCGGGGCAAGGACAGTGTGACGTTGCGCTTCGAGGCCAAACCCGGCAGCCAGATCGCAACGGTTTTCGGTATTCGGATGATCCGCGCCGACGCCGAACGCTAGCTCACGCGTCGCTGCCGCGAATCGAGGGGCGCGAAGTGGGTCAGTTGCCGTCGCCTGACAGCGGGCCAGCCAGCTCGATCACGGCCGCCATTCTATCGGGAGTCGATTCGCCCCGACCTTCCAGCTGAAATGCAACGGCTCCGGGAAGGTGGTTCTCAGCGGCCCACCAGGCGACGATCTTCGCGTCCGTCCCGCAGGCCGACAAGATGAGCTCGAACGACCGCCAGCCGCCCTCTGACGGGTCGACGGTGAAGCACACGTTGAACTCGCCCTGCGGGGCATGGCCGAGGTCCGGGCTGGCGTGGCCGCCGCAGCTCGAGATCGTCTGTATCCCGGGGCAGCTGTTCAGGGCGGCGACGAGCCGTTTCATCATCGGGTCTAGGTCGAGCTCTTCGCCGTTCACACCATCGCCTCCTCCAGAGCCTCGACGTGTAATCTACTCGCCTTGCCGCTCGACACAGCCCACACCCATCTTAGGGGCGGGCGGCTGTGCGGTGCGTGGACAGTGCCCTCTCACCAGAGCCATTCGGATGACATCCAAGCTCGGCATCCTCTTTCTGACAACGGTGGCACGAACCTGCCTTTGAACAAGGGGGAAATGATGGTATCACGGTCTAATCTATCGGTCGCGCTGCTGCTCGGCTTGCTTTGTGCGACCGGCGCTCTGGCACAAGAGCAGGACGTAAGTGGGAGCAGGGACCATCCACTACTCTCGCGGATGGACGGGTTCTACATCTGGGGCTACAACGAGTTCGAGTATGAATCCGAGGATTTCTACGACGCCGAGGACAACGAGTACACCATTGCGGGCCACAAATGGGTCATCGAATACAGCCTGCGGGAAGGGCTGACGCCACCTGGCCAGCTGATGGTACGGCAGAACTACATCAACGCCGTCAGGGCGATCGGCGGCGAGATCCTGTACGAGGACGGCGTCTACATGAAGGTGGTCGGCGACGGCAAAGAGTCGTGGATATACCTCTGGGTCGACGATGACGGGAGCGACTACACGCTGACCATCGTAGAGCGGTCCGCGATGGAGCAGGAGGTTGTGGCGGATCCGACGGCCTTGGCCGGGGACATCAGCAGGACCGGGCACGCGACCGTCTACGGGATCTTGTTCGACTTCGACAGCTATGTGGTGAAGCCCGAGTCCGAGCCTACCCTCGAGGCGATCGCCGACCTGCTCGCCGCCGACCCTTCACTTAATCTGTACGTCGTCGGGCACACCGACATGACGGGGTCCATCGATTACAACATCGAGCTCTCGGCTGATCGCGCCCAGGCGGTCGTCGATGTCCTGGTCGAGAGGTACGGCATCGCGGCCGAGCGGTTGACGGGGAAGGGGGTCGGGCCGCTCTGTCCCGTCAGCACCAACCGGACCGACGACGGTCGGCGGCTGAACCGCCGGGTCGAGCTCGTCGAGCGGTGAGCCGCCGCCCGTCGCTGGCACGCGCTACTACGAGGGGAAGACCAAGATGAAAGCGGAGGAACTGCGAGAGATCCTCGATTTCCTGCGCGGGCGGGTTCGGGTCGAGCAGGGCGGCATGCCCGGCCCGGCCGCCGTCCGGTTCGATGCGCCCACGTTGGCCGACATGACGGCGGCCGGTCTCGACCCGGAGGGGAGCCGCACGATCCTGGCCGCGCCGTGGTGGGACGAGATGGTGGCCGAGGTCGTGGAGACGCCCGACATGTGTGAACCGGAGGACACGCCCGAACAAGTACTGGCCTACGCCAGAGATGTCGTGTCGGAGTACGTTCGCAAGCGCGCCACATTGTAGGCGCGCCGGCGGGGCCGCGTGGTTCCCGTGCCCGCAGCAGCAGCGCGATTCGAGTGGGAGGCATACAGACGTGAGACGGATAAGCGTTGTAGTAGCGCTTTGTTTGGCTACCGCTTGTGCGGCAGAACGAACGTCGGTCGGCGGTACGGCGCGGACGTTCGATCCTGAGCGCGACATCCTGTCGCTGCACTACGACCATGCCGACGATAAGGACGACGGACAGAGCGCCGCAGCAGACAGGACACTCCTGCAGTCACTCTTCGGGACGGACTGGATATCCGGGCACGTGATTCCCGTGTCGGGAGCCTACGGCAGGAATGCAGAACTGTTCAGACCGGAGTCCGACGCGGTCATGGACGCGGCTTGGAGCGACTGCGGCGGCTGGCTGGCGGCGCACGCTGCCCGCGAGGCCGCAGTCGCCGAGTTGGCCGCGCGATGGGGACGAACGCTGGCTACCGGCGGCGATGTTTGGGTGAAGGAAGGTGGGCAGTCCGATATCACGGCGGCGGTCGTGAAGAGGATCAACGATCGGTCGCCCGGGCTGGAGACCGCGGCACGAATACATGTCGTTCAGCACAGCGACTGGAACGAGGACCAAACGAGCGACTCGGGACTCGCCTACACGAAGGGACACACTCACTACATCAGGATCAGGGACGCGAACGCGTACCTGAACATCGCAGGAGGCGACGACAGGTTCGTCGAGGCCGCCACCGCCCACCCGGTCTATTCGGCCATCTGGCAGGCGGCATTCGCCTACTACGATCCCCGCGAGAGGCTCGATGTCTCGGACACGGGCGAGCTCATGCACATACTCGGACTGGGCGAGCTCGATTTCGAGGAGTTCAGACAGCGCTTCCTCGGCCGGCCACTCGCCTTGGAGGGTGAGATACGGTATGCGGGGCCGGAATCCGGGCCGGTGGTCCTCCAGGCCTACTCGCTGCCCGTCACGGATCGGGGATCGGTCTGGCGCCTGACGAAGGCCGACGTCCTGGGCGGGAGGCAGCCCGCCCGAACCGTATCGCTGCCGGGGGCCGGGTCGTACCGGCTTCCGGACCTCGAGCGTGGGCACTACAGCTTGGTGGCGTTCATCGATCTGGACGGGGACGGGGCACTGGACTTCGATCCGCCGGAACCGCTCGGCTGGTATGCCGCCGAGGCGGCCGGCTGGATCGATCCCATCGATCTGAGCGGCGCGAGCGATCGGCGGGCCGACATCGTTCTCAGGCAGCCGCGACGCTTTCCGGGTGAGGAGCGCCGGGTGGCGCACGGTGCGCTCCGCTGGCTGAAGGGGATGCCGGTGCTCCAACTCCAGGGGACGGCTGAGGAGCGAGGGTTCGCCCACGGGTTCCTAGTTGGCGAGCAGATCATCGACTTCTTCGAGTTCTACGTCCTGGAGGACAGTTGGCGGTCGGCGCGTCGCTACGAAGAGGAGTTCGCTCCGTTCTTGGAGAGCCACTTCGACTACTCGCCCGAGTACTCGGCCGAGATTGATGCGGTGGTCCGAGGGATGGAGGCCTCGGGGATCGACATGAGGGTCCGGTGGCTGGGTCGCGACTTCCGCCGCGTCGACCTGCTGGCCATCAACGCCTATATAGAGCGGCGCGCGACCCGGCCGTCGCCTCCGGCGGGTAGCGGCTGCTCGCAGTTCGCGTTCTGGGGCGATGCCACCGAGGGGAGCGACGTCGGCGGCGGCCTCATAGCCGGCCGCAACATGGACGGGGAAGTCGACCTCAGGAAGGTCACGGTGAGTCACTTCCTCCTCTTCGCCGTCGACCCTTCCGAGCCGGGGCGACGGCGCTGGGTCTCGACCATGTGGCCCGGCTTCGTCGGTACGATCAGCGGGATCAACGAGGACGGTCTCTATAGCATGGAGAACGCTGGGGGCACGGGTCCCGGCCCCGTGGTCGACGGCCTCACGCCCTGCGCGTGGGTCCAGCGCTACATCCTGGAAAACGCCGCCAACGAAAGCACACCCGAGTCTGTCGGTGAGATGATCGACCGGTTCCGATCGGCGGGCGGCGGCGCCTTCGGCGCCGGATCCGTCATCCTCTGGGCGGTGCCCTACGAGGGCCAGCCGGGGCCCGCCTTCGTCTCCGAGGGCGACCGCTTCGGCACGGCGATCCGCGTACCCACCGACGTCGCGCCGGCGTGTCCCTACGACATCATGGCGACCAACCACTACCTGGTTTACGGGGTCGATCCCCAGCGGCCCGGGCTCTACTTCGGCAAGCAGCCGTCGTTCTCTTCCCGCTGGCGCTATGAGACCGGGATGCACACCCTGGAGGCGTGGAGTCGCCAGCGGAAGCCCCTCGGCACGCCCGAGATGCGACGGCTGCTGCAGAGCGTGGCCCACGGGACCACGGAATACTCGGTCATCTTCCGGGCCAACGAGATGAGCGTCGACGTGGCCGTCGACGATCTTGCCGCCGATCTCTGGGACGCTCCCTACCAGAGGTGGATAACCTACGAGTTCGAGGAATTCTTCGCCGGCGTGAACTGAGCAGCTAAAGCTCGCCGCTGGCCCTGCCGACGCCCGGAGCCGAGAACGCTCTCGCCCCGATCTCACGTCAGAGGTTCGCCGATCCCCGACCGCCGGGAGGTGGGGCAGGGGAGCGTGCCTTGACTTCCCCTTGATCCGATCGCGCTAAGCTGGCGGCGAGAAGTCGGAACGATCCCGTGAACGGAGGGGTGAAAAGATGCGAGGAAGAATCGTTCTTGTGGCAACCGCCCTGCTGGCGAGCGCCGGGTGCGCGGTGCGGCCCGCCGGACCACCGGCTCCAAGCGGCCCGAAGCTCCGCATCACCCACCGCTACTGCGCGTCGGCGCAGGGGTGCGACTCGCCAACCGAGGCGAGGCACGAAGGGGAGCTGATCTTCGCCAGCTTCGACAGCGTCGTGATCTATTCGCTCAGGGATCGGCGCGAGTTCGCCGTTCCCGCGGCAGAGATCTCGAGGCTCGAGGTCTATCGCGGTCGGCGGGGCAGCGCGGAGGCCGCGCTGGAAGGTGCGGCGAAGGGGGCGCTGCTCGGCGCAGCGGCCGGCGCGGTTCTCGGGGTCAGCAATGTCGTGATGGAATCGATCCTGGGCTCGTCCGAGGATGCTGAGGAGGAAATCGCTGCAGGGGCAGCGGGCGGCGCTGTCCTCGGCGCAGCCGCCGGGGTGGTGGAAGGGGCCACCAGAGGCGACGCCGTATGGCAGGAGATAATGATTCGCCGGCTACTCCAAGACCTGTGTCGTTGCCAAGACCCCTAGGCGACTCCAGGACGAACGCCGGCCGAGCTGGCCTAGCCGTCGCCATGGTCCTCGCCCTAAGTTTAAGAGGAGGCGAGGTCCACCGTTCGTGGCAACGGTAGGGCCGACCCACGATCGGGTGGAACCCTATTACGGCGTCGCCCAGTCCGCGACATCGCTTGCCGGGGGAGGGATACAACGTGCGTTACGTAGCAGTCCTGTTGGTAGCGAGTGCCTGCCTCTCCGCATGCGCCTCGGGTGCCGGGACCGGCGCCCCGAGGCCGCAGCACAACTTGATCACGGCCGAGGAGATCGCCGCAGCGAACGTGAACTACGCGTACGAGGCTGTGGAGCGGTTGCGGCCACAGTGGTTGGTGCCACGCCCGCCGAGGGTTCTCAGCGATCGCAGACCGCTGATCCCGGTGGTCTTCCTCGACAACGTCGAGTACGGCGACATCAATGAACTCTGGACGATACCCGTGAGCGAGATCCGGGAAATCCGCCTCTTGGACGACCAGGAGGCGGTGAGGCGGTTTGGGACGAAGTACAATAGCGGGATCATCCAGGTCATCAGACGTTGACCGGACCGCCGGGCTGGTCGGGCCCAGAGGGGAATCGTTCTGAGGGCGCTGGCTAACCCGGGCCCTGAGCGCCGACTCCGAGGTCTCTGACGAACCGCACCACTCCGGCCGGCGCCGCCCGGATCGCTTCCGCACCGTCCTCCCAGTCCGCCGGGCACGACTCGCCGAACCGCTCGCGGTGGCGCAGCGCGTCGAGCGTGCGCAGCGTGTCTTCGATCTTGCGGCCGATATCGAGATCGTTGACCGACTCGTGCCGCACGGTACCCTGACGATCGATCAGAAAGGTGGCGCGCAGCGCGACCGCGTCGCCCGCTAGGACACCGTAGTCGCGGGAGATCTGCTTCGTGAGATCCGCGACCAACGGGAAGCGGATCGGTCCGATCCCGCCGTCCTCTACCGGCGTCTTCTTCCAGGCCAGGTGCGTGAAGTGCGAGTCCACCGAAACGCCGACGACCTCACAGTCTCGCGCCTCGAACTCGTGCAGCCGGCGATCGAGCGCCAAAATCTCGGTCGGACAGACGTGGGAGAAGTCGTACGGGTAAAACAGCAATACGACGTACCGCTCACGTAGCTGGGACAGCGAAAAGTCGTCGCGGACCGAATCATCCGCCATCACGGCGGTGGCGCGGAAGGGAGGCGCCTCTCGGGTCACCAAGGTGCTCATTTACCCTCCTCGGGCTCGCCCGCCGCGGCTGACATCTCGCGTCGAACCTCGTCCATATCCAGCGCGTAAGTCTGCTGCAACAGATCTTCCAGGCCCGACTCGGGTAGATAGCCCGGCTGCTCCGCTACCAGGATGCGCTCCTTGATCACCAGCAGCGTCGGAATCGACTTCACGCCGAAGGCCCGAGCCAAAGCCTTCGCCTCGTCCGAATTGACCCGACAGAAGGCCAGCTCCGGGTGGCGCTCCGCAGCACGCTCGAATAGCGGGGCGAACTCCTGGCACGGCCGGCACCACACCGCCCAAAAGTCGAGCACGACCGTGTCGTGCTCGACTAGGACCCGCTCGAGGTCCGCCTCGTCGATTAGCGTGTGAACAGTCATCACATGAGATCCGCCGGGTGGGGAGTCTCCCCACCCAGCTCGGTTGGCGACGGCTCAGCCGCCCTCGGCCATGTGGATCTCGCTGTGTGCGACACAACCCTTCTTGCGGAAGTCCTCACTCTTCGGGTCAATCTCGGCGTCGCACAGCCAGTACTCGCCGGCCTCGTCGACGTACACCTTGATCGGACGCGTGCCGGGCTTCAGGATGCCCTTGCCGATATGCAGCTTCGCGGTGCTCTCCTCCATCGTTTCCCTCCTTGGCTCCGGTTGGGGGTCAACGGGTAATTCGGCTGTCTCGAGCACCCCACAGTAAGGGTGTTTAGGGGGCTCGGCAAGGGCAATATAGCACGTGTCCATTATTTGTCAAGCACAGAACATGGACAAGAAGCCGACCACATAATGTCCCCCGATCGTCGCTCTTCTTGACACGCTGGCCCGCTAGCCACCTACTATGGCTACCGGTACCCGCGCTTCACGAACATCCGCGACAAGAGAGCTGCGGCCGCCTGTGGCCCTGGGAGCGGCGGCGCAACGAGCAGGGGGGGAGATGAACGAGACCATCCGTTTCACGCTGAACGGCAGGCCGCTGGAGCTGGAGACCGACGCTGATCGGACTCTGCTCTGGGTGCTGCGCACCGATCTCGATCTGACGGGCACCAAGCACGGCTGCGGGGCAGGGCTGTGCGGCTCCTGCACGGTGATCGTCGACGGCCAGGCGGTCCGATCGTGTCTGATGAGCCTGGTTGACGTGCAGGGTAAGGAAGTGACGACGATCGAGGGGCTGGCCCGAGATGGGGAGCTTCATCCGTTGCAGGAGGCGTTCTCGGAGGTGGGCGGCTTACAGTGCGGCTACTGTACGCCGGGCATGATCATGAATGCCTATGGCCTGTTACTCGAGCATCCCCGACCGACGCGGGCTGAGATTGTCCGGGGCATGGAGTACAACCTCTGCCGCTGTTCCGCGTACACGAGGATCATCGAAGCGATCGAGACGGCGGCGGTCGAGATGGGAGGCGGCCATGAGTGACACGACACGGATGGACCGGCGCGAGTTCGTGAAGCTGCTGGGCGGCGGCATCGTGGTGGTCGTGAACCTCGGCCCGCTCAAGCTCTTCGACTCGGCTGATCCTGATACACTGCAGCGCGGTTATCCGGAGGACATCAACGCCTACCTGCACATCGCCGAGGACGGGAAGGTGACCCTGTTCTCGGGCAAGATCGAGATGGGGCAGGGCGTGATGACGTCGCTCACCCAGATGGCGGCGGAAGACCTTCGCGTCTCGTTCGAGACGATCCACATCGTCATGGGCGACACCGACTCGTGTCCGTGGGACATGGGCACGTTCGGCTCGCTGACGACCCGGATGTTCGGTCCGGCGGTTCGCGCCGCGGCCGGCCAGGCGCGCCTGGTTCTGACGGACCTAGCCGCCCAGCGGCTGGGTGTATCGCGCGACGCGCTGACGGTAGAGGACGGTGTGGTCTACGTGGAGGGCGACCGCAGCCGGCACGTATCCTACGGCGAGCTGGCCAGGGGCCAGGCGATCACCCACACGGTGGACGAGAAGGCCGTCCTGCGGTCGGTAGAGGAGTTCACCGTGATGGGCACCTCTCCGACGCGGCTCGATGCGTATGAGAAGGTGACCGGAGCGGCGAAGTTCGCCGGCGACATCCGGCTGCCGGGGATGCTCTACGCCCGGATCCTGCGTCCGCCGGCGCACGGTGCGACGCTGAGGCGGCTCGACACCTCGGCGGCCGAGGCGATGCACGGTGTCACCGTGGTGAGCCAGGAGGGGTTGGTGGCCGTCCTCGCCGCCGACCCGGAGACGGCGGCGAAGGCGCTGAATCGGGTCGAGGCGGACTTCGACGTGCCGACGCCCATAGCGGACACCGAGAGCATCTTCGAGCACCTGGTGGAGAGCGCTCCGTCGGCGAACACGACCGAGCAGGCGGGCGACCTGGCGATGGGCCGGGCTCAATGTGCGCAGACGTTCGAGGCCGCCTACTACAACAGCTACGTCGCGCATGCACCGATCGAGCCGCACACGGCGCTGGCCCACATCCAGGGCGGCAAGGCGACCGTCTGGTCCTCGACCCAAGCCCCCTTTCCCCAGCAGAGCACGATCGCTCGGGAGATCGGGTTCCGGACCGAGGACGTTAGGGTGATCACCCCCTACGTCGGCGGCGGGTTCGGCGGCAAGGTGCCGGGGCAGCAGGCCGTCGAGGCGGCGCGCCTGGCCAAGATCACCGGCGCCCCCGTGCAGGTCGCCTGGACGCGGGCGGAGGAGTTCTTCTACGACAGCTTCCGGCCGGCGGCGGTTATGAAGGTCGGCTCGGGGATCGATGGGGAGGGGAAGATCAGGCTGTGGGACTACCAGGTCTACGGCGCCGGCTCCCGCGGCTCCGGCGTCTTCTACGATATCCTGAACCGCAGCGTGCGGGTCTACGGCGAGTGGGGTAGGGCGCCCGAGGGGATGCACCCATTCGCGGTCGGCGCATGGCGGGCGCCGGCGGCGAACAGCAACCGCTTCGCCGCCGAGCAGCAGATCGACATCATGGCCTCCGCGGCGGGCATCGACCCGCTGGAGTTCAGACTGCGGAATACGACGGACGAGCGGATGCTGGCCGTGCTGAGGAAGGCGGCCGAGGTCTACGGCTGGGAAACCGCGGCCGCTCCCCGGGGAAGCGGCCGGGGCCGTGGGTTGGCCTGCGGAATCGATGCCGAGACCTACGTAGCCCACATCGCCGACGTCACGGTGGACCTGGCCACCGGCCACGTGCAGGTAGAGCGCATCGTCTGTGCGCAGGACATGGGGATCGTGGTCAACCCGGACGGCGCCCGCATGCAGATCGAAGGGTGCATCGCAATGGGGCTCGGTTACGCGCTGGGCGAGGAGATTCGCTTCGAGGGTGGAAGGATCCTCGACACGAACTTCGACACCTACAAGCTGGCTCGCTTCTCCTGGATGCCCCGCATCGAGGCGACCCTCGTCTCCAACGATAGCCTGCCGCCGAAGGGCGGCGGCGAACCGGCGATCATCAACGTGGGGGCCGTGGTTGCGAACGCGATCTTCGACGCCACCGGCGCGCGGATCCACCACCTGCCGATGACCCCGGAGCGCGTTCTGGCGGCGATCGGCAGCACCTGACAGCATCCGGTCACGACGCTTCGGGCCGCATGACCAGGAGTCGCCGCACGAGCGGTCCGGGGGAGCGGCATCGTAGCGCCGGAGCCCTCAAAGTCGCATCACTCGGCGCGCATCACCTCTACCGGATCGATGCGAACGGCGCGCAGCGCCGGCACGGCGCTGGCGCTCACCGCCACCAGGACAAGGAAGAGCGCGGCTCCGATGAGGAACATGGGGTCGAGTGCGCCGACGCCGTAGAGCAGGCTCCCGACTACATCGGAGGCGACGACGGCTCCGAGTAGCCCGATAGCGATCCCTACCACCGTCAGCCGCAGGCTCCGCCCCAGGACCAGCCCGACCACACCGCCGCGGCTGGCTCCGAGCGCCACGCGCACCCCCATCTCGTGCGTGCGCTGGCGCACGAGGAAGGCCATCACACCGTACGTGCCCGCGGCGACCAGGGCGAGCGCGATGAGCGCGAAGAGCCCGATGAGCTGCGTCGTTAGACGACGCTCGGTCGCCATGAAGCCGTAAAGTTGTTCCGCAGTGAAGATCTGAGTGAGTGGCAGATGGGGATCGAGCTCCGCCAGTTGCCGCCGCAGTTCGGAAACCAGGGCCATCGGCTCGCCAGCGGTACGTATGGCGATCCAGCGGTTCGGCGTGAACGGTGGGAAGAACGGGAGGTAAACCCCAGGCTCGACTCGAGACTCGAGACCGTTCTGTCGGACGTCTTCTACGACCCCTACGACGGTGGCCTCGAACCAGGGTGTGGCGGAGTTGGCGCGAATCCTCTTTCCTACGGGGTTCTCGCCCGGCCAGGACTGCTCGGCGAAGCGGCGATTCACAACGACGCCCAGATGTCCTGCCTCCGAGTCCTCTGGCCGCAGGTCGCGGCCCCGGAGCATGCCGATTCCGATAGCCTCGAGGTAGCCGGGAGAGGCACAGACCATGTTGACGTAGCCGCGATCGATCTCCGGGTCGTAGTCCTGTCCCTCCGCGAGAATCTCGGCGGTCCAGCCACCCACCAGCGGAAGGCGCGTGGATACCCCGACGCTCTGTACGCCGGGTAGGGCCTGAAGCCGCTCGCGCAGCGGCTCCAGAGACGGATCGGTTACGATGGTCTCCTCGCCGCGTTCGCGTGCGGTCAGGTAACCCGCGATGAGCACCTGGTGCGGTTCGTGCAGCTCGCGCGAGCCGGTGGCCTGCCACAGACTTCGCAGCATGAGTGCCGCTGTGTCGGCCAGCACGAAGGTGAGCGCGAACTGGGCGACGATCATCGCGCCGAGGAAACGGGTTCGAGACCTCCCCGCAGTCAGCGTGCGGGCGCCTTCACGGAAGGCGCTGCTCAGATCGACCGCCGAGGTTGTGAGTGCTGGGAAGATCCCGAACAGAACCCCGGTGAAGAGGGCCAGGCCGCAGGCGAAGAGAACCACGAGGGTATCGACCCCTAATTGATCGACACGGGGTAGGGTGCCCGGCATGACCCCACCCAGCATCCCGATCCCCCACCAGGCGAGGAGGACACCCGCCGTGCCTCCGACCAACGCAACCACCAGGCTCTCCGTCAGCATCTGGCGCAGCAGTCGGCGCCTCCCGGCACCCATCGACGCGCGCACGGCCATCTCGACGCTCCGCCCCGCGTTGCGGGCCATGAGGAGCCCGGCGACGTTCGTGCAGGCGATCAGCAGCACGACCCCGGTTACCCCCAACAGAATCCACAAGCGCGACGCCGAGTCCCCGAGTACGATGTCCCGGAGCGGGATGATTCGCGCGATCCGCCGGTCGTTCGTCTCCGGGTAGGCCTCGGCGAGGCGGCCCGCGATGGCGTTCAACTCCTCGTCGGCGCGCTGCACCGATACCCCTTCACGCAGCCGGCCAATCACTCTGAGGTAGTACGACCCTCGGTCCGTGGCCGTCACGCCCAGAGAGAGCGGGATGAGCAGGCCAGGTTCCGCCAGGCTCTGCCAACCAGGAAAGCGGAACTCTCCCGATAGGATGCCGATCACCGTCCAGCTCTCCCGGTTGATCAGAATCTCCCGACCGATCAAGTCCGGGGCGGCGCCGAACCGGCTTCTCCACAGCCCGTCGCTCACGATCACAACTCGAGCCACGGGATCTTCCGTCTCCTCTTCCGTGAACAGCCGACCTCGCGCCGCCACGGTCCCCAACGCACCCAGCACGCCCGCCGTGAGCCTGACGCCCATCACCCGCTCCGGGGTCGCGTCCCCCGACAGGTTCACCGCCCCCATCTGGTAGACGCCCCACGCCTCGAACGACTCGCTCGCTTCCCGGAAGTCGAGCCAGTCTGCCCCGGACATTGGGTTGAAGCTGTACCCGATTTGCGGGGTCCAGACCGTCACCAGTCGGTCCGGCTCTGGGTAGGGGAACGGTCTCAGCACCACGTTGCGCAGGACGCTGAAGATGGCTGCGTTGGCCCCGATACCGAGGGCGAGCGTGATGACCGTCACGGCCGTGAAGCCGGGTCGCTTGACCAAGCCGCGAACCGTGTAGCGAAGGTCTTGAAGCAGATCGTCCAGGATCCGGGCGCCGCGGACGTCACGCACCTGCTCCTTGGTACGCTCCACACCCCCGAAGTCCGCCATCGCCACCCGGCGCGCTTCCTCGGCGCTCATCCCCGCCCGGAGATTCGACTCGATCTCCCGCTCCAGATGGTAACGGATCTCCTCGTCCAGCTCGGCCTCGGCCCGCCCCTTCCGGAACAGGACCTCCAAACGCCAGTACAATCGCCTCAACCAGTGCTTCATGGCGTAGTTCCTCTGGAATCCTAAACCGCCTCAGGCGGTGCCGAGAACTCGCTCCATCGCCCCGGCGAAGACGCGCCACCTGTCTCGCTCCACCACCAGCGCCTCGCGTCCCGCTTCCGTCAACTCGTAGACCTTCACCCGCCTGTCGCCGTCGGAAACCTCCCAGCGCGAGCGGATCAGCCCCCGGTCCCTCAAGCGGTACAGCGCCGGATAAAGAGAGCCTTGGTTCACCTCCAGGACCTCCCCCGACAGCTCGCGGATCCGCTTCGATATGCCCCAGCCGTGGAGCGATTCCAGCGCCAGGGTTCTCAGGATCAACAGATCCAGGGTGCCTTGCAGAACATCCGACTTTCCACGACTCACAACGCTTCTCCTTGACGAAGGATTGTCGAATGTCAAGGTATCATGATGTCCGACAAATAGCAACGACTCACTCCAGCGGTCCGCTCTGGTGACTCGCTTGACGGCCGCGCTAGGCGGCCGCAGAATGGACTGGCCCCTCTATGGACCGAAGGGAGAAAGCCGCCATGTATGCCTTCCCGTGTACGCGCCGCCACGTGACCGTTCTGTTCTCGTTCCTCTTGCTCTTGGTGTTGGCCGGCCTCTCGCTCCGAACCGGTGAGGAAGCCGAGTATTCACAGTGCCCCCAGTGCGAGAGCTGCACCAGCGTTCTGGTGGGCCGGCTCGCCTCGGAGGACGGCTCGACGATGACGAGCCACTCGTGCGATTCGGGGACGGACCGCACCTGGATCAGCATCGAGCCGCGGCGCAGCTACGGGTCGGGCGCCATGGACACGGTCTGGATGGATGCGAAGCGCACCAGGGGGCCCGACGACAGCGACCTGATCCCTTACGGCGAGATTCCTCAGGTCGCCGAGACGTGGAAGTTCATGAACGCGGCCTACCCGATCATGAACGAGCATCAGCTGGCCATCGGCGAGACGACGACGGGCGGTAAGCGGGAGCTCAGAAGCACGGAGGGTATCATCGATGCCCCCGAACTGTATCGACTGCTTCTGGAGAGGGCCGGGACAGCGCGTGAGGCGATCCGTATCGCGGACGAGCTGACGAAGGAGTACGGGTACAACGATTGGGGCGAGTGTTTCACCTTCGCGGACCCGCAGGAGGTGTGGTTCTTCGAGATTTTGGGACCCGGCCGGGGCAAGGTGGGCGCGGTGTGGGCGGCGGTGCGCATCCCCGACGACGAGGTGGCGGTGAGCGCGAACTCGCACCGCATTCTCGAGCTCGACCTGAGCGACCCCGACCACTACCTGGCCTCGGATAACGTCTTCACACTTGCGCAGGAGATGGGCTGGTGGGACGCCGAGAGCGGTGAGCCCTTCCGGTTCGCTTACGCCTATGCGAACCGCAACAGCCTCTATTCGCGGCGGCGCGAGTGGCGCGCCTTGAGTATGGTGGCCCCCTCGCTGGGCCTGGATCCGAATTCCGAGAACTACCCGCTCTCGGTGAAACCGGATGACAAGGTGTCGGTCCAAGCGGTGCTGGCGATCTTCCGGGATAGCTACGAGGACACGCCTTACGACATGACTCGTGGACTGACGGTGGTGAACCGCGAGGGCGAGACGGTGAAGAGCCCGCTGGCGAACCCCTTCATGAGCGCCGACATGAGGCAGTTGCTGGGTGTGGAGCGGGAGCGGACCATCGCCTCACCTTATGCTACCTACGTTCAGATCACTCAGTCACGGAGCTGGCTGCCCGATCCCATCGGCGGCGTCGTCTGGCTGGGCTACGACAACCCGGCCACCACACCGCATCTCCCGTTCTACATCGGCATCTCCCAGATGCCGGAGTCATACCTGGTGGATGGCCGTCGCGCGTTCCGCCGCGACTGCGCCTGGTGGGCGTTCCGTCGGGCCAGCAAGCTGGCGCACTTCCGCTACCAGGATATGAAGGGCGTGCTGCAAGAGGTCTGGGAACCGATCGAGCGTGAGGCGTTCGCCCGCCAGGCGTCGCTGGAGGAGGAGGCGCTCGAGCTCTATCGCCAGGACCCCCGGCGAGCCGAGGCGTTCCTCACCGAGTACTGCCACGATCTGGCGGAGCGGACGGTGGATCGTTACTGGCAGCTGGGGGACGAGCTGTGGACGCGCTTCCATCTCGCGTTCTGATGTAGCCGCGCCCCGGCCGAGCTCACTTCATGACCGACCATCTGGACCACCTGAAGACGGCGCTCGCCGACCGCTACACGATCGAGCGAGAGATCGGCAGCGGTGGGATGGCGACCGTGTATCTCGCTCAGGACATCAAGCATCGCCGCCGGGTGGCGATCAAGGTTCTGCGTCCCGAGCTTTCTGCCAGTCTCGGCGTCGAGCGCTTCGTGCGCGAGATCGAGATCGCGGCGAACCTCACGCACCCCCATGTCCTGCCATTGTTCGACTCTGGGGAGGCTGATGGCGTTCTCTACTACGTCATGCCCTTCATTGAGGGAGAGTCGCTGAGACAACGGCTGGAGCGCGAGGGGAGGCTCGACGTACAGGAAGGAATTCGTCTGACCGATCAAATCGCCTCCGCTCTGAGCCACGCCCACGAGCGCGGGCTGGTGCATCGGGATATCAAGCCGGAGAACATCCTGCTTACGGGGGACCAGGCGATCGTCGCCGATTTCGGGATCGCGCGCGCGGTGGAGGCAGCGGGTGCGGAGCGGCTGACGGGGACCGGGATTGCGGTTGGGACGCCGGCGTACATGAGTCCGGAGCAGGCGTTCGGTGAAGCGAAGATTGACGGCCGCAGTGACGTCTATGCATTGGGCTGTGTGGTTTACGAGATGCTGAGTGGCCGAGTTCCGTTCGAGGCTGTGACTCCCCGGGCGCTGCTGGCCAAGCATGCCGCGGACACGCCGCGGGGGCTGCGTACGATCGATCCCGACATCCCGCTCTTCGTCGACCGGGCTGTGAGCCGTGCGCTCGCAAAGGAACCGGCGCAGCGCTTCAACACGCCGAACGACTTCGCGGCGACACTCACGTCGCAGACGATCGTGCCACAGGTCGGCAGGCGGCGACTGGCGGTATTGCCGCCCATCAACCTGATGAACGATCCCGAGCAGGAGTACTTCGTCCAAGGTGTGCACAACGCCTTGATCTCGGAGTTGCAGCGGCTGGGTGTCGCGGTGATCGCGCGGACGTCGGTGCTGCAATACGAGAACACGCAGAAACCAGTTCGCCAGATCGCGGGTGAGCTGGGAGTAGACGCTTTGGTGGAACCCTCGGTGTTTCGGGCCGCGGACAGCGTGGAGGTCGAGGTTCGGCTGGTGGACGGCAATACGGAGGAGTATCTGGCGGCCCCGATTTCCCGAGGCGGCGAACTCGAGAATGTCGTTGCTTTGTACCGCGAGTTGACCGGTGCAATCGCCGCCGAGATCCAGGTGGCATTAACGCCGCAGGCAGTAGCACGCTTGGCGAGCGCTCCTCCTGTCAATCCGGAGGCCTACGAGGCCTTTCTCAGGGGCCAGTTTCATTGCTTTCGGCTAACGCCGACCGACTTGGACCTGGCGTTCGAGTACTTCCAGCGGGCGCTCACGCTGGATCCCACGTACGCCCCTGCGCAAGCGGGCATTGCCTGGGTTTGGTTTGGCCGGGGACAGTTCGGTCTCGTACCGCCGAGGGAGGCGGCGGCGCACGGGAGCGCGGCCGCACGCCAGGCCCTGGCACTCGACAGCACGCTGGCAGAGGTCCAGTACGCCGCTGCCCTGGTCGGGACCTGGCAAGAATGGGACTGGGAGCGTGGGGAGGCGGCATTTCGGAAGGCCATCGAGATCAACCCCAACTACGCGGACGCGAGACTGTCGTACACGGGCTTCCTGGCCCAAATGGGGCGAACGGATGAAGCGCGGGCCCAAATCGAGCGAGCGCTGGAGTTGGATCCCCACAACCCATTGATCAGGTCATTCAACGGATACAGGCTGTTGTACGAGCGACGCTATGCCGAGAGTATCGAGGAGTATGAGGCAGCGCTGCGGATAGAGCCTGACAACCCCGTGCACTTCTATAACCTCGCCAGCGCCTACCACCAAGACGGCAACTACGACGAGGCACTTGCATTGGTCCGGAAGTTTTTCCCCGGCGACCAGGAACTCGAGCAGGCCCTCGACCGGGGGTATGCGGAGGGCGGTTATCGGATCGCAATGCTCACGTACGGTGAGACACTGGCCAAACGCCCGGAGGCGGCAGAACTGCTATCCATGATGGTAGCCATGGCATATGCCTTTGCAGGCGAAAAAGAACGGACCCTGGACTGGCTCGAGATCATGTACCAGACTGGCAATCCGAACATGCCGGCTATATGCGAACCTCTATTCGCAACTCTAGTGCGCGACGAGCCGCGGTTCCAGGATCTACTGCGGCGGATGAACCTGCCGCAGTAAGGGAGTCACGCGGCCGCGCCGAGCTCACTCTATGGAAGAGCAGCTAGACGACCTGAAGGCGGCGCTCGCCGACCGCTACACGATCGAGCGTGAGATCGGGAGCGGTGGGATGGCCACCGTCTACCTGGCGGAGGACGTGAAGCACCGCCGCAAGGTCGCGTTGAAGGTCCTTCGTCCCGAGCTCGCCGCCACGCTGGGCGCCGACCGCTTTGTGCGCGAGATCGAGATCGCGGCGAACCTCAGTCATCCTCACATCTTGCCTTTGTACGATTCGGGTGAGGCCGATGGGGTCCTCTACTACGTGATGCCGTATGTGGAGGGCGAGTCGCTGCGTGAGCGGTTGGATCGTGAGGGTAAGCTCGGGGTGGAGGAGGGGATTCGTCT
>Ga0180437_10000875_pt1 | contig 53644 bp, 67 predicted proteins | sample SS_ome_4_FD_132410 | JGI IMG/M metagenome (GOLD analysis project Ga0180437, IMG submission 132410) | Hypersaline lake sediment archaeal communities from the Salton Sea, California, USA - SS_3_D_1 metaG | ecosystem: Environmental > Aquatic > Non-marine Saline and Alkaline > Hypersaline >...
GCCTGGGACGTTAACGATCCACTCGCTGCAATAGTGCGTGCGTTGAACACTCTGATAGAACTTACTGAAGCCATTTGTATTACCTCTCTTTATATTTTGAATAGATTGAGCGAACGATCTTATTCCGCTTCCCGTATAAAACTTCGATCCGCCGTCTCTTCTCGTCGCTTCCCATTCGGTTGTTTAGCCACACGAGTCGGATATCACGATTGATTTTTACCAAACTCGATCTGGCCTTGTTAAATTCCTTTTTGAGTGCGTAGAATTCTTTATTGTCTCTGACAAGCTTACGGACCATAGTCATATCCCCGAGCTTATCATAATAGTTCACAGTCCTGACGAGCTTCGACATCTCGTTATAGTGGTCGTAGAAGCGAGTCATATATTTTGTATTCCTTGCCTCGCCACTCTTTATGAACCTTGTGAGTCCTGGCATTTCGTTCCAGGTCATCGCCGGTCTCTCTGGAAAGTCGAATACATTCCTGGTGAATAGATCAGCACCGCCGAGTATAAACATACCGAACGTGCCGGTATACCCTCTGACCAAATGCTCCATTCGTTTAGGCGGTAAGTTCAGCGTTCCACCGATAAGGCGCATGGTCTCTGAAGTCCATGGATCATAGCGCTCTCCCCATCGCAGACCGCTAAGTCCTTGCCCCTCTATCGGTCTCCCGGTAAAGCTGACCTTGTTCGCCCATTGCTCGGCCAGCGGCTTTACAGACTGAATGCCGAGGATAGGATTGAAAGCGAACGTCTCTGTGGTTGCGTGTTTCATGTACGTCCACAAGTGGTCAAGGTCCTCATTGCCCACCATCACGTTGCCTGCGGCCTCTACAGAAGTAGAAAACAGAACACCGGTCTCGAATGGCTTCGGCACCCTAAAGTGAAGATCGCCAACCCAAAAGTGGTAGTATGCAAACCGGTCCCAATCCTCAAGCTCCTTGTACCGGTCGTCGTCCTTGTATATAAGCCACAACCCGAGAGACGCCAGGGCTATAGCGAAAGCCTTCATTGCAAAGTGAGACGGGTTCTCCTTCACTGCTCGTCCCATCTTGTAAAGTCCTTGTGCGCGAGCGTTCAGAAATGGTATCGTTTGAATCAGGAACTGGACAATACCGGCAGCACCTGACATCTGAAAGTCCATTAGATCCCTTGAAGCAAAATAAGCTTTAGCCGTTGATTCTCCCTTGGCCTTCAAGTTCTCAGCTAACTGCACCCTGGCGGCACTCTCAGAGGCAGACCCGAGCCTCTCCCAAAAATCAAGCATCTTACCAGGAGTGTCGAGTATCCGGCCTATGATAGTTTTACCTTCAGTTCCTGTTAAACTGTTGATAAATTTATCAGCGAAGTTTTGCCCCTTAAGCTGTTTCTTTATGTATTTAGCCAGCACCGCTGGATCTTCAGATTTAATGTAGTCGCCGCCGAACGCATGGCCGGAAGCCAGATAGCTCACATAAGCTTCATTCTGCGCCCACGCCTTCCAGAAGCCACGCATGGTATCGACGAACGGGATGAACGACTTTGAAATAAGGGACGTATGCAATGTGTCCCTCACGGCATTCGCAATCTTGAAGCCAGGACCGAAGGTGGCACCGTATGTCAGCCATCTCTTTGACGTCCTGAAGAATTCCATAACAGCATTATCAAACTGGTGCGGGTTCATGCCGGAGATAGCGACGTAAAGCTCAGGATCATTCACCTTGAAATATTGCATTTTACCGGCTTTCTGATAGCCGAGAAGCTGTTCTCCGGTCTTTTTGTGAATATAGATAGCACCGGTAGCCTTTCCCTTTTTGTCCTTCTGAGCCTTCATTACGACCGTCTGAGACCATGGTACCTCTTCAATGACAGGTATGGGTACCTCGACCTCAGAGGTATGCTTCACTATTTTAATATCCTTTTTCTTGAAGAGGTCGTTGCTGGTAATCTCGTCCCTGATATATTCCTGGGCCTCTTTACGGGTATCAAAAACATCGAGGGTTGTGCCGGTCACAGGATTGAATACTGAGAATTCGTTGACCTTCATGAGCTTCGTCATTCCGGTCATAACCTTATTGTCTACGGCGTACTTGACGCTCGAACCCCTGGCGACATTCGTGATCGACGTATTAAGCAAGTGGGTCCAATTCTTCATTATATTTTCCATCGGATCACCGATCTTAGACTCACCACCGGTAAGCCTTTTGATACCGGCGCTCAGAAAATCCTTGGACCTCGGCGGCGTTCTCCAAAACTCTGCGGCTGTAACCGGATTCTCAATAACGCGATAAAATGGGATATAAAGATCCGATTCCCAATCAGCCCTGGACGCCTTACTTACAACGCCTGCCTTCTCAGCTATGTCAAGTATATTTTTATTGAATGCCTGAAACTCGGTATTGATTTCTTCCCAGCTTAGACCACGTTTATTCTCAGGGACGCCAACCCATGCAAGGATCTTCGCCCTGTCTGGAGCCTTGAGCCAGTGCTCACGGCCCTCTGCGTCAAGAGCATCTGCTCTCTTGGCTATCAGCCAATAAAAGAATTTCACACCATCATTGGGACCAAGAGCCTTGACCCATGGGATAAACCCCTTCTTCCTTGAGATCTGTTTCGTGGCCGGATCTTTCTGGACCCCGAGAGTCATGGTCTTATCCCAATATAATTTGCCATGCTCCAGGAATGCTGCCAATGAACCAACTGCCCCAGGTACACCCCTGGCCTTCATGTATGCGTGGCTGTCGTGTCCGAACCACTGACCAATGGGATCAAGCTTATCGAACATAAGGTACCGCCAGTTACTGCGGTCTTCGCCAACCCCTGTAAAATACCCGAAAGTCGAATTCAGCTTTTCGGTCAATGAGGTGTCGGACTTCCCAACCTTTGAATTCAGGTATTGCACAGCGCCTTGCTCCTGCACCCTGAAGGCATCGAGGCTCAGGTAAACCTTGTCTGTTATCGTGGCATACTTGGGATCTTCAGTCTTATAAAACAGGACATAATTCTTGCCCCATTCAGTCTCGATAACTTCGTGCAGCCGGTCTATCATCTCAGGGTCTATATGTTCTTTGACCTGCTCGACAATCTCTGGATCGTGGTCAATAATTTTGCTCATTGTAAAATGGACATCCCTGAGCCTTGGCGGTAGAAGTGATTTATATCTAACAAGCTCTTCCATAACGAGGTCCTGCTCGAATTCAACCGCCTTCGGCATACCACCATAAAGACTGTTCGCCTCGTAGCGAATACCATCAAATCCTGCCTGCTCAAGAGCTATAGAGGCTGCCTTCTTAGATCCAAGAAGCGCCTGGAGTTCCCCATATACATTCTTAACCAGCGGTGCTACCATCCCCTCTGTGAGCCTTGTATTCAGTGAATCTAATAGCAGGAGATCAACATCTGGACTTTCCCTCAGGCTTGAGATAACTTTCTTAATGTCTTCTCTCTTCATGGTTTTATACCAATCGAGAAATTTCAAGTCGTCATGAAGCTCGGTAACATATACGACCTTAATCCCACCGGTCATTTCCATATATTCCCTGCTATTGGCGAAGACATCTTCCCAGGCGTCAACCTCACTGCTAATATCACTTAGCATGATATCATTCATTTTCCCAAGACCTTTAATGTCAAACACCTGGTCCATAAATTCATTGTAATGCTTTTCGTCGAATTTATTAATTGCAGCTGCAGCGTTCGATGACGTTTCGGAGTCTCCCAGGTTGAGCTTTTCTTTTAGCTTTTTAATAAATGGCATTCTCTTCGTTCTCATATATTCAGAATGGATATGTTCCCGGGCATCTTCTATATCTGAACTCAACTCTACAAATGAGTCCGATAGGTAGTCAAGTAATTTGTCCTCGTCGATCTTCGTTCCGTTGTTAACTGCGAGAAGCATCTTATTTTCCATATACGCCTTCACATATCTGTGGACAAAATTTCTCGCAAACTCAACGCTCGTTGATTCTCCGTCTGGTCCGATAATGCTCTTTATAGAGCCATCATCATTGGCATTCACCTTGTAGAATTTTGGCTTTACCCACTCCCCATCCTTAACGAGTTCATAATCAACCGAAACACCTGGATGGTATTCATTCGCAGGGGCTATCGGTGGAAGGTTTATCTGTAGGGTTCCAAGCTTCCCACCCTTAGAGAGCTTCTCAGCATAGTCTCTTGCGATACGCTTGCTATATGTGAAATACTGCCCCCACCCGAATGCCTGAAAGCCCTCGCCGGTACTCATATAGGAAAGATCATATTGCTTAAACTCAGTGCCGGTGCCGTGATAGACAGTCACTGACCCCATGACATCTTGCTTGCGATCTGTGACTTTATACCCCTTAATGAACTTAATGGTAGCACCTTCCCAATTGCGTCGCGCACGTTCGAGGGCCTGCTTCATATTGAGACCCCTGATCTTATCTCTCCATTTTGTTTCTGGAGCCAGGTCGGTCTTCGGATATGTGACCTCTACCTCTGCGATATAGGAATAGTTCTGATCATAGAAACCCTTCTGAACAAACGGATCTTTACTAAACCCAAGCAGATTGTTGGGAGCCTTCGCGTAAGCCTCTCCAGCCTTATACGCTGCAGCCCTGTCCATCGGCACGCTGGCGAATAGACCGGCCTGCTCACCGGCTATTGGCTTGACTTCTCCGGCATCGAATTTCTCAAGCTGTTTCATCCTGGCAGGCCCTATGTTGATACCAGAGGCAATCCAGGTGCGATACTGTGCGGCCTGATTAGCGTCTATAAGCCCTTCTATCGGTTCTGCCTTAATGAATTCCTTAATGAGTTTGACCGACTCCGAAGAGATCTTGCGCCCCTCGCCAATGCGGTACCCTTCCTGTCCTTTAAATAGTTCCGTACCTTTGCGGTACTTCCCTGAGACAACTTTTGGCTCTGCGATAAGTCCCATATTTCTTGATACCTGTCGCGCCTTTTCGATTGACTTGTCATACTCCTGACCCTTCCGGTTTTTCAACCAATTATTTTCGAGGATATGATGGTTGTACCATACCTGCCCAAGGCCCTCGTATTCATTGAACTTGGCCTGAATAGCCCTGACAGCATCAATGACGGACTTCAGGAAATCGACATCTTTCTGCTTCACCTTACCGAAGTTAGCCTTTAATTCCTTGGCCTTTTGGTTGTTTACAAAATTTCCAAAATTGGTTATGAAGCCCTTCTCCCCACCAGCCTCGCGCAGTTTTTTAAATGTCGTTCCGGCCTTCTTGTACAGACCTTCGTAGCTTTTCGCGTCAAGTTTACCGTCATCCTTCTTGGTGCCGTATATAATATTCCCATCGAGCATGAGCGCCGGACCAACTGTCTTTTCCCTGTGTCTGTATTTCAGGTGATGAATGGTGAGTGCGTTTATCTCCTGAGAGTACACGGAGCCAGGTATGCCACTGTTATCAAGGGTCTCGACTATTTCGGAGACTTGCTCTTCCGTCAGCGGCTTCTTAAATTTCAGCATTATACTCGGTGCCTGGTCCTTGGCTATACCCTTCGGTCGTTGCTTATCATTCCAGCCGGACACCCTTTCGGATAGCACGCCCTCATACTGACCATTGTCCTTTAGGAACTGAGCCAGCAGCCCCTTGGCTATGTCGATGTTGGCATAATCAAGATCTACTCTCGGAGCATATTCGCGGCCACCGGACCAGCGCCCTTCAGCCGGACCAATACTACGGATATCAATAAGCGGGTTAGCGAACACCCTTGTAAGCTCTGAGCGCATGGCGTTATCGAGAGCTTCTATATTTCCGTCATCGTACCATTTCTGGTATCTTATCATCTTCCTGTATTTATCAGGAAAGTTGTTTTTAAATATCTCGACAACCTCTGGAGATACCATCGGACTGATCGCGAGAGCGCCCGTCTTCATAGCCTCAGTTCTGACAGGCTCTAACAGGATGGTCATCTCGCCAGAGCGCAGCCCGACCCAACCTGCGTCTCGTAGCCTTTTTTCGAAATCCATCAAGGTCGTGATATCATTAGGGTCGAAGCCCTTGTCAATCAGCCCGTCAGGATCTGCGTCAGCATCGTATATTTTATTGGTCTCTATTACAACTCGGTGCCTCGTTTTACCTGAGATGTCATAGTCCTTCGGCAGCTTGGCAGCATCGAATAGCTGTAGAATCAGAGGCTCGTCAGCCTTAACCATATCGAATACGTTCAGGTCCTTGTCCTGCGAATACAGGTCGAGAATGTGCCTGACGTCAGGGTCCCTGAGTTTGTATTTTATATAAGCCTCTACCTGGCGGTCATCGAGGTCCAGAGCGCCGGACCATCTCTCGGCATATACGTTCAGGGTTTCGTCGAAGGTATAGCCCTTCTGTCCCGTCTTATCACCCCTCACATCTTCCCACTGTTTGCGGATATAGAACCACAATACAGCCTGGGCCATATCAGGGTGCCAGGTTATACCGGACTTCTCCGTCATGATGGCCTCGGTGTCTCTCATGTGACGCTGCACCAGAAGGTGCTGCACGGGTGACATAGCCATCACGGTATCGCTGGTATCGACAACCCCCCCACTCGTCTTCGACGGGAAGAAGTACCGGCCGACCCATATATCAACAACGGACTCGATAGCATTGCGGGATTCTGGATCTCGCATAATTGCGGCGAATGTTTCAGCAAAAGCCTTTACCTTGACCTCGCCCTTCTTGAACTGAAGAGCCGTGAAATCAATGTTGAACATTTCGTCAATGCTCTCGGCACTCAGCACCCTGTCAACCGTAGCCTGATCTACCAGGCCGAACTTAGATTTCTTGTCAACCTGTCCGGCCCGTTGAAGCATCCTGAATTTAATAAACTCGCCCATGTTCGCCAGGGTCCCTTTGTTGCGGCTGGTATGGGAAAGCATTGCCAATCCTATGAATAGATTCAGGTCATCGTCATTCTCAAATACGGTCCTCAGGTAGCTGATATTATCATACCAACCCTTTACATCGGGATTCTTTTTATCGAACGCCAGGAGCGCTGTGGCGGTCTCCTCGGGGGAAGGAAACGGATACTCTTCCATACTCTTTGCAATGGCCTGGATACGACCGGCCTGAATCTTATCGACGCCATTGTCGGTCAGGAACTTTTTAAGGCTGGCAGCACCACCGGTAATTTCAAGCAGCTTCTCGATACTCTGGCGCTGTTCATTTACGACATATGTTTTACCGGCCACCTTGACCTTAATGGCCTTTCCACTCAGGGCCTTCTTCAGGTCCAGGGATTGCTTAAGCTGTGCCTCTCCCTCACCAGGTTTATACTGACGCCGGAGCATATCCTCAAATTTGTATACACCATCGGCTATGTTATTAATTTCCTGAAGCTCTGTATTGGCAAGGCCAGCGTGTTCAGACATAGTGCCGTAAACATGGGATTCATTTAGGGCCAGGGAGATAGCCGTCATTTTGGCTGCCTGGTCCTTTGCGTCCTTCAGGCGTTTGTACTGTTCTTCAACACGCACCTCTGTGGCACCCATACTCGGGAAGTTTGCTCTCCATGCTTCCCAGCCCTTTGTTTCCATGACCTCTCTAACGATCTTGCCGAACGGCGAGTCCCAGCCATCCAGGTTCAGAAGACCCTTGATATCAGAGAGTTCGACAGTATCAGGCCAAAAGTACCAGGCAGGGTATTTGTTGTAAACCATTTCTTCTGCCTTATCAAGCAGCATATCGTCATCGTACTCCTTCAGGGCGAGGTCGCTAAGTTCGATATCTAATTCGTCCTTGAAGAATTCGATAAGTTCATCACGCTCCTGGGGAACATAAGGCCTCGTGGCCTTTTCCTCTACGGCGTCAATGATATCCTTGGATACGTCGAATTCCCAAAAGTCACCCATTTTGATGAAGCCAATCTTTTCATTGGTAAAATATTGGGAAGGCTCCATGCCATAGTCATATTCTTCCATGAACATACTTTTAAACCAGCCCTCGGGACCACGATGGCGACTGAGCCAATCTTTATAAACGCTCTTAAGGTAGCCGATAACCCTATCAGAATATACACCAAGTTCGCTATCGGTCTGTTTTTGGTAGTGCTTCGAGAAGGCGTCGTGCTTATCATCCGGTATCTTCTTATACGCCTGTGACTTAAGCTCAAGGTAATGAACCATTTTGATAGCTGCGTATGCGTACTCTTCGTCAATATCCCTTGGGTCCATATCCACCGTATCGGGGTCTTCCTGAATCTCACCAGGCAGCACGACCGGATCTTCCTTTCTGGCAACGAGGATGGAAGCCTTGACGTCCGGCTGTTCGATCTGCCTCTCGCTGAATTCAAGAAGCCTTCGGTAGAATATATCATGTAGCTCTCGGTTTTGGAGCCATGATTTCTGCACCACATTTTCATCACCATCAATCTCATTATCCGTCCCGAGTTGCTTGCCCGTCTCGGTTCCCTCGTAGGTAGCCAGAATGTATGAGTTTGTGTGTGATATGATATCCTTGTTTTGCTCCAGGAATGTCAGGGTATTTCGATAAGACTCTGCGGTCTCAGTCCAGAGGTCACCTTTCTTGTCAACCCCTGCCAATCCTACCATCACGTTAGGTATGAATCTAAGACCAAGCCTGCGAATCTTATCGGCGGCCTCGACTATATGTTTCTGTCGGTGCGGCTTATTTATTTTCTCAAGGATATCATCGTTAAACGATTCCATCCCAAGCTCAACATATTTAATACCGGACTCTTTGATGAACTCGTCATCCATCTTGTTAAATGCCGGTGCGGTGGTCTGGATTATAAACCCTTGAAATTCGGGGTTCTGCGCCTTCACCTGCTCATTGATCTTCACCAGGTCCTTATAGTTCTCGGCCTGCCCGAAGGTCTTATCGTTTAGATATATCAGTTTATGCCCGAGACCGGCCATGGATTTAACCTGGTCAGCAATATCATCGGCCATCTCAATTTTCTTTGGCACTGTACAGAATGCACATTTATGCTTGCAGCCTTTTGACATCTCAAGGCGAGGGATAACCCTGGTGCCTTTAAACTGGCGGTAATCAACGCCCTGTTTAAACGGCACCTTTAACAGTTTCGCAGCAGCTTCCATGCTATCCGCGAACTTGATATTTTTAATCCCAGCAAAGTAGCCGGGATCAACGTACCCCCCAATTATAATATCACCGGAGAAGCTTCCGGCCAACTCTTTAATAAAATGCTTATTGGCATCCATGGCCGAGAACATGATCGACTCATATCCAGAGTTCCTCAGATAAGCCTTCGCCTCTTCTACATTCCTGACGATATAGGCGTCAGCGTTCTTGAAGCTCTTTGCTCCGTGGGCCATCCAGGTCGGTACTTCCCAAAAGTCAGTTGGTCTCTCGTATCCCTCAACCTTCGAGTACAGAAGGTCGAAATATTTGTCGCCCCTGGCCGTAGCCTGCTCACGACCACGAAGAGAGGAAACCTGGATCATAGCCATTGTAGACTTGCCACCCTTAACCCTCACATTCTTTGTGGGAACATCGGTTGTGCCGGTTACCTTTTCGCCAGCGGCGTAGCTCTTCCAAGACCTGTTAAGGTACTCAATAAGCTTTTCTTCAGCTTTGCCTTGTTTGCCGCCAACCACTCTGGACCCTTCGGTGCGAGCCTGCTCAGTGATCGCGTCAAGTAGCGTTGCTGTGCGTTCGTCAGCCCTGAGGTCTTTATTCCAAGTAGCCGCAAAACGTCCCGCAATGATGTTTGCATCGTATATTTCTCCCTTGTATTTATATATCTGTCTACCGTCAACCTCGCTTTCGAGTTCGAAACCGAGAGACTCTGCTATCACCCCAAGACCATCAGAGTCATAAGCGAGAAGGCTGTCATGCCCCTTCACTATTGCATCTATCATCCCAAGTGCGGCGTCGTCACCCCTAACATGGGCCATTGCGACGATATGGCCGTCACCGTCTATGATGTATGTGTCCGAGATATCCTTTATCAAGTCCTCTGAAATCAGATAAGATCTCTCTCGATCCTTTGATACCTGGTTAGCATTCTCAGCAATGGCGTTGCCTTCGTCCCTATCGACGAACCTCTCAAACGTGGTCATGTATCCGTCTTCGACCTCTAAGACATAGTTGACATCACCGTGTTCAGCTTCCATCTTCTCGAAGGCGACCGAGTGCATAGCGCCCTCGTAGATCTTTCCGGACGGCGTGTGCATTGAGGCCGGAGTCCTGATAGCCTCAACCTTGCCGACATCAATGGACATTTTTATCGTAATGGCATCGACGGCAGCGAGTGGGATCTTGGCCTTATTCTTCTCGGACAGCTTGACGTAGAAGTCTATTAACACATTCTCGACGGCCTCTACATCCTTCCTGAGATATGTCCATAGCTCTGCCTGGATAGCAGCCTTGATCTTTGCCAGGGCTTTATTTAACAGATTAAACAGGTTAAGTGCGAGTCCAGGATTCTTCTTATTAAGGGCATCTATCAATTTGTTCAGGAACTCAGGGTCTGCCCATTTAGATGAAATAAAGTCGGCCTCAAACTCTTCCTTCATGCCAGCTTCATCGAGGTCACCAAGCCCGACTTCATATCTCGCAGCAGACAGGGTATCAATATAATCTTTCCACTCCTGCTTATTGACGTTCTGCCAGAATATCTTCTTTACGGCAGCAGCGAGCACCGGCTCGTTAACCGACATATCGTGCCATGATTCATGGCCGAATAGGGCCAATAGAGCGCCCTCTGGTTTTTTCGCATTCAAAAGCTGTCCGGCACCTTCCATGTAATATCCATTGGAAGCGTCCAGGACAGGGTTGCTCGTATTGTAATATGCAACCGGAGTACCATATAGTACTATCGAAATCTGGTTGACAGCCTGTTGGACCTTGGTGAGCTTAGTTACCTGTTTGATTTCACTGGCTTTTATGCCCCTCAGTTCCTTAGCCTCGCCCTTGGACGATATCCTGGCCACGAATTTCTCGAATATTGCGGTGCTGGTCTTGCCCTCTTTTGCCGGTTCTCGCTTCACAGGAGCTTGTTTCCGAGACGTTCTCGCCTCTCTTGGTGCTACCGGCTTCCCTTCGACCTTGCGTTCAACCTGACGGCTCTCAGCGAGTTTTAGCTCTTCGTTATATGCGGCCTCTCCGAAGGTGGTCCCATATGCAACATCTATGCCACGATTAATCTGTTTTGCGGTCCTTCCGGTTTCACCAGGCATATAGACTTTTTTGCCAATTCCCTTCTGAACTCCAGCCGGACGGACCTGGGGATTAACACGCCACTCAGCGAGTGTCGGTCTACTTTGCACAGCTATATCAACACCCTTACTGACAAGATCTGCGGCCATCATCTGATAGGTGGTATAATCATCCATATCACCGATCTTGCCGTCGTATAGATCCTTAACCTTTGAGCGCTGGGTTTCGTCGATCCTGGACCATAGGCGCTCGATCTTATCGCGAGATGACAGCTTTCCTTTTTCCTTCAGTAGCGCCGGAGCCTCTTTGGCTTTTGGTGCCGGAGCCTCTTTAGTTTTTGGTGTCTCCTTGGTCTTCGCTATATCAACCGCTAATTGATAGGCATCAGGGTCCGTGTCCTTAAGGGCCTCGATCTCTGGCGGTAATACCGGTCCACCTGGTGTAGGCTTCTCAGCGCCCTTCAGGTCCCAAATGGTTCCTGGAAATCTTTCCCGGGCGGCCATTGGTGCGGCAGCCTCTGGTTCTACTTCAAGCTCTCCCTCTGTTGCGATTCCGGCATCGGTGGCGGCCATTACAGGCTCGCCTTCTACAATCGGCTGGCCGAGTCCCTCTGGAGCCTCGATAGCCCTGTCGGTAGGCATCGCAGCCATTCGCTCTGCGGTCTCAGCTTTGGCAGTCTCTCCCTCGACGATGGTCACGGCGTTGTCGAGGATCTCCCTGGCATCTGCACTGACCTTGACTTCCTGTGGTACAGCCTTTGCCACCTTACCCGCCCTTGATAGGATATCCTCTGAGACGGCGGTACCCATTCTTTCCTGAACCCTTGCATCGACTTCTTTTCCGAAGCGTCTGCTAACTTCTGAATCAGCATGAGCGCCACCGAGTACCATCCCCCATAGACCAGCCACAAGGCCCTCGTGTACGCCTGCGGCGCTGGCGCTCCCCATTCTTTCTTTTATTAATTTGACCTTACCGGCCCAATCTTTAGATTGAAACTTTTCTTTAAATCCAGGATCACCTATGGCCTCTGTGAAATCGTCAATGAATGATTGAACATATTCAGTAACCATCTCTGAGCCACCGGCTGCAACCCTGTCTGCTACGCTCTTGAAAAACCTATTACCGAGCCATTTCTTAGGAACACCCCTCAGGGCGAAGCCCATGCTCAATGATTCAAGAGATCCCTGCAAGGCACCATCTATAAGGCCGGAGAACACGGCATCCTCTACGGTCCCGCCGAGTTCCCTGACTCTGCGATATTTTGCTCCGTAGATCTGAGGGAACATAAACAGCGCACCACCAGCGAAGCCGCCAATACTGCCAGCGGCAACCTGACCGAGAAGCTGCGGTCCCATCTGAACGAAGTCATTTATAAACTTCTCCGTTTTGCCCATGAGATAGGTGTTCTCTTGATAACTTTGAGTAGGATCAAGTAGTTTATCCATATAGGCATCACCAATTCTCATTTGAGCTTTGGCGTCTTCAGATATTAGATCGTCAGTCGCGGTACCCTGCTCAAACTCTTTGACGATAAGGTCTCGCACCGATCTGGCTGTCCAATCATATCCAGACTGAACCTGCTTAAATCCTTCGTGGACGGCTTGATCGAATATAAGATCTCCAGGCTCTTTCCCTGGGAATTCTTTTATGTCGTATTTTTCCTGAAGTTCTGCGATAGCTGCGGCACCAAGCTGTTCGTGCTTTGTCTTGTCAAATAATTCGGATAGATATTTATCCTGCTCAGAGCCTGTTATGCGGGTCTTTATGTCTTGGGCCAGGGCCATAAATTTCTTAAAGCCACCGGCTTCTGGCAGTATATTATAGAGGTCCTGTACACCCTGAGAGCGTGCTACGTCCTTCTTCCACTGAGGCTGTGACTCATATGCTGCGTACCTCTCCCTGTGGCTATCTGTGAAATGCTTGGCCTTCTGGAATTGCATCTCGAAATCCATCTCAGGCCCTGCCTTGTCCACAAGAAAGTCAATGAACTGGTCGTTGGACATACTCTCAAAAACTGTTGGTTTGTAATTAGGATCAACCGTTTCACCGGTTGAAGACGCAGGAGCGTCGGCGGGTGAAGGTTGAGTCTTATATGCCGATAGGTCGTCACCGTATTTGAAACGGTTCACCGGCATGGCTGAATCTCCGTACTTAGGGTCTGCCATTTTTTTATTTCCTCTTTTTTAACTCATTACTAAATCATCATACTCATTAAGGCTGTTATTGTTAGCCGGAGCCTTGCTCTCGGCGGGTTTCTTTCCGGTTGCTTCGTCAAGGTCTGCTTGTGTCATCCCGCGCAGCAGGGCCTTTGGATCTGCACCTGTCTCCTGAGCTTTTTTTGTTGCCCACGAATAAGCCTTCGCAGCGTCACCAGGTTCGAGCTTTCTAAAATCAATCTTAGGTGAATCCGGCTCAGGCTTACCCATATCAATAGCGCCGCCGCTTTCCTCTCGTCCAGGCATACCTGAACCGCCTTTTTTATCTACGTCAGAATACAGGGACTCCATAAGCTTTATATTGTCAAGGAATTCTTGCTTTGCCATATCCTCTGGACTCTTACCGCCATATCGTATTTCCCATCCGGCAGCGTCTTCGTCCTGCATGGTTTTATATTTTTCCTTAAGCTCGATTATGGAGTCCATCATTTCTTTGTGGCTCATTTTCTTGGCGGCACTCTTGAGTGACTCCTTCTCCTGTCTGTCCTTGCGGTCGATCTGCCATTTGAGCCGGTCAACTATAATATTCCTGGCGCTCTTAAGGCCAGCATAAAACCTGTTACGTTCAGCTTCGTCCCTGAATCCAGATTGAGGATCTCGACCGAACATTTCCCTGTACACCTCGTTTTTAAACTCAGGTGACTTCGTATGCTCCTGGGCCATTGCCCATGGGTCTCTTCCATCTGGCTTCAGTGGTCCGGCTGGCTCCTGTGGTCCAGGCATGGCACCCTGGCCTTTATCGCTGACAAGGTATGGGTCGGCCTGCACCCTTGAGGCACCGCCCATCTGACTTTCAACCTCGCCCTGGATGTTTGAATTCTGCACGTTCGTAAAGGTAGGCACGAATGCCTTGCCGGACGCAGGGTCCATGTACAGCCCCTGGTTAGGATCATAAACCTTACCGGCTCTCCCTTGTTCGAGATAGTCTTTTATCTGGCTCATTATATGTACCTCGTAGGCTTTCCTGCGGTTCCCCTGTTGACATTGGCACCAGGCATAGAAGCGGCTTTATAATCATTGGGCATCGAGTTCCAGTTCGAAAGCTGTTCGCTGTAATCCCTGTCTGCTTGCTGCATCTGCAACTCCCAATTCATAATGTCTTCTTTCATTTCTTTGTCATATTTAGCCATGGCTTGCTGGCTTTCGATCTGAAACTTTGCCTGATAAATGCCGGTCTCCGTGGCCTGTTCTCTCTCTGCGGTCCTGCGGCCCTCTTTACTACCGGCAAGAGTCGTCTGTCCGAGCGCATCCCCGAAGCCTTCCAGGGCCGCCTTGATTATCTGCCCTCTTGCCTGAGGGTTATTCACATTGGCGCTACCAAGAATTGCAGACTGCGCCGCTTTACTCAGTGCGCCCTTATTGGTTTGGATGTATTCCTCTCTGACGGCACGCTCTCTGTCATCATCATATTCAGGCGGCTCGTAGTCTGGAAGATCGAGGGAAGCGCCAAATTGGAATTCACCAGGGCTATTATATTCAGGGTAAGAGAAGACAGGTCCACCGTAAGCCGTTCCACCAGTACCACCACCGGCAGACCCACCGCGCATTCCACCGCTACCGCCCTGAGTTGCTGCATTCCACGCCGCATCCTCTTCAGCCTGAATCTGCGCGAGGCGTCTATCTTCTGCGGCATTGAATCCTGCTGTGCGACTCGCTTCGGCAGCCATACTGCGCTCCCAATCCCTATTGACCTCATTCATCCAGTTTTCCATATTGAAGTCAACGTTTTCATTGGGTGGTTGTTCGTCTCTGGAGTTATCTGCGAAACTACCGTCAGGTTTTTTATAGATCTTTGAGCTTCCACTCATATCCCAATAATCAGGATTATTAACCTGCAATGAATTTGGGTTCGTCACGTTCTTTTGGGCAAGCCTCTGGTCCTCATGTCCCTGAGACCAATTATAGGTCGGCATTGCCCCGAACGAACTTGGTGCCGGTATTGAGTTTGGACTCATTGGTACGGCAGCATTTGTACTCGGCTGTTTTTTTACCGGAGCCATCTGGTTGTCAAACATTCCTTCCATAATTATCTCCTATAGCCTAATAGATAAGCTGGTGGTGACTGTCATCAAGGCTGAATCTGCAAGCGATAAATCTGACCGGCATTCATTCCATAGAGCTTTAATTGCTGTTTCCAAATCAGTGTCCCTTGACATTGTGCATATGTCAAGGTTATCTGCGTAATCTTCAGAAAAAGACGGCGCTGCATGAACGCCGAGTAATGGTGTTTCGTATGTTACCGACAGGTTTGCATTCGATTCCCAGCCACCCAATAGGCCACCGCCAATTGATCCACCCTGGTATGTGTCATTCCCAACACTGACTTGCAACACCTCTGTTAGATAGTATAAAATTGCGCTGTGTCTTCCGTAAACACTGTTGCCGCCAGCCCTTATAGCGGTTACGTTCCTCGGGACCGAATCTTCCCATGTGATTGTCCTTGCAAAATTTGTTACCGATCCCTTTATTGTAAAATTATCGTCCCAAGTTTCCACATTATCAAACTTATGGTAATATGTCACGATCGGATTGGACGGATCTATTGAGCCATAGACGTTGAACTCATAGTCGAGGTAAGCCCATGAGTTCCCGCTACCCAAATCGAACGGCGGCGGCGCTGTATAATCTGCGTCCTCTTGCCAATACCAATAACTTTCGCCCTGCGCCTCTGTCCTGAATACCATTGTCTTAGAAACGAGATTGGCCGAGACAGCTATCTGGGTTATGGGATCGTTCGCATAAAATGATTCCTGTTTCTCATAACTCTGTCTCCATAGTGGAGAAGAATCAATTGTCGCAGCCGGACAGTTAACCGTCATATAAGCGGTATATTCCCTGTGCTTGGTATCCGTCTCTCCGCTTATCGTCTCGCAATCTGGAATACCATTGCTGCCGGAAGACACTGAGGTATCTATCTCGACCTTAGGCCATGAGCCACCAATAAAAGCATTATAGCTGCTACTGCATGACGTCGTGTAGTATTGTCCCGGGTTCCTAATATCAATGCCGGAAGATACCCAAGCTGGCGTTGAGAAATTAGCGAGTGCGCTCACAGATATCAATGTCGAATTGGCCAGCCAATTTGCTATATCGGCATATGCAGCCGGAAATGTAACCACCCCTGTACCGGCATTGTCCGGTATATTCGTAGCTACCGCACCAGCGCTCATGGCCCAAACAGTCACGTTATCTACCGCACCACTTTGCATCCTGAGGACGAAATATTCCTCGCAGACCGCCTCTCTTATTATAACTCCAGAGGTACCTTGCAGACCCTCAACGGAGCGCATCTCTACGTTTAACCTGAAATACCCAAACTGATTATTCGCAGCTACGACCTGGAGTATCAGGGTATTAGTTCCATAGCCACTCACATAATTGACCGAAGTCCCTGCCTCAGTGAATGTTGCTGTATACCCATAAACTGGCTCCTGGCAGAATAGCCTTATATTCGTAGTGTTACCCCTGCAAAAGCCGCCGTATTCATAGGTCTTATCAAGTTGAACAAAAAACGAGACACTGACAGGAGCGCCGCCGCCGCCAGGTGGAATTATAGGCTCGTTTATATCCGGTACTCCTGGGCCTTCATAGGCAGTGCTACTGTATCCTGGCGGTGGATCTGCGTTTGTCTCCATCTCGGTATAGCCGCCAGATTTATATGGCTTCTTGAATTCAGACTGACGCATATAAACCTCATAAGCCCTTTGAATAGCCTGAGACGGCTTAGGGCCTGCGCTCTTGAATTCGCTGTACCATGGTATCTGGTCTATAACATTGTTATAGACTGACTTCGCAGAGACGGACCTCGCGGCTTCGGGGTATGTCCCTTCCTTAATCCCCTTCCTTGAGTAGTTCGAATCCCTTGTTGCGCTTGGGTCCAGCCTGTCTGTATTGTCGCCCATTATCTATTCTGCAGGGCATCTGCGTCGAGCCAGAAATCAAACAGATACATATCCTGGTCAATCACAGCATTCCCGAAATTGATTGATATCATATCTTCCTGGTTGACAGCTAATATCAGCCTTTCGACGACATTTTCATCGCCTACAACATAATCGCTGCCACCGGTCATATCGACCGTCTTGCTGTATTCCGTATTGAGAACACCATTCTCATACGCCGTGAATAGGCAATTTCCGAGTGCCTGGCGCTTCAGCCTGACAGCCACCTCGCTTAAGTTGAGAAGCTTACCGCCGTCGTTTAGCTCTATCCTTACCTGCATATCTATAGCCGTATCGCCACCATCATTCAGGTTTGTTGAAGAGGCATTGTAAATCTTGCCATCAGAGGTACCGGCCATAACTATAACCTGTACGGCTGAACTCGAAGATCCACTCACTTCAGATATGCAGCGCACAACCCGAGATCCACCATAGGCATCGAACGACCAGCGCCTTGTGATTAGGTCATATACCGGAAAGATATTCGGCTCCGTTGCGGTGCTTCCGGTAACGAGGCCCATCCGTAAAACCTGGTGAGTTGGGTCATGTGCAAGCCAGCACTTATCCTGGTATCCATTCCTGATACATTCAGAGCTACCTGGATCAAAATAATTTTGTATAGCAGCAGATATGGAAACGACCGTTTGGCCGTCTGACATATAGATTCCGTAATTGCTTATGAAATAGGCAACTGTCGCAGCCTTGTAATCAGTCCTGGAAGCTTCGAGAGCGCCGTCGATAATTACGACCGACTGAGCATTTAGGGTCCCTATTTTAGAACTGAGGACAAGCTTGCCGAATGTTGCCGGAGAATACCCCTCAAACAGCGTCAGGCAGCCACCTTCCTTACCTTTCTCTTCCTGCCATACCATCAACTCATTATGGAATTTGTGCATCGCTACGACTGAATGGCGGCGTCCATCGCCTGCCTGGAGTACAGCGTAATCATCTCCATTCAACACATTAAATGTGCCATTTTTCGTCACATAGATCCAGGAAGGATATTTATCAAATGAATAGACACACCTCTCCTTCCATACGGCCATGCACTCAGTATTGGTTCCAAAATCAGCGATGTCCAATATCGGATAATACTGAATCGATATCCGCATATCGTCGCCCATTGTTTGATTTACAGACATTCTGAACCAATGGGAAGACCATAAGCTTCCCTGGAATGCTTGCTTTTGAGATAGATCGACATCTGTCCAATCCATAACAACGAAGCCGGATCTCGTCAATCCATTGGTATTATCTTTAACGACGTCCCACGTTACCCACGAATCACCGTCATAATATTCGAATGCAAGGGTAGGTATCACAGCGCCCGAGTTTGGGGTAGATCCAACATCAAAATATAATTGCTCAGGCTTGTCGAATGTCGAGAAATAAACATAATCACTCGAAGTCATAAGACTGACATCTATAGCCGTGTTCGCATATGTGAAATAGGTACCGCTGGCACCAACTGAATTGTCAAAGTATTTTGATTCAACTGCGTCAACCAGGATACCATCCCATATATTAGTAAGCTCCTGAAAGTCATATAGGGCCTTGACTGTGAATGTTGCGTATGTCGTCGCGCTGTCTGTCGTGAACTTCAGCCAATAGCCGGTAAGCCCATTTAATCGAGTTGGCTTCCCGACCGCTGAGGGATATATATCTATCTGGCCCGTCTGCTTCAGGGTACTGCCAGCTACTTCGGTTCCATCAAGTACGTCTTCCTCAGCCACTCCGGCCCAAGCTGCACCATTCCATGTTGACACGGCAAGGACTCCAGAGCCAGAGTTCGCAGAAGTCATGGTGACAAGAAATCTTGTTGCCCATATTGGAGTGAACAGGTAGAACGCAGATGTATTGCCAGCCCAGCCAGAAGGGATGTCAACTGATATTCCATCGGCATCCCATTCGTCATTGAATATTCCTGTGTCCGTTGCGTCTGTCTCTCTTACTATAGAGGCCTTTACAGGCTGTCCGGCTTCTCCACCATAGAATTTTGCATAGCCCTGGCCGTCAGCTATTATAAGTACGTCATCGAGGACTCCCCACGATGGCGGCGAATTCGATATTGTAGGTTCTGGACTCGGGCAATTCTCCCAATCTTGCTGGGCGCTCAGGCCGCCAACCCTATATGCAAAATCTCCCCACTTCGAATCATACGATGGTGCGCCAGCCCTTGATAATTCTCGACCTCGTGAAGAGGAAGGGGTTCCGTCGCTCCATGGATAATATCCACTGTTATCGCCACCGGTAGCAGACGTTCTCGAATCAGTGACTGCGGTATCTCCGTCATTATAACCTGTCAGGATGTCACCATTTGAGAAGTATGCCAATATCTCCTGGTTGCCGGATCTCATTTGGTTGTATTGAAATATAGAGGTGCATGCAGGCGCTTCATCAAACGTGAGCCTTATGAACGGGAAGTATCTGTCCATCCTCTGCTCGATATAGTGAGCATCTGTATCCAGCGTAAACCCAAGACCATCATCATCGGTGGAATACTCAATATCATATTCTCTTTGAACGACAGTGAGGACATTTGTATCATTCGCTATCTCGGCGTTTATAGCCGCAATGCCAGCAGCGTTGAACGGTATCTCTACGATATAGTCATCGAGATATTCGGCTATGGTTATTGACTTTCTGTCTGACCAGGCATTCCCTACATTGAATGTATCACGCCAATCCGGTTTATCGTCGGAGCATACATCTGGCGGCGGCCAGGTACCTTCGCAGAGCATAAGCCCAAAATCTGCGGCACCCGTAGCAAGGGATGGATTATCGACGAGAAGGATAAACATAGAGGCGGCGATCACTGTCGGTGTATATCCGGCAAATCGTTTAAGATTGTATGAGGTAGCCAACCGGCCCATACCCCACCCCGTCCCATCTCCTGTGGTGTATACTCCAGGACCATAATTACCGGAGTCATCTTCTGCATCAACCGTGATATCTGCGGTACCGGTTTGGCAAGCAGCAATAGAAGGATAGAATGGAAGATTGATTCCATTTATAATCATGAAATCGAATGTGCCTTCGTCATTGGCCGGATCATTGTATGCTGGCCGGACGTCTACGACGTCACCGAGGTATGGGTATATGTCAAGGCGGTCGAGTCCAGCCCTCTTCTTCAGTCCAGGTCTATAATCCCTTGTGTTCTGGCTCACAGAATAGGTACCCATGGGGAGCAGCGCACGTTCCTGGTAAGTCACTACATTAGAAGAGAATGGCGTAAAACCATCCTTCGGTTGTTCCTGTCGTCTCCAACCTTCCATTAGAATCTCCTGAGGGTAGAATTACTCCTGGAGCCGGACCAGAAGCGAGGCTTTACCCTCAGCACCCTGGCGGCACGACCATACTGCCTGTCGGCCTTTGCGTTCTCACGAATGGCACGATATTGATTCCAGCTATCCTTCGCCTGGTCTTTATTACTCCATGGCTTATTGGTCATGTTCTGAAGGATTGACACAGCGCCATGGGTTATACCCTTATGGTAATCATCGTACAAAAACAGCGGCACCTTTGTTGCGTCGGTGGCTGGCTTTACCTGGACCTTAAGATAAAGACCACTAACGCTGGCGACTGTCGGTATTGGGTATACCCTGAATTTCTTTTCATTGGTGACCATGATTCCGAATGGAGTGGTTGATTCTTCGAACTCCCAAGCGGCTCGCCTGTTTAGTTCCTCGTTGTCGAACTCCATTATTTCAAGATCGACATACTGGTCATCGTCATCACCGTTCTGTTTATACTTTGCCCATATCAGCGCATCGAGGACATTCTTCCCGTCAGTGTCGATGTCAGTGAAGTCGTATTCGGCAGTATCGGCAACGATAGAAATAGGCGTTAGGGTATAGCGCCATAGGCCGGTATGAGAGCAGAAATCACGAAGGGCCTCAAGCGCAGCCCAATCCATGAGCGTCGTCGAAGGCCCTTTAACGTAATATCCTATCTCGGTTTGCCAATCAGCAATATTTTTACTCGCCATGAATTACTCCTAAAGGCGCTTGGCAATTACAGCAGAGATAGCTTCCTCTTTGAGTTCAAGAAGTTTGCGGTCTTTGGTATCTATCTCTAACTGGTGAGTTGCAAGCAGATAGTGTTCGACCTGGTTCTTTTTGGTGAAGGACTCGATAAGCTGGCATTCAGGGTCAGTGTCACGGTCAACGCCAATGACGTTCTTCGGATCTGTCTTGGGTACGATCGGCTCCGGTACCTGAATGAAGTCGTCCTCAGTCTCTACATGGACTGCATCTGCGAGATCTGCAATGACATCGGCTCCTGTCTCTTCGACGGGTACCTCTGGCGCGACGGTTGCTTCGTCACCATTTTCGGCCACCTGTTCGTAGAATTCAGGCCATTGGTCTCCTAAAAATTCCATGGCCTCTTCCTCTGAAATCGGGTGCATATCACCACGTTTAGCAAGGTCGTCTGTGTGAATATAAACGACGTCATCCATACCGTCGCGTTCCTGGACAAGATACTTTGTCTTTGGTTTCGTGCGGTCACGAAACCTACGAAGTGTTCTCGGCATAATCGTTTCCCCCTTTTTGAATAAAGGTGGAGCCTCACCGAGAGACCCCACCTTTTAAAATTATAGTTTACATTTAGAAACTATTATTGAGCGTCGGTGTCCTCATATGCCCTGAAGACCGTCACCCATATGTCGAATATTGCGGCGGCATAGGTGTCATTGGTGGTGAAGGTTAAGTCGATGGAGCCATCGGTAACATAACAATCACCGAAGCCCTCGACCGTACCATCCAGCGCGATCTGCGGGATAGCCAGGGTTTTCTCGCTATTCAAATCAAAGGTGCCATAGGCATTCGGATCTGAAGCGGTTGCGGCCACACCGAGTGCGGTCTGCGTCGCGGAGTCGAAACCCAACTCGGCGGCAGCGGTGGCACCCTCAGCGGTCGATACACGGCAGCCGGAGCCGACAATGACGGTACCCTTGGGAACTTCGAAAAGCTCCAGGACATCGTTCTGTACGAAGCCGGAGAAGCTGGACAGGGACACATTCGGTGCCGAGGCCAGGGCCAGCTTACCGTAGTCGGTGGATATCAGGGCGGGAAGATTGATTTTGCGTTTCAGTACGGCGAACATCGAATCGTAAGGCAGCGCCGGACCTTTTCCTTTGAAACAATAGGTAGTATCAGCCATGTTTATTTTCTCCTAACAATCTTAGAAACTGGTTATTGGTTTAGAGTCCCTGACTATTGCGGGTTATCAAGCCGCCGTCAACGCCAGGGACTCAGGGGGATAGCTGGTTTAGTTGGCCTTATACACATACAGGTCAACGAGTGCCGTGGGTTTCAGCACATTATAATCGTATACGTTCAGGCCACGGACCAGGGTACCGAAGGTGGACTCTGCCCGAAGGCTTTCCATCTTGGTCATCTGTGCGGCGAACGTGATGGCGTGGCGCTGGCAGGCGATAATATGCCATGCGGTCTCACCACCACCATCGGAAACTGCGGTCAGCAAGTTCGAGTGGTAGATCATGAAGCGATCGACCTGGCCGACACGACCATTCCGAAGCATACTGGTACCGTCACCGGAGAGGCTGGCGTCCTTCAGGTCGGACTTTTTAATCATACCACACGCGAAGGGCGGCAGTACGATGGACCGGCTTTCGGACGGGACATTCTGTTCATCCAAAACACTCCCTACATCTACCAATGTGTCAAGGATATTTACCTTTGTAAGGGCAACCGGAGAGCCTGCGGCTCCCATGTTGTAGCCGGAAGTTTTCGCGCCTGCGGTCAGGCCCTTATTGGAAGAGTGGGCGTCGGCGTAAACGTCGGCCAGGAACTCTTCGTCAACGACGATTTTCATCTGCTCGGAAGCATCGACGGACCAGGAGTCCATCAGAGCGATATCGGTCTGGTGTTTGTCGATATCATCACAGATGAAGTTGAAATATTTCGCCTTCTCGATCGGAAACTCAACGACCGAACTCTCGGGACGCTGAATCACGAGATTCTGGCCCTTCGAGTAGTCGCGGATCTGGATGTCCGGCACCTGGCGAATCTTAACGACGTCGCCCTTATCTTTGATCTCGCCCTCGTAGTCGGTATTGGTGATACCGGCAATTACGGTGGCGGCATAAAATTTAACAAGCAACTTACCCGACCAAATCTCGGGAATGAAAATTCCACTATATTGCGGAGTCCCAGCAGCAGCAGTAATCATAATTCTAACCCTTCCTTATTGTTTGTATCCATAGCTGGAAGGGGTTCGCGGTTTAAGGCTGAATCTGTCCCTTAGCTATGGAGCGTTGATAGTTTCCTGAAATTTCGTCAAACTGCGTCTCAGTGATACGGCCCTGGACGTAATCATTCTTAGCCTTTAAAAACATCTCGGTGGTTACGAGGCCCTGCGTGTTCTGTGCATTATCTATCTCGTCACCGGCTGCGGCGGCGGTACCTGGTTGGGCCTGACTTGCGAGGCCACTTTCAGAATTCGAGGTGTTGGGCATCTGGCCGCCTTGCAGGGAGCGCTTAAATTCAGAGAAGATAGAGATCACTCGCTCGGCATTCTGGTCCTTATTGGCCTTTAACAGAATAGCCTTGCGCGGTATTCCGGTCAGCGGTTCATCCTGGGCCAGCCATTCGGCGAACTTGGGATCATGGTTAATTCTCTCCCAATCGGGCCGGTTGTTTGAATCGACGATTGCGCTATCGAGTGCGGCGTAATATGACTGCTTTGCTGACATCTGTACGGTACCAGACAAGTTCTTGACAGTTTGTTCGACCTTGGCTATACGCTCATTCTCCCCCTGAGTCCCTGGTGCGGAGCCGCCTGTCTTGATCTGAGTGACAAGCCGCTGATTCTCTGCAATCAGGTTATTGACCGTCGCCGCCATTTGCTCCATCTCGGAGCCATAGCTCGAATAGTCGTCAGGGTTCAACTTCTTAAAGGTCGTGGCCTCGGCTGCAGGTTCATTCGCAGCGCCGCCGCCTGCCTGGATATTCTTAATGAGAGCCTCTTGCTGTTCGATGATATTCTGAGATGTCTGAAGCGCCGTTGACAAACGGGCAATCTCAGTGTTGTACTTACCTTCAAGGACATCGAACCTACTTTGAAGCTTCGCCAGGTCATCATCACCGGCTGCGGGTGCAGCAGGCGTGACATCAACACTTCCCGGGTCAACCCTTGGGAATTCTTTCGCCGGTGCAGGCTCACTCGCAGCGGCAGCAGCAGGAGCAGGAATAGGCTCTTCGGCTGCGGGAGTCGCGTCAGGATCAACGCTGAATGTCCCATCGGGGTTCTCGGTCACATCTTTAACCTTCTCGCCCTCAAGAGGCTCTCCGGCTGCGAGACGCCGTTGCAATTCCTCGGCTTCGGCCTCTTGCTGTGCAACCTTGTTTGGTACTCCGTCACTTGCCTTTTTCGTGATCTTGGCTTTCTTCTTCTTTTGCGCCATTAGTCGTGATCCTTTCCGAGAGCCTTATCCTCTAAGGTGTTCTCGTGTTGCCTTGGGAGCCTTCTTCTCAAAGGTGTTCCCGCTGCCACATGGGATTAAAATAAAAAACGCCAATCCTATTGGAGAGGCGTTTGCGAGTCCAATTTACAACTATACCAGAGTCGTTAGAGAATGGTACAGGTTACTTCAGGTCATGCTTGGTTTCACTTACAATCCCATCAACATCGAAATCAGGGATCTCAAGTTCTATTGTGATCTTCCTGCTATTTGAGGATATGGAAACCTGTTCTGATATTTGAAGCGCTATCTGAGCCGCTTGCATTTTAATTGCCCGTTCAAGCCTTATTCCGGCCTCGTGAGCGATCTTAGCGATCTCCCCTGTGACGCCGGAATAAACACCCTTCTTAAGGGCTTCGAGAAATAATTGATAGTGTCCCGTGGGCGCTGGCTGCGTAGCAAGGCGAGTTTCTACATCTTCCCTGGTAGGCTTACCGCACCCTAAATTTGGATCTGTCGTCAAAGTTGTTCCCCCTTCGCAACCTTATCAAGCATCTTTACGGCAAATTTTGCAATGCGAAGAAGGGCTTCAATCAGAAGATCGAGCCTGTCCTTCATCTGCGCCCCCCATCATTGTTCTGAGATTCTCAGCCGGATCAACCATGCCCAACTCCCACTGGCCCAACGGCCAACGGTACAGAGGGACCATGATATTTCCAGACATAAACATCGCGTCAGTATCTATGCACGCTCCGCTACATCCATTACTGTGCTGGCTGCCCATGCTTCCCATTTCATTGCAATTTTATTGAGTCGTGCGCCACCGATAAAGGTCACGATCTCATTGTTTTTGTAAATATAGGTGCCTGCTCTCCAGATGTCGTCACCCTGGTAATTGCCACGAGGCTCTATTTTGATACCCTTTTCACTCATGATCTTCTGAGCCTGTTCGCCGGTGATAGAAGGGTTCATTTTCATCCCTATCTTTTCCAGCGATCCGAAGACCATGGCCGACATAAACTGAGTGTAGGCGTGCCTTGAATCGAAGAGGCGGCGTACCCGCCCCTTCATAACCGATTCAAGATTATCAACGTCCTTCCACTTCAGGTCGTCGAGGGTATCGTCTTTGTGTTCGTGCGGCATTAGGCGACGTCCGGTTCGACTTCAGCTTTGGGAGCACTGTCTTCCTGGGACACCGTCGCACTTTCCGGTTCGTCGGGCGTGACCACACCGTCTTCGGCGGGTGCCTTTTCTTCCTTAACGTTTTCAGTCGCGACGGGACCCTGCGGCATCTGTGGGCGTTGTTTCGGAATGATGTCAACGGTAACGCCGACGACACCCCTCGGTGACAGCATCATGACGGGAAAAAGCTCTGCGTCATATGCGTCCAGGATAACCCGAATTTCCTCGGCTGCCTGTTTCGCCCGAAGCTGATCGTCGCCCATAATCATTTTCGCGCCATCGGTATTCAACGGCGCACCATTCGGTCCAACAATTCCTTCTGCCATAATATCCCCCTTGTAAATTGTAAGTTAACATAAAATTAGCATCTACCCATACGGGTATGCTAAGGTTATTCTGTGCTGAGATGTTTACCTGTAAATTCTAAGGTAACAATGAGGGGCATTTCAGCCCCCCATTATAGTCCGGCATATGCCTATGAATTAAGGACCTTACCGTTATGGCCCTACGCATCTTAGGTTATCGTTAATACGGAAGCGATATTCAGCTTGCCATTCGGTAACTGGATGACCATGTAATAGTCATCGGCGGCGGCAGTAACGGTGACATCAAACTCACCGGCAGCATCGGTAATACCGTGGAATACATCGGCACCAGCGACAGCGCCCTCTTTGTCAACGGCTCCCTTATTGGCAACAACAGAAGTCGTAATCGGCAAGAAGTCCAAGCCGGTTGAGACACTGGAGAACCAGAAGGTAAAGGCAGAAGGCGTAGCCATCTGCACGCCGTTTGCGTCTGAGAAGGTCGTGGTAACCGTACCAGACGCAGCCCCACCGGTAGGAGCGAAAGCCACGCTCGCTGCCTGGTTATCATTGAGATTCAACTCGGCACCAGTTGCGGTCACCTGAGTCTCAGAGCCGGTAGCGCCGATATGGAGTTCTGTCACTTTGGACACGCCGATATTAATATTGGCATCTGCGATGACGGCCTTGGAAGCAACCTGAGTGCCAGCGGTAGCGGACGCCAGGAAGTTCAACTCGGCTGCAGTTGCGGTAACAGCGACACCACCGATATTGAATGTTCCGACTATATCAAACGAGCTTCCGGATGGTATCAGCCACCCAGCGTCGTAGGTCAAAGCGTCTGGATCGGTATCTGGCCCGATAGTCAGAGCACCGGCATCGGACACGAGGAACTTGTAATATTCTGGTGCGGGAACGTCTGCGGGAACGTACATCCGCATCTCAGCGCCAGCAAGGGTGTCGGCGGCGTTGATATACAGACCACCTTTCACAGTGTCCTGTGTACCAAGCTCAACCTGCGGAGCGACGCCGTTAAACAACCAGGCATCCCTGTCTGCACCATAGACGAGGCTGTCCGGATCAGTATCGGGACCGATCTGAAGGTCACCGAGGCCGTCCTCTCTGAAAAGGTAGTAGGTAATGGTGGTGTCGCCATCCGCGCTGTTATACAGCTTCAGACTTCCACCGACGGAGCCAGACCCACCATATGCAATAAGCTCGCCATCGGTTGTGACATCAACACCGACCTGAACTGTCCCGCCGAGTACATCGGCATTACCGGTTACTTCGAGCGCACCCCCGATATCAACTGCATCATCGAACGTGGCAGCTACGGTAGACCTGATCGTACCGGCGTACGCTCCGTTGGCAGCCGCTGAACCGTATATGATAAACTGGTCGAGATCATTCTCGGCACCGATCCACATAAGGGCGGACGTCACATTTACCGCGAAATATTCATCGTCGGCATCATGCTCGTCGGATGTATACAGGCGAATGAATCCACCCTGGTTAGCAGCCTCGGGACCACCGTAGATGTAAAGCTTGCCGTATACCAGGTCGTCCTCTCCGACAGTCAGGGTGTTATCAACGGCAAAGTCATTGATTCCGCTTGTAATGTCTGCGCTTGAATCAAGGATCAAGGCCTTGCTTGCAGCGGCTGTACCAGGCGTGATACCATCGAGGTAGCCCAACTCGGTAACTGAAAGCTCGGACCCAAGACCACCATTGGCGGTACCATAAAAAAGTCTTTCGGCACGCATAATGCCTACCGTTAATTCGTTTCTCCAACTCATTGCAATCTCCTTGTTGTTTTTAAACCTGGAGCAAAGGCCATGGGTTGCCCTCAGCCCTTATTCCAAGCCCCTTTAGGGGATATGTTTTCGTGGGCGCTTCTTGCGCTCATGTGCTGCATCTATGATGGCGGCTGCGTCGTTCACGACCCTGAGGATCTCACTAATTGTAAGGTATGCACCCTGCATCCTAACAAAATCCTTGTCGTTCATAACCATCGAACGCCTTGCCACACTTTCTTCTTCGTCTGCCAGCCAATCAACGATCCTTGAAAAATCAGGATCGTGGCGCAAACGAGCCATAGACTCAACGACTTTATTGTCCGGATAATCTATCATCCTATCCCCCCTTACAACTTAGATCTTGCCAGCATCCGAGAGCATTTTCTCATAGCCCTTGCGCTTCTTTTTGTCGTAGCTGCCAGCCCTGACCTTCTTCTTGGACTTCTTTGCCTTCCCGCCATACCATGTAGGGCTGGAAGACGATAAAATTTTTTTATCAGGCATGTTATTTCCTCAGGCTCCTGGCAGGATCTCGGATACCTCTTTGCTTCTCCTTGATCTTCCGCATACGCCTGCCAGAGGCGGCTTGAGAGCGTTTGAATTTCTGCCAGAAGGTTTCCTTTAATGGCACGACCTTAGGCACCTCTACGTCTTTGGGAGTTGTCGATGGATCTGACATTATTTTTTCACACCCTTATTGCCGAATTTTTCAACGACTTTGTGGCCGTCGTCTCCACCCTTCTCGGACCCCAATACGTCTTTCTGATCACGGACGGACTTCCAGCCTGCTTTCTTTTTCTTCTTCATGGTAACACCACCTTTCTTAGAGATTCTCTGGCTTATTCAATTCGGGTAGAGCGCCACCTGGCGGCCCACCTGGTTCGCCTGGGTTTGGAGCCATTGCACCTGGAGCATTGGGAATGGCTGTGCCACCCATCTCCGGTACACCTGGCTGCCCTGGAGCGCCACCTGGCATCATGCCTGGAGCGCCTGGTTGTGCCGGACCACCCTGCGCGACATCCATCGCGTCTATCATTTCATCAGGGATAATCTCGTCCGGCATCTTCAAGGTTTTCAACACTTCCTTGAGGATCTTGGCACGACCAGCCATGCCTATGATCTGCATATCAAACTGGTTCATGGTCATGCTAAGGAACTCAGCACGCCTGATCTGCAGTTGCTCTGCGATGACCAGGTATTCAGAGGCTCGTGCAACGACGTCGATATCACCCTTGTTATTCCGGTTAAAATCTTCGTCGTATTGCATCTTGTTGAGCCACAGTTCCTTGATTATGGGCTTTATAATGGTCTTGTCTATGTTGCCTATGGCATCCTTCATGATCTTCGAGGAAGCGCTCATAAGCATCGACAGGCCATGGGCTGTTTTGCCAGCACCGCCGACCTGAGGGGAGCCATGCTCATAGGCAGGGACTCCCAACTGTTCGCCAGCCTGTTTAAAGAATTGATCGTAGACCAGCAGTAACTCCTGGGTCATGGCATTTGGCTGGTGGAAATACACAGCCTGCGTGCCTTTACCGAGTTCATCACTCTTGGTTTTCCATACCTTCCATGGGTAGATGTCCTCGATATCCTCTTTGGGATCGACCCTATCTTCATGCACCTCTACCTGAGGGCCTGAAGCGATAGCCATGTTATTCACGACAGCCCGGGCGGCGGCGTTACATATACGCTGGCAGTCTTCAAGTAGCTCGGGCGGTGACAACCCCCATATAGAATCAGGGTTGACCTCGAAGGAAGCCCCATAATAATTGCGCCCACCAAGCGGGTGTCTATTGATACGGGCCATAATAACATAGCTATCGACCAGCCATGCTATTACCTCGTAATCGAAGGCGTCCTGGATGTCCTCTTTAATCCCCCACTCCTTCAGAAGCTTGCCCTGCACAGGGCCATTGAAGCATACGACCTCGATAACGTCGCCGGTATCCTCAAGTTCATTCGGACGATCATCAAGATTGGCACGCTCCTGATCCGTCCATAGCCAATTGCGAAGATGTCCCATACGGTGCTGGCTTAGGATCATATCAATAGACGGAGCGCTGAAGCCAGGTACGTTCCTGAAGGCCATTAGCTCTGAGGGCCTGATACGCATACGTTCACAGAGGTAGCCGTCGTTCAGGTTTTTAGATGAAGGGCCTGGGTACATATCAAATGGAGATACCCTATTCCATTCCCTCTTCAGTACCTTCCTGACGACAGGAGTTTTTAAACCTGGGTTTACCGGATCGTTCTCCCATTTCAGAACGTCACGCATACGGATGACAGGCCCTTTGATAAAGGCTGTCTGGTATGTCGCGAAGTCTTTAATGAAGTCACTGAACGCTTCATAGAAACCACCCTCAACGAGATCATCTTCGAGGCTGTCTTCCATCTGTATCGTCTGCTTTACGGCCTTCTGCATCAGGTCGCGCTTTATGTCTTCACGGATCTCGTCAATTCGCTCTTCGATCATATCAAGGTTAACCGTCTGGATACCCTGAGACATCATGATCTCTTTCGCCTCGGTCTCTACCTGGGCTGCGATGGCCCTCTCGATATCAACACCGAGATCTGGAACAGGCGTTGGGTCTATGGTCCAGGGCTTCTCGCCGGACGGGAGCATTACGTCCTTGACCCATGACTCGATAGCCCTACACTTCACGTTGGTTATCATCATGAATATATTGGAGCCGCCAAACTTCTCTATCTGAGCGAGGTCTTCAGGGTTATATTTACCCTTCCGCATCCGCTTGGATACCAACAGCTTCTCCTCGATCGACCACTTATTGATCTTGGCCTTTTCCCACTTCTTCAGAAGGTGGCCGGACAACCCGAGATTAAGCACGCTGTTTTGCTCTTTCTCAGCAGCCATCTTCGCGGCTTCCTTGGCCTCTATCTCTTCATTGCCAACGAAACGTACAAGGCCCTCACCCTTCGGTCCCATATCAATTGCACCTGCCATATTAGATCACCTTCTCGCCTTGGGTGTTGGGTTTAAAACCAGGATGTACCGGCCTTGGCTCAGGCCCACAAGGTTTCGGAAAGAAACCATAGGGCCATGCCCTGACGCCACCGGAGCATTCTGTGTCTTCCTTCTTGTCAATTCGTCGGCATTTGTGCGGATCTGCCTGCGCCTTTGTACCGCTGAATGCAAATTCTTGTATAACCATTATGTCCACCCCTTCTTATCTTTTTTCTCGGCGTGCCTACTCGCCCTGGCTTCCATTGCGTCTGCCAACTGTGCAGCGTTGGCGGCCCACTTATGGGCTATGGACATAGTATGCCAAGCATCGGCTCCATTAGAAGCCCAATCGTGATAAGGGTTGTTTTTATAAGTGCCTTTCTTTTCATCCCATTCCTTCCGGTATGACTCAAGACATTTGATACCCCTGTCGCAGAGTACCTCGTCTATGAGTACGATGTTAAGGAAACGCCGCGACGCCTCTATCTGTGCGTCTTTGGACGTTCTCGGGCAGACCTTGAATATCAGGCCAGATTCCCTGGCGAACGCCTTCCTGGTCTTTCCGCTGGTGTACTCGTGGACCAAGATATCATGCGGCGCTGTATGGCTCCCATACCGGTATTCAAGCTCTTCCTTCATCTCATTAAGCTTCGAGATGTAATGCAGCAGGCCCTCACCTGAGTTTTCGTAATAGTTGATAACGTGAAGCTCTCGCCCTACGTTCTGTGTGAACCATATGGCGTTTATGTCGTTGTACCCAAGATCCCACCAGGTATCGACGAGATAGGCAGGGTTGTAAGGCACAGCGCATATCCGCTTCTCACGCCGGAGCTTCCTGATCTGCTCTTTGAAGTAAGCTCCCTCGATAGCAGCATAGAAGGCTTCCTCAGGTATAGAGGGATGTTCCTGCCACATGAGGTCCTGACCCATTTGGGCCAGCTTCTTAGCGTACCATGCTCTTCGCCGTGGACTGAGCTTGATACCATGTTTAAGTTCGAGATCCTCAAAGTATTTAAGATTGTGAGCATAGAGTGTTACCCCCTCAGGCTCCAACACATTCAGCGGGTTCTTCCACCATGGAAAGAAAAAGAACTTAGGGTCAAGGGCTGTCAGCTTTGCGCCCTCGTCCTTTAGCTTCTTGCCCACCTCGCAATAGTCGTAAAAGAAACCCTCTCGACCTTCAGCGGTGGACTCGATAACAACGATCATACCTGGGTGGATAGCGTTGAGGGTACCGGAGACTATTTCCTTGGCCTTCTCGGGGTACTTCGCGCATATCTTTCCGAACTCAGATATGTGAATAAACTGAAACGTGCCTGAGCGCCCTGAGGTCGCCACCCTGATACTCGAACCATTATCGAAGCGTAACCTATTGGCCCTCTTGGTATCGACCGGCCTCGCAGCTTTCAGGGCTGGTGGTAGCTGATCGTAGGCATATTTCACCTTCTGGTGAAAGAATTCCTCGGCATCGTCCTTGTTATGAGCCACGATAAGCGCCTGAGTGTTCGAATTGAACATACACAGGTCAAGGCCGAAGATACAACTGAACGTGGTGATCCCCACCTGGCGTGCCTTAAGCACATTGTTGAAGTACCATAGCCCGAGATACAGGTTCTTCTGCGAGAAGTTCATCTGGAACTTGATACGCTCGCCGTAGGCATCCTTGATCCAATACAAACTATCGAGCCGTTTACGCTGAGATTTCAGGATCTTCCTCAGTTCATCGAGGTCCTGTATCTCGTCGTCAACGGTCTCCTGTACCCGGGCGCTTGTATTCGATAGGTTTAGCAATTAATCCCCCTCTGTGAGCGCAAAAGGGGAGACCCTGTAAACAGGTATCCCCCCTGGATAGATAGCCTCTGACATAGCGAGGATGTCAGGGTTATTTTATGTTGTCACAAATAAATTATACTGTCAGCAATTCATACCTATCGGCGATGGCAGCTTCCAGGATTTCACGATCGTTGCCGAGTAACATCAGCTTCTTCTTCAACCCTTCCATGGCCACCGCGAGGCCGACGAAGAAATCATGGCGCTCCTGGCTCCACTCAAGGATACATTCCGTCTCCTGGTCACCAGGTCTCGGTTTTAGGCCACCATACCGGATCTGGATAGGCAGATCTTCTTCATGGTCAACCTTCTCATAGCGATATCTGATATCGCAGGACGGGCTTACGACCTTGAATTCATTGAAGACCTGGGCTGCTAAGGATATCTGGCACCCATGGGCGAAGTGGTTGTCGCCCTGGATCTCATAAATGATAACCTTCCGGCTGGTGGTCACTGAGTCCTGGTATTCACCGCATATGCGCTTCCACTCCCGCATAGCTTCATCCAGGGTCTTCTCTCTGACCTCTTTAATATCGTAGTGATTTTGTACAGCATGCGGCAGCCTGATATGAAAATAGCCATCAGCGAGTACCCGCACCACTCGCCTGAATGACTGACCCATAAAATATATTCCCTCGGTCGATATTACTGGCATCATCCCCCCCTTTGGCTTTGTACCCCATAAAAAAGTGTTGACATTAATTTTCATTCGTGGTAAAATTTGTTTATAAACAAAAAACAAGAACAAATTTTAAGGGAGATCAACTACATGGCCGACTATACCGCACCAAAAGAAATCACCGACCTGATAAACAGAGGCGCTCTCTTCATCGTCAATCACAGCGGCGGAAAAGATAGCCAAGCCATGACCATTAAACTCCGACGCCTGGTACCGGCTTCTCAACTCCTGGTAATCCACGCTGACCTGCCTGGCGTAGATTGGGACGGTTGCTGGGATCTCGTCACCGATACCTGTGCTGATCTTGATTGTAGAATGGTTGTCGCTGGCAAGACCTTCTTTGATATGGTTGAACGTCGCGGTATGTTCCCGAGTCCCAAATATCGTCAATGCACCAGCGACCTTAAGAGAGACCCTATCACGAAGGCAGTCAGGCACCATATAAAAGACAACGATCTGGACGGCCTGATCGTCAACTGCATGGGTCTCCGCGCAGAAGAGTCTCCTGGTCGCGCAAAAGGGAAGGTGTTCGCCTTTAACAAACGTAACAGCAAGGCTGGGCGCGAGTGGTACGATTATAGCCCTATCCACAACTGGACTGAAGAAGAAGTCTACGCTGAGATCTTGGATCATGGCGAAGCCGTCCACTGGGCATACCACATGGGTATGGAAAGATTAAGCTGCCAATTCTGCATTATGGCCTCAGTTAAAGATCTTCAGGTAGCCGCTGTCCTGGCACCTGAGAATTATAAGAAAATAGTTGACCTCGAAAAGAAAATAAACTATACTATGATCATGCCGAAGAAAAATCAGGAGCCTAAGTTCCTCGAAGAAATCACCGGCATCAAAGCTGTCTAACCTCAAACTGAAAGGATATACCATGCACACAATCACAAAATGCAAGACGGTTAAACTTGAAATTGAGAACACTGGCCTTGACGCTCCGAACGACCTTGAGTTGTTAGCCGAAGAACTCGCTGAACTCTCCCGCATGAATAAGGGTGAGTTCGACCTACCGCCATGGGACAACTGTAAAAAGAACGCCATCGAATACACCCTGAGACAGGTCAGGGATATAGTGGATAATCTTGCCAGAAAGAACGGTATCAACCTCGGTTAGCGAGTAAAGAGCCGGTTAACATCAAACGAAGAGGGCGGTATTCTCAATGATTCATCAGAGATACCGCCCTTTTCATTTGGAGCAGGTCCCTTTTGTTTGAAAAAAAGTTACCAAACGATAGCCATTTTGACCCCTTTTACCCCTTCAGGCATACCATAATAATACGTTCAGGAAGGCAGCGGCCACACCAATTAGCACATATCCTATTTCCCTGAGGCTTAACTCGCTAACCGTAAACAGCACAGCAGTCGAAGCCAGAAGCACGACGGACAATTGTGACAGGCCCTGGATAGCACCAGCAATTAATTCATACATAGCATCCCCCTTCACTATGGACCATTACCAATCAAGCCCGAACTGAAATTTGAGACCTAACAGCCTGAACGCGATGTCAAAGTACCCTTCGCCCGACCTGAATTCGGCGTCTATACACCACTCGCGCCAGGTAAGCTGAGGACCGAAATTGTCCTTTGTTGTGAAGCCTATATCAATAATCATGCTAACGTCCATATCGCATACCCCTTTCTTGTTAGAATCCACCACTATTTATCACGCTCATTTTCAGCCCCATCCGTTCGTAGGAGTCCATAAGCTCTGCAAGGGTGAGGCCACACTCGTCGGCCCACAAGATCTGCCTCTTCAAAGCCAGAAGCTCGTCCTCGGCAGCCTGCGCCCTCAGTGCCATATTCTTTCCATATCGTGCCTGGAATGCGTGCTCGGAGATAATAATGTCGGCGTGGGTAGAGTCGTCGTGGTGACCGGCATGAAGGTTTTCCCTAAGGACATAACTCTGGACCTTGTAGTATTGCTCCCGTACCCATTTCGCCTGGGAATGGTCGGCTGTCTCGGCCTGCTTGATAACATCCTCAAGTTCGCTGAGGCGGCTCTTCAGCCTTTCGATTTCATTCAGTTTGGCCGTTATGATCCCATCCTTTACTTCGAGGGCTGAAATATAGGCACTGTTCTGGCTGGTAAGCCTACTGATAAGAAGGCCCTTCTCGGAGTTCTCTTCCCTCAGGTCGTCGATCTCCTGAATGACGCTCTCTACATGAATGGCGCTCTCTGCATTAGCGTCATAGTCCCTTTCTAATGACCTGACCATACCTTCCAATTCTTCAAGCTTGGCGAGGCCCTCTGTCTCAAGCTCAACTACACGGACCTTTAACAGGGCGATTTCTTCCTGGGCTGTCAGGTTCAGTTCGTCTCCGCACTCGCAACAATCGCCACACTCCTTACACTCATTGTCCCGGGTGAGCCTTTCTATCTCCTTCCCGAGTGCATCAATATGCTCATTATGGCCTATCACGCATTCGCTGCACATTTGCTCGAAGGCTCCGGCGTCGCGCTCAAGCTCTTCGATCTTATCCTCAAGCTCCTGGCGCTTTTCATTCGTAAAGTAGAGCCTTTTCGAACTTGGACCATTATGAGTGCTGATCACTGCTCCGACCCTCTCTGCCCTCGGGCTGGCGTCAAAGAACTTGGACAGCTTATCCATCAGGCTGTCATCGATATCATAAACCATCCCGTCGATTATTGCGATTCTCATTTTCTTATATCCCCCTATTTTCCTGTTTAAGAAAGTTTCTCGGCCACCTGGCCGGAAATCTTACCCTCAGTCCTCACAGACGTCCTGGGCCTTGATATATTCAGCAGCCGTTTCGTCTGCAGTCTTGCTGTCTATCATAAAGTCCAGGATCTTATTGCATTTTCGAATTTGATTCTCGGCCTCGATCAACATCGATCGAATAGCAGCAACCCTCACCTCGTCCGTAACAGTAGGCTCCATTGCCCATCCTTTCCTATCCCGTGGGCATAGCCCGATTATTCACTATAATGTACCTTTAATGACGCATTAAGCGCTTTTGAGGCGCTTTAATGGTCCTTTTTGGTACCTTCCGTGGCTCGAACCACGAAACCACCCTGAGAATTCCATATAAAAAAACCAGACCCCACAAGGAAAGCTCGAAAGCCCACCATCTGTATTTTCCGTTCAGGTCAGGTTTAGTCTTCATGGCACCATCTTCCACCATCTCCCGTGATCATTCACAGGATCGTCTTTCTTTTGCTGTTTTGGCTTACTGAGAAGCTCTTCCAGGGGCTTTCTCACGGCAAGGCGTATGTCAGGCCCACCATTCAAATAAAGTTGCTCTACGGCCGCCTCAATGATCCTTGCGAGGTCTTCATTCGGCATTCGCAAACAGCAAATGTCGTTAAATGCCCTGGTACCTAATATGGTTGTCAAGTCATTTTTCACTCTATACCAAACCCTTCTTTATCCCCCCGACCTTTTTGATTTTGATTAATCCCCAGCCGTACCCGTAGAAGGTGTCCATGATACCCCTCAGTTCACCCTGGTTTACCTGGATGACCCCTTTTCTCAATTCGTTTGTGGTTCGTTTTCGAAACGTGACGCTGTAACTGCCCGATTTACCCACAGAAGCACTTTCTTGTGAGGACTCACTGAGGCCTACATGAGTCCTATCGCCGCCATGAATAGAGCCGTCGCTGTTAGGATTATTAGGTTTGTCCATCTGATCCCCCGATCTATGGAAGGCCACTCTGCACCCTTGAGGATGTCGCTGATATCAAGGTCGGTGGACTTATGGATAGTGTTGGCCTCGACATAGGCCCTGACATTAAATATTCCCGTTGCGGTCGTCGGCTTGGTTCGCCAAACCTTCCACGGCCTCAAATCATAATCTTCTGCATCATCAAGCTTGGCGTCGCAAAATATCATTGGTCCAGGATGTACAGCAACCTTGTCGAGGGCATCGCGAGCCAGTCGATTCTTCTCCCGCTGGTATTCCTCTGGAGTCGCCATCGTACCGCCGCCCATCAGTTCCCCCTCGCTGCACGCTTGGAAGCCTTCAGGGCATTTACAGTTTGCTTGGTGCGTTTAACCGTCTCAGGCGGTATAGAACATAGAGCGCAGCCGCCAACCCTGAACCTGGCATAAGGCCGAGAATAAGCAGAGCAGCGATCTCCATCAAGCTTTTCGCACGCTGCCACACACTTCCGGCCCGTACCATGCTTCTCCCACCTTGTACACATTTTCCTGAAGGCTTCGAGGTCCTGTCGTTGATTAGTTTCAATCATTTTCCCCCCCCCACTATGTTATAATTTATTTCTCAATCTAAAAACATTATAACATACTATTCGTGTTTTGTTAACCACTATTTTAAAAAAAGATAATTCCGGCGATGATAGTGGCCAAGAGAAGCAGGGGCAATATGTACGGATTGACGTCTCTGTCTTTAATTCTCCATATGTTATCCAGGAATCCTATAAAATACCTGGTGTTCTCGACCTCGTGAACCCCATGCTGTCCTGGTATGGTACCGGCAAAGACTTTCGTGGTATGGCTTCCAAACGTAGGTATATAATAAAACGTCTCTTTTGTTTTCATTTTGATTTCCCCCCTTCTGGCTTCGCGCACAGTGCATATCTTTTACTGCAATGCTCAAGCTCATACAGGTGAGGCTTTCCGACGATTTCGTCGAGGGCGCACCACTCACCGCACTCTGGACATTTACCGACCGGCGTTTCTCCGATCCTCGTGGCTTCGATATCTGGCATAGATCCCCCTCTATTCCATTTCTATCGGCAGCTTCCCCCTGGTGGTCCCGTCGATCTCTTCCAGGAGTCCCTTGACGGTGATGACCGCATCGACGTCAAGCGCCTCTCTCTGCATCCCAAAGCACTTCTCAAGACGGTTCAGGCTGCCACCCTTGTCATTCAGTTTGATCTTCAGCTTTTTGGTCTTCACTCCGGATACGGTTGTCTCGATAACCTCAACCGAAGCGATGGCCCTGCGAACATCTTCAGGCAGTTCGTGGATATTGCATAGCTCTCCGGTATCAGGATCGAATAGCTGGCCTATATCGTGGAACGCTATGGTACCCTCTTCCTGGAGTATCCGATCCTTGGTAATAGCAACCCTCTCCGCTGTCTCCTTCTCGAAGGCACCACGTTGCTGGGCAAGGTATTCAACAACGTGGGGCAGCTTCAGCGTCCGTGAGGCACCTGACTTGGCTGCATTTTTGGACGCCGAAGGATAAGCAAGCTGGTAAGCCTCGTAACTCTTCATAGACTTAAGGCCGTCCTGCCCCACCTGTAGAATGTTGTTACAAAATACGAGTTGTTGTGGAGTTAGTTTCTTCACAGTAGATTGAATCCCACGCAGGTAACTACATCCTGCGGCAAAAATTTTCGGTCATAAACAACCTGAAGAACGTGCATCAGGCCGATCGGCTTCACGCAGTCGAGATCATGCTCATTCTTCAGCACGAAGTCCGGTATCTCGATCAACGAGCATACAGTGACATTGGTCAGTATGCCGGTGCCGACAATATTGCCCTGGACATCTGCCAAACCGATTGTGTCTCCGATCCTGTCACTCAGGGTGGCGTGCTTTATGCCATCGCGCACCGTGAAGTTTTGTCCCTTCCGAAATGACGGGTTGCCAAACTTAATGATATACTCTGGATCGAATCCCTTGCCGAGAGCCAATTGGCTCTGATTTTGCGGTTTCTTGTCTGCCATTAATATAATCCCCCTTGTTTAATTTTGGTCCTAAATGGATACTCTTAACAACTGAGATATCAGATTTTTAAATTCAGTGAACGCCTGAGTGATGACATTCACGACGGCTGGCCTGTCCTCAGGACCGTTATAGTTAAGCTCAACTATCCTTTCCATTATCGGCCTTGCCGCCGCTTCGGCGTTCGTGTCGATCAGTTTCATTTTGAATATTAGCATCTTTACCCCCAAACGTCTCTTCCCAATGCGCCCTGAACTCAGGCGTCGAGGACTTATCTTTTCTTTTTTTGATATGTTCGGCCATTATTTCACCACCTGTATTTTTGTCGATGTTAAGAATGAGCTAAGATACCAGAGCATGGCAGCATAGAGACGGGCCTTGGTCATTTCTTTCCTGACATCTGCGTTCCATCCATGGTTTTCATCTTTGAAAAAGTCAGCCAAAGTAACGAATGCGGTAGAGTGCCTAATATTATGGCACTCACCGCATATCGGTAGGAGAAAAACATCAGATGGTTTTAGGGCTGTCCCGCCGAGTCCACCAATGCGCTCGTGGTGCGGGTGCAGTCGTTCACCAGGCAGGCGTGCGCTTCCACATCTAAAGCAAGCGCCCTGGCGAGTTATGAATTCCTGGTACTTCGGAGATGTCCATTTTTGATCCTTGAAATATGATACCATTACTATCCCCCGATAGTTTTTATCCGTCGATTAAACCAAGTTCGAGAGCCGTCTTTTTATTGAACCAGGTAGTGCGGCCTTCCATTTCTTCCCACTCGCTGAACGGCGTTTTGGTATGGTCGGCCAATATCCCGAGATATTCATTTCGCAGTATCCTCATAAGCTCGTTCTGGCTGCGTATATCGCTCGCCGTTTCACGACCAGGCCACTTCCATAGGGCAGCCTCATGTACCATAAAGATCGTCCCTTTAAGGGCCTCTCGGTGAGATCCCACGGCGAGTATAGGCACAGCCGCTGAGGCGACGATACCGGACGCCTTGATGTTGATAACCATGCCACGCTCCCTGAACTTCAATATCCAATTCGATAGTGCAAGGCCGGAGAAAGCGTCGCCGCCAGGTGAGTTCAGAAATATGGTAACATCTTCGAGTCCCAGCCATTCGAATATTGTGAAGTCGTTCCACATACGGGTAACGTCGGCAACCGACAGGCCGGAGAAAATTTTGATATACCCATGATCCCCCATTATCCATGACAGGTTTGAGACCCTCGGCAGACCGGCGAATTCAGGGTGCAGAAGTTTCTCGTCGAGCGTCGGCTCAATGAAGGTGCAGCCAGCCTCGTCGATTGTAACGACAATATCCACCTCGTGGGGCGTGGCCGGTTGAGGCTCCTGGACCTGACGGTTAGCAGCGCAGGCACCGAATATGACGATAAGGCAAGATAGTAGTAAGACTTTTAATGCTTTCATGCGTCTCCAATCCCCTTGTATTTTAGGCCGGTAGCAAATTTATTTTTGATTTTGATTTCCTTTACGCCTTTTGTCCAGCATTTTTCACAAGGATAAATTTTAGGGTTTGGTACTCTTAGCGTTGTGTAAAATCTATGTTTCTTTTTTATGCACTCGTAAGTATAAGCCATATCCCGCCTATTAAAAGTTTGTGCGGCGTATTGTTCTAAGAGGTTCCGCTTCGCCCCTTGCTGTATAATACAGGCTTGGGCGGGTTAATAAAATAAGTGCTTTAATAAGAAAAATTTGTCAAGGCTTTCTTGTGCTCTCCAGATACCATCGGCTCAAGGAATTCCTTCACCGTATTGACATATTTGTATACAACCCCGAGAGTTGTTGACAGGCTTGACTCTTGCAGCCTCTCAACTATCTCTCCGGCAGGAAGGCACTCTATGAAATAGGCTTCAAGGATATACTTTGCAAGCATAGAATTCTTTATCGTACCCCTAAAGATGTCGTCGATAAGCTGTCCCTGTAGGTAATTATTGAATAGCACAGTGCGATTTAATTGCTTTTCGATCCTCGATTTACCATGCTCTATCCGGTCGAGTACGGCCTCGCTGGATATCTTGAGTTCTGAGGCTATTTGAGATACCCTCTTGCTGTCATAGAAAAACATCTTTATCGCTTCACGCTGTTTGTCGGTCAACTTAAAGTCGTCGAGTGACTTTATCCCGAAGTGGTCTAAGCTGGCAGGCTCCGGCTCCGGCTGGGCATCGAAGGCAAGCTTGTCGATGAACGACTCGTTTCCAACAAGAAGTATATGCTCCCTTGAAACGCTTGACCCCTTCTCCTTGGCCTTGAGCCAATTCTCAACAAGGTCACACGGCATACCATAGCGAGGACCTGGCATCAGGCAGGTTTTGTTTGTGCATCTATCGCAGCCTTCAGGCTCCGGCACCCTCTCGCGTCTATTTGCTGACATTGCTCCCGCCTTCCTGGGCCTCTTTGATAAGCCCGTAGATTAGATCCATGTAATTGTGGACGTCAAGAACTGCATCTTTAATGCTCTCGTCCTTAACCATAAGCTCACCCTTCTCGACGAAGGTTTTAATGCGCTTGAATTTATCCTGGCACCGAAGAAGGATACCGATAACTGGATGAATGTCGAACTCCCTTGAGCCTCTGAAATTTGCATACGGATCATTCGAGCCGCCCCGATAATCATGGTTCTTCTTCACCATGATGTCTCGACTTTCATCGTGAAGTTTGTCCTTTACCCATAACGGGTTAACGAACCCGCCGTCAAGATATTCAGGCTCTTTGTATGGGGTAATTTCAATACCGGTATCGGTTGTTTGGAAGTGAGTGACCGGATCGAATTCAGGCGGTATACACCCAAGTAGATCCTTGGGACCGTTGACAATATCGAGAAGGTGGCTAAACGTAATTGTCTCAAGCACGCCTGGCGGCACAAGAAAGTCATGATTGTCACGGATATAATTTGACAGCGCAGCGCAACCCCTCGGATAGAAGATCTCCAGGACAGAATCAGTCTTAAGCACAGTTTCGTACGGCGGCGGGAATACAAGGTTACCGGCCTTCGCCGCGAGCGAATCGCTTAATGTATCTGCGAATTCCTTAATTGCTTTGAATCTTAGCATATACTTCCCCCTTTAGTGGACGTTTAGATCATACCAGGTAACGCCTAATGCGAATGCCTGCCATATATCGTCATGAAAATTTTCGAAGTATTCATCGCGAGAGGCGTTTATCATTTTCATTTTCGTTAGATCTCCGGCCTTGTATTTAGAATAAAGCCCGGGACAAAACCTCTCGATCAATCTCTCAATTATTGTGGCGTCGGTTACCTTTTTCTGTCCACCCAGGTGCCACCTAACCTTTGATCTATTAATCATGGTGAATGGTGCTGTGGACGCCTGACAGAATCTACCTGACCAAAATGCAGAGTCAGTAATCTCCCTGCCAGACCACTTCCCATAGGCCACGATCTCTTCCATCGCGAGTGCGTCGTAGGACATTTCATATGCAAGCTTGTCGAGAACCTCGTCGTTAAGCTCTTTGCCGCAACTGAATATCTTAAACATAACGCCTTCCCTCAAGCTAAGCTTTTCCTTTTGGAATAAAACCCAAGCAGACTCTATGTTTCCTGGATCAATTGCAAGTATCCGCATATGTCGTTTCCTTACCTGTCAGAGTATCGTAGTACGGGCAAAATTCTGAAAACCTTTGATTCATGCACTTCCCGTCGCGATCTCGTTCAAAGAATATACAACCCTTCTGTGCTTCCTTGCTATCCCCAGCGGTGCATTCCCTCATAAATCCTGGCCTCGATAAATCTGGCATCGCTGGTCCTTCCGTTTGTTAGGGCGGCATGACCTGGCTCTCTACCGGTGCGTATCCAGGCGCATCTTTCCGGTAGCGCCGCCCTTTCGGTTGAAATTCGGGGTTCTGCGCCTTATATTTATTCAGCCCTAAAACATCTGATCACCATCGCCGGTAGTTCAGAATTAATGGCGTGGGCTTCACCGTAACCAAATCCACCATTTGGTGCGGCCATCATTTTGCCAGCGGCATCCAGGACGAACGAGCCGCCGCCGCCAACACCGATATTCCAGGCGGACCCATCGGCTGCGTCACCCTTGTCATAGATAATTACGGCATGAGTGGCACCATATTTCATGGCGACCCCCAGCCCCTTACCCTCAAGGCCGTTGACAGTTACTCTGGAGCCATCAGGATAAACGTACAGGCTGCCCATATCTACGCCTTTGACCGGCATGCCCTTATGGACGTATTCGGTCGAAGGGTATTTATAGGCCAGCGCTCTGTCAACCTTAGCGTCATCGGCATCAATGGCGAGGTTGTAGGCGGCATCTTTTCCTAAGCCGCTATGGGTCGTCCAGAAGCTACCCTTAGTGCGGAAGCTAAATGACTTTCCCTTCGCAAACTTCGCGTCGGGTTGAACCAGGGCAGGGCCTTGAATGTGATTGGGTGCTGCCTCGTAGACGTCGCCTTCAATGTTGACGTCGGTTTTTTGCTCGACGCCTTCATTATTGGCTGATTGTTTCTGGCCCTGAAGTTGGTCCTGGGCCTGGGCCTGTTTTTGTTTCTGGTCCATATCGATTTCATTATCGACGTCGAAAAACCCAACGACCGTTGCCTCGGATTTCGAGTTAGAGGTTGACCTATTGGTTATTGAGTTGTCAACGTTGGTCGTTTCCGAACAATCGATAACGAGACCGGCTATATTGTGACATCTGTTCTGGTTGCCATCGTTCTTTGCAATCGCAACAGGCGCGAAGGCAAGCGCTGCGATCATTGCCAAGACTACAAAAAGCTTTTTCATGATAAATAATCCCCCTGTTAAAATTAATCGTTAAGGTACAATATCCATAGCTTAATTCTATTATACCACACTATTCGCCTTTTGTTAACCGGTTTTTAAAATTAAAACGGGATGTCGTCGTCAACCGGACCTGGACCCGTTCCTGGCGCTGGCGCTGTACCTGGCGCTCCACCGTAGTCTGACTCCTTCGGTGTATATCCACCGCCGCCTTTATCCCCGCAGAACCAAAAGTTTTCTCCAACGAGTTCTGTTTTATACCGCTTGATCCCGTCGTCCTTTCCTTCCCACGAGCTTGTTTGTGCGCGACCTTCAACCAGGATCATCTTCCCCTTGCTGAAGTATTCTCCGATAACCTCTGCACGTTTCCCCCAAAATACAACATTGGTCCATTCTGTCTCTTCCTGGGGAGCGCCGTTCTTATCCTTCCACTTCCTCGAAGTGGCTACCGAAAAGTTTGTGACCGCTGTCCCTGAAGGCGTGTACCGCACCTCGGGATCTTTTCCCAATCTACCCTGGACAATCCATTTATTCATTTTTCAATCTCCATTTAGTCGTTAAAAATAAGTAGGCCCGTAGAGCCTACGACAATACGCTTGATCGCTTTTATGTCACCCCCTCGTATCTCGACGAGTGCGAAGCCGAGTTCGTTGGGCGGGTATCCGGCACGCTCGGCGTAACCGCTTTCCGGCCCATATAGTTTTAAGAAGCTTCCGGTATTCACAAACCACCGATAATCAGGGTGTATGAAGCCGTCATGCTTCTTTGCTGACGTATATTTCTGTACCAGGACCTCTTCCTCAGCTTCTATGTAAAGCTGTGATATGGGCGGCTTCACGAGAAGTTTATGAGTGTGACCCATTGACATAAGTAGACAGTCTCCTGCCTGAGCCTTCAGATGATTCTTTAGGGAGATCTGCATATTGACCTTGGCACGCTCTGGCGGCTCGACGTTTGAATTCACTGATCTCCAGCCGTGTCCTGCGAAGTGGTTAAACATAAAGTGACCGCCACCGAGAAACGACGGAGACCGGTATGTGATATGTGAAGTGTATGTCCCATAGTTAACACCGAGACGCCTGCACAGCTCTCCGGTTAAGTCTCCGAATGCGTGCAGCCGCTGGGGATGATTTCCATCGAGGATCATAAGGATATGATCCACAAACGGCTCGCGGTTCTTTACGGCCTGGTCAAGCTGGGCCATTGCGTTCTCGCGCTTTACGAGGCGCTTGGTCTTAAAGTTGCTCTGGTTGTGCCTGACTTCATCGTTCAGGACGTCATCATACACAACTGTATTGTTGAATTGGTACCGTTTGTCGTTCACCAGTATGGCTTCCATAAAGTCGCCGTGGTCTATAACCTTGTTGCGCTCGACCGGCAGCCCGTCCCATTTTGATGTCACCATATCGGCCATCATATTCCAACCGTTATGATGTCTGTTCGCTGACCCCTCGTGATCGTCGCTCACAAGAAATAAATTCATATCTTCGTGGGGCAATGTAAAATCAAATCTTAGCATATTCGTAGCTCCTTTCCCTGCAATTTAGACATTGTTTTTTTCCGGCATCGCAATCTGGATCTAATTTTTTAGAGCATCGTATACAGCGCCCTTCGGCCACATACTGAATCCTCTTATTCCGTGACCTTGCACTCTCTCGCTCGCGATATCCTTCATCAAGCGCCCTCTTCTTCCGCATAAATCTCACATTCCTGTCGAGACACACCTTGCATTTCGAATAACCTGGTAGCGCCTCACTCTTGCATAGTAAACATTTCAATCTTTGTACCTCGGACGTTCCTCTCTGATAATTCGTTCGATATTCCTAAAGCTCGCTGTACTCGGGTGGAATTGCACCGTAGAGGTTCCGGTCGGCCCATTGCGCTGCTTCAGCGTCATTATGTCCGTCTGATTCATAACCTCTTCTTCGAGGCCATAGTAACCAGGGCGATATAGAAATGAGCATACGTCGGCATCCTGCTCGATGTTGCCAGACTCCCTTAAATCAGCCAACTGAGGACGCCGATCTGTCCTTTGCTCAAGCTGTCTATTTAGCTGACTGAGTACAATGACAGGAATGTCAAGGTCTTTTGCCATAGCCTTAAATCCGGCTGTCATGGCTCCCAATTCGTTGTTTCTATTCTCTCCCCTTTCACCCTGGACCAACTGAAGGTGGTCAATTATCACAAGCTCGATTCCATACTTGACCTTGTATTTTCTGGCCCGACGCTTTATCTCCATCCAATGAAGGGCGGCGGTATCGTCGATATACAACGGGAGTTGGTAGAATTTATCAAGACACCTGGTAACCCTCGCCTGCTCGTCGAGCGAGAACCCGCCCTGCCTGAATTTATTTGTATCGACGCCAGCCTCGAACGCGATGGCCTTATCGCGCAATTGGGACTTACTCATTTCGAGAGAGAAGACTGAGACCGGAGTTCCCTGCTTCGCGATATTAACTCCTGCCTGCAATGCAAGAGATGTCTTACCCATGCTCGGCCTCGCTGCAAGAATTATCAGGTCTGTTTTCTGGAAGCCGGATAGGGTCCAATCCCAATCATAAAACCCTGACGGTATTCCGGTTATCCCCTTACCACGCTGGAATAGAGCCTCAAAGTGGTCGAAGCTTCCCTGGACGATATCGGCCATAGACGAAACCCTCTCCCCCTGCATACCATAGCCGAGTTCGAATATGTCTTGCTGAAATCTGTCTATCGTCTCCCTGGCGTCGCCGCCGTCCCTAAAACAGCTTTTCGTCATCGCGTTGCAGATTTCGATCCCCTTCCTGAGCGTATATTTTTCCTTGATCTTTTCGATGTAATGCTCAAGGTCTGTCGGTGGCGGCGAATCTATCAGCCTTGATAATTTCATTGCACCGCCTATTTCCTCGACAAGGTTCCTCTCGGTGGCTGCATTCATTACGGCTGACAGGTCCGGCCCAACTCCCTTCTGGACAAGCTCTGATATCAGACCAAATATTTTCTGATTAGCAATCGAGTAGAAGTGGTGAGCCTGGAGACTATCGACAATATCGAGAACGTCGTTAGGGTGGATAAGCGAGGCACACAGGACACTCTCTTCCATCTCCTGGACATTCGGCGGTACAGATGGATTTATATTAAGCTCTGGCATATTTTTCCCTCAATTCGTTGATGGTAGGTGGCTTGTGGTTAGGGTCTATAAGCTTGGCCTGTCCCACGGCCTGTCGATAATCAACTTCAACAAACTCTGGATCGTTTCCAAATAACCCCTGGTCAGCAAAGTGTTCATAGATTCTTTCAATGCGAACGTCAAGCGAAGACGCCTTCGCAAAATAGTGGGCATTCATCTCCGGCGATTGAGCTATCCATGTTTGCCATGTGCGGTACCAATCAACCCATTGGCTTTCACGCTTCAGGTGGTTCCGGCAGAAGTCCTCAAAGATAATCCTCGGATTTATCGTGACCCCTTTCTTGATTGCCCAATCCCGCCACTTGGCAGGAAGGTCATCGGTGTTCTCGTACATATCGACAATATCCTGGTGTTCCTTCAGCGCCGTCCTGGGTGCTTTTGGTTTTGTTTTTTTGGCCTTCGCCGGTTTTTTTCTTTTAGTATTTTCTTTTTCTACTTCTTCTTCTACTTCTATTGCTCCTCTGTGAGTCCTCACGGCATTCTTTGAATCCCGTAATTCCAGTAACTTAGGAAGTCGCATTTCAATAACAAAACCGCCGCATTTCCGCAACGTGGCGGTTTTGTGACGGTTTTGTGACGATAATGTGACGCGATTATCAACCTCTTTGTCGGACAGTTTCTTGCTACCGATCTGATTGCTATCGTAGAATATGGCACTCATATTACTTGTGGGATCATCTGCTAAAAAACGCATAAATTCTACTGTTGTTTTTATCTTTGCTCCGATAATTCGACTCCAGGCTTTAACGTGATATGACGCAGAGTCTTTATCTGAATAGAGGTCCATTTGCTTTGCTATGGCTTCGACAATGAGCCACCAACGGCCTATTCCAACAACCCCATACTCTTCCCTTATCTCTCGCAAAAGCGGGTTATCAGACGCATCTGACATATGTTTAAACCACTTCATTATTTATCCTTCCTGTGTAAAAGACTGTGGCATTTCCGGCAGAGAAACCTGACGTCGAGAGGCTTTGAATAGTCATCATGGTGAGCATGAAGGCTACCGTCCTCTCCACATTCCTCACATATCGTTTTTCGTAATAATTTACCGGTCTTTATGGCATATGCCACCTTCGACCTGGCTTTTCTTTTTAATTTGTTGTCATTCCTATTGTACTGCCTGGTGCGGTCTCTGTTCTCACGCTGCCACTTTATAAATTTTTCCTTGTTATCGTGGTAGTAGGATCGAGCCTGCTCTCTAATGCAGGTTTTACATACCCTCGGCCTCGACTTATAGAAGTCCAGGTCACCGTCCCTTTCGGCTCCACACTTTTTACAGATAGTAAGGCTCATATAAAATCCACCTGGTCAGGGTCCGGTATATTAATATACAGGAACTCGGCAGCCCACCTTCGGACAGCCTCAATATATTCTGTGAATTCGACTGTGCTTAAGCTGGTGGTGCTCGGTACCTTCTCGAACGATACGCCGCCGTAGCTCTCTTCCTCGAATCCAAGAAAGTTCCTGGCGAGGGACTTATGGACTTCATTCCTATCGCTCTCCCCCATTTGACGAGCGATATAATCAATGACAACACCCCAATAATATCTATTCTGCCTGTCGGTTCGTTTCTTCTTAATGCTACGGATAATCTGCTCATACAGCCAATCGTGCTTTAGCGTTAATAAGTCCAACGCATACATGGCTGGATCTTCGTAGATCTTCTTTCCGTGTATTATTTTTATTCTGTGAATTAAATCCATAGCTCCCCTCAGTATAACACACTCTTCGCCTTTTGTTAACCATTAATTAAATTATGGATCTCGCGCTCATACCGATAGCTGGCGTCAGGGTCGGGAGCTATCGAATCCAGCGTGACACCGGCTTTTTTAAACAGGTGTCCAGCTTTTCCGAGCGCCTTCTTATACACCTTCAGCGCCATTACCTTAGAGATCCCAAGCTCGTCTCCTATCTCCTGGAAGGTGGCCTCGGCCCTGTCCGGCTCGTCCTGGTATTCGGACTCGCGCTCTGTCTTGAAATTATAGAAGGCGTCGTGTGCTACCTTCCATGCCTCTTCAAGTTCCTTAGGGTCCCAAACAACCTTGTTACCAGGCCAGACTAAATCAGTATAATCACTCATTAATATCCCCCCGTAAGCAGGCCAGCGAAGGCCGAGAATAAAGCCATTAAAAGCATAAAACCGTATGTCATATATTTACTCAGCTTTGAAGGTCTACGCTTCATCATTTATCACCCCCACCAGCCGGAGCATATGCCAAACAAAGATACCGGCTCCGCAGCCGACGATCCCTACCTGGAGACCGAGGGCAATATACTTGCAAATTGTTATTGTTAGTGGACTCATATCCCCCCCCCTTTTTTTTAGTGAATGGTTATGTACCAGCCCTCGGCGGCGGTCTCGCTTGTGAAGTCTCCACCGTTAAACCTGAGTGCGGAAACGAATTCTGCCATCTGAGCCAGTTTGTCGTATGGAAAAAAGATTACATTTGCTGACATAGAGTATCCCCCTTGATTTTGGTTTTCCTTCATGCTTTAATAATAGTAACATGAAGGAAAACTAATGTCAAGCGATTTTTAAATTTATGCCTGGACGAATGTTAGCTCTGTCACGGTTATCGCTACGGAATCCTGGTTAAAAAGCTTTCTATACTCACCAGCAATCGCAGCAATCGCAGAGGCGTGTTCAGAAGCCTTCTCGTGGATGATCTCAAGGACGAAGGTCTCTTCCCTCTCGCCCATCCATACACCGTTGGCATCATACCAGGTGTATCCAGAAAAGTGTTTTTCTACAACCTGCTCAAGAAAGGCGATCCAGTTCATTTGGGTGACCTGATCTTCAATGGTCTTTCCGGTATAGTCCTTCCAAACGACTTTTCTTCCGAAATACATCGTGCTTTTTAGCATTATTTTCTCCTGTGGTTTTTCCGGTTTAACGCAGGCAGCCTCAAACATCCGTGACTGCCTATCCCTGTATGCCGACGATCCCAATCTCCTGAATCTCATTAGTTACACCAATTAGTCCAATTCTCGTCATCAAAAAGGTCATCTCCCTCTTCATCGTAGGACTCAGAGGGGGCTTCGCTTGTGAATTCGCCGCCGCAGTCCTGGCACCGTTCGTAAGTGTTTCTACCGAGCGTCCCGAGTTCTTCTCCTGGTCCACCGCAAAATGGGCATTCCATAATTATTCCCCCTTATATGTATGTGTCTATTTTGGTACCTGGTCGATAGTCGCCGTCTTGAATTAACAGGGGGAGACCCTTAGCAGAAGTCGCTTGGACTTTCACCGGCTGTTTCGGCTGCAACTCTGGCAGCGTTCGTTTACAGGTCTCTGTTTCGGGTGGATAGCTCCCCCATGTTAATAATAACTTAGTCATCTTTTCTGTCCTGGTCTGTTCCGCAGGTTTCACATCCGACGTATCCATTAGCCGATACCGTCACCTTGCCATGGCATCTGAAGCAATATAGTCGCTCCTTCTTTTCGCCGACACGCCTCGCCTCAAGGAAATTTTTATGAATCTCTTCGTGAGAGGCAAGCAGTTCGAGCATAAGCTCGCACTGATATTTCGTTGTCGAGAGGAAGTCCTGATTAACATCTTCCTCGTAGTCGTTGAACGGCTGGGCAATTTCAAGAGCCGACCGGATTTCACTTACTGAGTTACTAACAATGTCGCAGAGTCCTGTTGATAGTGAGTTGAATTTTTGTTCTGTCATAGATCCCCCTATTTAATAAGTTCAGCAGCTTCGAGAGTTTTCTCGACTTCATCATACTCTTTATTGTAAGCCTTGCTATTTCTGCGTCCACACTGTTTGGCGAGGATATCGCAGGTAATGTCCAAACCCCTACCGACCGGCAACCCGCCCTCAGCAAGGGTCTGCGCTATGGAGTCGCAAAAGCCACCCTTACCATCGCGCATTCTGGCAGCGAGTCCCTGGAGTAGGTTCTTCCGGCGATCTGCCTTCCGGCTTTCAATCCGGCGCTCTTCCTCACGCTTTTGCTCGCGTACCTCATAGTCGGTCAGGCCGCCGTTCCGCTGGCGCTGGGCGTCAAGCTCGCGCTCATAGGCTTCCTGGCGTTTCTGACGTCTCTTTTCGGCATCTGCCTGACGCTTAAGGGCCTTCTGTTTGTTAACGAGGCCAGCGTCTCCCGTCTTCCTGACGCATTCACATCCGACTGAAAACTTATTTCCATCGGCAGAATCAATAAGATAGCAGTGCATGATGGCTTGGCCGCAATAGCTACAAGTTCCGCACCTGTAGGCTGAAGGTACCATTTTCATCATGTTGTTATAACCCTCTGGATTATGCTCAGCCAGCGAAGCCGAAGGTATCTGAGCCATGCCGACACACCGAAATGGTGCTTTCCCGAGTCCAGCTAATTCGAATTTATGTATTTTTTTCTCATTCATATTTACACTATAACACACGGTTTTGTGTTTGTCAACCCCACGACGCAATTTTCTTGAAATTTTTTACCGGCAGCCCTTTTTCGACACGCTTCTTCCTGGGGTGCATGTCAATGAAGTGACCACGAGCCGCCTCTTTTTTCTTATAGCAACCGTAACAGCGCCTGCGCCCCTTCGCGGCCATGCGAGCCTTTATCAGTTTTTCACAGCCTTCTCCGACACACTTGATATTAGACAGTTCGTTATGAGCGTGAGACTTTTTCATGGTTCCCCCCCCTGTTATATTATTGACTGCAATGTCCGTAAACGTCAGTAAGGTAATGAAGCTCAATACTCCTGGCGAGCTTCCGAATCACAGAGACCTGGGTCTCTTTGTCAAGCTGGGCAAACTGGAGAAAGGTGTCCAGGCTGATACCGGCAGCTTCGCACACGGTGGTTGTCAACTCACCTGGCGTGCCTGCCTCGGCGATCCTCATAATCTCTACATATGCCTGGCGTCTGTCCATCCTTCCTGATCCACTACCGCCCTGAGCTACTCTGGTGTCATTATACTTTTGCATTTATCCCCCTATGATTTCTGGTAAACGGTTCAGGACGTCTTGGATACTTACGTATCCATCAAGCTCGTCTCCGCAATTGAATTTGCTGGATTGAAGGTAGCTCTTTAGCTCCTTGATACCTTCCTGGAGTTCGCGTTTCTGAGCGATGAATGTTTCGACTTGTTGTTGAAGGCTTAGAATGTGATTCATGTTCCCCCTTTTGATTTTTGATCGTGTTTTCATATTACACTATTACTATCGGCCTGTCAAGTAAAAACTTTAATTTTTTTTCAATTAGTGGTTAACAAAAGGCGAAGACTATGTTACAATGTAATTATGGCATACGAAAATAATACAGGGTACCCAAGCGTGACAGACATCTTGACGCCGTTTGTGGATACCAGATGGTTCAAACCAATACATCAAAAAAGAGGGAGCGAAGCCCACCGAGTTGTTGGGTGTAAACTCAATAACTCGTGGGCTGCTCCAATCAACCCAGCGTTTCAGGGATATGTTGATACGATCATGCGCTGGTGCGACGCCAATATAAAAGAGGTTGTCGAGGTTGAGAAGAGATATCAGGACGACCTTTATAAATTCACCGGAAAGCTCGACGTCGTTGCGTACCTTGTGGACAGCAGGCTGGCACTGATTGATTTTAAGACAGCCGTTGCCCAAAGCAAAACCTGGAAGCTTCAGACCGGTGGATACAAATTGCTTTATGAAAAGCATAACCCTGACAAAAAGATAGACGTAAGGATAGCAGTCAGGGGAAGGGAAGACGGCACCAAAAATGCGCTGATTAACGAGTATTTGGATCACACGCTTGACCAAAACCGCTTCCTGTATGCGAACGATCTCTATCACACTTTAATGCTGTAGGGGGGAAACATGGGTTTAAAATTGTCGAGGAAAAAAGAAGAAGTAAAGGAAGAGCCTGCGCCGGAGAAAGTCGAGATTCCGGTTGATGAATCCGGTGAAGACAAGGACACAGTATGGATCGACGAAGTTATGGTCAGGAAGCAGTCTTTTGATCTAACTCCGGTAAACCAGATGTTTGCGAAGGTCCATAAATACGTTGATGATATGGCGAAGCAGGCAGACGAACACAAGGTCATCGACGTCGTATCTATGGAAAAGGCAATAGGCATGGGTACCCAGGCCAAACAGTATATCAACAAAATCGAAAAAACCAGGGTTGAGGTTAAGGCTCCGTATCTCGCATTCGGGAAAAAGCTCGACCAACTGGCAAAGGGTGTTCAGAGCAGGCTCGAAGCCATTCAGGAAAGCCTGCGCCAGAAGATCCGGCCTATCATGATTGCGGAGAAGGAAAAGGAAAACGAGCGCCTCAGGGCTGAAGAAGAAAGGCGTAAGGCAAGCGCCGGTGAACAGCAGGAACTCACTCCTGGTTTTGCAACGGCAGAGGTTCCGGCACCGATAGCTCCGCCTGCACCTGCAGTCAGTGGCCCGATAAAAACAGCCAGCGGCTCAGCTGGACTCGAAAAGAAATATACCTGGACGGTATCTGATATCACAAAGGTTCCGAGCGAGTACCTAACCGTGATCGCATCCAAGGTAAATAAGGCTGTCAAGGCCGGAGAGAAAATACCTGGCCTGAAAATTGAGGTCACCGACGAAGTTAAAATGGTAGCAAACAAATCATAGGGGGAAAACAAATGTCAGA